>ERZ1066122.410-NODE-410-length-45610-cov-17.897157_pt1 | contig 45610 bp, 37 predicted proteins | sample MGYA00382769_ERZ1066122 | MGnify/ENA primary metagenome ERZ1066122 (study PRJEB33369, sample SAMEA5778352) | biofilm metagenome | biome: Industrial cooling water; feature: Water cooling tower basin; material: Biofilm | place: United Arab Emirates | collected... | reverse complement strand
GCGCTGCAGCTCGGCATCGAGCTGGTGCGCTTCGACATGAGCGAATACATGGAGCCGCATTCGGTCAGCCGCCTGATCGGCGCGCCTCCGGGCTATGTCGGTTTCGACCAGGGCGGGCTGCTGACCGAGAAGATCGTCAAGACGCCGCACTGCGTGCTGCTGCTCGATGAGGTCGAGAAGGCGCATCCGGACATCTTCAACATCCTGCTGCAGGTGATGGACCGCGGCATCCTGACCGACACCAACGGGCGCGAGGCCAACTTCCGCAACGTGGTGCTGGTGATGACCACCAATGCCGGCGCGGCCCAGGCCGCACGTCGTTCCATCGGCTTCACCCGGCAGGACCACAGCACCGATGCGATGGAAGTCATCCGCCGCAGCTTCACGCCGGAATTCCGCAATCGTCTGGATGCGGTGGTGCAGTTCCAGCCGCTGGGCTTCGAGCACATTCTCCGCGTGGTCGACAAGTTCCTGATCGAGCTGGAGGCGTTGCTGCACGAGAAGAACGTGGCGCTCAGCGCGACGCCGACCGCCCGCGACTGGCTGGCCGAGCACGGGTTCGACCCGCTGATGGGCGCGCGACCGATGGCACGGGTGATCCAGGACAAGATCAAGCGTCCGCTGGCGGACGAACTGCTGTTCGGCAAGCTGGTGGGCGGCGGCCGCGTTTCGATCGACGTGCGCGACGACGAGCTGACGATCGAAGCGTTCGCGGAGCCGGAAAAGCTGCTTCCGGCGGTGGTCGAATAGGCCCCGTGTAGCCGAGGCACCCGTAGTGTCTTGTGTGTTGCTGCCCGACAACGACTCGGCAACACGCGATGGCATCTGGAAGGAAAAACGGGCGGCCACTGGCCGCCCGTTTTGCATCGCATCGCCGCAGTGTGCTGTCGCTGGGGTACGCGCCGTCAGACGGATGGCCCGCCGCGGGTCTTCAGTAGTCCTGCACTGCGCTGCTGCCGTAGGCGAAGACCACATAGCTGGCGGCAGTGAGCATGCCGCCCAGCGTGAGCGCCATGCCGGCGACGCGGAATGCGAAGGTCTCGCGCTCCTGCGACACGCCCCAGGCATGCAGGATGCGGCCGAGCAGCAGGCTGCCGCCGAGCAGATGAGCCAGTGCCTGCGGGGCGCCGCCGATCTCGGCGAAGTAGAACAGCACGAGGGCCAGCGGCACGTATTCCGCGAAATTGGCGTGGGTGCGCATGGCGCGCAGCAGTACCGGATGCGCGCCGTCGCCGACCGCGACGCCGTAGCGTCGGCGCAGACGGATGGTGCGCACGGCAAGCAGGACGAAGAGCAGCGCCAGCAGCGCCGCATACAATGGGACGACAAGCATGGGGGCTCCTCTGGGAACAGCGGCCACCGCGGATCTGCGGAACGCGAATGTCGATGCGTCCTGCATCCAACGGAATACGATCAGGGGATGGGACAGAACCCGGACAATCTGCGCGCTGTGGGCGGTCGACCGTGTCGCCGCCGGCGGCGTACCGCTTCTTCCGTATCGCTTACTTCATGCGATAGGTGATGCGGCCCTTGGTGAGGTCGTACGGCGTCATCTCCACGCGCACGCGGTCGCCGGTGAGGATGCGGATGTAGTTCTTGCGCATCCTGCCCGAGATGTGGGCGATGATCTCGTGGCCGTTCTCCAGTTTCACCCGAAACATGGTGTTCGGGAGGGTTTCGGAGACCGTGCCTTCGAATTCGATGACGTCGTCTTTCGCCATGCGTCGTGGATCGCCCTGAGTCGCTGTCGGGGCGTGTCCGCCCTCGGGAAGTGGCCGGCACTAGGCCGGAAAGCCGCGCATTGTGCCACGTTGCACGCTCTGGCGCAAAGTGCGGCGGTCGTGTGCTCAGATCGCGGCGCGGCTGCGCATCGAGGCGGCCAGTGTCGCGGCATCCAGTAGACCGAAGTCCATGGTCCATGGGCCGGGGCGCCCGGGCAGAGCGGTGAGTCTGCGCACTTCGCCGAGAAAGCCGGTCAGCGGCATCAGGCGCGCACCCAGGCTGCGCAGATGCGGGTTCTCGACCTGACAGTCGATGAGCGGGAATTCCCATTCGCACAGTCGCAGGCCGAGGGCCGCCAGCGCCGCCTTCGAGCCTCCGGAGCGCAGGCTGAACATGCTTTCGCCGTAGAACATGCGCCCGATCGACAGCCCGTAGAGCCCGCCGATCAGCGTATCGCCTGCGCGGACCTCGATGCTGTGGGCGTGACCGAGCCGATGCAGCACACCATAGGCATGGCGCATCTCGTCGACGATCCAGGTGCCGTCCTGGCCGGGCCGCGGCGTGGTCGCGCAGTGGGCGACCACGGCGTCGAAATCGGTATCGGCGCTGACCGTCCAGCCGCTGGATCGCAGACTGCGCAGGAAGCGCGAGGCCGGCCGGTAGTCGGCGGTGTCGAATACCGCGCGCGGGCCGGGGCACCACCACAGGATCGGTTCGCCTTCGCTGTACCAGGGGAAGATGCCGCGCCGGTAGGCATTGAGCAGGCGCTCCGGGTGGAGATCGCCGCCTGCGGCGAGCAGGCCGTTCGGATCCGGGAGGGCCGACCAGGTCGGCGGGAACGGCGCCAACGGATCGGGCTCCAGCCACGGCAGGCGCAGCCGGCGGGTCATGCGTCGGCCTCCTCGCCATCGTCGGCGCGTCCGGATGCCGCGGACGCGTCTGCCTCGCTCGGGTCCGCTGTCATGCGGTCGGCCCGGAACGGGCTGTGTCGGCGGATCTCGCGGGCGTAGCGCGCCACCGCGCCGCGTTCCTCCTCGCACCAGCGCTCCAGCGCCGCGGCGAACTGCGGGTCGGCGACATGATGCCGGCTGCGCACTTCGGTGGGCAGGAAGCCGCGGGCGACCTTGTGCTCGCCCTGCGCGCCGGGTTCGAAGCGGGACAGGCCCTCGCGCAGGCAGTAGTCGATCCCCTGGTAGTAGCAGGTCTCGAAATGCAGGCCGGGCAGGGTGCGCGTGGCGCCCCAGTAGCGGCCGTAGAGGGTGCCGCCGCCGCGCAGGCACAGGGCACCGGCGATCGGCGCCCCGTCGAGATCGGCCAGCACCAGCACCAGTTGCCGCGGCATGGTGAAGGCGAGGTGACGGAAGAAATCGAGAGTGAGTGCGGGGGAGTTGCCGTACTCGGCGAAAGTCTGCAGATAGAAGCCGTGCATCGCGGCCAGGTCGTCGGCGCTCGCCTCATTGCCGTGCAGCGTACGGAAGCGGACGCCGGCGCGGGCGACCTTGTTGCGTTCCTGACGGATGTTCTTGCGATGCTTGTGATCCATCGCGGCCAGAAAATCGTCGAAACAGGCCCAATCACCCGGGTTGCGCCAGTGATACTGCACGTCCGTGCGGAGCAGCCAGAGCGGCGCGTCGTCACTTTCTCCAGCACCCCCGTCGTCCGCAGTGCCGGGCGCGGGGAAGGCGGCCTCGTCGGCGGTATCGTGGAAGTTCACATGCACCGACGACAGCGCACGGCCGTCGGCCAGCTGCGCCATCGCTGCGACCAGTGCGCGCCGCGACGCGTCGTCCCGCGCGAGCAGGCGCGGGCCGGTCACCGGCGAATAGGGCACGGCGCAGAGCCATTTGGGGTAGTAGTCGCGCCCGTAGCGGGCGTAGGCATTGGCCCAGGCATGGTCGAAGACGAACTCGCCGTGCGAATTCGTCTTCAGATACCCCGGCGCGGCGGCGACGAGGGTGTCGCCTGCGTACAGGCACAGATGCAGCGGCGTCCACCCCCAGTCGGCGCGCAGGCAGCCGTGGGTTTCCAGGCCGTACAGGAAGGCATGCGAGAGGAACGGGTGGCCCGCTTCCTCCGGGCAGCCTTCGACGCGGGCGTCGAGGCTGTCCCAGTCCTGTGCGGGGATCGAGGCGAGAGAGGAGCGCAGTTCCACGCGCACGGCGATCTCGGGCGTGGTGTCCATCCCGATGGCGCCGTGCACGGCGGGATCAGGCTTCGAGGAACCGCTCCGCATCCAGCGCCGCCATGCAGCCGAAGCCGGCCGAGGTGATGGCCTGGCGGTACACCTGATCGGCGACATCGCCGGCGGCGAACACGCCGGGCACCGAGGTCTGGGTGGCGTTGCCGTCGAGGCCGGTGTTGATGACAAGGTAGCCGTTCTTCATCGCCAGCTGGCCTTCGAACAACGCGGTGTTGGGGGTGTGGCCGATGGCCACGAACATGCAGCTGACATCCAGCTGCTGCGTGCTGCCGTCGAGCATCGACTTCACGCGCAGGCCAGTGACGCCGTTGTCGTCGCCCAGCACTTCGTCGACGGTGTGGTGCCACACGGGCACGATCTTGCCGGCCTGCACCTTGGCGAACAGCTTGTCCTGCATGATCTTCTCCGCGCGCAGGGTGTCGCGGCGGTGGACCAGATAGACCTTGTTGCAGAGGTTGGACAGATACAGCGCTTCCTCTACCGCGGTGTTGCCGCCGCCGATCACCGCCACGTCCTGTCCCTTGTAGAAGAAGCCGTCGCAGGTGGCGCAGGCGGACACGCCGCGACCCTTGAACAGCTCCTCGGACGGCAGGCCGAGATACTTGGCGGTGGCGCCGGTGGCGATGATGAGTGCGTCGCAGGTGTACTCGCCGCTGTCGCCCTTGAGCCGGAACGGCCGCTGCGACAGGTCGGCGGTGTGTATGTGATCGAAGACCACTTCGGTGTCGAAGCGCTCGGCGTGCGCCTGCATCCGCGCCATCAGGTCCGGGCCCATGAGGCCGTGGGCATCGCCCGGCCAGTTGTCGACCTCGGTCGTGGTCATCAGCTGCCCGCCCATCTGCAGGCCGGTGATCACGACCGGCTTGAGGTTGGCGCGTGCGGCGTAGACGGCGGCGGTCCAGCCGGCGGGGCCGGAACCGAGGATGACGACATGGGAGTGCTTCGGGGTGCTCATGGTGTCTCGCGTGATGAAAGGGGCCGGCCGCGCCGAAAAGGATCGGACAGGGGCGCAACTGCATAGTGTAGCCGCCCCCGGCGCGGACAAGCGTCGGGCGGCGGCGTGCGTCGGAACGCTGCGTCGCGCATTCACCGTGCACCGTGCGCGCCGTGCGGCGCATCGCGCCCGAGATGGACCCGAGCCATGCGCAGACGGCCGCGCTGCCCGCAGGTTGGGTCAGGTCGCGATCGGGTCGCGATCGGGTCGCGATCAGATCGTGCAAGTTGCCATGCGCGCCGAGTGCTGGTAAACCTGCCGGTCCGTCGGTCGCGCAGGTTCGGCGCGGCCATCGAGAGGTTCCAGATCGCGCCGCGGCGCAGTGGTATCGAGAAGTGCCTGCCCGCAGGCCTTTTGGTCGATCGGCATCCGGTCCGCGCATGCGCAGCCGGCATGACGATGGCGGTGGGGGCAGGGGAGCGACACACGGACGTTGGGGGGCTCGTGACAGGTTGCGATTTCGACACAACACATCTCCGCATCGCGGCCTTCGACGCAGCGCACCGTGATCGCCGACTCCGGCGCGGGTGCTCCCCGCGCCGCGCGATGCGAAGGCCGGGCATCTCCTCTTCCATGATCGCAGTCTTGGCAGGCGCGGCTTCGGTCGTCGTCGATGGTCGTCGTACGCCGCACTGAGCGGCCGGCCGGCGTCGCCGGCCTTGATTCGGGAGCGAACGATGGATGCGTTGTCGCGGGATGCGTTGTCGCGATCGAACCTGCTGGGCTCGTCGCCGGGGTTCCGCAAGGTGGTCGACCAGATCCGGCGGATGGCGGAGCTGGACGCCACGGTGCTGGTGGTGGGCGAGACCGGGACCGGCAAGGAAGTGGCTGCGCGCGCGATCCACTACAGCGGCGCGCGCTGCGACAAGCCCTTCGTCCCGGTGAACTGCGGCGCGCTGGCCGAGTCGCTGGTGGAAAGCGAGCTGTTCGGCCATGAGCGCGGTGCCTTCACCGACGCCAAGACGGCGTCGCACGGCCTCATCGGCCAAGCCGCCGGCGGCACGATCTTCCTCGACGAGATCGACACCCTGACCGCCAAGGCCCAGGCGGCGCTGCTGCGTTTCCTGCAGGACCGTACCTACCGCCGCGTGGGCGGGGGCGGGCTGCTCAAGGTGGATGTGCGCGTGCTGGTGGCGAGCAACGCCGATCTGGACGCGCTGGCGCGCGCCCGGACGTTCCGTCAGGACCTGCTGTACCGCCTCAACGTGCTGACCCTGCGCCTGCCGCCGCTGCGCGAGCGCGGCGACGATGCGGTGGAGATGGCGCGTGCCGTGCTCGATCGGCTGATCCACCAGTACCGCGGCCGCACCCGGCGCTTCCACGCCGAAGCGCTGGATTTCATCCGGCGCTATTCCTGGCCCGGCAACGTGCGCGAACTGGAGAACGTGATCCATCGCGAGTTCCTCATGACCGACGAGCAGGAGCTCCGGCTGCGCGAGTCGCGCGAGCTCCTGCTGGAGGCGCAGCTGCTGGAGGCGGAGCTGCCGGGGGCGGGCGAGGCGGGCATCGACACGCAGAGCGCACATGCCGCCTCCCTGCAGGCGGCGGACGATGACGCGGCGCCATGCGAGGGTCGCGAACAGCGGGCTGCGGCCCGCCCCGTCCGCGGGAACGTCCGCGGGCCCGGACAGAACCTGCCGCCGTTCAAGCAGGCCAAGGCCGAGGCCCTGGCGGCATTCGAACGCGACTATGTGCGCACCATGCTGGGCCGTGCCGGCGGCAACATCACCCAGGCGGCGCGACTTTCGCAGCAGGAGCGCAGCGCCTTCGGGAAGCTGGTGCGCAAGTACCGGCTGGACGCCACCGGCGATCAGGCTTCGGGCTGAACGACAGGCCCTTCGGAACCACGGCCGCCCGCCGTCATCATCCTCCGGCCTCGGACTGGGCGTCGACCGCGGACCGGCGCTGCTCTACGATCCCCTTCACCTCCGTGCTCACTTCGTGCCGGCTCCGCCGCGCACCGCCAATGGACGAACGACTGCTCGCCTTCGCCGAAGACGCCATCCGCACGTATCTGTCCGCACGTCCGCACAGCGCGGACACGCTGGACGGCATCCACCGCTGGTGGATCCACTGGCCGGAGGGGCCAGAATCGCAGGTGGTGACCGAGATCGCACTGGAGCGCCTGGAGGCGGCCGGCGAGATGGAACGCTTCCGGATCGGCGACAGCGTGGTGTGGCGGCGGCGCAGCGCCCAGGCCGAAGAGTCCTGAGTCCCACCCGGGGCGGGTGGAAATTCACCCACCCATGACCTGCCGCCCTCCACACGGGCTTCTGCCAGCCCCGTCGATTCAATGACTTGAGTCGTCTTCCGCTTGGCCCGCTACTTGCGTGACACCACCCGTGACGCATCGGCGTCGCGCGGGACGCATGCGCGTGCCGCGATCGATGGCGGGCCTGGCCCGCTCTCGTACCGGAGGAACGGAAGATGAGCGGAAGGTCGGATCATGATGCGCTGTCGTCCCCACTGCTGTCGTCGCCATCCCAGTCGCGCGGTTCGACGCCGCCCAATTCGCCCACGCTGCAGAGGCGCCAGAGCTCCGGACAGCGCATGCCCGATGTCGGGTCGCAGCAGCAGGGGACGCGCTCCCGGTCGGGCAGCCTGTCGCAGGACATGGGCCTGCAGGTCGGTGTGCAGCAGTCGGAAGTGTCGCGGTCCCGATCGGGCAGCCTGTCGGGCGGCGTGTCGCCGCATTCGTCCCAGGGGCCCCTGTCGGCGCAGGTTCCGACCGGCCAGAGCGTGCAGCCTTCGACCGAACTGTCGCGGCTGATCACCCGCCCGCGTGCGCAGACCTCGCCGTCCGGTTCGACCGCCACGACCGCCACGCGGGTGCTGGGACATGCGACCGACTTCGGTGCCGCGCTCTCGAGCATGCCCGTGCAGGGCAGCGTGGGCCCGGTGCAGGGCGTGATCTCTGGAGGCCTCTGGGCCACGTCCGCGCTGTCCAACGTCGTGGCCGATGCGCGCACGGACAACGGTGGCGGCGTGACCTCCGGTGTGTTCGGGCTGTTCGCGGGTGGCGCCAGCGCAGCGGGCTCCGCACTGGGCAGTTCGGTCCTGTCGTACGCGAGCAGCGCCAGCTGGCTGATCTCCGGCGGAATCTCCGGCGCGCAGGGGGCGTACAACGCATTCACGTCGGGCCGCAACCGTGGCGCCAATGCACTGCAGGCCGTCAGCGGCGGCCTGAACATGGTGGGCGCGATGGCGGGCGGTGCGTCGACGTACTTCAGCGCACAGGCATCGGCGCAGGGGCCGCAGGATCAGGATCAGACCAACGCGCACCTCGCGACCACCATGGCCTGGGTGTCGATGGGCAGTTGGGCCCTGGGCAGCCTGGCGGGGATGGGCAGCACCTACCTGTCCGGGCGCAACGGCGGCACGGAGCCGGAGTCCGGCGGCGGCAGCGAGGTATGAGCGTCGCCGTGAGCGGGCATCCGGCGGTGCATGCCATCGGCATGTCCCGCCTTCCGGCCGAGGACACCGGTCTCCCGGAACTGCTCGCGCTCGTGCAGCAACAGCCCGAGTCGACCCAGGCGCTCGCCGCCTGCCTGCCGCTCGCGGTGGCGAAGGCGGATGCGCTGCATGCCGGCGACCGCTGCCTCTGGCTGGATGCACTGCGCGCGGCACGACGTGCGGGCGGGCTGGCGCATCCAGTCGGCTGCGCGGCAGCGCTGACGCTGGCCGAGCGGTGGTCGGACTGGCCGCTGCTGCTGGCGCTCTGCGCTGATCTGGAGGCCATGCCGCGACGGCCGGATGGGTTGCCGGCGGATGAAGCGCGTGCGCAGGTGCTGGGGCTGCATGCCCTCGGCCACACGGATCAGGCCATCGCCCTGTGCCGCAGGCGGATGCTGGCCTGCCCGAAGGAAGCGTGGCCTGCGTCGATCCATGCCGAGCTGACCGCCTGGCAGGCCTTCGTACGCGAGCGTGGCCCTGCGATCGAAGGCGATGGGCTTCGGCTCGAGCCCCTCGGCCATCAGCACATGGCCGACTTCGCCTGGCAGTACCACGACCCTGCGATCGCAGCGTTGTGCTGCCTGCCGCGCTTCGCCGACGCGCGCGCATGGCACGCCTGGCTGGACCGGGGCTGGGGCTTCGGTGATCAGCGGATCTACGCGGTGCTGCATCCGGAATGGGGTTTCGTCGGCAGCATCAGTCTGATCCAGCATGCGGACGTCGGCTTCTTCTACTACTGGCTGGGTCCGGATTTCCAGGGCCACGGACTGGGGCCGGCGGCGGTGAGCCTGTTGCTGGAGGCCGCCGCCGTGCGCGACGGTCTGACCGTCTGCTACGCCAAGGTGTTTGCAAACAACCGGCCATCGCGTCGGGCGCTGGAGCGGCTGGGGTTCATCGCGCTGGATTTCCTGCCGGCGCCGCCGAACGACGACGAGCGCTTTTACCGGCTGGGCCCGTCGCAGTCCCGCGAAGCGAACGTGGCCGAACTGCGTCGCTTGCTGGCGGAGATGGGCTCCGAGGCGCGGATCGCGGTGCCGGCCCGGATCGAGGCCCGCACGGCCGATGGATGGAACACGCAACGCATTGACCAGGAGAGAACATGAATTCCGACAAATCGGCTCCTTCGACCTTCGGCGCGTTCAATTCGTACACGCCTCCACGTGCCAACAGCCTGCAACAGGCCCGGCAACTGGCGCACGAGGGGCATGCCTTCGCGATTCGTCCCGGCGGCGCGCAGACCAGCATCTTCGAGGGTGTGAAAACCCAGATAGCGTACTCGCAGGGCAAGGTCTGGAACCAGTACTTCGCGGCCAGCTCGACCGGCGAAAGCACGAAGTACGAGAACATCTTCGCGAACATCGGCGTGAAAGACCTGACCCGTGCCAACAAGGCATTCGTCGCCGGAAACAGCCAGAACATCAGCCCGCCCCGGGACACCAATACATGGAAGCAGAACTCCTATTCGGACAGCGGCCTGCTGGGCGCGGCGTTGATCAGAATCAACGAGTCGATCACGGCCTTCGGCACGCAATCCATGGGGCACCCGGCGTTCGATGCGGGGACCGGGATCATGGCCGAAGCGCTCAGTCGCAAATGGGCCGCCAGAACCGCCTGGCAGAGTCTCGACAGCAAGAAACTGCTTCGGGACATGACCGCGAAGTTCCCGCAGCTCAAGAGCGTCGACGAAATGAGGAAAAAATCCAGCGAAAGCATGCTTTCGAACCAGATCCAGTCTTCGTTGATGGAGGCGGCGATCACTGCCGGGGACAGGGCGCTCGAAAAGAAGATTTCCGATGTGGGTGGCTATGTCCAACACAAGTTCAACAAGCACGGCCTTGGCCCTGTTCCGGGCGGATGGGCCAAGGCGCTCAAACAGCGACGGGGCATCGAATAGCGCCTTGCGAACCGTCTCCCCCGCGAAGCAAGCCGACGCCGGAAGGCGTGATGCCACAGGCCCCTCGCCACCGATCTGCGCTTGCTGAATCCCTTCGGTGGCGAGCAGCTCGCGGACGACGCTCGGAACCATTCCAGGCGCTCGCTTCGAGCCGGGCAGCGAGGCCGACCGCGTCGTATCGCGGTGAGGTGAAAACGCACCCGACCGGGTGGAATTTCACCCGGAACCCGGTGGCGCCGGTGCGGCCGCATCGTCCGCGACGCGAGTAACCCTCTGCTTTTCAATGTTAAAGCGCGGCCATGGAGGTTGGCACGCATCTTGTTAGCACAAGCACGCAGCCGATGCCGTCGGCCCGTCGCATCTCCGGCGACGCGGTCCAGGAGACGGCTGAAGCGATCCTGCCGCCGCCGATCGTGCAGACCATGTGCAGGGAACGAACAACACAACACGCTGGGGCAAGCGAATGAGCGAGAGCACACAGAAGAAGTTGTTGCGGGTGCGGCCGCCGCGGGTGCGCATCACCTACGACGTCCACACCAACGGCGCGATCGAGAAGCGCGAGCTGCCGTTCATCGTCGGCATCTTCGCCGACCTCTCCGGCGACCGCGATCCGAATGCGGCCGTACCGCTGCCGGACATGAAGGAACGGAAGATCGTCGACATCGACCGCGACAACTTCAACGAAGTGCTGCGGCAGAGCACGCCGCGCGTCGCATTGGCCAAGGTCGAGAACGTGCTGCCGGGCGGGAAGGGCGACGACGGCAAGGTCAAGGCGCTGGAGGCGCCGGAGATCGTGTTCGAATCGCTGGCGGACTTCGAGCCGATCAGCATCGTCGGCAAGGTCAAGGACCTGAACGACATCTACCAGCAGCGCAAGACTCTGCGCGATGCGCAGGCGCGCGCCGAAGTGGATCGCGTTGCGGCGCAGGCGCTGGAAGACGCGGTGAGCAAGGTCGAGGAAGACGGCAAGTGGAGCGAGGATGCCGCCAAGCCCTTCGCGGACGGCTTCAAGACCAAGTCGCCGGAGTTCGTGCAGGCGCTGGGCGAGGCGTTCGCGGCCCACGTGGTGCCTGTGGTCACCGAGGAGGGCGGCAAGGGCAGGGGCGCGGCGCTGTCGATCGATTTCGCGGTCGCGCACATCGACACCACGCTCAGCGCGCAGCTCTCGAAGATCATGCATGCGCCGATGTTCAAGGAGATGGAAGCCACCTGGCGCGGCCTGTTCCATCTGGTCTCCAAGACCGAAACCGGCACCCGGCTCAAGCTGCGCGTCTTCAACGCCACGCTGAAGGAACTGCAGGACGACCTGGCCAAGGCGGTCGAATTCGACCAGAGCCGGCTCTTCAAGCTGATCTACGAGGCCGAGTACGGCACCTACGGCGGCACGCCCTACAGCATGCTGCTCGGCGGCTACGAGCTGAAGCCCAGCGCGTCGCACATGGGCTTCATCGAGCAGATGTCGGGTGTGGCCGCGGCCGCGCACGCGCCGTTCATCACCGCGGCTTCGCCGGAGATGTTCGGCCTGCCCGGGTTCCAGGACCTGGCCAAGCCGCGCGATCTCGCCAAGATCTTCGAGGGCGTCGACCTGCAGAAATGGGCGGAATTCCGCGACACCGAAGACTCGCGCTACGTCTCGCTGGTGATGCCGCGGGTGATGCTGCGCCTTCCCTATGGCGAGAAGACCCTGCCGGCCGACGGCTTCAACTACGAGGAGGAGGTGCTGTCCGAGGCGGGCCTGCCGGACAACGCGAATTTCCTGTGGGGCAATGCCGCGTACTTCCTGGCCGAGCGGATCACCAACGCGTTCTCGCTCTACGGCTGGACCGCGGCGATCCGCGGCGTGGAAGGCGGCGGCCTGGTCGAGGGCCTGCCGATCTACACCTTCAGCAGCGGTGGCGAAGACGGCATCAAGGAGCTGTTCTGCCCGACCGAGGTGGCGATCACCGACCGCCGCGAGAAGGAGCTCAACGACCTCGGCTTCATCGCGCTGTGCCACTGCAAGGGCACCGGCAAGGCCGCGTTCTTCGGCGGACAGACCAGCAACAAGCCGAAGAAGTACATCAACGCGGATGCCAACGCGAATGCCGCATTGTCGTCGCGCCTGCCCTACATCCTTTCGGCTTCGCGCTTCGCGCACTACATCAAGGTGATCGTGCGCGACAAGGTGGGTGGGTTCCTCACCCGCGGCAACGTCGAGGCCTTCCTCAACAACTGGATCGTGCAGTACGTGCTGTTGGACGACAACGCTTCGCAGGAGGTCAAGTCCGCCTTCCCGCTGCGCGAGGCGTCGATCATCGTAGTCGATGTCCCGGGCGAACCCGGCGCCTACCGCGCGACCGTGTTCCTCAAGCCGCATTTCCAGCTCGAGGAGCTGACCGCCTCCATCCGTCTGGTGGCCGACCTGCCGAAGTGACGGCGTCTGACCGCGCGACGACGCCGCGTCCCGCACGCGGATCGACGCCACATCCAACCCAACGAGGGACACACGCATGGACCTGATTCTCTTCAAGCCCGGGATCGACGACATCATCACCGGCGAGGGCAAGAACGGCAGCTCGACCTACATCGACAACGAGTGGCGGCAGGACATCCTGGATTTCCAGAACTGCATGGAACTGGTGTCGGTCCACCACGGCATGAAGCAGCAGATCACCACCGACGTGAGCAACAAGTCGCGCACCTCGGGCCGCCCGATCATCACAGAGTTCACCTGCGTGAAATACGTGGACCAGACCTCGGTGAAGCTGTACGACTACTGCCTGCGCGCCGCGTGCCTGGACAAGGACGCAGGGCCGCCGACCAAGCTGTACATCGCGCGCAATTCGGGCGAGAAGACCGCCAACATCATGACCATCGAACTGCGCAACGCGCTCATCAGCGAGATCCAGTTCCAGTCGCATCCCAACGACATGCCCACCGAGCAGTTCAAGCTCAGCTTCACCGAGATCATCTGGACCTACACGGTGCAGGAGCGCGACATGAGCACGCCGGGCAGCATCCGCTCGGGCTGGAGCATCATGCGCAACCGCCCGATCGGCAACTTCACCACGCCCAACCTCTGACCAGGCGCGCGGGCACGGGCGCGCGCGTAGCGCCCGCCGCGCTCCGCACTGGCGAAGGCTGTTTCCGGCGCGGCCCCGACAGCCTTCGCGCGGCGCGACGCGTGGCCGGCGGCTTCTCCACATCTCTCCGCGGTGCGCGTGCCTTCCCGGACACCCTGCTTCTGCGTCCTGCGTACTGCGTGCTGCGTGCCGGCACGTCCTTCCCTGCTGAGGAGCGACCATGCTGTACCTGCTCGAACGACTCAGCGTATCGCCCAGGCGCGCCAACGGCCGCCGCGCGCCCGTGGACCCTGCGGACGCGGCCGTGGCGCAGATCCAGCGGATCGCGGCGATCGCGCGCCGGGTGAAAGACGGTGTCGCTCAGGTGCCCTGGGGATTGCCCGCGCCGGTGGAGATCGGCGCCGCGGCGAATGTCCGGCTGGAGGCCTATGCACAGGCCCTGGCCGACGCCATCGTGCGGCACGAGCCGCGGTTGAGCGCGGTCAAGGTGGAGGTGGAGCGCATCGGCGACGCGCTGGCGCCCTATCGCCTGCGCATCAGTGCGCTGTTCCCGGGTGAAGACCAGCCGCGCGACGTGCGCGTGCCGGCTCCCTACTGAGGCGGAGGACAGAAACGAACCCGCATGAGCAGTTCCGCAGACCGCCTCAAGGATTTCTACCAGCAGGAACTCGCCGCGCTGCGCGACGAGGCGTCGGAATTCGCCCACGACCATCCCGAACAGGCCGCGGCGCTGGGCTTCCATCGCGGACGCTCGCAGGACCCGCAGGTGGAGCTGCTGATGCAGTCTTTCGCCTATCTCACCGGGCGGCTGCGCCACCAGTTGGAGATCGACCAGGCGCAGTTGCCCAATGCGCTGCTGGCCGACCTGTACCCGCATCTCGCCGCGCCGCTGCCGTCGATGCTCATCGCGCACATGCAGCTCCAGCCGGACGGGCAGGGCGTGCTGGAGCGTGGCCGCAGCGTGATCGCCCCGGTGCGCGACGATGCCGGCAACACGGTGGTCTGCCGCTTCCGCACCAGCTGCGAGACCCGCCTGTGGCCGGTGGACGTCACCGACATGCGCATCGTCTCGCCCGAGGACTATCCCTCGCTGGCGGTCGACCCGGATGTGCGCAGCGTGCTGCGCGTGCGTCTGCGCCGCCACGACAACGGCCGTACCCTGCTGGCGCAGATGAATCCGCACGGCCTGCGTTTCCATCTCAATGCCGAGGCGGGCCCGGCGCAGGCCGTACAGCAGCTGCTCGGTGCGCACCTGCGAGGCGTGGCGGTGGTGCCCGACCCGGATCTCGGTGCACGCACGGTGCGCCGTCTGCCCGACGACTGTCTGCGCTGGGTGGGGTTCGAGGACGAGGAAGCCGCGTTGCCGGCCCACCCGCAGGCGCACCCGGCCTTCCGCATCCTGCAGGAATATTTCGCGTTTCCGGAGAAGTTCCTGTTCTTCGAGATCGATTCGCTCGGCCTGTCGATGAGCGACCCGGCCATGCAGGCGGTGGATGCGGTCGACCTGCTGTTCATGCTCGATCTGCCGCCGGACCCCGGGCTGCGCCTGTCGCCGGCCCTGCTGCTGACCAACTGCGTGCCGCTGGTGAATCTCTACCCGCAACGCATCGACCCGCTGACCCTGGACCACACGCGCTACGAATACCGTCTGACCGGCGACATGGCGCGCCATGCCAGCTGCGAGATCTACGGCATCGAGACCCTGCACGCGGTGCGCGCGGGGGCGCCGCCGCGCGAGCTGGTGCCGTATTTTTCGATGCAGGATTTCCATCGCATCGAGCAGCAGGATTATTTCTACATCGTGCGCCGCGAGACCTGCCGGCGGCCGCGCATGGGCGGAACCGAGCTGTACGTCTCCTTCCTGGATGCGCATTTCAAGCTGACCGACCCGGCCGACGACGTCATCGCCGGCAGCGCGCTGTGCACCAACCGGCGCATGCCCGAACGCCTGCGCGTGGGCGACGAACTGCAGATCGAGGGCGCGGCCCCGGTGGCGACCATGCGGGTGCTGCGGCGTCCCACCGCGCACCAGACACCGCCGATGATCGGCGCGCGGCCATGGCTGCTGGTTTCGCAGCTCTCGCTGAACCACCTCTCACTGTCGGAAGGCCCGCATGCGCTGGCCGCGCTGAAGGAAATCCTCCGCCAGCATGTCGGGCCCAGCAGCACCCTCGGCCACCGCGCGATCGACGGCATTCTCGCGCTCGCCAGCCGCCCCGTGGTGCGCTGGCATGGCGAACCGGGACAGCGCGGCTACGTCCAGGGCGTGGAGATCGACGTCACCCTGGATCACGTGCGTTTCGAGGACGCCAGCGCCGTCCTGTTCTGCGAAGTGTTGCGGCGGTTTTTCGCGCTGTATGCCGCGGTCAACACCATCGTCCTCGTGCGCCTGTGCATGCCCAACGTCAAAGGAGTGCTGAAGCGATGGCCGCCTCTGGCCGGCAATCAGGTCCTGCTCTGAGCCTTCGCGTCGTCGGGCAGTACGCCCGGTTCGATGCGTTCCAGCTCGTGCGACTGCTGCGCCACCGCAGCGGCGGTCAGTGGCCGCTGGCCGCGCGCGTGCGTTTCCGCGCGGAACTCGATGCGGCCTTTCCCGGGCACGAGATCACCCAGCTGCGACTGATCGCGCCGATGCCGGAGTTCCGGCTGTTGGCGCGCGGCGAGGCCAGGCTGCCGCAGCGCCTGGAGCTGCGCACGGCCAACTATTGCCTGGCGAGCGAGCTCGGCCCGCTGCCGCAGCCTTTCCTGGACTGGGTGCGCGAGCAGGAGCGCATCGGCGGCCATGCGATGTCTGCCTTCTTCGATGTCTTCAACCAACGCACCCACGTGCTGCGGCACGAGCTGAAACAGGCCACGGTGCGTGCACTGGACGACGCACCGCCGGCACGGACGCGTCATGCCGCGTATCTGGCGGCGGTGATCGGCATGGGCCAGCCCACGCTGCAGCAGCAGATCCCGCTGCCGCCGCGCGCATGGCTGGGTCTGGCGGGTCTGCTGATGGACCGCCGCCGCAGTGCGGCGGTCGTCGCGCAGGTGATGAGCGCCTATCTCGGTGTGCGCTGCACGCTGCGCAGTCTGGTGGGCGAGTGGCGGCCGATCGAGGACGACGACCGTCTCAGGCTCGGCAAGGGGCCGCATCGACTGGGCCGGGATACGCTGCTCGGGCGCAGCGCCTGGGATGCGCGCAGCGCGGTCGAACTGGAGGTCGCGCCGCTGCCGTACGCGGCCTGCTGCGCGCTGCTGCCGCTGCACGCTGCGCCGGATGCGCAGGCCGGCCGCCAGGCGGCTGGGCCAGCCCCGTCCGGGTCAGCCTCGCCTGCATCGCCATCGCCTGCGTTGCCGTCGCCCGCGCATCAGGGCCTGGTGGCGATGCTCCGACTGCTGCTGGACCGGCGCTTCGACTGCCGCGTGGTGCTGCATGTCGACCCGGACACCGTGCCGCCTTCGCGGCTGTCCACACCCGGCCCGCAGAGCGGCCTGGGCCTGCGGCTTTCGCACACGGCGCGTCTGGGCCGCTACGACGGCAAGCCGCTGCGTTTCAAGGTACCGGCCTACGACAGCGCGGTGTCGAACGCGGCACGCGATGCGGCCCGGGAGGCGGCATGACCATCCAGCACGCACCGATCCGCAGCACCGACATCGCGCCGATCGACGATCAGCCGCTGCTGTACCAGTTCTGCCGCATCCAGATGCCGGGCGGCAAGGTGCTGGGCGAGGACATGTTCCGTCTGGTCCGCTTCCAGGGCCAGGACAGCGTGTCCGACCTGTTCGAGTACCAGCTGGAACTGCACGGCGACAGCGACCCGGCGGGTACGCGCATCGATTTCTCGACGATCATCGGTCGGCCGGTCACGGTGGCCATCGCCAGCACGCCCTTCGACGACGGCGATGTGGCCCACCAGGCCTTCCTGCGCGCGCTGGATGGCGACGACCCGGCGGCGCGGTATTCGCTGTTCAACGGCATCGTCGCCGGTTTCGCCATCGACATGCCGGGTGTGTACCGCATCGTCATGCGCCCCGCCGCATGGCGCATGAGCCTGACCAACCGCTATCGCATCTTCACCCAGAAGAGCGTGACCCAGGTGCTGATGCAACTGTGCCGCGAGCACGCCATCGATGCGTCCTTCGACGGCCTCCAGGGGCCGCAGAACCTCGCCTCCGCACGGGTGCAGGACTGGCTGCAGGCCGGCGAGACCGATCTGGAGGTGCTGCGCCGTCTGCTGGGCAAGGCCCACATCTACTACTACTTCCGGCACGCCGCCGGGCGGCACACCATGGTGTTCGACAACCGGCCGACCTATCCCGCAGCGATGCCGGGCGATGCGCCGCTGTACTACACCTACACCTCGACCGACGCACTCGGCCGTCACGAGAGCGACGTGGTCCCGCAGTACAGCTACCAGCAGCAGATGGGCATCACCGGCGTGGGTGGCGTGTTCAGCACGCAGATCGATGCGTGGGACGTGGATCAGCCGGGGCGGCCGCTGGCGGACTGGGCGGATTTCCGTGCCGACAGCCGCAGCGACATCGGCGCGCTGCCGTTCCATCAATACAAGATCGTCGCCTACGGTTTCAGCGACGACCAGGTGCGCGAGTTCGCACGCGCGACCGAGCTGGCGATGCACACCGCCAACCTGCAGCTGGAAGGCGCCAGCCAGTGCCCGCTGCTGCGCGTGGGGCACCGCTTCACGCTGAAAACGCTGGGGCAGCACGTGCGTCCTGAGCTGGAGGGACAGGAGTTCGTCGTCACCCATCTGCAGCACGATGCCAGCCTGGACGGCGAATACCACAACCAGTTCTCGGCCACACCATCGGCCGGGCTGATCGCGCAGGTCGGCATCCAGGACACCCAGCAGGGCACGGTGCTGGCGCGGGTGTGCACGCCGGCGGGCGATGGCGCCGTGCGCCACTGGCCGTACTACATCCCCGACGATTTCTCGCTGGGCCGGCAATGGCTCGAGGACAGCCTGTCCGGCGTGCAGCCGAGGCTCAACGCCAAGGGCGTCTACATCCGCTTCGCCACCGACGACGATTCGGTCGACCCGGTGTGGGTGAAGCTCGCCGCGCACATGCAGACCATTCCGGAAGTGGGTTGCACGGTGTGGGTGACGCGCGGCAACGACGAGTCGGAAACGCCCGAGATCCAGAGCATCGTGCAGGGCGACGGCAGCCGCGTGGTGACCGACAGCACCTGGACCGCGCACAGCAGCGTGGGCAACAGCTACTCGACCAGCTATGGCGACAACCGCAGCGTGCGTTTCGGCCAGCCCTGGTCGGCGGGCGACGTGGACAATGCGGTGCGTCTGGTCGAAACCGCATACGCCCGCGGCCTGTTCCGCGACGCGTCGTATTCGCGAGGCGGCAGCTACGGCTACTCCGAATCCGAGCAGCGCGAGCAGGGCATGCTGAGCGAGTCGTATTCCTACGGCTCCACCTACAGCAACTTCTGGGGCAAGGAGTCCAAGAGCTTCGGCGCCACCGGCCGCAGCTACCACGAATCGGTTACCGGCAAGTGCGATCCGTCGCTGTCCAGCACCGAAGCGAGCGACCCGAACGCTCTCGCCGCGGTGTCCGCCTCGCGCAGCGTGGTGTGGGGGGACAGTTACTCCAACAGCGCCAGCCACGGCAATACCAAGGCGGTTTCGCTCTACGACGGCAATCTCGTCACCGACAGCACGCACACCGGCGATGTCGACAGCACCACATCGGTGGCCGGCGCAAGCAACAGCACCACCACCTACACCGGGGCGGTGACCAACACCGCCACCTTCCTGTCCGATTCCAACAACACCACCACCATCAGCGGCACCAGCAACAACATCAGCACGCACAACATCGTCAACAACGTCACCGCGATCACCGCGCAGACCAGCGCCACCACCATCGGTGCCACGACCAGCAGCGACGCCATCGGGGCGAGCAACAACAACTCGGTCACCGGCGCGAGCAACCGCAACAGCGCGATCGGGGCCAGCGTCGACACGACCGCGGTCGGGACGAGCAATGCCGTCTCCGCCACCGGCATGCACAACGCCGTCAGTGCGACCGGCATGTCGAGCACCGTGAGCGTGATCGGCGAATCCAACGTGGTCGAAGTGGTCGGCTCCAGCACCCGGGTCGAGATCGCCGGCCCCGGCGCCACGTTCTCGATGAAATCTGACCAGGCCAAGATCGATCTGGACGGCCCGGTGATGCAGATCCCGATCATCATCCTGGTGATGTGAGCATGAAGATCGTCAAGCCGCTCACGCTCGGATTGCTGCACCAGCCCTACCGCCACCGTGGTGCGCACCGGTTGGCGATCGCCGCGCTCGGCTTCTTCGCGCTCGGGCGCGACGACGAGCGCTACCTGATCGAAAACCTGCAGTGGCCGAAGGCACTGTCGCAGCTCCCGGCCGGCCAGCCCCTGGACCACGTGCTGCCCAAGGCCCGTGCCGAGGTGGCGCTGGCCGGCTGTGCGCATGCGCCCAGGCCTGCGCAGGCGGTGGACGTGCGCCTGCGCTGCGGGCCCGTGGACAAGCGGCTGCGGGTGTACGGCGACCGCGCGTGGCGGCGCACCGTGTGGGGCGGCATCTGCATCGAACCGGCCACGCCCTTCGCGAGCATGCCGCTCGTTCCGGAACGGACCTGGGGCGGTGCAGGGCATGACAACCCGCTGGGCGTAGGCACGCTGCCGCGCTTGGCTGCGTGGCGTGTGCGCAGGGGCACGATGCCCAACATCGAGTATCCGCCCCTCGCGTCGGGCGCCTGCGCCCTGCCGGGCGCTCGCAGGCACGCGCCGGCAGGTTTCCTGCCGCAGCAGCTGCAGCATGCCGCGCGGCGGCGGCGCGCCAGCGGCAGTTATGACCGGCGCTGGCTGGCGGAGGATTTTCCCGGGTTGCCGCGCGATTTCGATTTCGCGCTGTACAACCTTACTGCCGAGGACCAGCAGTTCCGCGGCACGTTCGCCGGGGGCGAGCCCTATCGGCTGGAAGGCGTGTCCGCGGACGGCGAGGCGATCGGCGGCACGTTGCCTGCCGTCGACGTGCGCGCCTACGTCCTGCAGGACGGGCAGGGGACCGAAGCGGCGCGCGAAGTCGCGCTGCGCTGCGACACGGTGTGGTTCTTTCCCGAGGTCGGCCTGGGTCTGGCGATCCATCGCGGGGAGACCGAGGTGCAGGACGCCATGGCCCAGGACGTGGCCGCGCTGATGCTGGGTTACGACGCGCACGGGCGGCTGCGCGACGCGGCGCACTACCGCACCGTGCTGGCGCAGCGGCTCGACCCCGAACAGGCCGCGCTGCATGCCTTCGACGAATCGCAGCTGGCGCCCGTGCGCAGCGCGCAGGCGGAGGCCGCACGCGCCGCCGCGCGCGAGCGCGAGGCCCGCGCGGCGCAGGCGGGACGCCAGCGCATCCTCGACGCGAGCCTGGAGGAATTCCGCGTGCGCAGCGGCCTGGAGATCGACCCTGCCGCCATCGCTGCGGCCGCGCCGCCGCCGGCGCTGCCGGCCATCCCCGCGCAGGCACTGGACGAATGCGATTTCGACCTCGCGGAGCTGCAGGCGCAGGCGCGCGCACTCGCCGCCCAGGCCAAAGCCGACGCCGACCGGCGGATGGCCGCCCTGCAGGCGCAGTTGCCGTCCGTGCCGACGCAGGCCGCACCGGACCTGCAGGCGCTGCGCCAGGCCGCGCTGGCGCGGGTGCGCACGCCGGCGCCCGACCTGGCCCGCGATATGCCGCCGGGTTCCGCGACGACGGTGCTGCCTGCAGACCTGGCCGAGGCACTGGCCATGGCCGAGCGTGCGCAGCCCGGCGTGGTTGACCCCGCCCAGTTGGCCGAAGCGCAGGCCGCATCGATGCAGGTGCCGGCGCTGCGTCGCGCCGCCCGCAATGCGGCGCCGCAGCCGGCCGTGCCGCCACCGCCGGACGATGCCGGTCTGCCGCGCCTGCTCGGACGCGAAGCGCTGCGCCTGCGCGCAGCCGGCGAAGCGTTGGCCGGTCGCGACCTTCGCGATGTCGATCTGCAGGCGGCGGACCTGCGTGGCGCCGACCTGCGCGAAGTGCAGTTCGAGCGTGCGAACCTGCGCGGCGCGGACCTGCGCGATGCCGACCTGCGCGGTGCGGTGTTGACGGGAGCGACGCTCGACGGCGCCGACCTCGCCGGCGCGGATCTGTCCGGCGCCAACCTCTGCGGCAGCCAGGCCCGCGCGACGCGGATGACCGGTGTGTGCCTGGACCGCGTGCGCGCCTTCGACGCCGACTGGTCCGGCGCCGACCTGCGCGGTGTGCGGGCCGACGGTGCGCTGCTGCTGCGCATCGTGCTGGCCGATGCCTGCCTGGACGCGAGTGTCTTCGCGCGCAGCGTGCTGATGCAGGCGCGCGCACCGCGCAGCCGCTGGGTCGGCACGCAGTGGCACATGTGCGTCGCGCCTTCCGCGGATTTCGCCCAGGCCCGCTTCGACGGCGCGCAGCTGAGGCGCAGCGTGCTCATGGACGCCGGCCTGCGCGGCAGCGTGTGGCAGGGCGCGACCCTGCACACGGTGTACTGCGGTGGCAGCGCCGACTGGCACGAGGCGCAGTTGGGCCTGCTGCATGCGACCAAATGCGGCTGGCGCGGCGCGTCTCTGGCCGGGGCCGACCTCACCGGGGCCACGCTCGCCAGTTGCGACCTGGGGGGCGCGGACCTGGAGGGCGCCTGTCTGCGCGATGCGCAGCTGTACCGTTCGCTGTTCCTGCGCAGTCGTCTGCGCGGCGTGGATGGGCGCGGCGCCAGCTTTTTCCAGGCGATGTGCCGGCAGGCCGATTTCACCGGCGCGGACCTGCGTGGCACGGTCCTGGTGCAGGCGGATCTGGCCGAAGCGCTGCTGCGCGATGTGCGCATGGACGGCGCGCGTGTGGACAAGATCGCGGGGGCGGCATGAGCGTACAGGCGTCCGTGGTCCCCACTCACGATCCGCAGGCCGCCAGGGCCCGCCCGGCCGCGGACTGGGATGCGGTCGCGCACACCATCGCGCTGGGCCGCCCGGTGCAGGGTGTGTCGTTCCACGCGATGGCGCTGCAGGGCCGTGCGCTGGCCGGCGCGGTGTTCGAGAACTGCGACTTCGGGGCTGCAGACTTCAGCGGCTGCGATCTGGGCCGTTGCACCTTCCTGGCCTGCAATCTGACCGATGCCGACCTGCGCGCGGCGCAGGCCATCAACACCCGCTTCATCCGCTGCGCGATGCCCGGAGTGCGGATGCCTGCCGGCGTCGTGCCGGGGCTGGCGCTGATCGACTGCGACCTGCGTGCCAGCGTCTGGGCCGGCACGCACCTGCAGCGCAGCGCCGCCAGCGGCTGCGACCTGCGCGACGCGGCGATGCATGGCGTCCGTCTGGAACGCACGGTGCTGTGGAAGCCGCAGCTGGACGGCGCGGATCTCGGCGACGCGGTGTTCGACCAGGTGGCGCTGTGCGAGACCGACCTGCGCCGTACCGTGCTGCACCGGATCAGGGCGGTGCTGAGCGCGCTGCTGAAGAACGACCTGCGCGGCCAGGACCTGCGCGGGGCGGCGCTGCAGCGCTGCCAGCTGCAGGGCAGCGACCTGCGCGATGCGGATCTCGGCGACGCCGACCTGTCCGGCTCCGGCTGCATCCAGGTCGACTTCTCCGGCGCCAGGCTCGACGGCCTGCGCGCGCCGCAGACGATGTTCCTGTCGGCACGCTTCCGTGGCGCGCGCTTCCGTCGCGCCGAGCTGGGCGCGGCGCTGTTCCATGGCGCGCAGCTGGACGATGTGCGGTTCGAGGACTGCGCGATGCGCGAATGCACGCTGGAGAAGGCACGCCTGCACGACATCGCCTTCGTCGGCTGCGACCTCGCCGATACCCGCTTCGACCATGCCGACGCCGCGGATGTGGAGATCGTCCGCAGCGACCTGCGCCGCAGCCGCTTCCACGGCACCGTCGCCGCGCGTCTGCGCATCCGCCGCAGCCGCACCCGCGGCATGCGCGGCACCCATCAGGCGCTGTACGCGGTCGAGGCGCCCACGCTTCCGCTGGAGGATCTGCCATGCCCGCCCTGAACCTGTCCGCCCCCGTTGCGGTGGCTCTGACCGACGCCCGCGTGGCGATGCTGTTCGACGACGGAGGCTGCCTGCTCGACGACGGCCGCCGCGCACGGCGTGCGGTGAGCTGCCTGGTGGAACTGCAGCCCGGCGACCGGGTGCTTGCCGCGTCGGGCGCGGAAGGCGATACGCATGTGCTGCATGTGCTTGCCCGCCCGCCGGGTGGCGATGCCGCAGTGAGCGTGCCCGGCGCGCACGCGCTGGCCGTGCGCCAGCCTCGCCTCGCGCTGCATGCGCAGGAGCGCGTGGACATCGGCAGCGCCGGCGATGTGGCGGTGACCGCTGCGGGCGGAAGCCTGTCGCTGGAGGGGCGCAGCGTGTTCGTGCGCGCCGTGGATTCGCTGGTGCAGCAGGCCGAGCATCTGATCGGCCGGGCGGGGCAGTACCTGCTCGACGCGCGCGGGCTGCTCCGCCTGCACGGCGAGCACGCGCTGATCACCGCCGAGCGCGACGTCAAGGTCGACGCCGACCGCATCAGCATGGGCTGACGGACAGGAGAGAAGGACATGTTCGCGAACACCAATCTCGGCGTGATGAGTCTCGGATTCCCCGACGTGTGTCTGACGCCGGTGCCCATTCCCGAGGTCAACATCGATTTCTCGATCACCAACATCCCCACCGTGTTCAATGTGCTGTACGGCGGCGGCCTGGCCGAGAACCTCATCACCATCAGCACGCTCAGCACCGCCGATGCCGGTGTGGGCGTGGTCTCGGGCATGTGCATGGGGCCGAAGCGCTCGATGCTCGGCAGTTTCAAGCTGCTGGTCGGCGCGATCTTCGCCAGTCGCCTGACCTCCATCAACGGCCAGAACGGGCTGCTGCCCAACTGCGTCGGCATCTGCCTGGTGCCGGTGCAGTTCCGCGTGGTGGTGCTGTCGTGAATGCGGCCGTCCTGGATGTCGGCCCGGTCGCACGGTCGCACCTGCGCGATGGCGGCCGCACGCCTGCGCGGGCCTTCGCGCTGCTGTTGTGCGCGACCGCGCTCGCCGGCTGCGGTGTGGTCGGCAAGGCCAAGCGCCTCGTCGGGCTGGGTCCCGACACCGCGGACCTCAAGACCCTCGCGGTTTCGGCCGATGCCGGCGCCAATCTGGGCAATGCGACACGTCTGGATGTGGTGGTGATCTACACCGACCGCGCGGTGGCGGCGCTGCCCAAGACCGGTCCGGAGTGGTTCCGCCAGCGCGACGCACTGCAGGCCGGCTTCCCCAGGGAGCTCGCGCTGGTGTCGCTGGAAGTCCCCAGCCCCAGCCCCGAATTCGTCGTGGCCTTACCCAAAGACACCCGCTCGCGCGGGCTCGAGGTGCGCGTGTTCGCCGACTACGCGGCGCAGGCCGGCTGGCCCGCGATCTCGCTGACGCCGTTCAAGCGCGTGGCCCTGCGCCTGGGTGCGGAATCCATCGTCGTGGAGGAGACCCCATGATCCGCGCACGTGCAACAGACCCATGGGACAGGCCCATGAAGGAGACCGCGTGAACCAGGACGACGCCACCAATCCCGCCAGCCCCACACTGCTGCCCGAGGCGCTGCTGTGGTCCGAAGGCATGCTGCTGTCGCCGCAGCATTTCCAGCAGCAGGAAATCCACCTGCAGGCCCAGCTGCACCAGCGTCTCGCGGGGCTGTCGCCCTATGCCTGGGGTCTGCGTCACCTGCGTCTGGACCAGGCCAACCTCGCCAAAGGGCAGCTGGCGGTCGAGGAATGCGATGCGGTACTGGAGGACGGCCTTCCACTGGTGTTCCGTGCCGCCAACCGTGCGCCCGCGATCGGCGAGAGCGCGCCTGCGCTCAACCCGCTGGTCATCGATCTGGCCGGCGAGGGCATGCAGCAGGGCGACCGGGTGCGCGTGGTGCTCGGCATTCCGCCGCGGGCGGGTGCACGCGACTGGATCAGCACGTCGATCCGTCGCTACGAGCCGGTGATGTCGCGGCCCACTCTCGACGAGAACCTGGGCACCGGCGATGTCCCGGTGGAACGCCAGCGGGTGAAGGTGCAGCTGTTCACCGAGCGCAAGTTGCCGGCCGGCTATGTCGGGCTCGCGCTGTGCGAGGTGGAGCTGCGCGACGGCTACCGCATGACCGCGTTCCATGCGCCCTCGCTGCGTCTGGCGGCCTGCGAATTCCTGGCCGAACGCAGCCTGCTGCAGCGCTTTCGCGCACTGCGCACCGCGTTGCACGAGCGCCTGGACCTGCTGATCGGCGCGCCCGCCGCCGATCTGCCGGACCAATGGGGCACGCTGGGCGACGAAGCGCAGGCCAACCTGCGCGTGGCCCGCGAGATCGCCGGCTGCCTGCCGCTGGTCGACGGAATGCTGGTCGACCCGCTATGCGCGCCGTCGCAGGCCTGGCAACTGCTGCTGCAGGTGGCCGGGCGGATGTCGGCGATCGGCAGCGATCCGCGCCCGCCGAATCTGGTGCCGTACTGGCATCAGGATGCCGAGCCGCAGTTCGACAAGCTGCTGCAGCACATCGAGCGCAAGCTGGCGATGGCCGACAGCACCTGGCAGATGCTGTATTTCGAGCGCGAGGGCGAATACCGCTTCAGCATCGGTCTGCCTGCCGACGCCGGCCACACGGCGTTGTTGATCGAACTGCGCCCGGTGGGCGCGCAGACCCCGGAGCATCTGCTGCAATGGCTGCGCGAATCGCGCATCGGCAGCGACCGGCTGCTGCCGGTGCTGCGTCAGCGCCGCCAGTGCGGCGCCGACGTGCGGCCGCTGTCGGCCAAGGAAGTGGCCGACCTCGGCCTTGCGCCCACGGCGATGGTATTCGCGCTCACCCCGCAGTCGCTGGCGCTGGACGACGGCCCGGACCAGGCGGCGATGACGGGGGCGACGGCGGGATCGCGCACGGTCTCGACCGCGGTCTCCACGATCACCCCGGGGGCACGGTTCGCGATCCAGGGCGAAGGCGGGCACGGCCCGGGCGCGATCCTGCTGCTGCGTCACCGCGGTGGCCCGGGTGCGGGCGATCCGCGTGCGCGCCGCAACCCGCCGGCCGGAGCTGGCCATGGCTGAGCGCATCGGCGTCCCGCTGTACCTCGTCGCCCGCTTCGCGGAGTACTACGAAGAGGTGGCGTCGCTGCGTCTGGCGATCGCCGAGGGACGCCTGGGCGCCATGCTGGTGGTCGGCGATGAACTGCCGCCCACCTCTCCGGTGGATCTGGCCGCGCGGGTCAGCGCGCGTCTGGCCGCGGTGCTGAAGAGCCAGCGCATCGAGCTGGCGCGCAGCGGCACGCCCGCCGACATCGAAGCGCACAACCGCGCCTGCTATGCGATGGCGGCGCTCACCGACGAGCTGTTCATTCTGGAGACCGACTGGCCGGGCGCGGATGCCTGGATGGACGTCCTGCTGGAATACCGCGTGTTCCAGACCCGGCGTGCGGGGACGCGCTTCTTCGAACTGGCCGAGGAGCTGCTGGAGTCGCGCGAGCGTGACCCGCTGGAGGTCGATCTGGCCGCCGTGCTGGTGCTGGCGCTGCGTCTCGGCTTCAAGGGACGTTACCGCGGGGGCGGCGGCGAGGTGGTCCTGCAGCAGCTGCGCAACCGGCTCTACCGTCTGGTGGAGCGCAGCCATGCCGGGCTGAGCCCGGACCCGCCGTTCCCGCAGGCCGAAACCCAGACCATCGCCGAGGGCACGCCCGCGCGTCTGGCGCCGCTGACGCCCTGGGTGATCGGTGCGGCCGTGGTGGTGGCCGGCTACGTGGTTCTGTCCAGCGCGCTGTGGCTGGCGCTGGTGGAAACCTTCCGTGGCGCGTTGGGAGACGGCGGCTGATGGACTCCGGCGCGCTCGGCGAGTGGTGGAGCGGGATCGATGTCCTGCGCACGGCGCTGCTGTGCGCGGGGGTCGTGTTCGCGCTGCTGCTGCTGGGCTGGCTGACGCGCCGGCTGAAGCGGCCGAAGATCGTGGCGGTGGAGGGCGACGACGGCGGCTGCGGCATCTGCCGCTGGGTGGCCGGCAGGCTCGAGCGCCTGTTCGCCGCCATCGACTACCTGGCCACGCGTCGGGAATGGCGCTACGCGCAGCCCTGGGTGCTGGTGCTGGGCCAGCGTGCGGCCGGCAAGAGCAGCCTGATCGGTTCGCTCTCGGAGGGCCTGCGCTATCGTCCGCCGGCACGCGCGGCCGAACTCAAGGCCGATGGTCTGGAGTGGCACTACCTGCGTGCGGGTGTGCTGATCGACAGCGATGGCGCGCTCGCGTCCGCCGGGCCCGGCACGCCGGAAGCCCGGCGCTGGGAGGCCGGTCTGGATGCGCTGGACGCGCTGCGCCCCGAGCGCGCTCTCGACGGTGCCGTGCTGTGCATCTCCGCCGGCGCCCTGCGCCTGACCGGGCGCAGCGGGCGCGAGGCCCTCGGGGTGGAAGCGGCACGCCAGCTCGAACAACTGCAGGCCGCCACCGATTTCATCCTGCCGATCTACGTGGTGGTGACGCGCTGCGACGAGATCCCCGGATTCTCGGCCTTCTGGCGTGCGGTGGGTGGCGAGCGCCATGCGGGCATGTTCGGGTATTCCTCGGACGACCAGGACAAGGAGCGCACGCCCGCGGAATGGATGGCGCACGCCTGCGATCGTGTCGGCGGGCGCCTGCGCGAGCTGCAGGTGGACGCCGCGGCGCATCGCGAATACATCGAGGATGTCGATCGCTTCTTCCTGTTCCCCGGGCATTTCCGCGCCCTGCGCGAGCCGCTGGGGCAATGGCTGGAGACGGTCTTCCGGCCGACCGCCTGGCAGAGCGGGCATCTGCTGCGCGGCGTGTACTTCACCGGCAGCGTCGAGGCCGACGGCGAGCGCTCGGACGCCGGCCGCGGGGATGTGGATTTCGTCGACACCCTGGTGGCGGAGAAGGTGCTGCGCGAAGTGGCCCTGGCGCGGCCGACGCGGCGCGGCGTGTGGTCGCGCAACCGTCTGCTGCGCAGCCTGCAGGTTGCGATGCTTTTCGCCGCCGTGGGGGCCTTCGCCGCGCTGGGGGTGGCCACCTACCGGGTCCACGCGCAGACCGGGGCGATCGCCGACAGCCTGGCCGAGCTGGACCAGGTCGCGCGCCGCATTCCGCCGGCGGGCAGCGGCCAGTGCCTGGCGGCGGGTGATGTGTACCCGCTGCTGGTGCAGATCGGGCGCATCGACACCCGCTCGCGCTACCCGGCGATCCCGATGTCCTGGGTGGACGATCGCATCACCACGCGCACCGCCAAGGCCATCGGCGCCTCCAGCGTCGAGAAGATCCTGATGCCCACCCTGGCCTGCAGGCTGGAGAAGCGCTCCGCCGAACTGCTGGCCGACTCCACCCTGCTGCCCGGCCCGAGCCTGGCCGAACGCCGTGCGGACTTCCGCAGCCTGGTCGTCGAGACCCGACGGCTGGAGGCCAATCTGCTGCGCTTCCGCGCGCTGTCGCAGTCGGGCGAGCATTTCGAGGAGAAGCGCATCCTCGATGCGCTGGATGCCTTGGCGCTGTACGCCTTCGGCCAGGCTCTGCCGGAGACCGCCAAGCGGCCCGGCGGGGTGCTCGACGATGCCTTCCGCCAGCCCATGGATGTGGATGCACCGCAGCTGCGCACCAATCTGCGGCCCACGCTGGCGGCGCGCATCCAGCAGCGCGCCGCGCTGCTGCGCCAGGCGATGTCGATCGAGGTCGGCATCGGCGACGATCTGATTTCCTCGCTGGACCGCGGCGAGCGCCCGATCCTGTTCAAGACCCGGCGCCTGGGCGAATGGATGGCCTGGGTGGAGAGCGAATGGCTGGGCTCCACCGCCGAACGCAGCCCGTGTCAGGCGATCGTGCAGGCCAACGACCTGGATGTCCGCACGCTGGTGTCGATGTCGGCCGAATACGAAACCTTGGCACCGGTGCTGCAGGTCTTCGGCGATGCGCAGTGCCGCAGGCCGGAAATGGACCGGCTGCGGTCGATGACGCTCGCGCCCTACGGGCCGATGTTCGTGAACATCGGCGGACGGCTGGAGATGGCCCCGGGGCTGCGCCGCGAACTGGGTGGGCTGCCGGATCTGGCCAGGCAACCCTTCATGCAGCTGCGCAGCGTCGCGGATTTCAGCTGCATGGGCACGGCAGTCGCCTGGCGCGCCCAGGAAATCATCGAGGCGCAGAGCTACCTGCAGCAGTACGAAGCCTTCACGCAGTCGCATCCTGCCCCGGACGGCATGCCCGCCGGCGCCAGGCCGCTCTACCAGCGCCTCGCCCTGCAGTCGCTCGGTCTGGCGATGGACGATGCGTTGCGCCGCGCCCAGCAGGCCCCGCCCGGCGGCGCCTATGCGGTGGATGCACCGACGCCGAGCGACTCGGTGCTGGCCGAATCCGGTGGCGAGCTCGCGCGCGGGCTCGACCCGCTGCTCAAGGTGTTCGCCGCCTACGACAGCCTCGGTTTCGCCGACGGCGGTGCGCGCGTGCGTCAATGCGCCAGCGATTTCGCCGCCGATCACCTGGGTTCGGTCGATGCCCTGGCCGAAGCCAGCCGGCTGTATGCGCCGCAGCCGCCGGCCAGCGGCGATGCGCTGTTCGCGTTCGGCAGCCTGCCGGTGGTGCGCGATTTCCTGCAGCGCCAACTCGCGCGGGCCGAGGTGCTGGGCAGTTATGCGCAGCCGTTCCTGGCGCTCATCGACGGTGCCGGCGCCGATACCGCCGCCCGCCAGAACCAGCAGACCGCCGACTACTGGCGCAACACGCTCGCGGAGATCGAGCGCTACACCAAGGGCAAGGAGCCGGCCGGGCAGGTGGCCAATCTCGACGCGCTGTTCGTCGACCAGCTCACCGGCATGACCTACGACAACTGCGCCGCGCGGCTGGCCGCCTACGTCCCGCCCGAGAGCGGCAACGACCTGTTCTCGGCGCGGCGCCGCAGCCTGGAGGCAGCGGTCGCCCTGCGCTGCAGCGACCGCCGGGGTGCCGATGCCGCCCGTCTGTACGAGGACCTGGCGGTGCGCTTCAACCGCGATCTGGCAGGGCGCTATCCCTTCGCCGCCCTCGATGCGCGCGACGCAAGCCCGGCGGCGGTGCGCGCGTTCTTCGTCGACTACCTGGCCGACAACGGGACGGGCCGCGATGCGGTGAAATCCGCGCTGCGCGGCCAGTCGGGCGAACGCTGGCGCCAGGCCCGGGCCTTCGTCGAAGCGCTGGACGATGTGGCGGCATTCTTCGCCAGCACGCTGGCGGCACCGGATGCCGATGCCGCGCTGGGTCTCGATGCGGTCTTCCCCGCCGATGCCGGCCGCGCGACGGGGGCGGAGCAACTGGTCTCGTGGCGGTTCTCGGCCGACACCGATGCCGCCGTGTTCCCGAACGGCCTGAAGCCGCTGTCCTGGTACCCCGGTGAGCCCGTCGCGCTGCAGCTGCGCTGGGCGGCGCGCTCGCCATGGCGGCCGATGGCCGACCCGCGGCAGCCCGATCTGCGCAGCGAAGGCGTGGCCGCCACCTTCGGTGAAGCCGGCGGCTGGGCCCTGCTGCGCATGATCGAACGGCACCGCGTGCCCGGTACCGGACTGAGCCCGCAGCACCCGCTGACGCTGCGCTTCGCGGTGCCGACGGTGCACCTGCCGGCCGACATCGCCGCCGAGACGAATGCCGACAGGCGTTCGCACGGCAAGCACGCCACACCCGTGGCCGCCGTGCCGCAGACCGCGCAGGCACAGGTCTATCTGCATCTGCGCCTGTTCGCCGACGACCCCACCACCAAGACCGAAACCGACCTGCAGCTGCCCGCGGCCTTTCCGCGCGCGGCGCCGGGCATCGAATGAGCGGAGGATGCGCATGCACCAGAGCACCGATTCCAAAAGCAGCGATTCCAAAAACAGCGATTCCAGAAGTACCGATTCCAGAAGCATCGATCCAGGCACACACATCGGCCCGCACGGCGGCCGGCGCCCCGACGACGACACGCATCCGTACGAACGCTACTTCCTCGACACCGTTGGCCTAGGCCTGCAGGCGCTGCTGGCGCCGATCCCGGGCGAGGTCCCCGAGGGCATCCCGGCGGCCGAGGACGAAGCACGCTACCGCCGGATCCGCGTGGCACGCCAGGAAGAAGACGCCAGCCTGCCGATGGGCGCGTGGGAGCGCGAACTCAAGCGCGCCGACTGGAACATGGCCAGCGGACTGGCCGCACGCGGCCTGGCGGGGGCTTCGAAAGACCTGCAGTACGCGGCCTGGCTGCTGGAGGCGCTGATCGCGCGCACCGGGTTCGACGCGCTGGCACCGGGGCTGGATCTGATCGACGCGCTGATCCGCCAGTACGGCGAGCGCCTGCACCCGCACGACCCCGAGCATCGCGAGAACCTGCTGCTGTGGATCGGCCAGAAGCTGCTGCCGCCCCTGCGGCGGATTCCGATCACCGCCGCCGGCGGTCCGCGCGAATACGCCTGGAACGACTGGGAGCATGCGCAGCGCAACGCGCAGTTGCGCAGCGCGATGGGGCGGCAGGGCGAGGGCGAGATCGAAGGCCCGAGCCTGGAGGACGTGGGCGCGGCACTGGCCTCGACCGCGCAGACACGCGTCGTGCATCTGCTGCATGTGCTCGATGCCGGGCTGTCCGCGCTGCAGCGCCTGCAGGCCACGCTCGACGCCACGCTGGGCGGCGATGCCCCCGGCTTCGGCGCGATGCAGACCCTCCTCGAACGTGTGGAGATCGCGCTGCAGGCCGAAACGCGGCGCCGAGGGCTGCCGCTGCCCGGCGAAGCCGAAGCGCTGGCATCTGCCGACGACAGCGATGCGGAGGTGGCCCACCACGATGCCGATGGCGACGAGGCGGACGCTCGCGAACACGGACAGGCCGCAGAGGCCGTGCCGCTGCCCGCGACGCTGCGCGCCGTCGCCGACCGGCGCCAGGTCTACGCGGCGCTCGCCGAGATCGCCCAGGCCCTGGAACGCATCGAGCCGCACAGCCCGGTGCCGTATCTGATCCGGCGTGCCGTGGACTGGGGCGGGCTCAACACCGCACAGCTCTACAACGAAGTCTTCGTGCGCTGCGGCGGGCAGATCAACATTTTCGAACTGCTGGGTCTGCATCCGGCCGACGAGGACGCCCACGCCGGCGCCGGCTGAGCACGGTCTCGCCGGCGGGGCAGGGCGGTGCGGACACGTGCGGCTTCGGGATGACGTGATCGACGGTGCGACGGGAGGGCGGAATGCAGACAGGCGGCAACAGCACAGACAGCGGGACCGGCAGTGGCATCGGAAGCGGGCAGGGCAAGGCCGTGCTGGTCGCCATCCTCGTGCCGCTCGGGCAGACCATGCATGGCGGGCTCAAGCCCGCGGCGAAGACGCCTGCGGCAGCGATGCAGACCCCGTCATCGCAACAGCGGGTCGCCGATGCCATGCGCAAGGCGGCGCAGTCCTCGCAAGCTGCGCAGGCGGCCCTCCGGCGCAACCCGGCAGCGGTGGCGAGGATCGGCGCGCATGCACGGACGCTGGCCGCGAACCCCGCACGCAGCCCACTCGCGGCCCTGAAACACGGGCTGGGCGTGAGCGGCGGACTGGGCAGCCTGCGACGCGACATGCGCAAGGACTTCCGCAAGGGCGGTGGCGAGGTGAAAACAGCGTCCTCGCACGGGCTGTCGGAGCGTGGCCAGCGACACGCGGCCGCCGCGGAACGCGGCCTGCGGCGCGGCGGGCTGGGCCTGCTGTCGGCGGCCTGGCATGGCACCCGGATCATGCGCGAGCAGCGCAAGACCCTCAACCGCGAGCGTGCCGACGCGCGTGCCGAGGCCAGGGCGGCCGGCAAGCCCATGCCGCCGGAGGGCATGCGCGCACTGCTGGGCGCAGCCGTGAAAGGGGTCGGCATCGCCCGTGGCCTGCGCGCCGGGCTGTCGGAGATGCAGGCGCAGGAGCGCGCGCGCAGTACACAGACACCTTCGCCTGGGCCAGGGCGCGCGGGTGCCGCCACGCATGCCGGAACGACCAGGACCGGCCTCGCGATCGCCGACAGCCCGTGGCGGCGCAACCAGGAGGTCGCTCATGGCGCCGCGACAGATCTGCATGCCGGGCATCAGACAGGGCATGGCACCGGACCACGCGTGCTGCGGGCCACCGGGTTCGCACTGGGCGCGATGGCCCTCGGTCATGCCGATGGCGGAGGCGGCGGGTCCGGTCACCGCACCGGTGCCGGGCATGTGTTGGGACTCGCACTGTGGATGCCGCAGGCGCACGCGGCTGCCGACGACGGGGAGGGCGCCGCATGAAGATCGGCAACACGCCAGCGGACACGCCCGCCGAGCGCATCGCCCCCGAACGCCGGGCTGCAGCCGCCTGTCCCATGGCCGGCCGGGTGCGCAGCCTGGGTGAAACCCGCGACGACTGCGCCTCCATCCTCGGGTTCCTGCGCACCGCTCTGGCCTGCGGGGCGGTGGATCCGGACCGCACGCTGTGGGTGGTCGATCTCGCGCCCTCCGACGGCGAGCGAGCATGGCGTGTGCTGCACACCCTGCGCGAACAGGTCCCGCGCGGCCCGGCCATCCGCTATCTCTGCTGTTGCCGCGATCCTGCGCACCGCGATGCGCTGGCCGCGCATCCGCCGCTGCGCCCCTTGCTGGACGACGGCCGATTGCGCCTGGATGTGGAGGGGGAGTGGCTGCGTCTGTCGGCGCCGCGCAACCCTCTGGTCCTGCTGGCGTACGAGGCGTTTTCCACGGCGGAGCAGGGCCTTTATCGCCTGGGCGGCGGGAAGAGCGGCGCGCTGGAGCATGCCGTGCCGGACGGGCAGGGTGGCCGGGACTGGCAGGCCGTCGCACGTCCGGACGGCCCGCTGCGTCTGCTGTCCCCCTATGCCGACGCGGAACAGCCGGTGACTGCAGGCCTGCCACTGGGCGCGATGCGCACGCTGGATGCCGTGCTGCGTCTCGGTGGCGGACGCATGCTGGTGCGCGCGGTGGATCGCGGCATCGACGATACGCAGACCATCCTGGACGGCCGGTTCCTGCATGGCTCGCGCATCGACCCATCCACGCCGCGCGCGGCCGAGCGGCTGCCGGTCAATTTCGATGCGCTCGCACGCTGGCACCGCGCCAACGGTGGCGGTGCCGTGCACAGCCAGCGCAGTGAACGCGGCCGCGTGCTGCATCTGGCCGTGCACGACCGCGACGGCGGACGCCTGCACGCCTGCCTGCCGCCCTTGACCGAGCTGCCGCATCCGGACGATCACATCGCCCTGCTGGACGCCATGGCCGGGCTGCGCGGTCTTGCCCCGGCGCAGTGCCTGTCGCTGCTGCATGCCACCCATGCGGACCCGCGGGCGGTGGACGCGCTGTCGATCGCATCGGCCGACGCGTTGCGCGTGCCCGACGGCGGCGCCGCGCTCCGGATGCGACGCATGCTCCAGCGCAGCGAACGCCGGCGATATCCGCCGTCCAGCGGGCAGGCGTCCGGCGAAGAGGGCGAACACGAGCAGCCGCCGGCCTCCGGGCCGTCGACACCCTACCGGTTCACGTCCTGATTCCACGCGAGATCATCACGATGTCCAGCTCGAAGAAACGCACGCTGTCGTACATACCGAATGCCGCACGGCACTGCCGTCCCGACATCCACACCACCACGGGGTGACCCATGCCCAAACAGACCAAGAAGCCTAAGACCAGCATCACCAGCACCGCGCGCGGCTATTTCCACGATCTCGACCCGTACTCGCTGTTCCCGACCAAGGACAAGGCGCGTCAGGACCGCTCCATGCTGTTCAAGGGAGGCGTCGTCAAGAGCCGCAAGGCGCGTGTTTCGACCTTCTACACCATCCTCCAGGACAAGCGGAAAAACGACCCGCGCAAGTTCGGCGCCGTGCCCCAGGGGCCGCACACCTTCCCGCACCACGGCATCCATACCGGTCTGGTTGAAGCCAGAAAGCAGGGCAAGCTGGATCTGTTCGCGAGCATCCTGCCGTCGCCCAGCGACTACAAGTCGCGCATCGAGGCGGAGATCCCCTCGGGGCACGCCAAGCGCCATCGCGCCGAGATCGCGATGGACATCTACGCCAAGCGCCACAAGCGCATGCTGGGCTTCCAGACCATCGCCACGCCCAGCCGCGCGCACCAGATCGCCTACGCCCACGTGATCAACAAGATGCTGCAGATGGACCCTCACGGCTCCTACGCCTACAAGGGCAAGGGCGCAGGGCGCGGTGCATTGAAGGGCAAGGGCGAAAGTACGCTCAAACCGATCGCGCAGCAGATCGACCTGCCGACGAAACACGGGTTTTCGGACCTCGGCAAGGTCACCACGCGCAACACCACACTGCTGAGCACGCTGGGCACGCTCAACATCAAATGATGCGGGTGCCGCGCTGCGCCGCGGCACATCGTCCGACCACCGCATCCGCCGCCACAGGAGAGCAACGATGGACCGCCGACGCACCGCCCGAAGCAATTCCTTTTCCGCACCGCAGCCGACACAGACGGCGACGGTGCTGACCGCGTCCAAGGAACTGACCCACATGCCGCCGACCCGCACCGTGACCGAACACGAGGTGCGCGGCTTCACGCAGGCGACGCCCACCCAGCATCCGACGGTCTACCTGATGAATGCCGCAACCCATGCGCCCGCCGGCCGGGTGACGCAGGAACATTCCCACGCCGACAACGTCGGCGCGCATCCGCAGCACGGGCCGGAGGTCTTCTTCGGCAACGTACCGCGCTCGACGCTGCGCTCGGTGGATCGGGCGTTTCCGGACACCCGCAGCACCACGCGCAACCATCTGGCGGCGGCGCTGGATCTCGCCATGCCGCAGCCGATGCAGCAGCCGCGGCAACTGGTCGAACTGTTCGCGAACCCGCTGGGCCAGGTCACCAGTTCGCACCGGTCCCGTTCGGCATTCGAGGATCTGTCCGGGCCCGGCATGCAGGATGAACGCCAGCGCATGATCCAGACCCTGCGCTGGGGCCCGGTCAGCACCGATCCCACCCGCAATCTGTCGATCCAGGCCAGCGGAGCGCGCGACGATTGGCATGTCTGAGGCATTCGCGCGTGCGCATCGCACAGCGCTGCCGCCGCACCATGAGGCAGCAGACCCGGCGCGGTCGTCCGTACGACAGACTGCGGAACGCTACAGCCGCAGGTCGAGCGTGAGCCTGTGCCTGCGCCCGGCAGGCGGTGGCGTGGGGTCGGCGCGCAAGGCGTGCTGCGTCGCCACGGGCACGCGGTACGACAGGACCGTCTGGGTGCGCTGCGGCAGCGGCACGTCGATGGTCGCCGGCGGCTCCACCCGCGTCGGATGCTGCAGCAGGCCCCACAGCGCGGGCAGGGTGCTGCGCCGGACATCCTCATCGTACGGATATGCCGTACCCAGTTCCGGCCGGTTCTGTCCCTCGCGCTGGATCACCGCGACCGGCGCATCGCCCCGGCGCAGATGCAGCAACACTTCGAGCAGCATGACGGCTCCTTGCGCAATGGTGCCCGGTGTCGGGCCGGTTCGAGTATGCGCGTGGGGCAGGGCAGCGACAACCCGGCGGGCGCGTCGCATTCCGCTCTGCAGTGCATGCCTGCATGCCTTCATGCTGGCATGCCCCGCCGGCGTCGGGCCGCCGCATGCGGGCAGGCGGCATCTCTGACATGGCCCGCGTCTATCAGACCGCCACCCTCGGGGAAGCCCACATCCGGGTCGCGGTGGTCGATGCCCGCGGCATGGCGGACCTGCTCGTCCACCGTGTCGGCACGTGGGGCCAGGCCCATGGCGACGAGCTGTGGTACCTCACCCGCGACAAGCAGGAGGCCACCGTCTGGATCCACGTCTGCAGCCTGGGGATGGCCGAGGTGCGGGTGTGTTTCGTCGATACCTATGCCGAAGCCGGCTGGGTACGGTCGCACCGGCTGCAGGGACGGTTGGGACGCTGAACGCCCGCGTTTCGGATGCCTTCTGGCGGGCTTCTGCTGGGAATGGGTAGCCTTAAGCATGAATGCGTATTGCCCGAATGCTGGCATCCGCCGCGCCGCCACGATATGGTCGGGGGCAGCGCCAGGCCGGGAGATCGAAGTGCACAGCTCCGATGATGCGTTCAAGCTGACTCGACGCGAGTTGTTGCTCGCAAGCACGGCAACGTTGGCGGCCACGGTGGCTCCCACGGCTGCGGCTGTCGCGGACAAGGCGATGTCGCCAGCTCCCCCGAAAGCACCCGTCAACGCCAAGGTGGTCATGGCCGTGAACGGGACCAGGCAGGAACTCGAACTCGATACCCGCACGACCCTGCTGGACGCCCTGCGCGAGCACCTGCGCCTGACGGGCACCAAGAAAGGCTGCGACCACGGCCAGTGCGGCGCCTGCACGGTGATCGTCAACGGCCAGCGCATCAATGCCTGCCTCAGCCTGGCCGTGCAGCATGATGGCGATGAGGTCACCACGATCGAAGGCCTCGGCACACCCGACGACCTGCATCCGATGCAGGCGGCGTTCGTCAAGCACGACGGCTACCAGTGCGGCTACTGCACACCGGGACAGATCTGCTCGGCGGTGGCCGTGCTGGACGAGATCGCGCGTGGCGTGCCGAGCCATGTGCAGGACGACATCACCGCGCGCCCGCTCGCGACCAACATGGAACTCCGCGAACGCATGAGCGGCAACCTGTGCCGCTGCGGCGCCTACTCCAACATCGCCGAGGCCGTCGCCGAAGTGGCCGCCGGCAAGGCGGGGAGGGGCGGGGCATGAAGGCCTTCGGTTACGAACGCGCGAAGACGCCGGCGGATGCCGCGAAGGCGGTGGCCGGGACTCCGGGCGCCAAGTTCATCGCAGGCGGGACCAACCTGCTCGACCTGATGAAGCTCGAGATCGAGACCCCGACGCACCTGGTCGACGTGCAGGACATCGGCCTGGACCGGGTCGAGCGGACGGAAGAGGGGGGGCTGCGGATCGGCGCTCTGGTCAGCAACACCGCACTCGCCTCGCACGCGGAGGTCCGGCGGGAATACGGGGTCCTCACGCGCGCGATCGTGGCCGGTGCTTCCGGGCAGTTGCGCAACAAGGCCACCACCGGCGGCAACCTGTTGCAGCGCACGCGCTGCCCGTACTTCTACGACACCAACATGGCGTGCAACAAGCGCCAGCCCGGGTCCGGCTGCGCAGCCCTGGAAGGGGCCTCGCGCCAGTTGGGCGTCATCGGCACGTCCGATGCCTGCATCGCGACGTATCCAGGCGACATGGCCGTCGCCCTGCGTGTGCTGGATGCCACGGTCGACACGGTCAAGGCGGACGGTACGTCCCGCAGCATTCCGATCGCCGATTTCCACCGGCTGCCCGGGACCAGGCCGCAGCAGGACACCCTCCTGGAACGCGGCGAACTCATCACCCACGTCGTGCTGCCCAAACCGATCGGCGGCCGGCACGTGTATTACAAAGTGCGTGACCGGGCATCGTATGCCTTCGCCCTGGTCTCCGTGGCGGCCGTCATCCAGGAGGATGGCGCGGCGCGTTTCGCCTTCGGCGGCGTGGCGCCCAGGCCGTGGCGGGTGGAGGCGGCGGAATCGATGCTGGAGGCCGGCTTGCCTGACGTGGCGGAGAAGGTGTTCGAAGGCGCGCGGCCGACCGAAGAGAACCGGTTCAAGATCACCCTGGCCGAGCGGACGCTGGCGGCCGTACTGGTCGGGGGAGACCGCTGATGGCCATGGAATTCAATGCGCCTGCTGGCGCCAATATGTTCGACAAGGCCATGCTGGTCGGCAAGTCGACGCCCCGCATCGATGGCCCGCTCAAGACCACCGGCACGGCGCCCTACGCCTACGAGCGCCATGACGTGGCGCCCAACCAGGCCTATGGCTACGTGGTGGGCGCGGGGATCGCCAAGGGGCGCATCGCATCCATGGACGTATCGCAGGCGCAGGCCGCCCCGGGTGTGCTGGCGGTGATCACGGCGCCGGCGACCAAGCCCGTCGGAAAGGGCATGCAGAACAATGCGCCGCTGTTCGGCGGGCGTGACATCGCCCACTACCACCAGGCGATCGCCTGCGTGGTGGCCGAGACCTTCGAGCAGGCGCGTGCCGCGGCCGGGCTGATCAAGACCCGGTACGAGCGAGGGAAGGGACGGTTCGATTTCCCGCGTCTGGTGCCGTCCGCCCCCCTGGCGACCGGCCGCAGGGGCCAGCCGGACAAGCAGACCCTCGGCGACTTCGAGACCGCTTTCGAGGAGGCGCCGGTCAAGGTGGATGCGACCTTCCAGACCGCGCACGAAAGTCATTCGATGATGGAGCCGCATGCGACCATCGCGGCATGGGACGGCGACAAGCTCACCCTGTGGACGTCCAACCAGATGATCCAGTGGGCCCAGGACAGCATGGGCAAGATCCTGGGCATCGACCCTGCCGACGTGCGTGTCGATTCGCCGTTCATCGGCGGCGGATTCGGCGGCAAGCTGTTCATCCGGTCCGATGCGGTGCTGGCGGCGCTGGCCGCGAAGGAAGTGGGCCGCCCGGTGAAGATCGCACTCCAGCGCCCGTTGATCCCCAACAACACCACCCACAGGCCCGCCACCGTCCAGCGCCTGCGGATCGGTGCTGATCGCGACGGCAGGATCACCGCGATCGCGCACGAAAACTGGTCGGGCAACATCAACGGCGAGGGCGGGGAAAACGGCACCCTGCAGACGCCCAAGCTGTATGCCGGCGCCAACCGGCTCGTCGCCAACTACATCGCCACCCTCGACATGCCCGAAGGCAACGCGATGCGCGCCCCGGGCGAAGCGCCGGGACACATGGCGCTGGAGGTTGCGATGGACGAGCTCGCCGAAAAGCTCGACCTGGATCCGATCGAGTTCCGTGTCCGCAACGAGCCCGACAGGGTGCCGGGCGACCCGAGCAAGCAATTCTCCGACCGGAATCTCGTGCGTTGTCTGCGCGAAGGTGCGGAGCGTTTCGGCTGGAGCCGCCGCAACCCCACACCCGCGCAGGTGAAGGACGGCCACTGGCTGGTCGGCATGGGCGTGGCCGCAGGCTATCGCGCCGCACCGATCATGCGCTCCGCGGCGCGGGTCCGGCTGGACGGCGATGGGCGGATCGTGGTCGAAACCGACATGACCGACATCGGAACCGGCAGCTATACCATCCTCGCGCAGACAGCCGCGGAGACCATGGGAGTGCCGCTGGATCATGTCAACGTGGTGCTGGGCGACTCCAACCATCCGGTGTCCGCCGGTTCCGGTGGTCAATGGGGTGCCGCCAGCGCCACGGCGGGGGTGTACGCGGCCTGCGTCGCCCTGCGCAGGAAGATCGGCGAAACGCTGGGCGTCGACCCCGACACGGCCACCTTTGCCGACGGTCGCATCCAGGCGGGCGATCGTGGTTTTTCGCTGAAGGATGCGGGCGAACTGTCGGCCGAGGACGCGATGAGTTTCGGCGACTTCCGGCGCGAGTACGACGTCGGCACCTACGCCGCCCACTTCTGCGAAATCGGCGTGCATGCCTATACCGGCGAGATACGCATCCGCCGCATGCTGGCGGTGTGCGATGGCGGCCGGATCCTGAACCCCTTGTCCGCCCGCAGCCAGGTGATCGGCGGGATGGTGATGGGAGCGGGTGCCACCCTGATGGAGGAACTGGTCGTCGACACGCGTTACGGGTTCTTCGTCAATCATGACCTCGCCGGTTACGAGGTGCCCGTGCATGCCGACATTCCGCATCAGGAGGTCATCTTCCTGGACACGCAGGACCCGGTGATATCGCCGCTGAAGGCCAAGGGCGTGGGCGAGCTGGGCATCTGCGGCGTCGCCGGAGCCATCGCGAATGCGGTGTACAACGCGACCGGTGTGCGCGTGCGCCACTACCCGATCACGCTGGACAAGCTGATCGACAAACTGCCTCCCGTCGGTTGACAGCGTGCATGGACCGCCCGTCGGATCGGTCACCCGTGGACGAGGTCGAGGCGGGCAGGGCGCAGAGCGCATTCTGCAAGCGATCGGTAGCGGTGCCCCGTGGGTTCCTTCGGGAAGGCAATCCGCGCACGATGCTGGATGCCGCCTGCAGGCGCATGCAGGCAGGTGAGGAGGCCGTACTCGCCCTGGTCCTGGACACCGAAGGTTCGACCTACGCCGGTGCAGGCGACATGGTGTTGTTCGCCAATGACACGCAGGTGGGTTGGCTGAGCGGCGGTTGCCTGGAGCAGGACCTGGCGACGCGCGCGGAGCGGGTGGATGCCATGGGTCGAATCGAATGGGTCGAGATCGATACCCGCGGCGACGAGGATCTTCTGTCTGGGTCCGCCCTCGGCTGTCGTGGGCGGCTGCGCATCGCCCTGCTGCCGCTGCGCGCGATGCCCGGCATCGCGGAGTTGTTCGCTGCCTGGCTGCGCGGAGGTGTAGAGCTTCAGCGCGAATTGCGGACGACGGGTGAGATCCTGTTCCGCGTGGGCGACCGGGTTGCACACTGGCGACTGCCTGCGCTGCGGGATGCGTCCTTGCCGGTCAGCGGCTCATGGTCGCTGCCGCTTGGAAGGCTGCCGCGCGCGCTGGTGTTGGGCGCCGGGCCGGAAACGCCGACGCTCGTCCCGATGCTTCGCGCTCTGGGCTGGTGGGTCGGCGTGGCGGAACGCCGGGCACGCTGGGACCAGGCCGCGCAGGGCGCCGATGCGCGCTTTCTGGCAGGGTCCGTCAGGGCGATCGCCGAGGCAGACTGCGACGTGGCCCTGGTCATGCATCACGATTTCGAACTCGATCGCGAAGCGCTGGACGCATTGGCCTGCAGCGATATCGGCCTCGTCGGACTGCTGGGCCCGCGCCGACGCCGGGACGATCTGTTCAGGCTGCTCACTCCGCAGCAGCGCGAAAGGCTCGTGCCGCGCCTGCGCTCGCCGGTCGGAATGGACATCGGTGGCCGTGGCCCGGAGGCGATCGCCCTCAGCATCGCCGCGGAACTTCAACACTGGCGAGCGACGGTCGCCGCATGAGCGGCCGCCACGCTGTCGTGGTGCTGGCGGCGGGCGGCAGCATGCGGCTTGGACGACCGAAACAGCTGCTGACGCGCGACGGCGAACCCCTGGTCCACCGCATGGTGCGGTTGGCGGCGGGCACGTCGCCCTCGCAACTGCTGGTGATCGTGGGGGCGAATCGCGACGCCATCGCTGCGAGCCTGGCGGGTCTCGATTGCGCATGCATCGCGAACGAGGACTGGGAGCAGGGATTGTCGACCAGCCTGCGGGTGGCCGGGAGCCACTTGTCAGCGCAGGCGGACTCGGTCCTAGTGCTGGCCTGCGACCAGCCCGCGCTCGAAGGGCACCATCTGCAGGCACTGCTGGAGGGCGCGCGATCGGCGGAGTCCGGCTGTGCCGCCACCTTGCACGCTGATGCTCCAGGGGTTCCAGCGGTCGTCCCATCCGCCTGGTTCGATCAGGCCCATCCGGCGGGTGATCGAGGGTTCGGCTCCCGACTGCGCCAATTTCCCCTGGAGACAGTGTTCGGCCTCGTCGCCAGTGAACTGCTCCTCGACGTCGACGATCTGCAGGATCTCGGACGCGCGCGCGAGCTGGGCTGGCTGGATGGCGACGGAGCCGGTGTGCCCATTACGCGTTCCGGGGCGCCGGCGGCATGAGCCTGCGAATTGGTCGGCTGGGGGGATGGCATCAGTGGTTCAAGCCACGGGATTTCTGTGGACGAGCGTGGGACGACCTGAGCAGTGGCCCCCCAAGGCAAATCCATAACTTCGCATAATGCATATTATGTCAATATGAAACCGCAGCCAGAGGCTTTGCCAAAGCATCCTTCCGAATCCCGTCGAGACGCCATCCACCAAGGACGACCCGTGGCGCGAATCGCGCCACGGGGTGGATGCGGGAATTGTTCGCCATCCTCGGCGGCCCGAATCAGGGCCACGCCAGCCCATTCGCGAACAGCATGTAGAGCAAGGCCACATTCGCACTCAGGGCGAGCACCCATACGATGCGGTGCCTGCGGGTCCGGTTCCGCCATTCCCGGGGAGCAGATGCCATCTGCCACAGCGTCATGAACATGAAGGCCATGGCTGCGATGCGCAGTGGCCAGACCCATCCTGCGGGGATGCCGATCAGCAGCACAGCCGGCGCTGGGCCGGTCACCGCCAAGGCCATCATCCCTGCCCAGAGTCCCAGCACGAGCAGACCCGCCAGGACAGCGAGCATGCTCGTCCCCGAAACCGGCCATGCGTGGTTCCGGGGCTTGCCGCGGAGGCGGCGCAGCAGTCGCAGCCCGCAGGACGCCAGCAGGATGACTGCCAGCAGAAGATAGGCCGCCACGGCGTAGCCCAGGGGGGCGAGCGGCATGAGGCTGCGAGGCAGCATGACCTTCTGCAGCAGGCGTGCGACGTGGTCGGATTCGACCTGATCGGTCGCGAAGGCGGGCCGGCGCGCTCCGCCCGACGGATCACCGGCGGCGACGGCTGCAGGATCGCGTACGAACGTGACCATCGCCGCGCCCGCGGACGGCACCGACACGCCGACCGCATGCCCGACATCGGGGAACGACAGGAGCCTCGCACCCGGCAATGCCGCCGCAATGTCGCGGGCATAGGTCGGGGATGCGATCGGGTCGTAGCGGCCGCTCAACAGCAGGACCGGGGCCTTCACCTTGCCCAGGTCGATGGAGATGCCCGGGCTCACCGTCGACGTGGCCTGCATCGCACGCAGACGTGCCAGCAGGGGCAAATCGGCATCGAAGAAGGCCAGATCGCCCTCCCCGGCTCCGACCGCGGTCTCTTCCGCTGCGAGCGTGAGGTAGTAGGCGGCGAAGCCGAGCTGCTCGACGCGCATCTCGAGGCACAGTTCGAACCACAGCGGCAGGGTCTCGATCCGGCCCCGCTCGATCTGGTCGATCCAGGCGGGAATCACCGGCAACAGTTCGCGTCCGTACATCGCCTGGTGCAGCAACAGGCGCAGATCGCGTGCGTTGAGCGTGAGCGCGACAGCGGGTCGAGCGTGCGTCGCCGGCAGTTCCACGCGCAGCGGTGTGGCGCGCAGACGCTCCAGCAGCCGTGCGTGGCGGTCGGCCAGTCCCGGATAGCGCGCGTCGCAGGCGGCATCCGTGCGGCAGGCTTCGAACAGCGCCGACAATGCGGCATCGAAGGTGGTGGGGATGTCGGCGTAGTAGTCGGAGGCCGGCGGCACCGGAGAGTCCAGCACGATCGATGCCACCCGTCCCGGGTGTGCGCTGGCATAGGCGAGTGCGCCGCGTGTGCCGTAGGACACGCCGTACAGCACCAGCTTTTCGTCGCCGAAGGCCTGGCGGATCGCCTCCACATCGGCGGCCATGGCGGCCGTGGAGATGGCGCCCAGTCCCAGCAGGCCCGTTTCCCGCAGACAACGCTCGACCGCATCGCCGCGCATCCGCGCTTCCGTGGTGTGGTCGAGATCGGCCGCGATCGCGGTCATGACGTGAGTGCCCAGGCCCGCACAGAGCGCCGGCTCCGAGCGCCCCGTGCCGCGGGCGTCGAACAGGATCAGGTCGCGTTCGCCCAGAAGCGGGTGCGCCAGCCAATCGGAGACTTCCATGATGCTGCGGCCACCGGGACCGCCATTGAAGAACACCACAGGCGGCTTGCCGGCCGCTGCGGCAGGGCCGGCAATGCGCAGGACCGGAACACGGAACCCCGGCGCGAATCCGGGCACGTCGACGATCAGCGTGCCACAGCGCATGCGTGCGGGATCGAACCAGTCTCGGCCCGAGAAGATGCAACTCTCGGCGTCGTAGCGTGCCGTCGACTGCGGTGCGGCAGCAGGCGAGGCTGCCGGGGGACTGCGCGAAACGGTGGCGGAGTCGTCCAGTGAACGCGAGGGCGCGACGTTGGCGGCGCCATCGGCACCCTGCCCGAGTGCGGACAGCGCAGGCAGCGTGGCCAGTACAAAGGCGAGCATGCCCCGGCGTATCGCGTCGCCGAGTCGATGGCGGGCCGAATGACCGGCGGCATGCGTGTTCAAGACGCCGCTCATGCGCCCACCTCCACCGCGATCGCCTCGCGCCGCAAGAGGCGCAGCGCGCTCAGGCGGGAGACGAACAGGGTCATGCCGACCATGGCCAGCCCCGCGCAGACGAACAGCACGGCGATACCTCTGCCCTGCCCCGTTCCGAACAGCCCACCCAGCACATCGACCAGCGCCCCACCGGCCACGAAGCCGGGTTCGAACACCTCTTCGGCCAGAAACGGCGAGACCGTGACCGCCAGAAGGAAGGCCAGGCTCGCCATCAGGCTGCGCGCCGCGAATACACGGCCGTGCATCGCGTTCGGCACCAGCGTCTGCAGCAGGGTCTGCACGGCGACCACCGCCACCGGGATCGAGAACGAAAACC
>ERZ1066122.409-NODE-409-length-45617-cov-9.205566_pt1 | contig 45617 bp, 46 predicted proteins | sample MGYA00382769_ERZ1066122 | MGnify/ENA primary metagenome ERZ1066122 (study PRJEB33369, sample SAMEA5778352) | biofilm metagenome | biome: Industrial cooling water; feature: Water cooling tower basin; material: Biofilm | place: United Arab Emirates | collected... | reverse complement strand
TCACCGTAGTCGAGGGGAATGGCATCTACTACGCTCCTTGGAAATCGGATGTGCTTGAGTTCATTCAACGCGCCTGGGTACGCCATTGCGGCTACCCCGACCTGTCCGTCGAGGAACCACAGGCATCCGACTTCTCCACGATTGACCATATTCCCGAGCAGGCACCGCGTCACGAGCGTTGGCGAACTGACTATCGTCGCAATCCTTACTTGCAATTTTTGACCAACGATCAGCTGCGTGACCGATTTGATGAGATCATGTTGGTCAACACTCTGAGCTTTCTCAAAGACCCGCCCGTTGTCGTTCCGAAGGAACAAACAACCGCGAGCATGGAGCGGTTCACTCACATGATGGTCGAAATGGCTAACCGCGCCATCCCTATCACCGCGTTTGCCTACGATCCACGCCGAGACATCGCAGCCGCTCGACGGATCGGCCTGCCCGAGAGCGTTGAAACTTGGATTTTGACGATGGAAGCAGAAAACTAGCAAGGACGCTGAACTTGAAGTCACCTCACCGCTCCAACTACCTTCAACGTTGCCAAGTTCCTTGCAGCCAAAGAAGTGCCGGAATTGCGCCGCTGAACGAATGGAAGGTTTTAAGGACCGAGCGCGGCTGCTCGAACGGCAGAAAAGTTAGCGGATCCCGCCTGAAATGCATTTTCTCGAATAATCCTGATGACATCTTCCAGGCGCAAATTGTGACTGAACTCGAATTTAGCACAAGTTACATTTCAAAATGCCTTCCACTCAAGCAAATGCAAATATGACGCTGGCAAAAAGTGAGGCTTTAGGGCAGGGAGCATCGACCGCGTCTAGAGCAAACATCGGGAAAATTCAGCATGTCGTCCAACCACATAGCGACCTCGCCATTGGGTGACAACGATCACCCATGGTACGGTGCTCTCGAGTTCAGAACCTTAGCTGAGACTGTGCCCGCCCTCCTTTTCGTTATCAATCGAAACGGCAAAGCTATTTATACCAACGCGAGTTTTCATAGGTATACGGGAATGCCGCATGAGCGGGTTGACGGGCTTGGCTATCTGGACGTCCTGCACCCTGAGGATCAAACGCGCGCGCTGCAACTTTGGGATCAGGTAGCATATACCACCGAAGCCTATGAAGTTGAATATCGCATCAGGCGCCACGACGGCATTTATCGATGGCATCAGGTACGTGGTGCTCCAGTGCTGGACGCAAACGGAAATGCGGTGCGCTGGATCAGCGTGTGCACAGATATCCAGGAGTTGCGCACCGCCGTAAATGCGGCCGCCGACGCACATGAATTGATCGCAGTGCTTGGGCGTTCAACCGACGCTATTGTGTTTGCAAAGGACGCTGAAGGGCGCTTTGTGTTCGCAAACGAGGCGACGTTACGTGTCATGGAGATCAGCGCAGATCGGTTGATAGGCGCATCAGTGGAGGACGCCGCGAATAGTCAATCCGATGCCCAGCATATTGGCGTGAATGATGCGACCGTTATGGCAAATCGACAGATGATTGTCGCGGAGGAACGTTGGACGACAAAATCTGGCGTCGAACAAGTGTTCCGCTCGACGAAGGGGCCTTGGCTCCGTGCAGATGGTAGCGTCGGCGTCGTCGGTATCACAACGGATATCACACACGAACGGGAACTGGAGGACCTGACACGCGAACAGCAACATGACTTCCGAAATTTGATAGAAAATCTACCATTTGTTCTATGGATAACTGACGCTAGTGGTCGCCTCATCATCCGCAATAACTTGTGGCAGGCCCACACAGGCTTGCCTGACAGTGATGCGCATCCTCTGACGTTTGCAGACCTTGTTGATCCACTGGACTTGTCAAAATTCAAGGACGCGTGGCGTAGTTGTATCGAACGTCAGGAAATATTCAATCAAATAGTTCGGCTGCGCAATGTCGGAGGAAGTTCTAGTGTCGCGCATCGCATTGTCTCTATCCCTGTGAAAAACCGTAATGGGACCATAAATGGTTGGGTAGGTTCCGCTCTCCCAGTCACCCAATAAGGCTGCAGGATTATTGGCAGTGGCAAACGGGCCATTGAGTTGACCGATCAACTCCAAGATTTTCTTAATCGGGCGTTTTAGTTTCCGTTCAAATGCAGTCGTGCATCACACACGCATTTGAACAAAATGTGTTTTTACCTTTGCGTAAGCATCGGCACTTAAAGACAGAAAATAACGCCGGGCATCGCCCGCGTCGGCAGTGCGGGTCACCAAGCCCTCATTTTCCAAAATCGTGATCCATCGTAACGCTGTCGTCATTGGCACAGCTGCTGCGACGCACAGACTTGAAACCGATATTTTCTTACCTTCCTCGGTGGCGATAAACAGGTCCACAAGCATATCCCACGCGGGCTCACCAAAGAGATTGGGGTTCTCGAACAGAAGATCGCGTTGCCGCCGACTGCGATAATGGCGTTTCGCCTTTTCCAGAGCCTCGACATTTTCGGCCGCGCTAGAACTAGCTTGTGATTTGATGATCGACAATTTCTGGTCAATCAAATCTATTGTATCGGCGATGACAGCGAGATCGTCCAGCACGCTCGAACCGCTCGATTGGCTCATAACAGCCCCTGTCTGGCAAAGCTGAACCACCGCGTACCAGCGATGATAATGTGATCGGTGATCTCGATCTCCAACTCTTTGCCAAGAGCCGAGAGTCTGGCGGTAAAGTCGATATCGCATTTGCTCGGCTCTGGGGTTCCACCCGGATGATTATGCACCACTATCAACCTGTCAGCTGAAAGCTCTAAAGAGCGTTTGAATATTGTACGCGGGTAGGCCGTGAGGTTGCGAACCGAGCCCGATGCCAGAATTTCATCGCCAACGAGCCGACGTTGTCGGTCCAGAAACAAAATTCTCAGTTTCTCGGTGCTTAGTGATCCCATGGTCATGGCCAGATATTCGATCAGCTTTTCGCCAACCTCTCTAATGGGTCGCAAACGAATTTCCGACGATAAGCTTTCGACGCAGGCGTCATGCGCCGCTTGCAAAAGCGCAGGGACCGGAGACGCCACTCCCACAACACGTTCGATTGCCTCACTTGTCTCAGAAAATACGCGACCAATTGAACTGAATTCATCGAGAAGTGCTGTCGAAAGCTGCGCTGCGTCTGCGGGGGCCACAGTTGCAATCAGCGCCTCCAGGGCGGATCGCTGCCGATGCGACGCAAGCGTGCTTGATGGTTGTAGGTCCCGATCGTCAGTGTGATGAGTAGTAGGTAAGAACTCGACACCTGCATAAGGGCGTAAACGAAAGGGTGAATGGAATAATCGAGGAATTTTGCCACATGCGCGATCAGCGAGATGGTTTGCAGCGAGTTTACCCATAATGGCCAAAACCTGCTCGCGCGGAGAGCGATAAAAAGTAATGCTGCCCAGCCCAACAAATCAATGATGAAGTGTCCGGGATCGAGCTTGGCATAAGTGACAGGTGTGAGCGCATGAACGAACGGATCCATTCCAGCCATTACGATGAAGATAACTGCCACTGCACGCTCTGGCGCACCGCCCTTCCAAAGCGCGTAAATCACACATACGATGAATAACGAAAGTGCAAATATGATGCGCATGCTGTGTCCCAACATGCAGCGGCAAGCTTGTCAATGATACCGGTTAGCTGACTAACGCCAGCTTAAATTCCTGTTCTGCGACGGCAGAAGTTGGCGGACATTCATGCAGATCAAATCCTGCGTGCACTTCAGCTAATCCGACCAAGTCTTTATGCGCACGCAACACATCGTTGCTAACACCGACAAGCGCCACTTGCGCTTTCGCGAGGCGAACGATTGTGCCTTGCCCTGTCGAGGCTGCAACGCCCGTGTTCTTCCGGGCCTCAACCATCGTTTTGATGAGTGACGATACAGAAATCAGTGCATCGTCGAGGCACGCTTCCGTTGCAGGGACATCGCGAGCGAGGCGTGCAGCAGCAAGTTCGAATTTGTTGATCATATGATGGCTCCTTCCCCGCAAGCAGCTTGGCTTGCAGGCTAGTTGAATTGAACGTTTCACCTATTTCAGGTAGCGGTTAGCATTCCCGACAAACTTTGAGCGACCGACAGGCCGATCAGAATTATCGACAAAATACCAACGGTCATTCCGACAATAATCAATATCCTTTGTGGGGTACCGATTTCGCCAGCATGGCTCCCGAGAAAACCAGATTGGACAAAGGGACGATGCTCTTCAAACTTGCCATATGTCATGGCGGGTTCTTGGAGCCGATATCCTAGATCCTGTCTTGCTTCCTGCCCCGGTATATCGGCGCAAGTCTCATTATCAAAAACACATGGCGGGTCATATATGATCCGATCATATTCGTTCGAGACACGAGCAAAGATCAAGGCTGCCTCATTGCGATCGCGCGCGCCCAAAATTTGCCGCGCGCTGGAAATGCGCTGATCGACCGTGGGTTTTGCGATACCGAGCTCGCGCGCTATTTCTTTTGATGATTTGCGCATGACCACAAGCTGCATACATGCGCGCTGCTTGTCCGTTAAACGTGCGACCTTTGCGCGCTCACATTTTTCTTGACCCAACATCTGCCTGCCTTTCGCAGAGGAAGGGTATCGCTTGTTTTGCGATTTAGCGCAACTTTTCGCTTAATTTTGCTGGATAATCTCAGGTACGTTTTCAGAAACCATTATTTCCTTGAGGCGGGCTAAGGCCACATCGATATGGACTGCCACGATATGCAGTTGCAGGCGGTCAAGATCTGTGAGCAGTTCTTCCATCTTGAGAATTAGAGTATCATGATCGTCAGCTAAAACCATTGCATGCCAAAAAAATCTGCGGAGGAAAGGATTGGGTTTCGAATGACTGGATATGCCGATTTTTGGTTAATATCTTACTAATCTTGGTCATATACAATTTGACAGCACTCGGCAGAGGCGTCTTGCCATATTGTATGCGCTAACATTTACGTTTAACGTTTGATTTCTGCAGAGCAACGGGATTTAGAAAATCTTATCGCTTCTTAAATTTCTAGACATGAACGAAACACGGCTATCAACGCGCGCACACTGTGTTCGACTAGTTACAAGTTTGTTAGCGAAACGTGCCTGCGTCACTACCGAAACCGTCATAGCTAATTTTAACGCAGAGACTCTGGCCAATCTAGGCTGATTTCATGCCCTATTTTTTCTGGCTAGAGACCATATGACTGCAGAATGGAAGCCACAAACTCGCGCATTAATGCGGCATTCCAGCCGGAGACTCGGATCTTCGATTTAGAGAAAATATGTTTGGAGGCCCGAGCCGGAATCGAACCGGCGTGCAAGGATTTGCAGTCCTCTGCGTCACCACTCCGCCATCGGGCCTCTGATTCAGTCATGCGATTGTCGCATACCATGTGGTGCAGGAGCGGCGCTCTAGCGGCACTGTGGCCATTATGCAATATTTGCCGAAGCAGTTTTTGCGCTTTCGTTAAATCCGGCTTGGCCTTTGATCGAAGCGGTTCTAGAAGAGGCTTGATAGACTGTATTGCCATTGCAACACAGTTGTGCCAGATGGTTGCAGGCAATGGGTTTTATGATGCACTTACCGCAGTCCGAAGCGATGCGCCGTAACATGGTGGACAGCCAGTTGCGCCCCAGCGGCGTCAACACGCCCTGGGTGCTGGCCGCGATGCTGGAAACGCCGCGCGAGGATTTCATAACGGGCGACAAGAGCGCGGCCTATATGGACAGGTCGTTGCCGTTGGGCGAGGGCCGCTGCCTCAACCCGCCGGTTTCACTCGGCCAGATGCTGATGCTTGCCGATGTTTCGCCGACCGACCGGGTGCTGCTGGTCGGTGCGGGCACCGGCTATCTTGCAACATTGCTGAAACGTCGCGTGCAATCCTTGGTTGCGGTGGAGGAATCGCCTGCCCTTGCAGCGGCTTTCGGAACTGCCTGCCCGGAGGTAAAGCTGGTCAACGGACCGCTTGCAGACGGTGCCGCCGAACATGCTCCGTTCGACATTATCATTATTGATGGCGCGATTGCCCGCTTGCCCGAAAGCCTGATCGCGCAACTGGCAGAGGGCGGGCGGATCGTCACGGGTCTTCTCGATGGTCCTGTCAGCCGCCTTGCCTCTGGCATAAAGCGCGGCGGCCATGTTGCGTTGCGTCCGGCGCTCGATCTGGAAATCGCAGCCCTTCCCGGCTTTGCGCCTGCGAAAGAGTTTGTTTTTTGACCCGCTTTTCGAAACTTGCCCTGCTGGCCGGTGCAATGCTGTGCGCTAGCCCCGCTGCAGCCGACACGCTGCGCGAGGCTTTGATCGCGGCCTATGAAACCAACCCGAGCCTGACCGCTGCACGCGAAGGGCAAAAGGCAACCAATGAGGGCGTGCCGCTTGCCAAGGCGAACGGGCGGCCCAATGTGTCGGCGCAGCCCACCTATTTCGAGAATATCCTGACCGACAGCGGTTCGTCGGTGGTGCAGGCACGCGGTCTTTCGGTATCAGGAACGGTATCGGCACCCATCTATGCAGGCGGCGGAATAAGGAACGCCGTGCGCGCGGCGGAAAACCGGGTCGAGGCTGGCATAGCCAATCTACGCGGCGCGGAAAGCGCGATATTTTCGGCCGTGGTCGGCGCCTATATGGACGTCATCCGCGACGAATCAATTGTCGAGCTGAACCGTGCGCAGGTCGGCGTCCTGTCGGTCAATTTGCAGGCGACCCGCGACCGGTTCGAAATCGGCGACCTGACCCGCACCGATGTGGCGCAGTCCGAGGCGCGGTTGCAGCTCGCGATCAGCAATATGGAAACGGCGCGCGCCAACCTCATTCGTTCCAAGGAAATCTATGTCCAGCTGGTCGGGAAAGCCCCCGAAAATCTGGAGGCACCGCCGCCATTGCCCAATCTGCCCGGCAATCCGGAAGAAGCGGTGCGGATCTCGCTTGATTCCAACCCCGATTTGATTGCCGCGCGCGAACTGCGCGAGGCAGCCTTTTTCGATCGGCGCGGGGCCGAGGCATCGCGCCTGCCCACAGTCAGCATTTTCACGCAAAGCTCGTACAGCAACGCGTTGAATTCGGTTTCGTCGAACATTCCGGGCTTTCAGGCGGACAATAGTTCGTTAACCGCGCAGGCCGGCATCCGCGCGACTATCCCGATTTATCAGGGTGGGCAGCCCTCGGCGCAAATCCGCCAGTCGCAGGCGCGGCTGGGGCAAGCGCAGGAGCAGGAAATTGCCGCAGAGCGCGAGGCCATTGCGCAAACGCGCGCAGCCTATGCGAGCTGGCGCGCGTCGCTCGATGTCATTGCCGCATCCGAACGCGCGGTCGCGGCTAACGAATTGTCGCTAGAGGGTGTCCGCGCCGAAAATAGCGTCGGTAACCGCACGATCCTCGACATTTTGAATGCCGAACAGGAATTGCTGAACAGCAAGGTGCAGTTGGTTACCGCGCGGCGCAACGCCTATGTCGCGGGCTTTTCGCTACTGGCCGCGATGGGCAAGGCCGAGGCGCGCGATCTTGGACTTGAAAGCGGTGCGCTTTACGATCCCGTCGCCGAATATGAAAAGATCGACAATGCGTGGAACGACTGGTCGTCGCAGCCTGATCCCGAAACAAAGGCTACGCGCACGATTGACACAGCAGCGCAAAAAGCGGAAATTGAACCACTTCCCGAATTTTGAGCAGGGATAGGGGTTTATCAAGGGGCAATGGGGATGGCCGAAGAGCGCAGCGAACCTTCGATGGAGGCAATCCTTTCGTCGATCAAAAAGATCATTGCCGAGGATGACCGGATTGCGCCGCGCGGCAAGCGCCAGGCTGCACCTCCGCCCGAAGAGCCTGCGGCAGACGGCGACGATGACGTTCTGGAACTGACCGACACGGCCGAAGAATTGCTTGACGAGCATAAGGCCCAGAGCCTTGCACAAAGCTTTTCGGTGCTGAAGACGCTCGCCGAACCCGGGGCCGCACCGCAGATCGTCCGCAGCGGCGAAACCTCGCTTGAGGGGCTGACCCGCGATCTGCTCCGCCCGATGCTGAAGGACTGGCTCGATGCCAATCTGCCGGGAATAGTCGAGGCGATGGTGGCGCGCGAAATAGAGCGCATTACCAAAAAGGGCTGATGGCCGCCGACAGTTGAGTTTTTCACCGCAGCCCTGAGCTTGTCGAAGGGCATATCAAGGTGCGCGCCATGACTTTGAAACGTGCGTCGACAAGCTCAGCACTGCGGTTGCTGGCAATGGCTTCGCTATTCATCGTCTCCACTTCATCTCCAGCATCTGCCAGCAACACCGGCGGCAAGCTGACCGTGGTCAAGGCAGGCCGCATGGTCGATGTCGAAAAAGGCATGGTGCGCACCAACCAGTGCATTGTCATCAACCAGCCCGATGAGAAGATCGAAGCGGTAGTCGATTGCCCGCCCGATCCGACCGCGCTCCCCAATTTCGACCGGCTGATCGACTGGTCCGCCTATACCGTCCTTCCCGGCCTGATCGACCTGCACACGCATCTGGCCGATGCCGGGCAAAGCGCCGACCTCGCAGCGCCGCTCAAAACCTCGCCGCAACTGACCGCGCTCTATGGCGCAGCCAATGCGCGTGCAACCTTGCGCGCCGGTTTCACGACAGTGCGCGATGTCGGCACCTATCGGGGGTTGACCGATATTGCGCTGCGCGATGCGATCAATGCTGGCCTCGTTCCCGGTCCGCGCATGTTCGTTGCCGGAGCCTATCTGACGCATCCGGGCGGAGGCGGCGAACTGAATGGCGTTGTCGCCAATGACCAGCTTCCGCCTGACATGCGGCTTGGCGTAGCGCAAGGCGCCGATGCGGTGGCTGCGCGCGCAACCTATCTGTTCGACAATGATGTGGACTTTCTTAAGCTGATGGCAACGGGCGCAGTGCTTGCGATAGGCACCGAACCGGGCGCGCCTGAATTGAGCGAGGAGGAAATGCGCGCGGCAGTGGCTGTAGCGAAAGCGCGTGGCAGCTACGCAACCGCCCATGCGCATGGCGCGGAAGGCATCAAGGCGGCGATCCGCGCCGGAGTGCGTTCCATCGAACACGCCAGCCTGATCGACGACGAAGCGTTGCACATGGCCAAGACGGCGGGCGTCTGGCTGGTCATGGATATCTATAATGGCGACTATATCGACGCGGTCGGCACCAAGGAGGGCTGGCCTGAGGAATATCTGCGCAAGAATCGCGAGACCACCGATGTCCAGCGCGCAGGCTTTGCCAAGGCGGTGAAGCTGGGCGTCAAGCTCGCCTATGGCACCGACAGCGGTGTTTATCCGCACGGGGACAATGCAAAGCAATTTGCTTATATGGTGCGATACGGAATGACGCCGATGCAGGCGATCCAGAGCGCGACGATTGAAGCCGCGCGATTGCTCGACCGCGAATGGCAATTGGGCGTGATCGGTCCGGGTCGCTATGCCGATCTGGTGGCGGTCAAAGGCGATCCGCTGGAGGACATCAGCGTGCTGGAAAAGGTCGAAGCCGTGATGAAGGGCGGCGAGTTGGTCGAGTGAACTTTGCGTGTGGTGCTTCTAACAAGGCAGGTGCAAGCGCCGATGTCGCGCTATGGATTCCCTCAGAAGAAAGAAGAAAATAAGGAAGAAGAGGCTGCTTAGTGAAGGGACCGTTGGCTCGCTGACTATATCCTTCTTCCTTATTTCCTTATTCCTTCTGAGGAATAAATGGCACTTGCGCGCCGATAGGCTTTAGGTCGCAGGGTCTGCGCCTGTCCGCCAGACCACAACGCCAATCGGGGCTAAATTTGCATCTCCGATCAGAATATCCGCTCCCGATACAAATTCGAGTCGCGCAGTCTCCGTCCCGAGATTGAAAGCGAAAACCAGCCTCCCATTGCGCCGGATGCGGACATCGTGGGGCAGTGCCATCACCTCCAGCCCCGCCTGCCGCGCAAGTTCGGCCATGACCGATCTGAGCAAAGCGGGATCGGGGCAGGCCGCGAGATAATGGATATTGTCGTTCTTGTAATGGAAGCCTTTGCCTTCATCGGTTGCGTGCAAAGGTTCAAGCGCGGTTTCGACATGCTCCAACCACTGCCCGATAGTGTGGCCACCCGCAGCCTCGACCAGGCCTGGGCGCAGCGATTCGACACGGGTGATTTTGAGCGGCAGCAATGCCTGCAACGGTCCCGGCGGAAGCTGTGACGGGATCGAAAAATCGCTGGTCTTGCTGCCACTTCGCGGACCGATCAGGATTTGCCCATCAAATGCGGCGAGGCGATCCACCAGTCCGTCGGGAAAGATGGGCAGGCACGGAATGATCACCAGGGCATAGCCGTCAAGCGCCTGGTTCGCCGGAATGATGTCGACATTCAGCCCCAGCTGACGCAGCGCCGAATAATATTCGAATGCCTCCCGCAATGCGCGAAATCCCTTACCCTGCGGCTGGATTTCGGTGACCCAGTCGCCTGCATAGTCGAAGATGAGCGCCACCTGTTTGACCGGGTTCCCTACATGGCGCGCAAGCATTCCAATCTCGCCATGCGCTGCCCGCACCTCCGCCACCGCGACATCATCGCTGCGGTCGGGGCGAAGCAGCCCTGCGTGCATCTGCTCCTGCGCAAAGGGCGCCTGCCGCCAGCGGAAATAGCTGACGAGTTCGGCACCATGCGCCATCGCCTCCAGCGTCCAGAGCCGCACCATGCCGGGCAATGGCGCGGGATTGTATCGCGCCCAGTTCACCGGCCCCGGCTGCTGCTCCATCACCCCCCAGCGGCCATTGGGGTGGAGCCCGCGATAAAGATCATGGTGGAAGGCCGCGATATCGGGATGGCCGGTGCGCGCATATTTCAGCTTTTCCGCGTCAGAGAACCAAAATTGTTCGAGGAAACCCAGCGGGTAGCTGTCCCAGCTCGCCACATCGAGATCGGCCGCCACGGCATGGTGATCGAACTGGGTGAAGAAGCCCATATAATTGTGGATGATATCGCGTCCCGGCGATGCGTCGCGCAGGATTTGCACCTGTGCCCGGTTGAAGCGCACGACCTGATCGGAAGAAAAGCGGCGGAAGTCGAGCCAATGCGCGGGGTTCGCTTCGGTCACGGTCAGGTTGGGCAGGTCGATTTCGGCAAAGGATCGATATTCCATCGACCAGAAGACATTGCCCCATGCTGCATTGAGCGCGGCTATCTCGCCATATTTGGCCGCGAGCCAGTAATGGAATGCATTGGCGGCAGCATTTGAAAAGCTGACTGCGGTGTCGTGGCAGCCATATTCATTATCGGTCTGCCAGCCGACAATCGCGGGATGATTGCCATAGCGTTCAGCAGCAGCCGCGACGATGCGTTCGCATTCGTGGAGGTAGCCCGGATGCGAAAAGCAATAATGCCGCCGCGATCCGAAACCGCGCGGGCGGCCAGCTTCATCCAGCGCGATCATGTCGGGCTTCCGGTCAACCAGCCATTTGGGCGGCGTTGCCGTCGGCGTTCCCATGATGATGCCGAGGCCTTGAGCGTGCAGCACCTCCACCGCACGATCGAGCCAGCCCCAGTCATAACGGCCCGGCTCGGGCTCGATGCGGCTCCAGGCAAATTCGCCGATGCGCACGCGCGACAGGCCGAGTTCGGCCATGCGGCGCGCGTCATCCGCCCACCACTCCTCGGGCCAATGTTCGGGATAATAGCAGGTGCCGAGTTTCATCCTGTGACCTTATTGTTGCCAGCCGTCTTTCCTTGCGCCAAACAACCGCACAAGGGGAGAGGGATAATGCAACAAGGCGCGCCGATCGATTGGCTGCAAGCAGTGGTGTTTGTGGCCATCATTGCTTTGCTGGGCCTTGCGACATTTTGGAAGTTGCGCAGCGGCCCGCGCGAGCATGACGGGTCGAGCAGGGATGTGTTCCTTGCGGGCGGGGGCCTGAGCTGGCTCTATGTCGCGGGTGCAATCACGATCACCAATTTGTCGACCGAGCAACTGGTCGGTATGAATGGCGGGCAGATGCTGCTGCTCGCCTGGTGGGAAATTTGCGGCTTTGTCGGGCTGATGATTTTGGCATTCGTATTTGTGCCCGTTTATTATCGCAACAATTGCACCACCGTGACCGAGCTTCTCGAACGGCGCTATGGCGGGGGAAGCATCCGCACAGTGATTTCGGCGCTGTTCCTTATCGGCAATATCCTGATTTATCTGCCCGCCTCGCTCTATTCGGGAAGCCTGTTTTTGAAATCGATGCTGGGTGTCGATTGGCCGCTTTTGTGGTTTGCAGTCCCCATGGCGATCATCGCGGCGATCTACACGATCAGCGGCGGGCTGAAGGCGGTTGCGGTGGTCGATACCTTTTCCGGCATCGGCATGCTGGCAATGGCATTGCTGGTCGTCATTCTCGCGCTCAACGCCATTGACTGGGATTTTTCGGGCATTCCGACCGAGCGGCTGAGCATGATCGGATCGACCGATTCGCAGATCCCGTTTCACACGCTTTTCACCGGCATGCTGTTCATCCAGATTTTTTACTGGTCCACCAACCAGAACATCACGCAAAAGGCGATGACCGCGCCAACGGTGAAAGAGGCGCAAAAGGGCGTGCTGGCCGCGGCGGCGATCCGCATATTAGTGATCCCCCTGATTGTTGCCGTGCCCGGCGTGGTTGCATATAAATTATTCGGGCCGATCGGCGACAAAAGCTATGGGCGCATTGTCGCTCATGTGCTTCCGACCTGGCTATCGGGCGCTTTTGCCTCGCTGATGATCGCAGCGGTGATTGCGCATACCGCAGCGATATTGAACAGTTCGGTTGCGCTTTATTCGGTCGATTTTCACGACAAGTTCATCGCGCGCGTTAAAAACCACTGGCGGCTGGCTGCGACGGTGAGCGTGATTTTGACGATTACCTCCGTCTTGATCGTGCCGGCCTTTGAAAGCGCAAAAAGCATCATCGATCTGTTGCAGCAGTTGAACGGCCTGTCGTCGATGCCGATCCTATCGGCCTTCATAGTGGGACTGCTGTTCCGCAATGTCGACGCCCGCGCGGCAGTCATAGGACTGGTATTCGGGGTTGCTGCCTATGCGCTGCACACCTTCGTGCTCTACAAACCCGACACACTATATGCAGGCGAGACATTCTATCAGCATATAGGGCTCGGCGGGCTGCACTATATCGACATCATGCTCGTCACGCTGATCGGCTGCATCGCAGTCGCGCTCGGCAGCAACCGGATGCTATTCGGCAAGCAAGCCCGCTATGTCGGGTGGAAGGGTGTGACAGGTACCGACTAAATAAATAGGGACAGTCCCTATTTATTCAGCCCCGCCTGAACGGGCCGAGCTCGCCCAGAAATTCCTGCTCGCGTTCGACCGCGCGGGTTTCGCGGGCCAGAAAGTCGGCGATGGCAGCGCGAAAGCCGGGGTCGGCAATATAATGTGCGGACCATGTCGGTACCGGCAGATATCCGCGCGCCAGCTTGTGCTCGCCCTGCGCCCCTGCCTCGACACGCGCAAGCCCGTGGGCAATGGCAAAATCGATCGCCTGATAATAGCAAAGCTCGAAATGCAGATATGGAATGTCCTGCGTGCAGCCCCAATAACGCCCATAAAGGCAATCGGGACCAAGGATGTTGAGCGCGCCTGCGACCGGGCGGCCGTCAATGCTGGCAAGGAACAGCACCAGCCGGTCAGCCATGCTGTCCGCCACCAGATCGAAAAATGCGCGCGTCAAATAGGGCCGCCCCCATTTGCGCGCGCCTGTATCCTGATAGAAAATCCAGAAAGCGTCCCAATGTTCGGGCCGGATATCTGCGCCGCGCAAAATTTCGATATCGACCGCGCTTTGCGCCGCAGCGCGTTCCTTGCGGATGGCGCGGCGTTTGCGCGAGGCAAGCGTTGCCATGAAATCGTCGAACGCGCCGTAGCCCGCATTGGTCCAGTGGAATTGTGTCCCCTGCCGGATCAGCCAGCCTGCTTTGCGAAACAGATCGAGCTGGCCTTGCTCGACAAAGGTCGCGTGCGCCGATGAAAGGCCGTTTTGCCGCACCACCGCTTCCGCCGCCGCGAGCAGCGCGGGGCCTTTACCCTCGTCGCGCAGAAGAAGCCTTGGCCCCGGCACGGGTGAGAAGGGCGCTGCAATCTGCAATTTGGGATAATAGCGCCCGCCCGCGCGCTCATAGGCATCGGCCCAATGATGGTCGAACACATATTCGCCCTGGCTGTGGCTTTTGAGATAGGCGGGAAGCGCGGCTGCCAGCGCACCATCCTCACCTCGCAGCGCAATCGGCGCGGGTGACCATCCGGTGCCTTGGCCGACGCTGCCCGATTCCTCAAGCGCCGCAAGAAAGGCATGATTGACAAAGGGGTTGCCCAAAACATTGAGCGCATCCCACTGCGCCGCGTCGAGCGCGGAGACGCCGGAGGCTATTTCGGCAATGATCGCGTCGCTAATATCCTTGTCGCTCATCAGCCGAACAAACCTCGTCGTTTCGTCGTTTCGTCGCGTGAATTTTTCGTCACACGACGAAACGACGACACAACGTTCTAGCTTTGCTTTATTTTAACGATCGCATCGATCTCGACCGTAGCATCCAGCGGCAGGACTGGCACGCCAACAGCGGCGCGGGCGTGTTTGCCGGCGTCGCCGAACACAGCCTCCATCAAATCCGATGCACCATTGGCGACCTTTGGCTGGCCGGTGAAGTCGGGGGTCGAGGCGATGAATGCGCCCAGTTTGACGATACGCTCCACCCGGTCGAGCGATCCCAATGCGGCCTTCATCTGCGCGATCAGCATCAGGCCGCAACCCCGTGCGGCCAGCTGCCCCTCCTCCTCGCTGCGTGTGTCGCCGACCTTTCCGGTCATTAACTGCCCATCGACGAAGGAAATCTGCCCCGATATATAAAGAAATCCGCCCGCTTCCACCGCTGGGACATAGGATGCCACGGGTGCAGCCGGTTCAGGCAGGATTATGCCCAGTTCAGCCAGTTTTGCCTCGATCATGCATTTTCCCTTTCGATTTGCGGCGCTGGCTTAGCGCGTGTCAGCTTGTCCAAAATCCATGCCTCCGCTCCGGCCCAGTCGTCGATGCGGGCATGGGCCGCGCGCGAGGGTTTGACGCGGGGCTGCAGCACCGGTTCGCCCACCAGTTGCAGCCGCCAGACGTCGGGCAAATGTTCTGCAACCGATTCATGCTGGTGATCGAGATCGTCGACAAAGACCGTTACGCTCGGCTGACGGTCGGCGATGATCCGCGCCAGCGCCTCACCCTTTCCGCCCTGATTGGTGTGGACGGGCGCGGTAATGCCAACGGCGCGCAACTGTTCGGCGCGCGCGACATTATGATGGTCCATCAAATTGGTCAGGATCGCGATATCGGCATGCTCCGCCAGCCGCGTAATTGCGGCAATCGCGCCATCGATTGGCTGCTGCCGGTGCATTTCGGTGAAGAAGAAACCGTTGAGCAATTCCCAGACGCGTCCGCGTTCGACGACCGTGCCGTCATGCTTGTGGCGCAGCGCCTCTCCCCAATCGCCATGGACGAGATCGAAATCGATATGATGCGCTTCCGACAGCCAGTCGCGGAACGGCACCACCATGTGCAGCAGCACCTCGTCACAGTCGGAGACAAGCAAAGGACGGCTCATGCCTCAAGCTCCTGCCGGGCGCGTACCAGCGCCTCCGGCTTTGCGCCGATATGCTCTGCTGCAGCAACCAGATCGGGTTCATGCGCTTCCAAAAAGGAGAGGATCGCTGCCAATGTCGCATTTTCGGAAACGCCGCCGCGCAATATATCGGGCGTCAATCCGGTCAGGTTGAGCATCCGGTCGGCGCGATCAGCGTCGCTCAATATCCAGCCTAGCGCACCCAGCGCCAACATTGCGGGATCGGCCCGGATTGCGCCCAGGCTTTTCCCACCTGAACTTTTCGCATTTGTTTCATACATGGCTTTGGCTTAAGCGAAAGTTGGAACACTGCCTAGGCAGCAAAATGTCGCATATCCCGGAAAGTTGCACGTGAGCAAAAAGGTCCTGATTGTTGAGGATAACGAACTCAACCTGAAACTGTTTACCGACCTGCTCCGCGCGCATAGCTATGTCGTCGAGCCGGTGCGCGACGGGCGTAACGCAATCGATGTCGCGCGCGAATTTAGCCCTGAACTGATCATCATGGATATCCAGATGCCGCACGTCAGTGGCCTTGATCTCATCGAGAAAATGCAGGGCGATGCCACCTTGCGCCAAATCCCGGTGCTTGCTGTCACCGCCTATGCCGGCAAGGGCGATGAGGAGCGGATATTGGGCGCAGGCGCCAGAGCCTATTTGTCCAAACCTGTGCCGGTGATGCAGTTTCTGGCTGCTGTCCGGGCGATTATCGGATGAAATTCTGGCGGCTGTTGCTGGCATGGCTTGTCCTGCTGCTCGGCAGCGGAGCCGCGCAGGCGCAGCTTGCAGGCATGGAAATTCATGTGCCCGCCGCGCTGGAGGCGGAGACGCTGTCACCCGCAGCCGGATCGACGGTGACGCTGGCTATCACCATGCGGCCCGAGGCGGGTTGGCATGGCTATTGGTCGAACCCCGGCGATGCGGGCGAGGGGCTCTCGCTCGAATGGTCACTGCCCGAGGGTGCGAGCGTTGGCACCCCGCGCTTTCCGGTGCCCGAGACTTTGGTGATCAGCGGCTTCATGAATTATGTGTTCAAGGATCCACATGCAATCCTGATCGACCTGAAACTGCCTAGGGGGCTGTCGGCGGGCACGCGGCTGCCGGTTTCGGTCGAGGCCTATTGGCTTGCCTGTACTGACAGAGTGTGCGTGCCGCAGCAGGACCGGTTGACGCTTGATCTGGCGATAGGCGACGGTGCCGTGACGGCAGCCAACCGCAAGCGTTTTGACGCCTGGCGCGCCGCGCTGCCCGTTCCGCTCGACCAGCAGGGGCGGTTCGCTGTCAATGGCAAACGCGTGTCGCTTGCCATTCCCTATCCCGCAAGCGCCCCGCTTTCTGCGCCCTATTTCTTCCCTGCGGCCAGCGGCGTGATCGACCATATGGCAGCGCAAGAGGTACGGCGCAGTGGCGATTGGCTGGTGGTTTCAACGCAGCTTGCGCCTTCGGGCCAATCATCTGCGCCATCCCGCATCGAGGGGCTACTACGCATCGGCGAGGATGAGGGTCTGCTGGTCACGGTCGTCCCGGGGGATGTGCCGAAGGGGGGCGCGCTTGTCGGTGGCGACGGGGACGCACAGAGCAATAACACCCCGCCTTTATTGTGGCTGCTGCTGGGCGCGCTGGCGGGCGGCATATTGTTGAACGTCATGCCCTGTGTGTTTCCGATTCTGGGGTTGAAGGCACTGGCGCTGGCCAAGGGCGGCGGCGACGAACGCAAGGCGCGCAAAGACGCGCTCGCCTATGCCGCAGGTGTTGTCTTGAGCTGCTTAGCGCTGGGGGCAATCATGCTGCTGCTGCGCGCGGGCGGCGAGGAAGTGGGTTGGGCCTTCCAGTTGCAGGAGCCGGGATTTGTGCTGTTCCTGTTTCTGGTGATGGTCGGCGTCACGGCAAATCTGCTTGGCTGGTTTTCCTTGAGCGGCTTTGGCGCGGGCGATGCGCTGACACGGCAGGCAGGCGTCGCGGGCTCATTCTGGACCGGCGTATTGGCCGCGTTGGTTGCAACGCCCTGTACCGGGCCCTTCATGGCAGCGGCATTGGGCGCTGCGCTGCTGTTGCCAGCAGCCGAGGCACTTGCGCTTTTTGCGATGCTGGGTGTGGGTATTGCGCTGCCGTTCCTTGCCATAGCCTTCGTGCCTGCGCTGCGCAGCCTATTGCCGAGACCTGGCCTGTGGCTGCAAACATTCCGCAAGGCAATGGCCGTGCCGATGGGGCTGACGGCGCTGGCCTTGCTTTGGCTGCTTTGGCGGCAGGCCGGGATGTGGGGGCTGAGCATTGGCGTTGGCGCCGCGCTGATTATGCTGTTGCTGCTCTGGGAAAGACGCAAATTCCCGCCGCGCTGGGCCAGCTTTTCGCTGACGATCGTAATTGCAGCGCTTTCGGTTTTTGTCTTGGCTCGTGATGGGTTGCCCGACGAGACAGTAGATCAGCGGCAAGTGCAATCCATCTTGCCAAGCGAAGCATTTAGCGAAACCCGCCTTGCAGCACTGCGTGCCGAAGGCAGGCCCGTTTTCGTCTATTTCACCGCCGACTGGTGCGTGACCTGCAAGGTCAATGAAGCCGCTGTGTTGGAGCGCGAGGAGACCGCCAGGCTGTTCGAGCGCAAAGGCATCGCTATATTGCGCGGCGACTTCACGAGGCGAAGCCCCGAGATTGCGCGTTTTCTTTCGGCACAAGGCGCAGCAGGCGTTCCGCTTTACCTCTATTACCCCAAAGGCGCAGAATCCCGCCAACTGCCCCAGATACTGACAGGTGCGATCCTGTCCGACGCTATCGATAGCTGAATGCACCAAAAAAATAGGCCGCCTGTCTTTCGACCGGCGGCCCTTCAGGCGATGCGTTTTGACGGGTGTTTGCAAGGGCGATAGCCGGTGTCGGGGCCCCGTTACCCCTATCGTCATCCAGAAATTAAATAGGGACAGTCCCTATTTTTTCAGTTGGTTTGGAGGCAGGCTGTGGGTGAGGTGCCGCGCCGAAGCGCGCAATCCCGCAACCTGCCTCCGCCCCGTGACAGCAAGGTGCGACCCCTAAAAAAAGGCCTCGCTGTCAATGTCGATCCGCTGTTCCTGATCGGCCCCGATTATCGCGACCCCCCTGGTCCCGATAATCCCGGTCAACGGCATCGACCGTTCAAAAATCAAAGCTTCGCCGCATTCATCGACACCCTCTCCGGTATCGTTGTCCGGCTGTTTACATTTGCAAGCCGCAACCTCTATGCCCCAATAGTCGGGGCGGGCCTGATAGATACGCGGGCTCAGCCGGGCATCGAAGCCTTTCGCAGGCAAGCGGCCTTGCACCCAGAGGTATAGGCTATCCTGAAAAGGCAGGCGTCGCAGTTCTGCCTTTTCAAAATTGATTATCCGCGCACTGGGCAGCGCAGACATCGAGCCGCCTGGAATGGCGCTCATAAAAACTCCGTAACGTTCCGATTTGCTGGCGCGACAGATTATGTCGCAGCCCTGCAGCATTTGAATAGTACATAGGTCATTTAGCTCCGCTTTGGAAGCTATCGGCGCGTAAACAATTGTAACACGTCGTATCACATTGATTGTGGCTGCGGATTTTTGGTTTAATGCAGCAAAAAACCTGTGCTTGCCTATTGACGCGCGGCAAACCATATCGCGGCGCATGGCCACCTTAGCTGTTCCAAAGGATTCGAATCACGCTATGCTGGCCCGCTGGCTCTATGCCGTGGCCGCACTGGTTTTCTCCATAGTTGTTATCGGTGGGATCACGCGGCTGACCGAGTCGGGCCTTTCGATAACCGAATGGAAACCGCTGATGGGGACGCTGCCCCCATTGAGCGAAGCGCAGTGGGTATCGGAGTTCGAAAAATACAAGCAGATTCCCGAATATATCGAGATCAATGGCCCCGCCGGAATGACGCTGGCCGATTTCAAATTCATCTATTTCTGGGAATGGGTCCATCGCTTGCTGGGGCGGGTGATCGGGCTAGTGCTGGCGGTGCCGTACCTCTTGCTAGTGCTGCGCAATCGGATCCCGCAGGGATATCGCCTGCGGATCGGCGCTTTGGTCCTGCTGGTGGGGTTGCAGGGAGCCATCGGCTGGTGGATGGTGGCGTCGGGGCTAGAAACGCGCACCGATGTCAGCCATTTCCGCCTTGCCGCGCATCTATTGACGGCGCTGTTCATATTGGCAGGACTGATCTGGACCGCGCTTGACCTGCAGGCACACCCGCAGAGCCCCGCGCGTCTAACCGGCCTTTCGTTAACCGTCGCCGCCATATTGTTCCTGCAACTGCTGCTCGGCGCATGGGTGGCGGGATTGAATGCGGGCTATGTGACGCAGGAATGGCCGCTGATGGGCGACAGTTTCTGGCCGGCGGGCATCGATTGGTCTCGCGGAGCCTGGCTTGCGCTGACCCATGACCCGATCCTGATCCACTTCCTGCATCGCTGGTGGGCGTGGGTAGCCGTAGCGGCATTGATTGTGATGGCGCGTAAATTGAAGCAAAATCAGGCGCGTAGCATAAGCTTGACGATACATTCAGCATTCGGCGTGCAGATTTTGTTAGGCATTGCGACGGTAATGACGGGTATGAATATTGTCCTTGCCGTGCTGCATCAGGCGGTCGGCGCATTGCTGGTTGCGGCCACTGTCTGGGGGGCGCACCGGCTGGGGCAGAAGGAAAGCGGGAGTCCGGTGTATGAGCGACGTGGTGCTGATTTACAGCCTGTTCCCCAGCGTGGGTGAAGCACACGATATTTGCCGCACATTGCTGGAAGAACAATTGGTGGCCTGCGCCAATCGCCTGCCGCCCGCAATCAGCTATTATCGCTGGGAAGGGGAGAATGACACCAGCGAAGAGCATCCGGTGATTTTCAAGACCGGCGCTGCTCATGCCGAAGCGGCCATGGCGAGGCTGGCGGAACTGCACCGGTATAAGGTCCCCGCGATAATCAGTTGGCAGGCAGACAGGGCCAATCCGCTGTTTTCGCAATGGGTCAAAGACCAGACCCAAGGCGCCGCATAGCCATAGGGTATTATTTTACCCGTCCAGAAAGCCATGCTTTTGCTTGACGGATGGCCTATCCATCGTCATTAGCGCGCCTTCACCGCTGCCACCCTGTGTGGTGGTTTCATCCGTATTCGATTAAGAGGTTCGAACAGCAAATATGAAAACGCTGTCCAAAGTCACGAAATCGATCCGCCCGCAAGACGTCCAGAAGGACTGGCATCTGATCGATGCCGATGGTCTGGTTGTCGGCCGCGTCGCATCGATTATCGCCAATATCCTGCGCGGCAAGCACAAGCCGAGCTATACCCCGCATGTCGATTGCGGCGACCATGTTGTTGTCATCAATGCCGACAAGGTGAAGTTCACCGGCAAGAAACTGGGCGACAAGGTCTATTACCGCCACACCGGCTACGCCGGCGGGATCAAGGGTGTCACCGCTGCCAAGGTTCTGGAAGGCCGCTTTCCCGAGCGCGTCCTCGAAAAGGCCGTTGAGCGCATGGTTCCCCGTGGTCCGCTGGGTCGCCAGCAGATGCGCGCCCTGCACCTCTACAACGGCACCGAACATCCGCATGATGGCCAGCAGCCCAAGCCGCTGGATATCGCCGCAATGAATCGCAAGAACAAGGTGGGTGCATAATGTCTGAAACGATCGAAACCCTCGCCGACCTGAACACGCTCGGCACCGATGCCCCGGCCGCTCCTGCTGCTGCACCTCTGCGCGAAAAGGAAGTCGATGCACAGGGACGTTCCTACGCCACCGGCCGCCGCAAGGATGCCGTTGCCCGCGTCTGGCTGAAACCCGGCAATGGCAAGATCACGGTCAATGGCCGCGATCAGGAAGTCTATTTCGCGCGCCCGACGCTGCGTCTGGTGATTAACCAGCCATTCACGGTGACCGAGCGTATTGGCCAGTATGACATCGTCGCCACGGTCAAGGGCGGCGGTCTTTCAGGCCAGGCAGGCGCTGTCAAGCATGGCATTGCGCAGGCTTTGTCGAAATTCGAGCCTGCCTTGCGCGGCGCAGTCAAGGCCGAAGGCTTCCTGACGCGCGACAGCCGCACCGTCGAACGCAAGAAATACGGCAAGGCCAAGGCCCGCCGCAGCTTCCAGTTCTCGAAGCGCTAAGCCAATCTGTCCCGGACCTTTTGTCGGAGGGTCCGGACAGCTCAAACATGAAAGGCGGTCCTGCGGGGCCGCCTTTTTCATTTGGCGGGGAGGACAAGCGCTATAAGCGCCCAATCATGGTTAACGCTCCATTTACCCTTCGCGCCTAAGCTTGCCCGGTGGAGAACTGCGAAACGGCAGGAGATGGCATTGCGACATTATCGGGATTTGCTTGCCTTTACATCGGGCTTTCAGGATGAACTGAAACTGCTGCGCAGCAGCGGCAGCGCACAGGCGCGCGATATGCTGCTGCCGCAATTGCGGGCTGCATCAACAGCGCAGGCGGCAATCCTGATTTCGGCACTGCTGTTCGTGATAGTGGCGAGCACATTGCTCTACCTCAATGCTGATGCCCGCTTTGTGATGTTGACAACGCCTTTTGCGATCACAGCGTCGCTTTACAGTTTCCAGCTGCACCAACGAATTGTCGATTATGATCCCGCGAACGACAATGAAGGCGAAATGCTTCGACAGCTGCGCAATCTGTTCGTCGGTCAAGTGACCTTTTCGGCTGTCAGTTGGACAGGGATGCTCTTTGATTTCTGGGCAATGCAGGGCTTTGTGGGCGGGGCCATGTCGGGTGCTGTTACTTTTGGTTTGATCGGTGTCGGCGCATTGACCTTCATGTGCCTTCCCGCAGCAATGCTCGGCTGGGTGTTGCCGCTGACTATTGCCGGCGCGGCCGCCCCGCTGGTCAGCAATCAGCCAATGCCCTGGTATTATTATGGCGCAATCATCCTGTTTGGCTATGCGCTCAACAGAATTGCCATGTTGCAATGGAAATCTTTTCTGGGATCGATCAATGATGCGCAGACTTTCGCCCACGCTCGTGCCGATTTTTATACCGCAGAGCAGCAACGGCTCGAAGCTCTTGACGCTGAGCGTCGCAAAGCGTCCGAGATGCGCGCTGAGGATCGCAAGCGTGCAGAGGCCGAGCGGCAGGCGGCAATGGAGCAGTTGGCCAAGGAATTTGAAAAATCCGTTCACGCCACCGCCGACGCCGTTGGTTCGGCAGTAGCCTCGGTGGGCGAAACCGCGCAGCAGCTGGCAGCAATTGGCGCACAGACGATGGAGCGCTCCGATGCCATGGCAGCCATGGCGACGGGGATGAGCGAGGCAATCCAGGCCGTTGCGGTCGCGGCACGCCAGCTCGAATCCTCCAGCGATGCGATTTCCGGTCAGGTCAGCGAGCAGGTGATCGCGTCGGATGCTGCGTCGCAAATCACCCAGAATGGCAGCCAGGCAATGGTAACTTTGGCCAAGGATGCAGAACGGGTCGGCGAAATTGCGGCGATGATCCAGGACGTCGCGAGCAAGACCAACCTGCTCGCGCTGAATGCCACGATCGAAGCCGCCCGCGCAGGCGAGGCGGGACGTGGCTTTGCCGTTGTTGCGCAAGAGGTCAAAAGCCTTGCCAACCAGGCACAGGGCGCGATCGGTTCGGTCACGCAGACGGTCGACAATATCCGCTCGCAAATGCACGATGCCGCACGCACCGTTGGCTCAGTCGTCAGCAAGATGGAGCATGTCCAACAGGGCGCAACCACGATTGCCAGTGCCATCTCGCAGCAGCAGGCAGCAACGCGCGACATCACCAGCAACGCGCACCACGCCGCAAGCGACGCACAGCAAGTTAGCAGCTATAGCGACGAAGTGAACCGCGTCGCCCGCCGCGTCGGCGATCTCGCCGACGAAATGCAGCAGGTGATGACCGTCATGGAAACGCAGGCACAGGCGCTACGCGAATCGAGCAGCGCCTTCCTTGCCCGCTTGCGCGCCGCCTAGAAATTATTCCTGCGGTGCTTCCGATTGCAGCTGGACATAATTCTGGATGCCCATGCGCTCGATCAGCGAGAATTGCGTTTCGAGGATATCGACATGGTCTTCCTCATTCGACAGGATTGACGCAAACAGGTCGCGGCTGACGAAATCGCGCACGCTTTCGCAATAAACAATGGCATCGCGCAAAAGCGGGATCGCCTCATGCTCCAGCTCCAGATCCGCCTGGAGAATTTCCTCGACCGACTCGCCGACACGCAAACGGCCAAGCATCTGGAAATTGGGCAAGCCATCGAGAAACAGGATGCGCTCGGCAAGCTGGTCTGCATGCTTCATCTCGTCGATCGATTCATGGCGTTCGAACGCCGCCAGCTTTTTCAGGCCCATATTGTCGAGCAGACGATAATGCAGCCAATATTGGTTGACGGCGGTGAGTTCGTTTTTCAGCGCCTCGTTCAGAAATTCGATGACTTTTGCGTCGCCCTTCATGGCAGCTTGCTCCTTGATGCGTTGCGCCAAGTTTACACGCAACGCACCGCATAGGGAAGCCGGAAACCGGCGGAAATGCTTGGAATCACGAAGAAATTTCTGACGCTATTGCTAAGCGCTTGCAGCTTTCATGCTGATAATGTCTCGCGCGAACGACAGGCACTGGCCGCATTTCGGTTTGCGCCCCAGCCGGGCATAGACATCGCACGGCCGTTCAGAGCCACCGCGCACCGCAGCGCGCAGGTCTTTTTCCTTAATGGCGTTGCAGACACAGACTATCATCGATTCGGGAGCTAACACTAATGCGAATTGGTTGCAATAGCATTAAAGCGTTGCCGATAAATCCTCGTGGACAAAATCGGCAGCACGCTCGCCGATCATGATCGATGGCGCATTGGTGTTACCCGAAACGAGTCGCGGCATGATGCTGGCATCGGCAACGTAAAGCCCCTTCAGCCCGCGATATTTAAGGCGCGGAGTAACCACGTCGCTGTCGTCTGGCCCCATGCGGCAGGTGCCGACCGGGTGATAGACGGTGTCGGCGCGGTTGCGGATCAACGTCTCTAGCGCACTGTCATCATCGAGCGGCGTCGCATGGCGATCGCGACCGCGATAAGCGGCAAGCGAGGGCGCCGCGAAAATGCGGTGCATCAGGCGCACGCCTGCTTTCAGCGTGTCGACGTCGCGCTCATCGGTCAGAAAGGCCGGATCTATCAGTGGAGCGTCTACGGCATCACGCGTCGCAAGCCGCACCGTTCCGCGGCTATAGGGGCGCAGCACACAAGCATGGCAGCTATAGCCGTGGCCCTTCACCTTTTTGCGGCCATGATCCTCCAGCATCGCGGGCACGAAATGATATTGGATGTCGGGGGCAGGCAAAGCGGGATCGCTTTTCCAGAAGCCCCCTGCCTCGGCAAAGCAGGTCGTCATTACGCCCGAGCGACTGCGGCGATGTTCGAAAATCGCCCTCAACATCTTCCAGCTGCCGGCGAGCGAGTCGCCGAAAAAGTCCATCGAGCCGGTTTCGAAGCTGGAGACATAGTCGATGTGATCCTGCAGATCGGCACCGACAGCAGGCTTGTCATCGACCACCTCGACACCCAATGCGCGCAGATGTTCGGCAGGGCCGATCCCTGATAATTGCAGGATTTGAGGGCTGCCAAAGGCGCCGGCCGACAATATCACGGCACCGCGCGCGCGAACCGTACGCCGGTTGCTGCGACCCTGCCTGATGACAACGCCCGTGACGCGCCCATTTTCGATGAGCAGCTTTTCGGTCAATGCGACGGTGATCGTTGCCAGCCGCCCCGAGGCAACCGCTGGTTCGACATAAGCGCGCGCCGCCGACCAACGCTCGCCCGCCTTTTGCGTCACCTGATACAGACCAAAGCCGTCCTGGCTCGCTCCGTTGAAGTCGGCATTGCGCGGCAATTGCAGCTCCGCCGCCGCCTCGACAAAGGCAAGGCTGCCCGGGCTGGGCCAGCGCTGGTCCATGACATTGAGAGGACCATCGCCGCCATGATAATCGTCGGCCCCGCGCTCGTTGCCCTCTGCGCGTTTGAAATAGGGCAGGACATCGTCATAACCCCAGCCGGTGCAGCCAAGCGATGCCCATTGGTCATAATCGAAGCGGTGCCCGCGTATGTACACCATCGCATTGATGGCGCTCGACCCACCCAGCCCGCGTCCGCGCGGTTGATAGCCGATGCGACCGTTGAGCCCCTTTTGCGGCACGGTTTCATATTTATAGTTCGAACTGTTCCGGATGAAGGGCATGAAGCCCGGCGTCTTGATCAGGAAGTTATCGTTCCGCCCCCCAGCCTCGATCAGGCAGACACTATATTTGCCGCCCTCGGCCAAACGCCCCGCGGCTGCACTTCCTGCACTGCCACCGCCGATGACGATGATGTCAAACTCGTCCATAGTCTCTCCTGTCGAAACAGGTTTAACCGGACGATTAAACTAGCGCAACGGCTGATGGACTTTTGAAAGCCGCCAAAACTGCGACTTTCAATCGCGGCACCAGCCCGAGACAGAGTTTCGGGTCAGTCAGAGCCGGATCATCCCGTTGGTTATGCCGCGGACAACTGCCGTCACCCGGTCACCAACATCGAGTTTGCGGAAAATCCGGCGGGCAAATGTGTCGATGGTCGCGGGTGACAGACCCAATATCGTTGCAATGTCGGTGTTGGACTTTCCCTTGGCCATCCAGTTCAGCACCTCATTTTCGCGCCGCGAAAACTCGACCTGCTTTTCCTCGCTGTCGGCAAGCATCTGGATCACCAGCCGGTGGGTCGCGTCGATGATGATGACGATTTCCCTGACCAGATTGCGGTCCTCCTCGCCTACCATCCGGTCGAACAGAATCGATACATAGGCCTCGCGGCCATTTGCACCAAAAAGCGGAATGGACACGCCATCTTTAAGACCATGGGCGATCAACTGTTTGACAAACTGGCGTTGGGCCGTCGTCAATCGCTGGGCGGCAATGCATTGCTGCCACGTCAATATCTTGCCTTCACGCATGACATAGTCGGGGATGGGGTCGTTGGCGCGAAATTCGGGCTGGTTGTAGCCGGCGCTCCAGCCTTCCGGATATCGCCAATATTCTATGATCGCCGACGGCCCGACCTGGCTCCCGAAACGGGGGGCGAAATGGTAGCTCGATTTTGTCACACCACGCGCGATCAATTCCTCGCGCAAGATCCTCAACATTTTCCGGATGGATCGGGCTTCCACAAGCCGCGACACCGCATTCAGGGGCATCTCCTTGCTCCGAACATTCTGGCATAAAACTGGTCGGCACCGTCTGGGCAGTGCGGGAACCAAGATGACATATCGTTTGGAGCTTGTGTAGCCACTGTCACGCACCTCCATGACATGACAAAGGATTGCAATCGACTAAAGACGCAAAAAATTCACATTGCGACTGTTGAATCTCATGAAATCATCATCCCATGATTTGGCGCAGGACTTGAACGTCATGCGCGAATTGCTCGATTCGCTTCAACGCCCACTTGGTGGATCAACGAACGACCCCGGGCCTTTACATTATGTTCAGGCAAGGAAGATGCGGCAAAAGCTTTTCCCGGGCAAATATTTCGGCGACCCCGCCTGGGACATTATCGTCGAGCTTTACATTGCCGCACAATCGGGCACGATTTCGCCACAAGCGACATCGGCCTCGATACCGGCATCCCGATGACCACCGTGTTGCGATATCTCGCGCTGCTGGAGCAGGATGGCATTATCGAGCGAACGCCTGACCCAAGCGATGGACGCCGGGTGTTCGTAAAACTGACCGAACACGGAATGTCAGGATTGCGTCAGATTTTTTCGGGCCCAAGAGCGCGCAGCGAACCGGCGAGCGACCTCAAGCTGGCGGCTTGATAATTGACTGGTCGACGACCTCTTGCCGTTCCAGCCATTTCGCCTTGATGGTGTCGCTGGTATCGCGGCTGCCGTCGTGGCTCCAGCCCGGCGGGCGCCAGATATAGCTTAGCTTGTGCCGCCATGGCGCGGACCAGAGGTCGCGGGCTATGGCAATCCATTCGTGGAATACGGCATGAAGCAGGTTGAATGAACCCAGCTGCCGTACGATGCCATAGCGGATGCGCTCGCCATCCACCTCAGCGGTGAATGTGCCGAACATCCGGTCCCAGATGATGAAGGTCCCCGCATAATTGGCGTCGAGATAGCGCGGGTTGGTGGCGTGGTGGACGCGGTGGTGCGACGGCGTGTTCATCACATATTCGAACCAGCGCGGCATGCGTCCGATCGCCTCGGTATGGATCCAGAATTGGTAGAGCAGGTTGATCGCACCGCAGAATGCGATCATCGCGGGATGAAATCCGAGCAGCGCCAGCGGGATGCGGAAGATGAAGCTCAATGCAAAAAAGCCGGTCCATGTCTGCCTGAGCGCGGTTGAAAGATTATAATGCTGGCTGGAATGATGGTTCACATGGCTTGCCCAGAACCAGCGGACGCGATGCGCAGCACGGTGGAACCAGTAATAAGCGAAATCATCAAGGACAAAGCACAGGACGAAGGCCCACCATGCCCATCCAATGGTGAACAGCCGATGCTCATATAGAAAGAGTGCGAGCGCCGCGACAAACCCGCCGGTCAGCACGCCTGCCACAGTGCTGCCGGTGCCGAGCGCAAGACTGGTCAACGTATCGCGCGGTTCGTATTTTTCCGGCGCATGTTTGCGCGCCCACAGCATTTCTAGGATCACCAGCAGGATGAAAGCCGGGATGGCATAATCGACAGGGCTGAAAAGGTCAGGCATGGTCACGCGCACACCATTTTAAAGCACCGTAGTGCTGAGCGTGTCGAAGCACGTGCTGCGGCAGGCCGCCCTTTGACAAGCTCAGGGCTACGGTATTTTTGGCGTCATCGATCATACCGCCATCCGCCGTAGACCTGCCGCCCAAATCTGCGCTTCCGGCCCCAGATTGAGCGTGATGGTGCCAAAGCTTTTTTCACCCGTGCCGATGGTCAGGAAATTCTGGTCGAGCCGCGCCTCGCTTGCGCTATCGAGCAGCCGCGCGGCGAATTGCGCTCCGTGGCGGCGAAGGAGCATGTGGCGACCCTGTGCATCCTTGAGCAGGGCGGCGACGCGTGCCTTGTCGAGGATGATCTCGACAGGTTCGAAGTCGACATAGGCCTCTTGCGCCAATGCCCGGGCATGGGCCTCATTCGCTATCCGGACATCGCCGCCCAGTTCCATGCGCTTCGCCAGCCAGAACAGGAACAGGATCGCTGCTATCGAAGCGGCGAGCTTGGCCAGCTCCATCACGGCACCTTCCATCAATTGGCCCGCGCTTTCAGCATGTCCATCAGCGGGCGGATCGGCGTCAGATCATAGCCTGCCTTGGCCGCGATATTGGTCAGCGCGTCGGGATCGCCGCCCTGGCTCGCCTCTGCCAACCCCCAGAGCAAGGTCGAGCGTGTGCCCGAACGGCAATAGGCAAGCACCGGGCCACCGGCGTCCGCCAGTGCTTTCGCCATCGCCTGCACTTGCGGTTCGCTGAAGCCTGCATGGGTGACGGGAATGGCGATATATTCCAGCCCCGCGCTGCGCGCTGCCGCCTCTATGTCCGGCCCCGGGGTCTGGTCGTCGCTTTCGTCCTCAGGGCGATTGTTGATGACAAGGCGCACGCCCATGTGCGCGGCTTCGACAATGTCATTGCAGCAGATTTGCGGGGCAACCAAAAGGTCGGGGGTTAATTGGCGAAACATCGCGTCTATCCTTCCGCCTGCTCCCTTATGACATTGAGAAAGGCTTCGCCATAGGCTTCAAGCTTGCGCGCGCCGATGCCCGATACCATTGCCAGATCGGACAATGTCGTGGGCCGCCGCTCTGCCAATTCGCGCAATGTCGCGTCGTGGAAAATCACATAGGGAGGGACGCCTGCCTCTGTCGCCAGTTCGCGGCGACGCGCGCGCAACGCCTCGAAAAGCGGATCGTTGACCGGATTTTCTGCGCGGCGCTTCTCCTTTCGCGTCCTGGGCGGCACAACAATCTGCAGCCGCATCTCGCCCTTCATCAGCGCGCGTGCCGCGCCCGCCAGCCGAAGCCCGCCATGCTCATTCGCGGTCAGATGCCCCTGCGCCTGCAGGGCACGCGCGACAGGCCGGATCAGCCGCACATCATCGCCGCCGACAATTCCGAACACCGACAGCTGGTCATGCCCCCGCGCCAAAACCCGCTCGTCGCTTTGCCCGGTGAGGACCTTTTCGAGATGGCCGACGCCAAAGCTTTGCCCGGTGCGATAGGCAGCGGAGAGCAGCTTTTGCGCGAGCTCGGTCGCATCAAGCACCATTGGCGCATCGAGGCAATTGTCGCAATTACCGCAATTTTCAGGCGGGTTTTCACCGAAATGGCGGAGCAGCACCGCGCGCCTGCAGGCGGGCGTTTCGACCAGCGCCGACAATGCATCGATCCGTGCTTTCTCTGCAGCAGCGCGCGCCTCGGGCTGCTCCTTCAGACGCTCGCGCGCCAGGGTAAAATCACCCGGCGACCAGAAAAGATGCGCCACCGCCGGATCGCCATCGCGGCCCGCGCGTCCGCTTTCCTGATAATAGGCCTCGATCGATTTGGGGATACCGGCATGGGCGACAAAGCGGACATCCGGCTTGTCGATGCCCATGCCAAACGCGACCGTCGCCACCATCACCATATCTTCTGACGCGACAAAGTCGGCCTGCGCCTTCATCCGCGCCGCAGGCTCCATCCCGGCATGGTAATAGCGTGTTGTCCGCCCTGTGCGGGCGATAAGCGCTGCGAGCTTCTCCGCCTTGTCGCGCGTCGGGGCATAGACGATGCCTGCGCCCTGCCAGCCGCGAATGGCAGCGGCGATGGCCGATCCCTTGTTGGCAGCGTTGGTGACAGCATAGCGGATATTGGGCCGGTCAAACCCCGAAACGATCATGCCATCCGACGCTATGCCGAGCTGTTCGCCTATGTCGGCGCGCGTGTGCGCGTCGGCGGTGGCGGTCAGCGCAAGCCTGGGAACGTCGGGAAAATCGTCCATCAAGGGCCGCAACATCCGATAATCGGGGCGGAAATCATGCCCCCATTCGGAAACGCAATGCGCCTCGTCTATCGCGAAAAGTGCGATTTTTGCCTCACGCAAAAGCCCGCGAAATTCCTGCGTCGAGGCGCGTTCGGGCGCGATATAGAGAAGATCGAGCGTCCCGCTGCGAAACCGGTCAATCGTTTCTGCGCGGTTGCTATCTGCCGAGGTCAGCGTTGCCGCCCTGATACCGGCAGCGGCCGCGCTGCGCATCTGGTCATGCATCAGCGCAATCAACGGCGAGACAACGATGGTCGTCCCTTCGAGCAGCAGCGACGGTAACTGGTAGCATAATGACTTGCCCGCGCCGGTCGGCATCACGGCAAGCGTCCGCTTTCCCGCCAGCACGCGGTCGATTACGCGGGCCTGCACCCCGCGAAATTCGCCGAAGCCAAAGACGCGGTGCAGAACCTCTGCCGGATCGATTGTTTCGGGCGCGCCAATAGTGGAAGAAAAAGCCATTGCCCCCGGCGCTAGGCCCGAAATTGACTCAAGAATAGACCGCTGTTGCAACACACTCCGACTCCGCTGTGGATAGTCGAATGGTGTCGGAACATATTAAGAACTTTTCCGGCGGTCAATGGGCTTCGGATCGGCTCGAAAATCTAGCGATTATGGAGCAGGCTCTCGCTGTCGCTGCGGTGCGATGTCTTTGTGCCCGCCAGCGAAAGTGCAGCAAGCACAACCGGCGCGGCGAGCAGCCACATGGCTAGCCAGGGCACGGGATCGAGATAGGACATGGGACCAACCTTTCAAAACTTCGATGAAGCAGAAAGGCCGGGACATTGGCTTTGTTCCCGGGGCGTGGGCGGCGTCAGCCCGCGGCAGGCACCATATATTTGGGACAATCGCTGCGACAGACCCCATCGTGCGACCATTCGGGCGGGCGCCAGAAATAGGCAAGCTTGTCCTGCCAGCGTTCCGCTGATGCAAGGCGCGAGGCGAGCCAGCGGAAACCGTAGAGTTCGATTGTAACGGGATTATAGCTCTCCAGCGGCGTTGTCAGCCCGAAGGTCGGGGTTTCCTCCTCTCGCTGGAACGTGCCCCACATGCGATCCCAGATGATCAGCACCTGACTGTAATTTTTATCGATATATTTGGGCTGCGTGCCATGGTGGACGCGGTGGTTGGCCGGCGTGGCGACATAATCCTCGATAATGCCCAGCTTCGGGAAGAAGCGGGCATGGTTGAAAATGCCGTACATATTTTTGAGGATGATCATGCCGAACATCTGCACCGGCGAAATGCCAAACAGCGCGCCCGGCCACAGAAACAGTGCGAGGAAAAGGCTATCGAGAAAAAAGCCACGCGCTGCGACAGTGAAGTTGAATTCGTTCGAGCTATGATGCTGCGAGTGGAACGCCCAGCCCAGGCCGGTGCGATGGCTGAGCCGATGGGTCCAGTAATAATAAAGCTCATGCCAGACGAAAGCGGCGAGCAGCCCCCATGCGCTTGCCGACAGATCGAAAAGGCGGGCATTGTCCCAGACCCAGATATAGACGGTGAAGGGCACGAGAATGCCAAGCACCAGATTCCAGCTGCTGTTGAACATGTTTATGGCAATATTGGCGAGACTATCGCGATCATCATATAGCCCGGGATGGCGGAGCGCGTAAAAAATGCGTTCTCCAATCACCATTGCGAAATAATATCCGCCGATCAGGTAAATGCCATAGGGCCCGGCGAGAAACTGGATAACTGATTTCAGTGCGTCCATCGATCATCCTCCGTGGTTGTTCAATATCATTCCGGGAGGCTGTCGGCAAATACGCTACGTCCTTGCGCCGCTTGCGCGGTCCCCTCGCCCCTGCTAGCCGCGCCCGCGATAAAGTTACGCACAAAGGTTTGCTCATGAAAGATTCGGTCAAAAAAGTCGTGCTCGCATATTCGGGCGGGCTCGACACATCGGTCATCCTCAAATGGCTGCAAGTCGAATATGGCTGCGAGGTCGTGACCTTTACCGCCGATTTGGGGCAGGGCGAGGAGCTGGAGCCTGCGCGTGCCAAGGCGGTGCTGATGGGCGTGCCCGAGCATCATATCTATATCGACGATCTGCGCGAGGAATTCGTTCGCGACTTCGTCTTCCCGATGATGCGCGCTAATGCGCGTTATGAGGGCGACTATCTGCTTGGCACCTCGATTGCGCGGCCACTTATTTCGAAACGCCTGATCGAAATCGCCGCAGAAACCGGTGCCGATGCGATTGCCCATGGCGCGACCGGCAAGGGCAATGACCAGGTGCGCTTCGAATTGTCGGCTTACGCGCTCAATCCCGACATCAAGGTGATCGCCCCTTGGCGCGAATGGGATTTGACCAGCCGCACCCGCCTGATCGAATGGGCTAAGGCGCACCAGATCCCCGTGCCGAAGGACAAGCGCGGCGAAAGCCCCTTTTCGACTGACGCGAACCTGCTGCACACATCGTCCGAGGGCAAATGCCTTGAGGACCCATGGGAGGAAACCCCCGACTATGTCTATTCGCGCACGGTCAATCCGGAGGATGCGCCCGACGCACCTGAATATATCACTATTGATTTCGAGCGCGGCGATGGCGTTGCGCTGAACGGCGAAGCAATGTCGCCGGCGACCTTGCTGGCGGCGCTCAACGATCTTGGCCGCAAGCATGGCATCGGGCGGCTCGATCTGGTTGAGAACCGCTTTGTCGGTATGAAATCGCGTGGCATGTATGAAACGCCCGGCGGCGAAATTTACGCGCGCGCCCATCGCGGTATCGAAAGCATAACGCTTGATCGCGGCGCAGCGCATCTGAAAGATGAGCTGATGCCCAAATATGCCGAGCTTATCTATAATGGCTTCTGGTTCAGCCCCGAGCGCGAAATGTTGCAGGCGGCCATCGATTATAGCCAGCGCCATGTTTCAGGAACGGTGCGGGTGAAGCTGTACAAGGGGCAGGCCAGCGTCGTCGGGCGCAAGTCGCCGAACAGTCTCTATTCGGAAAAGGTCGTCACCTTTGAGGATGATGCCGGGGCCTATGACCAAAAGGATGCAGCGGGCTTTATCAAACTCAATGCACTGCGCCTGCGCTTGCTGGCGACGAAGCGTGGCGGGTAACAGTCGCAACGCCACCAAGATATAACTCGTCGGCCCGCATTTGATGCGGGCCTTGGCTTTTTAAGGAGCGCTCTGCGGGAAGCCTAGCCCCTCATCAGGTGCGGGGCGACGGGGCGGTAAGACCATCCGAGCTATCTTCTGCCCTTTCTTAACCATTCCCCGCTAAGCTGCGCGCCATGAATCCCGCGATTCCGCCAGCCAGCGATCCCCGTCCGGCATCAGCCGTCAGCACCGGCGTTGGCCTGGTCGGCGTCGCGGGTCTTTTCGCATGGGTGCTGGTGGCGCGCAATTTCGGTGCGATTGCAGCTGCACTAGGCTTTCCGGACATGCCTGCGCAGGCGAGCGGGCCCAATGCCGCATTGCTGTCGCTGCTGTTTGTCGGCATCCCGATGGTGGCGTGGTCGCTGTTCATCGACAAGGTGCATTTGCGGCCCTCGACCGGGATCGACTGGTCGTTGAAGCGCCCCGTCGCCGAGGTGCTTGACACCAGCATCATCAAGATTGCCGGACTGTGGGCGACATGGGCGCTGATCGCGGCGATTTACGCGCTGTGCCGCTGGTACTGGAAACCGCCCTATGATTTCTCGATGTCGGTGCTGTCGCATGCGCTGGTCCCGCTGATTATCTTGTCGGTGCCCTATGTCGTCTGGCTCGATCGGTTTCTCGTGCAGCCGCGCGATGGCAGCTGGCATTTCGGCGCGTGGATCGCGGGGCGCGATGACTGGGACAGGACCGAGATTTTCCACCACTTACGCGCCTGGGCGGTGAAGGGGTTTTTCCTTGCCTTCATGATTTCCATCGTTTTGGGCGGCTTTGCGCATATCGTTACCGTCGATGCAAGCGGTGTGCTGGGCAATCCGGTCGCGCTGGCGCAGCTGCTGATCACCGCCATGTTCCTGATCGATGTGCAGCTGGCAACCGTCGGCTACACGCTGACAATGAAGCCATTGGACGCGCATATCCGCACTGCAAATCCCTATCTTGCCGGATGGGTGGCGGCGCTTGCCTGCTATCCGCCCTTCATCCTTGTCAATGATGGCCGGCTGATCGACTATTCGATCGGCACGATGGGCGACAATAGCTGGCATTATTGGCTGGAGGGGCAGACCCTGCTCCTCTATCTGTGGGGCGCATTGCTGGTTGGCCTAACGGCGATCTATGCTTGGGCGACGATGGCGTTCGGGCTGCGTTTTTCCAATCTGACGCATCGCGGCATCCTGACGCATGGCCCCTATGCCTTTACCAAGCATCCCGCATATTTGAGCAAAAATGCCTTCTGGTGGCTGGCAGTGCTGCCTTTCCTTGTCACCACCGGCGATCTCGCAGATGCGATCCGTAACACGATCATGCTGGGGATTGTCAGTCTGATCTATTATTGGCGCGCACGCACCGAAGAAAAGCATCTGATGGCTGACCCCGACTATGCCGCCTATGCTGCCTGGATGGAGCGCAACGCCGCCGTTCCCCGATTCTTTGCCCGGCTGCGCGCACTGGCCGGCAATCGCCTGCGCCGCGAGAGCCAGGCGCAGCCCGCAGAGTAAGCTTCTCACAATCCCTGCGTCCTCTGCGCGCTCTGCGTGAAACAATATATTTCACGCAGAGTGCGCAGAGGACGCGGAATGGAAGCACCGCCTTTAACCGCGCGATTAAATCTGATACTCTCCACCCGAGAGGAAGAGGAGAGTCGGATATGCACGATCTGGTCATAAGAGGCGGCACCATTGTCGATGGCAGCGGCAGCCCCAAATTTACCGGCGACATCGCCATCAACGGCAGCCTGATCACACAGGTCGGCAAGGTCGATGGCGAGGGTCGCGAGGAAATCGATGCGACCGGCAAGATCGTGACTCCCGGTTTTGTCGATATTCACACTCATTATGACGGGCAGGCGACCTGGGACCAGGAAATGGCCCCGTCGAGCTGGCATGGCGTGACCACCGTCGTCATGGGCAATTGCGGCGTCGGCTTTGCGCCCGCCAAGCCCGATCGGCACAATTGGCTGATCGGGCTGATGGAAGGGGTAGAGGATATTCCCGGCACCGCACTTGCCGAAGGGATGACCTGGAATTGGGAGAGCTTCCCCGAATATCTCGACGAGCTGGAGCGTATGCCGCGCACGGTCGATGTCGGCACGCATGTTCCGCATGGCGCGGTGCGTGCCTATGTGCTGGGCGACCGCGAGCGGCCCGGCGCGGTACCGACCGAAGCCGAAATTGCCGAAATGTCGGCAATCGTCGAAGAGGGAATTCGCGCAGGCGCGCTCGGCTTTTCCACCTCTCGCACGGTGTTGCACAAATCGGTCGATGGCGAGGTTGTGCCGGGCACCACCGCCACCGCCGAGGAACTGATCGCCATCGGCCGCGCGATGGGCCGTGTCGGCCATGGCGTGTTCGAAATGGCGTCGGACATGATGCGCGAATGGGACGAGTTCGGTTGGATGGGCAAGCTGAGCCGCGAGACCGGCCTTCCCTGCACCTATGCCGCACTGCAGTCGATCGCCAAGGAAATGCCTTTGGACGAGCAGATCGAACGGATGCGCGCGGAGAATGACAATGGCGCGAATATCGTTGCGCAGATCGCGCTACGCGGCAATGGCATAATCATGGCGTGGCGCGGCACCGTCCACCCCTTCCGCTTCAAGCCAAGCTGGCAGGCGATCATGGATTTGCCGTGGGAGCAGCAATGGGCGAAGCTGAGCGATCCCGCCTTCAAGGCGCAAATGCTTTCCGAGCAACATGATTTCAGCGAGGCGCCGCAAGACATTATCGGCCTGCTGATGGTGGTTGCAGGCGGCTGGACCATGCAATTCCAGATGGACGACGATTTCGACTATGAGCCACAGCCCGACGCCAGCATCTGGGCACGCGCCGCCGCTGCAGGCAAGTCGGCGGAAGAATATGCCTATGACCTGCTGTGCGAAGGGGAAGGTAACGGATTCATCTACCTGCCGATCCTGAACTATGCCGATGGCAATCTCGATTTCCTTGAGGCGCTGCAGCAGGCCGATGACACCGTTAATTCGCTGTCGGACGGCGGCGCGCATTCCGGGACGATCTGCGATGCCGCTTCGCCGACATTCATGCTGCAACATTGGGTGCGCGACCGGAAGCGTGGCGGGCGGATCAGCCTTGAACATGCGATTAGACGCCAGTGCCGCGATACCGCCCGGCTCTATGGCCTGAATGACCGCGGCGTGCTGGCACCGGGCTATCTTGCCGACCTCAACATCATCGATCTGGACGCACTGAAGCTAGGCAAGCCCTGGCTGGCTTTTGACCTGCCCGCAGGCGGCAAGCGGCTGCTGCAAAAAGCAGATGGCTATGTGGCAACGATCAAGTCGGGCCAGGTCACCTTCCGCAATGGCGAATATCTGGGCGTTCACCCCGGCACGTTGATCCGCGGGCCGCAAAGCGTCGAGATGGCCATCGCGGCAGAATAATTCGTCCCCAACAGATTTTTAACCTTTCTGCTGCGCTCCATCTTAACCAGCATCGGCGAAGATATCCTCACCACAGACGATAGTCATAACGGAGGAAATATGGTCGGGGGCATGATGCTGGTTGCGTTTTCGTCGCTGTTTTTTGCGGCATCTTTTCTGGCGCTGATCATGGTGATGACCGATCGCGATCCGCGCGCTTTGGTTTCTGCTGTTTCGGACCTGACCCCAAGCGCGCGCAAGCAGGCGCGTTACGAGCAACTTGATGAAATGACCCGCATTGCCGATGCCGCCATCGAGGCCCGACAGCTGGGCAAACGCTTCACCCGGGCCGATGCCGGGCTGTAAGGCGCGGTATCCCGAGATACGGTAAACGCAAAGGCTGTACCCTGCCATCATAGGCTTGCTGTCCGCCACCCCGGATTGTCTGCCCGATGGCCGATCCAGCCTTGTCGCGTTTGGCGGTCGCGCCATCGCCCCCGGCGCGACCGCCATTTTCAGCATGTGCGTGCGACTATTTGCCGCGATAGATATTGGGGAAATAGACCTTCAGCGCCTGCACCTTGGGAACATCGAAGTTGCGGATGTAGCTGCTGGTCGGGTTCTTCGCCATATAGTCCTGATGATAGGTTTCGGCGGGGTAAAATGCGCCTTCCTCGAGCCGCGTAACGATGGGTGACCGCCAGCTTTTGGCAGCACCAAGCTGCGCGATATAGTCGGCAGCCATCGTCCTTTGCGCATCATTCTGCGGGAAAATGGCCGAGCGATAATGTTTGCCGGTATCGGGCCCCTGCCGGTTCAGCTGCGTCGGATCATGCGTCACCGAAAAGAAGATGTGGAGCAGGGTCGCATAGCTGACCCGCGACGGATCATAGACGATGCGCACCGCCTCTGCATGGCTGGTCAGGCCATTGCTGACCCGGTCATAATCGGCATCGGTTGCGCTGCCACCGGCATAGCCTGATTCGACGCGCAATACACCGGCCACATGTTCATAGACACCTTCGACACCCCAGAAACAGCCGCCAGCGAAAATCGCCACCTGCTCTTTACCGCTTTCCTCCAAAGGCTTTGCAAGCGGAGCAATGCGTTTGCCCTCGTCGGCATGGGCAACAGCGATCGGCGAGCTACCCGTCGCAGCGAAATAGACGACTCCGCCGATAAGCGTCATTGCGCCCAGCGCGGCCGACCAGCCGGATTTAGTCTGCGATCTGTCCATCAGAATTTGCGCCTTGTCCTGTCGATTCGACCAGAACGGCACGCATATCATTTTTCTCCTGCGTCGCACTGGCAGGCGGTATCAAAGCCATCCCCGCCAGGCCGAGCGCAAAACCGCCAGCGAGGCTGAGGAAAAGATCCGAACGCAGAAAGTGAAAAAGACGTGTCATAAATGCCATTCTGTACTTGGACCCAATTCGCGCCAAGGCGCTGCGCGGTTACGATCCGATGGCGTATTTATAAGCATTGGCAGGGTTAAACCCCGTTTAATGGCGGTGGATTTGCCGCAGTTTGCGATCAAACGAGCTCTGCGCACGCCGACTGGATGCGGGTGCAGGCTTCGCGCAGGACATCTGACGATGTCGCATAGCTGATTCGAAAGCCTGGTGAGAGCCCGAAAGCTGCGCCATGCACCGCTGCGACACGATGGTCATCGAGCAAATAATCGATGAGGTCGGCATCGCTTTCGATCTTTTTGCCCTTTGGCGTTGTTTTTCCCATGACGCCGCTGGCGTCGGGATAGACATAAAATGCGCCCTCCGGCGTCGGACAGCTAAGCCCCGGTGCATCGTTGAGCATCGAGACGACAAGGTCGCGCCGGTCCTTGAACTTCGCATTGCGCTCTTTCAGGAAATCCTGTGGTCCGTTGAGCGCAGCCGTGACCGCCCACTGACTGATCGAGCAGGGATTGCTGGTCGATTGCGACTGCAAATCGCCCATCGCCTTGATCAGCCACTCGGGGCCACCAGCATAGCCGATCCGCCAGCCGGTCATCGCATAGGCCTTTGATGCGCCATTCATCATTAGCGTGCGGTCGTATAGTTCAGGGCAAACCTCCAGCATCGTCGCAAAGGGTGCCTGCGCATACCAGATATGCTCATACATATCGTCGGTCAGCAGCAGCACATGCGGGTGGCGCAGCAACACCCCGCCCAGCGCCTGCAGTTCTAATGCACTATAGGCGGCACCAGTCGGATTGGACGGTGAATTCAGGATCAGCCAGCGGGTCTTCGGCGTGATCGTCGCTTCGAGTTGCTCGGGCGTGATCTTGTAATGTTGCGCGGCGTTCGCCAGCAGGATGACGGGCTTGCCCCCAGCAAACTGGACGATATCGGGATAGCTGACCCAATAGGGGGCGGGGATGATTACCTCATCGCCCTTGTCCACCGTCGCCACCAACGCGTTGAACAGGGTATGTTTGCCGCCGGCATTTACCGAAATCTGCTTCGTGCTGTAATCGATGCCATTGTCGCGTTTGAACTTTGCCTGGATTGCAGCCTTTAGTTCGGGGATGCCATCGACGGCAGTATATTTGGTCTTGCCACGCTGGATCGCCTCGATCGCAGCGTCTTTCACGAAATCGGGCGTGTCGAAATCGGGCTCACCAGCCGAAAGTCCAATAACATCAATACCTTGAGCTTTCAGTTCGAACACGCGGGTGGACATGGCGAGCGTCGGCGAAGGCGCAATGCGGCCCAGGGCGGAGGAGAGCCGGTCAATCATTTACTATTATCCTGCTGGTTGGCGAACGAAGCAAATTGCGCCGCTGCCCCTATCGGGTGAAACGAAGTTACGCAACCCAGCAGAAGTTAGCACAGTATGGCAGGCACCAGCCCGCGTAAGCTATTGCCGAGCCAGAATGAACCGCCCAGATCGTCGGGCCGCAAATCGGCCTCCGTCGCCCGACCGCTTTCGATCAGCTCCCGTCGCAGCACCGACGGCAACAGGCCACGCGCCAATGGTGGCGTCAAGAGCTTACCATCGCGCTCGACAAACAGCGCGGTGATGCTGCCTTCGGTCAGAAAGCCGTCGGCATCGGCAAACAGCACCTCGTCCACGCCCGATGCATGCCGGGCATTGTCGTAAAAGGCGCGGTCGCTGGTTTTGTGCGACAGGCGAAAATCGTGCGTATCGACGGGCAAAGCTGTGATCTTCACCCGCCACGGTTCTGCGGGTTCAGCTGGCAAAGGCCTGATTTCAATAGCCAGCGCTCCGCTGCGCGCTGCCAGCAAACGCACCTTGGCGGCATGGTGCAAATAAAAAGTTGCGCTGTGCAGCCGGTTGCGTGCCTCGTGCCGGTCGAAGCCGAAGCCTAGCGTACGGGCACTTTCCTTCATCCGGTCGAGATGTAGTTCCAGACGCGCGATGCCGCTGGCGGGGTCGAAACGCATTGTCTCGATCAGGTCGAAATCCGGTGCATCTAAATCCGTTTTGGCCACCCGCGCAAACTCCCCCTTGGCCAGGCATTCGGCCCATTCGGACCCGACGTCGCTATCGGCGACCACCCCCGAGCCCAAGCCGATCAAAAGCGTTTTGGCGGTTTCGTTCAAGTGAAATGTGCGGATGGCGACGTTGAAAGCGGCGTTGCCATCGGAATCGATCCGCCCGATCGACCCGCAATAGATGCCGCGCGGCTGCTCTTCGATGGAATCGATAATCTCCATCGCGCGGATTTTTGGCGCGCCGGTAATCGACCCGCAGGGAAAAATCGCGCGGATCAGATCGATGGCATCCTGCCCCTCCTGCAATTGCGCGCTGACGGTGGAGGTCATCGTGTGGACAGTGGGATAGCTTTCCACCGTGAACAATTCGGGGACCGCAACCGAACCGGGGTTCGCGACCCGCGACAGATCGTTGCGCAGCAGATCGACGATCATCAGATTTTCTGCCCGCTGCTTGGGATCGCCGCGGAGCTGAAGTGCAGCATTTGCATCCTCCGCCGGATTGGCCTGCCGCGCGGCCGTGCCTTTCATCGGCTTCGTCGTGATCTTGCCGTCATGCAATGCGAAGAAAAGCTCAGGCGAAAAGGACAGGAACCAATGCTCACCTGTCCAGATCACCCCGCCATAGCCGGCCGCCGCGCGTGGGCGCACCGCCGCATAAAGCGCCAGCGGATGGCCTGCATAGCGGGCAGCGGCGCGAAAGGTCAGGTTTGCCTGATAAATGTCGCCATCGCGGATATAGGTCTGCACCCTATCGTAAAGGGAAGCATAGGCGCTGCGGCTGGTCTGCGGCTCCAAAGGCCCGCAAAACGCCCCGGCCGGGTCGGGCAACAATTGCGGCACAGTCTTGGCGTCAAGCTGCCTATAGCCATCGAAAAGGCCGAACCAGGCCAGCGGGGCTGGCATGACCTTACCGCTAAGTCGCGCGGCAAGCTTTGGCTCCAGTGCAAGCCCCGCCTCATAAGCGAGGTAGCCTGCTGCATGGAGGCCATCGGCCCGAGCCGCCTTTATGGCCTGCAACAGCGTGTCGAGCCCTGCGGCATCATGCGCCACTAAAGTCCGAACCGGCGAGCTATACAGCCGCGCAGGCGAAGCCCCTATGGCACGCGCATCGTCAAGCAGAACAAAAGGCTGGTCACCACCAATCATCGCCCGGCGCTATAGCGCAAATGCGCCCGAGGGGAAGTGGAGCGAATGGAGCGGGTGGAGCCGAAGGCGACGGCAGGTCAATCTGCGTGTGATGATGGAGCGGGTGAAGGGAATCGAACCCTCGTATTCAGCTTGGGAAGCTGCTGCTCTACCATTGAGCTACACCCGCTTGATTCGTGACTGCGGCTTAGCTGGCTTCGGCCTGCTACGCCAGCGCCTGTTCACCAACCCCTGCTTATCTCAGGCGCGCCGCGTGCCAGGCGAGATGCTCTGCCATGAAGGTCGAGATGAAATAATAGCTATGGTCATAGCCCGGCTGCATCCGAATCGTCGCTGGCTGTCCAGCCTTCTCGCACGCCTCAACCAGCAAATGCGTTTTGAGCTGCTCGGCGAGGAAATTGTCGCCCTCCCCCTGATCAACCAGCAAACCGGTGGGTCGCGCGCCTGCCTCGATCAGCGCGCAGGCATCATATTGGCGCCATAGCGACCGGTCCGGCCCCAGATAGCCGCCCAGTGCCTTATGACCCCAGGGGCAATTCAGGGGCGAGACGATAGGAGCGAAGGCCGATACGGCGCGAAAGCGTGCGGGATTTCGCAAACCGATCGTCAGCGCGCCATGCCCGCCCATCGAATGGCCCATTATGCCCTGCGCTGCCATATCGGCCGGGAAATGCGCCGCGATCAGGGCGGGCAATTCCTGCTCGATATAGCTGCGCATCCGGTAATGGCGGTCAAAGGGCGCCTGCGTCGCATCGACATAAAAGCCTGCGCCAAGCCCGAAATCATAGGCACCATCTGCATCATCGGGCACATTTTCACCGCGCGGGCTGGTATCGGGTGCGATGAAAATCAATCCGAGTTCGGCGCATGCACGGCGATATTCGCCCTTCTCGGTCACATTGGCATGGGTGCAGGTCAGCCCCGAAAGATACCAGACAACCGGCAGCCGCGCGCCCTCCGGATGATCGGGTACAAAGACCGAGAAGGTCATGTCGGTGCCAGTCGCGGTCGAGGCATGGCGATACACGCCCTGCATTCCGCCAAAGCTGCGATTGGTGCTGATGGTTTCGATGCTCATTCCCGCCTGTTAGCGGCGTGCCTCAAATCCCGCCATACCATTCATAGTCGGAACCATCCTCCCAAAAGCCGCCTTTGCCCTGGTGGATATTGGCAAAGCTGGTCACAGCCTCTATCCGTTCGACATATTTGGCATGTTTATAGCCCAATAGTCGCTCGACGCGCAGCCGCAGCGGTGCGCCATGTGCCACGGGCAGCATCGCGCCATTCATGCTCCACGCAAGGATGGTCTGCGGGTGGAAGGCATCGACCAGGTCGACCGATTCATAATAACGCCGCCCGTCGAGCGTATCGGCACAGTGGAAGACGATATAGCGCGTACGGTTCGACAGGCCGGCGGCTTTCAGTATCAGCGCCAGCGGCGTGCCGCGCCATTGGCCGATAGCGCTCCACCCCTCGACACAGTCATGCCGGGTAATCTGCTCGCGCGATGGCATCGCCATCAATTGCGCCATGCTGAAGCTCTGCGGCTTTGCCACCAGCCCATCAACACGCAGCTGCCAATTGGCAAAGCGTTCGGCGATGTGCTGCTGGTAGGCGGGCGTATCGACCATTGTCGATCCATTGGCACGGAATGTCGGCGACAGATCGGCCATAGTGAATTCCTGCGCCAGCGCCTGCCGGTCCACCAGAATCCGCTGCGCGCCATAGGTCAGCCGGTCGGCCTTCCTGATTGTATTGAGCACGCTTTCATTTTCGGTGATGGCATCGCAGCCGCCAAGCGCCAATGCACCGGTGCCGACGGCAAGACCACCCAGAAAGCGGCGGCGTGGCAGGATCAGGCCGCTCATGATGCAGTCTCCTCTTTGGCCTGGGGAATGCGATACCAGCCGGTGATGATCGAGCGCACTTCATTATAGGGACCTGCCAGCAATACCATCGCCATATGGACGAAGAAAAATCCGAGCAGCGCAAAGGCCGCGAGGAAATGGATCGAGCGCGCCGATTGCCGTCCGCCGAACAGATCGACGAGCCAGGGCAGCCCTGCATTCATTCCCGGCGACATGGCCAGTCCCGTGCCAATCATTAAGGGCACCAGTATGAAGATCACTCCGATATAGCTCAATTTCTGCAGGATATTATAGCGCAGCGCCGCTTCTCCAGTGGGAAAACGTAGGCGCGCGTGTTCCTTTATGTCGTGCCAGATATGCTTGGGCGACCATTCGTCCCGCCGGACATGAAGGTCATAGCGGATATGGCCATTGAACAGCGATCTTAGCATATAAAAGGTCAAGGCCAGCGAAAGCACCCAGGCGAAAGCCAGATGCCAATTGCGCGCCACGGGAAGCGAGAAACGCGACGGGATGGTCACATAATGGGGAAAGGCGCGGTTGCGCACTTCACCCTCGGCATTGCGCCAATGGCCCAGCACCCCCGTTGTATCGATCTCGCTGGTGCCGATTTTAAGATAACCACGGCTCGCATCACCGCCAATTTCCAGCCATGCCGCATCGTGGATCGAGCCTCTATCGCCCCAATGCAGGCGCGGATAGGCATTGAAAATCATCAGCCCGCTCATGAACAGGATCAGCAGCGACAGGGCATTGGTCCAGTGCCAGGCCCGGGTGGACAGCCGGTGGCGCTTGACCAGTTGATCCGCCCTCGGCGGTGGCGGCGCAATGTCGCCGTGAATTTCGCTGTCGCTCACGCTGCCCTCCCGCGCGCAATTTAGCAGAATGATAGTTATCCGCCAATCGCGCAATATTGGTTACAGCGGTCAGGGAATTTTGGGTGGATCGGCACCGGCAATTCGCACCGCTTCACGCGCGACAACGGGACCCAGATCGACAGTCGCGTTTTTGGCATTCAGCTCGACCTGCATGTCGATGTCGGGATTGACCTTCACAACGGTCGCCGACAGCGCCGCCACACGCAGCCGGTATGCGCCATAAGGCACGCTTTCGAAAAGGAAAAAGCCGTCATATTCGCTTCGCGTTACCTTGACGACGCGCCCTGCCTTGTCGAGCAGCTCCAGTCCTACACCGTTCAGCGAGCGGCCGCCTTCGCGCAATAATGTGCCGGAGATTTCGCCCGCCGACACCAGTGGCAGATCGATCACCACCGGAATGCCCGGACGCGGCGTGACAACCACGCCGCTCGTCGCCGGTTGCACGAACGGATCAGGCAGGCTGGAGGCGTCGATACCGATCAGCACCGGCACATAGGGCGTCAGCCCGCCGATAAAGGTCTGGCCGCGATCGTCGGTAGGCTCGCCCCGCGCGCTGAGGCCAGCGGTCAGCTCGACAGCCTTCTCCACCTTTTCGTGGGCCTGACGGATGCCGTCGGCATTTTCATCCTGAAATACAGTGGCATAGGCCTGCCCGCTTGCGGCGAGTTTTTCAGATGACATGCGGAAACCGCCGCGCACCGGATCGGGGCCCAGGCTAAAGGCAAGGTTAAGGCCTGCCGACACGGTCCCATCGGTTGCGGCGCGCACCTGTCCGGTCAGCGCGAATTTGTCGAAACGGCGGGTATAGCCGAGGCCGAGCAGCCCCTTTTTGCCGCTGGCTTCATAGCCAAGCTCCGCCCGCCAGTCCGAATGCTCGCCTGCACGCCATTCGCCGGTCAGCCGGGATTGCCGGAACCCTTTGTCACCCATCAAGCCGAATTTCGCCTCGCCGCGCAGCCGCAGCCCGCCAAAGCGTCCGTTGACGCGCAACACGGCATCGAGCCGCCCGGGAGGATCGGTGCCAAAGGCGCGCTTATTCTGCTCCCAGATCAGCTCGCCTGTTGTAGTTATCTGTTTGATATTGAACGATAAACGGGCAAGGCCTTCGAGTGTCGAATCGCCATTGGTGCGCTTTTTGTAGGTGCCTTGCAAGCTCAAGGGCACATATTTGGTGCCAATCTTGAAACTGTGGTCGACCGAAACGCTTTGCTCGCTGCGCAGG
>ERZ1066122.407-NODE-407-length-45648-cov-26.831685_pt1 | contig 45648 bp, 40 predicted proteins | sample MGYA00382769_ERZ1066122 | MGnify/ENA primary metagenome ERZ1066122 (study PRJEB33369, sample SAMEA5778352) | biofilm metagenome | biome: Industrial cooling water; feature: Water cooling tower basin; material: Biofilm | place: United Arab Emirates | collected... | reverse complement strand
ACGCCATGGTCGGCCTCTGCCGCCCGGGCGACTTCGGCGCCGACGTCTGCCACCTCAACCTGCACAAGACCTTCTGCATCCCGCACGGTGGCGGCGGCCCCGGCATGGGGCCGATCGGCGTCGCGGCGCACCTCGCGCCGCACCTCCCCGGCCACCGCAGCGCGGGGCTCGGCACCGAGGCGAACGCGGGGGCGGTGAGCGCGGCGCCGTTCGGGAGCGCGAGCATCCTCCCGATCAGCTACATGTACATCCGGATGATGGGCGCCGCGGGGCTCGCCTACGCGACGAAGGTGGCGATCCTCAACGCCAACTACGTCGCCAAGCGCCTCGAGCCGCACTACCCGGTGCTCTACCGCGGGCCGAAGGGGACGGTCGCCCACGAGTGCATCGTCGACCCGCGCCCGCTCAAGCAGTCGGCGGGGATCGAGGTCGAGGACATCTGCAAGCGGCTGATGGACTACGGCTTCCACGCGCCCACGGTGAGCTTCCCGGTCGCCGGGACGCTCATGATCGAGCCGACCGAGAGCGAGAGCCGGGCGGAGCTCGATCGCTTCTGCGACGCGATGATCGCGATCCGCCAGGAGATCGCGCAGGTCGAGCGCGGCGAGCTCCCGCGCGACGACAACCCGCTCAAGCACGCGCCGCACACCGCGGCCGCCGTGATCGCCGACTCGTGGACGCACGCCTACTCGCGCGAGACGGCGGCGTTCCCGCTCCCGTGGGTGCGCGCGGCGAAGTTCTGGCCGACGGTCGGGCGCATCGAGTCGGCGTACGGGGATCGGAACCTCGTCTGCTCGTGCCTGCCGGTGGAGGCGTACGCCTCCTGATCGGCGCTGGGCAGGGGGGCGCCGTGGCGCGCCCCCCTTGTCGGAACGGCCAGGGGGCGCCCCAGCGCCACCTGGCCGTTTCCGCGTTCCCCCGGTGGGACGGCGGCTCGCTCCGCGCGTCCTCCCTCCGCACATTGTCCCGAACATCGTCACGAGCCCCGCCCCGAGCCCCGCCCATGTTCAAGTTCCTCCGCGTCCCCGAGCGGCTCTTCGCGATCGTGATGTGGATCGTCTCGCTGCTGTTCGCGAGCTTCCTCGTCGCGCTCGGCGGGCAGCTCGTCGGGGAGCTGCCGGGGGTGCGGCAGGACGTGCTGGTCGAGGACTTCATCGACCGCCGGGCCGACGCGGCGATCGCGGCGCGGCTCGCGGTCGAGGGGGAGCGCGTCGCGGCGCTCGAGCGTGAACGGGAGCCGCTGCAGCAGGCGGTCGACACGGCCGGCGCCGCCGAGGCGACGCAGCGCCGCGCCTTCGACGCGTGGATCGCGACGCGCACCGCGACCACCGACCCGGCGCAGGACCCCGAGGTCGTCGAGCGGACGCGGCGCCTCGAGGCGCTCGTCGCGCAGCAGCGCGCCGCGGTGCAGCGGGTCGAGGCGGTCGACGCGCGACTCATCGCGGCGCGGCAGGCGCGCGACTCGCTCGAGCGCGAGCGCGGGGCGCTGCGCGACGCGGCGCAGCCGGCGTACGAGCGCGCGCGGTTCGCGACCGAGCTCCGCGTCTTCGGGATCCGCCTCGCGATCACGCTGCCGCTCCTCGTCCTCGCCGGGTGGGCGATCGCGCGGCGGCGGAAGAGCGAGTACTGGCCGCTCTGGCGCGGCTTCGTGCTCTTCGCGGCGCTCACCTTCTTCGTCGAGCTCGTCCCGTACCTGCCGAGCTACGGCGGCTACGTCCGCTCGGTCGTCGGCATCGTCGCCTCGCTCGTCGCCGGGCACTACACGATCCGCTGGATGCGCGGCTACGTCGCGCGCCGCGAGGCCGAGGCGCAGCGGAGCGTCACGGAGCGCAAGCGGACGCTCGGCTGGGAGGAGGCGCTCAAGCGCGTGAACGCGAGCATCTGCCCCGGCTGCGAGCGCCCCCTCGTCGCGACCCCCGGCGCGGCCGCGACGACGGTGAACTACTGCGTGCACTGCGGGCTGCAGGTGTACGACCAGTGCGACGGCTGCGGGGGGCGCAAGAACGCCTTCTTCGCGTACTGCCCCGCGTGCGGCGAGCGCGCCCGCGCCGACGGCGGCGCCGCCACCGCCGCGTCGAGCGCCTGAGCGACGGGCGCGCGCCGTCCGTCCCGCCGTCGCGTCAGGCCGGACGCGCGCCGCTCACTCGCCCAGGAGCGCCTTGTACTGCGCCGCCGAGAGGAGCGACGCGCGCGAGGCGGGGTCGATCTTCAGCCTGATCATCCAGCCGTCGCCGTACGGATCGCCGTTGACGAGCGCCGGCTCGCCGTCGAGGCGCGGGTTCACCTCGACCACGGTCCCGGCGAGCGGGCAATAGAGCTCGCTCACCGCCTTCACCGCCTCGATCGTCCCGAAGACCGCGTGCTCCGCGAAGGTCGCGCCGACCTTCGGCAGGTCGACGAAGACGATGTCGCCCAGCTCGCCCTGCGCGTAGTCGGTGATGCCGATCGTCACGACGTCGGCGCCCGCGTCGCCGGCGACGTACTCGTGGTCCTTGGTGTACTGCAGCTGCTCGGGGATGTTCGACACGGAACCGGGCTCCGGTGGATCGTCGCGTGGTGGAGGAAACCGCGCGGGAATGGTCGCTCCGCGGCACGCCCGCGGCAACCGCGCCGCCCGGTCGTCGCGCGTCAGCGCGCGGGGGCCTGCGCGGCCGCCCAGGCGACGAGGCGCGCCCAGGCCGCGTCGGTGCGCCGCGCGAGCGCGTCGCGGTCACCGTCGTTCTCGATCACCAGATCGCAGCGCGGCCGCTTGAGATGCGCGGGAAGCTGGGCCGCGATGCGGTGCGCCGCGTCGGCCGGCGCCATGCCGCGGTCCCGCTCGAGCCGCGCCTGCCGCACCGCCGCCGGCGCGTCGACGAGGACGATGCGCGCGAACTCGGGGGCGAGCCGCGCCTCGAAGACGAGCGGGATGTCGCACACCACGATCGCCGCCCCCGCCGCGCGCGCGGCCGCCAGCGCCCGCACCCGCTCGGCCCCCACCGCCGGATGGACGATCGCCTCGAGCGCGCGCCGCGCCGCCGCGTCGCCGAAGACGAGCCGGCCGAGCGCCGCGCGGTCGAGCGTCCCGTCGGGGGCGACGAGGTGCGCGCCGAAGCGCGCCGCGATCGCCGCGACCGCGGGCGTCCCGGGCGCGGTCGCCGCGTGCGCCGCCGCGTCGGCGTCGAGCAGCGTCGCGCCGAGTTCGGCGAAGCGGCGCGCGACGGTCGACTTCCCGCTCGCGATGTTCCCCGTGAGGGCGACGACGAGCATGGCCGCTCAGGCGCTCGCGCGTGCGGCGGGGCCCGGCTCGTCGTCCTCGTCGGCCGGGGGGCGCGGGCGCGCGAGCACCGAGCGCGCCGCCGCCAGCGCCGGGCCGGGGACGAGGAGGAGGACGCCCCGCGCGCTGCCGAGCTGGAAGCCGGCGCCGAAGAGCCCGGCGATGTCGTTCCCCCGGATCACCGCGGGGATCCCGGCCGCGTCGAGCACGGCGGCGGCGATGTGGGCCTCGAGCTCGCTGCCGTAGCTCCGGCAGGGGACCCACTCGGCGGGGCGGGGGACGGTCACGGGGCGAAGATACGGTCGCCGCCACCGCTCGGCATCGCGCCGGCCCCTATCGCGCAGATACCCCCAGGGCCTATCATTCGGTCAGGATACCCCGTCGGGGTATCGGGCCCTCTCGCGGACACCGATCATGACCGCCCCTTCCTGCTGCCACCCCGCCGACGGCGCCGAGCCCCCGCGGCAGGCCCTCGTCGCCGACCCCGCCCACACCGACCGCACCCTCGCCCGCCTTCGCCGGATCGAGGGACAGCTCCGCGGCCTGCAGGCGATGGTCGCCGACCACCGCTGGTGCCCCGACATCCTCGTGCAGGTCGCGAGCGTGCAGGCCGCGCTGCGCGGCGTCGAGCGCGAGCTGCTCCGGCACCACGTCTCCCACTGCGTCGCGCAGGCGCTCGCCGGCGACGATGCGGCGGCGCGCGATGCGGTGATCGACGAGCTCGTGACGCTCTGCACGAAGCGCGAGGGCTGAGCCGTGGCGCGCTCCCTTCCGACGCTCGGCGCACCGCCGGCGCCCGCGGGGCCGCCGGCCGCGCCGGTGGTCACGTCACGCGCGCACGACGACGTCGCCGGCCGCGACGCGCTCGCGCGCACCGACATCCCCGTCACCGGGATGACCTGCGCCGCCTGCGCGCGACGCGTCTCGAACGCGCTCGTGCAGCCGGGCGGCGTGCAGGAGGCGGTCGTCAACGCGGCCACCGGGCGCGCGACCGTCTGGTACGACGCGCGCGCGGTGGCCGAGGACGAGCTGCTCGCACGCGTCGAGCAGGCGGGGTACGGCGTCGTGCGCGCGCCGTCCGCCGACGCGCGCGCGAGGGACGAGGCCGAGCGCGCCGCGCGCCTCGGCGAGCTGGCGACGATGCGGCGCGACGCCCTCGTCGCGCTCGCGCTCGCGCTCCCGGTGATGGTCATGGGGATGGCGCACGGCCGCGTGGCGCTCTTCGACACGACGGTCGCGCGCTGGGCGCAGGGCGTGCTCACGACGCTCGTCCTCGCCTGGCCGGGGCGGCACGTGTTCCGCGGCGCGCTCGCCGCGGTGCGGCACCGCGCCCCCGACATGACGGTGCTCGTCGCACTCGGCGCCGGCGCCGCGTGGATCGCGAGCGTCCTCGCGCTCGTCGCCCCGGCGCTCGTCCTCCCGCCGGGGACGCACGTCATGCCCGGCATGACGCCCATGGCGCCGCTCTACTTCGAGGCGGCGGCGGTGATCGTCGCCTTCGTGCTGCTCGGGCGCTGGGCCGAGGGGCGCGCGCGCTTCGCGGCCTCCGACGCGATCGGGCGCGTGCTCGCGCTGCAGCCGGCGACGGCGCGCGTGCAGCGCGGCGACGCGTGGGTCGAGACGCCGCTGGGCGACGTGCGCGCGGGCGACCGGCTGCTCGTGCGCCCCGGCGAGCGGATCCCCGTCGACGCGACGATCGCGAGCGGGGCGAGCACCGTCGACGAGGCGCTCCTCACCGGCGAGTCGCGCCCGGTGCGCAAGACGACCGGCGACGCGGTGCACGCCGGCGCCGTCAACGGCCTCGGCGTGCTGGAGCTCGTCGCCACCGCCGTCGGCGACGCCAGCACGGCCGCGCGGCTCGCGCGCCTCGTCCGCGACGCGCAGGGGAGCCGCGCGCCGATCGCGCGCCTCGCCGATCGGGCGAGCGGCGTCTTCGTCCCCGCGGTGCTCGCGATCGCGGCGCTCGTCGCGCTCGCGTGGTGGATCGCGTCGCCCCCGGAGGCGAAGCTCGCCAACGCGCTCCAGTTCGGGCTCGCGGTGCTCGTCGTCGCCTGCCCGTGCGCGCTCGGCCTCGCGACGCCGACGGCGCTCCTCGTCGGCACGGGGCGCGCCGCGTCGCGCGGCATCGTCTTCCGCAGCGGGGCGGCGCTCGAGGCGGCGGCGAAGGCCGACACCGTCGTCTTCGACAAGACGGGGACGCTCACCGTCGGCGAGCCGGTGCTCGTCGCGGTGCACCCGCTCGGCGCGTGGACCGAGGCGTCGCTCCTCCCGCTCGCGAGCGGGGCCGAGTCGGTGAGCGAGCATCCGCTCGGCGCGGCGATCGTGAAGGCGGCGGGCGCCCGCGGGCTCGTGACGCCGCCGCCGGCCGAGGTGCGCGTCGTCCCGGGGCACGGCATCCGCGCCGTGGTCGACGCGCGTGCGGTGCTGGTCGGCTCGGCGCGCTGGCTCGCGGGCGAGGGCGTCGACGTCGCGGCCGGCGACGCGCTCGCGCGCGAGCTCGCCCTTCGCGCGATCACGCCGGTGCACGTCGCCGTCGACGGCGCGCTCGCCGGCGTCCTCGGCATCGCCGACGCCCCGCGCGACGACGCGGTGCAGGCCATCGCCGCGCTCCGTCGCCGCGGCGTCCGCGTCGCGCTCCTGAGCGGCGACGATCCCGCGACCGCGCGCGCCGTCGGCGCGCAGCTCGGCCTCGACGACGTCGAGGGGGGCGTGCGCCCCGACGACAAGCTCGCGCGCATCGCCGCGCGCGAGGCCGCGGGGGAGCGCGTCGCGATGGCCGGCGACGGCATCAACGACGCCGCCGCGCTCGCCCGTGCCACCGTCGGCCTCGCGATGGGGAGCGGCAGCGACCTCGCGATCGAGAGCGCCGGCGTCGTCCTCCTGCGCCCCACCGTCGCCGCCGTCGGCGAGGCGCTCGCCCTCGCGCGCGCGACGCGCCGCGTCATCCGCCAGAACCTCGCCTGGGCGTTCGGCTACAACCTCCTCGCCCTCCCCGTCGCCGCCGGCGCCTTCTTCCCCGCGCTCGGCTGGCGCCTCTCCCCCATGCTCGCCTCGGCGCTCATGGCGGTGTCGTCCGTCGTCGTCGTCCTCAACGCGCTGCGCCTGCGCGCCGGTGAGCATCGCTGAACCGCGTCAACACCGCTGAACCTCGTCGGCATCGCTGGACGCGTCGGCATCGCTGAACCGCGTCAACTCGGAGGCACGGAGGACCGCCGGAGGCACCGGCGTACCGCGAACGGCGAATCGCAAAGGGCACGAAGGGAACCAAAGAAGAGCACGACGCAGGAAAGTGCTTTTCTCTTGTTCTTCTTCGTGTCCTTTGCGTTTCGCCGTTCGCGGTACGCCGGTGCCTCCGGCCGTCCTCCGCGCCTCCGTGTTGACGCGGTTCAGCGATGCCGGCGCGTCCAGCGATGCCGACGCGGTTCAGCGGTGCCGACGCGGTGCAGCGATGCCCGCGAGGCGCACGAGGCCGCGCTAGATGAGCAGGACCTGCTGCGCCGCGTCGCGCACGACGACGTGGCAGGCGCGGCACCGGGCCTCGTAGGCCTGCGCGGCGCCGACCATGATCGTGGGCGAGTCCCAGCGCGCGGGCTCGCCGTCGATCAGGCGCTGGTTGCGCGAGGCGGGGTTGCCGCACCGCACGCAGATCGCGTGCAGCTTGGTCACGGTCTCGGCCACCGAGAGGAGCTGCGGCATCGCGCCGAAGGGCTCGCCGCGGAAGTCGGTGTCGATCCCGGCGACGATCACGCGGCGCCCCTTGTCGGCGAGGGCCGAGCAGAGCGCCACGATCCCCTCGTCGAGGAACTGCACCTCGTCGACCGCCACCACCTGCGCGAGCGGGTCGAGCCGTCGCGCGATCTGGGCGGCCGAGTCGACGGGGATCGCCTCGAGCGTGCGCCCGTCGTGGCTGCTCACGGTGTGGAGCCCCGCGTAGCGGTCGTCGAGGTGGCTCTTGAAGACCTGCACCCGCTTGCGGGCGATCGTCGCGCGGCGCACGCGGCGCATGAGCTCCTCGCTCTTGCCGCTGAACATCACGCCGGCGATGACCTCGATCCACCCGCCCGAGGCGATGAAGCCGTCGATCATGCGGCGGGCACGCTCCGCACGATCGACGCCGTCACCGTCGCGTCGTGGCGCGACGCGCTCACTCCCCCGCCTCGTCGAACGGGAGGCGCGACCGCCCCCCCGGGCGCCGCGACCGCTCGAGGCGCTCGGCGCGCTCGGCGAAGTCGTCGGGGCGGCGGTCGAAGCCGCGCCGCGACGGGCCGACGCCGTTGTCGCGGCGGAAGCCGCCGCCCCCGCCGCCGCGCGGGCCGCGGTCGCGGTCGAAGCCGCCGCGCGCCGGGCGCTCGCCGCGGTCGTCGCGCTGGAACGGACGTCCGCCGCCGAAACCGCCCCCGCCGCGCGGCCCGCGATCGCCGCGGTCGTCACGCTGGAACGGGCGCCCACCGCCAAAGCCCCCGCCGCCGCGCGGGCCACGGTCGCCGCGGTCGTCACGGTCGTCGCGGGTGAACGGCCGCTTCCCGAACCCTCCGCCACCGAAGCCGCCGCGCTGCGGGCGCTCGCCGCGGTCGTCGCGCTGGAACGGACGTCCGCCGCCGAAGCCGCCGCCGCCGCGCGGAGCACGATCACCCCGGTCACCCCGGTCGTCGCGATCGAACGGGCGACGCCCGCCGAAGCCACCGCCGCCGCCGAAGCCGCCGCGCTGCGGTCGGTCGCCGCGGTCGAACTTGCGCGGCCCGCGCGGCGCGCGCTCGATGCGCGTCCCCATCGTATCGAGCTTCGCCTGCACGTCCTTGCCGCGGATCACGCTCCCCGTGAGCGCGTCGACCACGCGCGTCGCGTGCGGCGTCGCGATCTCGACGAGCGAGTGCGAGTCGCGCAGGTCGATCGCCCCGATGATCGAGCGGTCGAGCCCCGTCTCGCCGGTGATCGCGCCGACGAGCGAGCCGGCGGTCGCGCCGTCCCGCGCGCCGACGTTGATGAACACCACCTTGAACGGCGCGCCGTCGTCGTCGTCCGCACCGGGCGCGTCCTCCTCCTCGAACCGCGCGACGGGCGCCGACGGCGCCTCGTCCTGCTCGATCGCCTCGAGCACCGGCGTCGCCTCGTCGTCCGCGGCGGGCGCCTCGGCGTCGGCGCCCTTCGCCTTCTTCTTCTTCGGCGCCGCGACCGGCGCCGGCGCGGCCGGCACGACCACCGTCGCCGGCGGCTCGGCCTTCACCTTCGGCTGGAGCGTCGTCACGCCGACGCGCAGCGCGCGCACCGTCGCCTGCTCCTGGTCGAGGAGGCGGAGCGCGGCCGCGGCGATCGACATCGCGTCGTACGACTCGAGCAGCCCCTCGACCGCCTGCAACTCGGCGACCGAGAGCCCGCCGGCGAGCGTCGCCTCGAGCTGCGCCGTGCGGCGCGCGCGGTCGCGCTCGGCCTCCGAGAGCGCCTCGGTGAGGACGAGCTGCGCGAGCGAGCCGCCGGCGAGCAGCGACCGCAGGTGCGCGACCTGCCGCGGGAGCGCGAGCGCCACCGCCTGCACCGGGGCGCCGCCCAGCGCCCCCTCCAGCGCGGCGCGCGTCGCCGGGACGTCCCACAGGATGCGGAGCGCGCTGTGCTCGGCGATCGCCCCGACCTCGGCGCGCACCGCGCTCCCGTCGGTCGCGGGGTAGCCGAGCACGCGCAGCGCCGCCGTCGCCTCCTCGGCCGCCGCCTCGTCCTCGCAGGCGACGATCACCGACGGCGCGTTCGTCGCGTCGAGGATGCGCCGCAGCGCCAGCTCGCGCCCGTGCGGCGCGACGGGGACGAACTGCAGCGAGACCGGGCGGGCGTCGTCGGCGACGACGTCGTCGCCGACGCGCCGGGGGCGCTTGAGCCACGACTTGACGAACGTCGTGACCGCCTCGGTCTCGGTCGCGAGCGTGAGCGTGCGCGGGCACTCCTTGGGGAGCTCGCCCATGATCGCCTCGACGTCGGCGGCGTCGGCGCCGGCGAGCGTCAGGTCGGCCTGCAGCACGACGAGCTGCGCGAGCTCGCCCAGCTTGAGCTGGCCGCTCGGCAGGAGCGCGGCGATCTCGCGCGGCGCGCCGACGAGCGCGACCGGCTGCTGGGCGAGGAGCCGCACGCCGCGCGCGGGCGACGTGACCGGGACGAGCACCGGCGGCGTCGCGACCGACGGGCGCACCGCGGCCGCGAGCTGGTGGGCGGTGTCCGCGTCGGGGACGAGGACGAGGAGGCGCACGACGCCCCCCTCGCCGATCGCCAGACGGTCGAGCGCCGGCTGCACGACCTGCACCATCGCGCCCAGCGTGGGCGGGAGGGTGAGGACGACGTGTTGACTCTTGGAGACCTTGCTCGGCGACTCGGCCTGCGACACGGAAGACACTCGTTCGTTTGAGAAACACCGTCGGACCACGCGGCGGACGTCCGGAGGCGTCGCGCGCGAGGGGGCCGGCGCACGACCTGCACGGTCCGCGCCCCGTTTGGCCACCCGTCCGCCGGGGGTTAGCATTGCTGGCGGAACCCGGAAAACTAACCCGATCGCGCCCCCGCGCTCGCCCGCGCCGATGCCCCAGGCCTTCGTCCCGTCCGCCAACGTGGCCCAGCTCCGCCCGTCGGCCACCATCGCCACGGCGGCCCGGGCCCGCGCCCTCAAGGCCGCCGGGCGTCCCATCATCGATCTCTCGATCGGCGAGCCCGACTTCGACACCCCCGACTTCATCAAGGCGGCCGCGGCGCGCGCGATCGCCGGCGGTGCGACGAAGTACACCGCCCCCGAGGGGATCATGCCGCTGCGCGAGGCGATCGCCGCCGTCGCCGGCGCGCAGTACCGCGGCGGCGACGCGCCGCAGGGGCTCGACGTCTGCGTGAGCGGCGGGAGCAAGCAGGTCCTCTTCAACGCCTGCTTCGCCCTCTTCGGCCCGGGCGACGAGGTGCTCGTTCCCACCCCCGCGTGGACGAGCTACCTCGACATCGTGATGCTCGCGCGCGCGACCCCCGTCCCCGTGATGGGCGACCCCGACGACGGCTTCCGGGTCTCGGTCGACGCGCTCGCCGCCGCGGCCACGCCGCGCACGAAGGGGATCATCCTCAACTCGCCGTGCAACCCCACCGGCACGGTGCTCGACGCCGACGAGCTCCGCGCCATCCTCGACCTCGCCCGCGCGAAGGGGTGGTGGGTGATCAGCGACGAGATCTACCGCCGCATCGCCTACGAGCGCGCGGCCCCCGGCGCGCTCGACCTCGTCGAGGCGCGCGACAACCTCGTCGTCGTCGACGGCGTCGCGAAGGCCTACGCGATGACCGGCTGGCGCATCGGCTGGGCGGTCGCGCCGCGCGCGGTGGCGAAGACGCTCGCCGACCTGCAGAGCCAGACGACGTCGAACCCGAACACCCCGGCGCAGCACGCCGCGCTCGCCGCGCTCACCGAGCGCGACGCGGCCGAGGAGAGCATCGCCGCGATGGTGCGCGCCTTCCGCGCGCGTCGCGACGCCGCGCTGGCGATCCTCGCCGAGCCGGGCGCCCCGCGGGTGATCGCCCCCGGCGGCGCGTTCTACCTCTACGTCGATGCCGGCGACTTCCCCGCCGACGACGGCGACACCGGCGGCGCATTCTGCCGCGCGCTCCTCGAGGAGCAGGACGTCGCGGTCGTCCCCGGCTCGGCCTTCGGCACCCCGGGGTGGGTGCGGCTGAGCTACGCCGCCGCCGAGCACGACGTCGTCACCGCGGTCCGCCGCCTCGTCGACACCTACCGCGCCGCGACGCGCGTCCCCGCCTGAGCCGCGCATGCCGATGATCACCACCATCGTCCTCGTGCAGGCGGAGCCCACGTCGATCCCGCGCACCGCCGCCGCGCTGGCCGCGATCGACGGCGTGGCCGAGGTCTACAGCGTCTCCGGCGCGTGGGACCTCGTCGCGATCGTGCGCGTCCCGCAGCTCGACGACATCGCGCGCATCGTCACCGAGCGGATGACGACCGTCCCCGGCATCCAGCGCACGCAGACGCTCACCGCCTTCCGCGCCTACTCGCGGGGCGACCTGGAGCAGGCCTTCGACATCGGGGTCTCCTGAGCCGCGCGCTGCCGCGCGCGCGGACGCGGCGCCCGCGTCGCGCATCCGCGGGCCGACCGTGCCGCCGGGCCGCGACGCGATGACGACGATCGAGCAGGTGCGCCGCGTGCTCGCGACGCTCGGCGGCGTCGTGGCCGAGGGCGGGCGCGACCACGTCCTCGACCTCGCGCGCGAGGGCGCCGGCTCGCCCCGCCGGGCGACGATCCGCGCCGCGCGGCCCCCCGTGCCCATCGCCGTCGCGTCGCCGGCGGCCGCGGCGTTCGAGGGCTTCCTCGACGGCATCTCGCGCCACGTCGTCGTCGCGCACGTGCGCGGCGCGCCGGTGGTCTTCGGCACCACCGGGGCGGCGATCCGCGAGCGCGTCGACGGGCGGCTGCGCACGTGGGGGACGCCGCGCATCGAGCGCGCCGTGTACGCGCCCGGCGGGTGGTTCGACGCGGAGCTGGTGGATGCGCTGCGCACGGCGCTCGGCGCCGTCGGCATCCCGGTCGTCGAGACCGAGGCCGACCGCGCGAGCGACGCGCCGCGCCACCCGGCGACGATCGCGGGCGCGGCGCTCCTCGCGCTCGCCCGCGCCCGCGACGCGCTCGAGCGCGACTGCGCCCTCGAGTGGTGCGCCGCGCACGACGCGCGCGCGCTCTACGTCGACGGCACGATCGGGCGCGGCGCGCGCCGCCTCGAGGCCCCCGGCGCGATCGGCGTCGTGAAGAGCCACGGCACGCTCTACGTCGCCGACGACGCGGGGGCGCAGGCGGTCTTCGCGCTCGGCGAGGCGGAGCGCACCCCGGTGGGGCTGGTCATGGACGGCGAGACGCCCGCCGGCGTCGCGACGTGGTACCTGCGGCTCCGCGACGCGACCGGGCGCGATCCGTTCTTCGGCCTCGTGCGCGTCGAGATCGCCGCGCGCGACCTCGACGCGACCGCGCTCGAGGTGCGCGCCGACACGGTGAGCGGCTGGCTCCTCGCCGAGCGCGCCCCGCTCGCGACGCCGGACGCGCACTGGGACGTGCTCCCGTACGCGGCGCGCGACGTCGGGCGCTGGCTGCGCGCGGTGGCCTGATGCGGCCGACCGGGCGCCTCGTCGACGCCGCCACGCGCCGGCGCCGGCTCGACACCCGCATCGTCGCCGGCTTCGGCGTCGGCCTCGGGCTCGGCCACATGCTCGTCGCCCCCCTCGCCGCGCGCCTCGGCGGCGTCCTCCCGCCGGTCGCGCGCGCGCTCGCCGAGGTGATCGTCGTCGCCGGGCTGCACGCGATCCCCGTGGGACTCGTCGCGGGGCTCGCCGTGCGCACGATCCCGGCGCTCCGGCGGCGCATCCTCGCCGGCCCGCTCCCGATGGCGGGCTATGCCGCGGCCGTCGCGGCGACGGCGGCGCCGGCCTTCCCGCTCCCGGTCGCGGTCGCGCGCCTCGTGCTCGGCCACGACGCCGCGCTCTGGACCCCGCCGCGCGGCTGGTTCGCGAGCGCCGTCGCGGCGGGGCTCGTCGGTGGCCTCGTCACCTGGTGGTTCCTGCGTCGCTGGCTCGCCGAGGCGGCGCGCGACGCGGCGCCCTCGCCGATCAGTAGCCGCGCACCGCGATCTTGAGCCGCTTGAACCAGCTCTTCGGCCGCGAGCGGTCCTCGACGGGCGCCGTCCATCCCTTGCGGAAGACGGTGTCGCTGTCGTCGCGGTACCACGCGCCGTAGCCCTCGGCGCGCATCCACCCCTCGATCTCGGCGCGGAACGGGTTCACGTAGCGCTTCCCGTGCGTCTCGACGCTGATGACCGCCGGGCGGCTCACGAGGTGGCGCAGGACGTACCACTCGCCCCCCTCGATGTCGATCGCGAGGACGTCGATCGTCCCGTCGTCGAGCGTGTCGAAGGTGACGGCGGGGACGGTGAAGGTCTCGCCGCGCGCGGGATCGTAGCCGTCGTTCACGCGCGCCGGCGACTGCGGGACGTTGGCGCCGAAGGTCGACGCCCCCGCCCGGTGGAGCGTGAGCGTCCCGGGGGCGTCGGCGACCGCGACGTCGGCGATGCGCACGTTCGCGCGCGTCCCCCAGCGCTCGCGCAGCTTCGCCACGGTGACGGGGTCGCACTCGACGAGCGTGCTCCGCGTCCCGCCCTCGATCCACCCGACGAGGTTCGAGTACTCCGGCAGCCAGACGCCGACCTCGCACGCGTGGGCCACGGGGATGCCCTCGGCGGTGACGTACTCGTGGAGCCGGGTGAGCACGGGGCCTCCGTGTGGGACGGGGAGCGTGGGCGGGCGGGGCGGCCATCGCGCGGCACGGGTGACGCACGCCGCCCCGCCGCTGCACGGCACGCGGGCGGAACATAGCTTCCGCGCCGTGAGCGCGCCGCCGCCCGATCCCGCCGTCCGGCACCTCCTCGTCGACGCGCGCACGCTGGTGCGCAACCGGCGCGGCACGGGGCGCTACACGCGTGCGCTCCTGGTGGCGATGGTGCGCGAGCGGCCCGCGCTCCGCTGCACGCTCCTCGCGCGCGACGCGAAGGACGTCGCCCCGCTCCGCGAGCAGCTGGCGTCGCTCGACGGCGTCGCGGCGCGCAGCACGGTGATCGCGGCCCGCGCGGCCGGCGGCGTCGACTGCGACGCGGCGTGGTACCCGACCAACTTCGTGCTGCACCGCCCGCGGAGCGGCGCCATCGTGCCGACGATCCACGACCTCTACCCGATGCTCCTGCTCGACGGGCGCTGGTGGAAGGTCCTCAAGCGCACGCGCGCCCGGCTGCGCTACGCGCGCACCGTGGCCCTCGCCGACCGGATCGTCACCGGCGCCGAGGCGTCGGCGGCGGAGATCGCGCGCACCTTCGGCGTCCCGCGCGAGCGGATCGCCGTCGTGCCGCACGCGGCCGACGACTTCGCCGCCGCCGATCCCGCGTGCGCCGACGCCCTCCTCGCACGGCTCGGTGTCGCGGGGCCGTTCCTCCTCGCCGTCGGCTCGCAGGAGCCGCGCAAGAACCTCCCCGTCCTGTACGAGGCGATGCGCCGCCTCGCCGCGGCGGGACGCACGATCCCGCTCGTGCTCTGCGGGCCGAGGGGGGTGCACGGCCTCGACGAGGGCGACGCGGCCCCGCCCTGGCTGCGCGTCGCCGGCTTCGTCGACGACGCCACCCTCGCGGCGCTCTACGCGCGCGCCACGGCGCTCGTCTTCCCGAGCTACTACGAGGGCTTCGGCCTCCCCGTGCTCGAGGCGCTCGCCGTCGGCGGCACCGTGATCGCGAGCGACGCGAGCACGCTCCCCGAGGTGGGGGGCGATGCGGTGCTCTACTTCCCGCCGCGCGACGCCGACGCGCTGGCGGCGTGCGTCACGCGCCTCCTCGACGACCCGGCGCTCGCGGCGTCGCTGCGCGCACGCGCGCCGCTGCAGGCGGCGCGCTTCTCGTGGGCCCGTTCGGCGCGGGGGACGCTCGCCGCGCTCGACGCGGGGGTGGCGGCGCACCGCGCCCGGCGCTGAGCGTCAGCGCGCGCCGAGCCGCGCCAGCTCCGCGCGCGCCGCGCGCGCGAGACCGAGGGCGCCGAGCGCGAGCGGGCTCCGCCGGCCGAAGGCGCCGGCGATCGCCCAGAGGTGACGCACGCCGACCCGGGGCGCGTCGACGATCGCGAACAGCGGCTCCCAGTGCGCTGGGGCGAACTTGGCCTTGAAGGCGTCGAGCCCGTCGAAGTCGAAGAAGCGCGTGCCGTGCGCGCGTCCCCAGCGGAGCGCGAGGCGGAGCCACGGGGCGAGTGTGCGCCCGTCGGGGAGCGGCGCCACCGGCGCGCGGACCGAGAGCGGCGCGAGGCCGAGGGTGACGTGCGGCGCCGCGGTCGCGCCGAGCGCACGCATCGCCGCGTCGATCAGCAGGTCGACGGTGCCGTTCGGTGCCTCCGGGCGGCGGGGCCATTGCTCGATGAGCCAGGCGCGCCGCGCCGGGATCGGCGTCGCGACGAGGAAGGCGAGCACGGCGCCGTCGCGCGCGGCGACGAAGACGCGCCGGTCGTCGAGGGTGCCGAGCGTGTCCGGCTCGACGAGGAAGTGGAGCGACGGGAGGCCGCGCGTCGCGAGCCAGGCGTCGAGCACCGCGCGCAGCGCCGGCGATTCGTGCGCGCGTGCCGCCGGCCACTCGGCCACGGCGACGCCCTTGTTCCGCGCGCGCGCGAACTGCGCGCGGAGCCGCGGGCGTCCGCCGACGGTGGCGGGCCAGTCGCGCGCGTCCCACCACGGCTGCGCGCCGAGCGGGAGGAAGGCGTGCGACGGATCGCCGGCGTGGAGCGCCTCGAGGCGCGCGCCGGCGCCGAACCAGAGGACGCGTTCGCGGTGCGCGCGCGCGTCGGCGGCGAACGCGCGCACGACGTCGGCGACGCGCCCTCCGTCGCACACCGGGGCGCCAGCGACGACGCGCGTGCGCCCCCACGGTACGTAGCCGACGAGCGCGTCGCCCTCGCGCGCGAACCAGCGCGTGAAGCCGGGGTTGAGGAGCTGGTACGCCATCGCGTTCCAGCCGTGGGCGAGGACGAGCGCGCGCGCCCGCTCGCGCGTCGCCGCGTCGCCGCTCACGCGCGCGGCGGGCGCTCGAGGGCGGCGACGCGACGCTCGAGCGCGTCGAGGAGCGTGGCGATGCGCTCCAGCGCCTGCGTGTCGGTGGCGGGTGCGGCGCGTGCGACCGGTGGGGCGGGGCGGGGGACCGGCGTCGGCATCGGTGCCGGCGTGCGCGCCGTCGCCGACTGCGGCGTGGGGCCGCGTCGCGGCGGCGGGGTGAGCCCGGCGGTGAGCGTGGGCGCCACCTCACGCTCGGCCGTCCGCGGCCACGCCAGGCGGAACAGCGCACGACCGGGCGCGCCGAGCCAGAACGCCCGGAAGGCGCGCTCCTGCGGCTGCGGGCGCAACGGGTTCCGCAGGAGGAGCGGCAGGGCGACGGCGACGCAGGCGAAGCCGTTGAACGCCAGGGCGAGGATGAGCGCGATCATCGCGACGCCGCGACGCCCCGGTCCCGACAGCGCGACCGCCACCGCGATCGACGAGGCGCCGATCGCCGCCATGACCAGCGCGGTGCGCACGGTGCGGCGGCGCGACGCGAGCGCACGTGGATCGGCCGCGCGCTGCGCCCGCAGCGCCGCCCGCTCGGCCTCGAGCGCCTCGAGGCCCGCGCGGACGTCGGCGATGGTCCAGCCGCTGCGCGCGAAGCCGCGCAGCTCCCCCGCGGTCTGGCCGGCACGCGTCAGCACGATCGCCACCAGCGCGACCGCGATCGCGGTCGGGGTGAGGTCGCCACGCGCGACCCGGTCGATCGTCGACGACAGGTAGACGATGATCAGGAGCACCGCGAAGACCGACACCAGCGCCAGCGTCCCCAGCTCCTGCGCGAACAGCCGCAGCGGGAGCGGGATCTCGGGCGCCGCCTCCTGCGCGCGCTCGAGCGCCTCGACCAGCGCCTTCGCGTCGGCCGGCCGGTCGCCCTGCTCCTTCGCGAGGCACGCGTCCACGACGTCGCAGAGCGCCGTCGGGAGGTCCGGCCGCACCGTCGCCAGCGGCGCCGGGGTCTCCGTGAGCTGCTTCGTGAGGATCTGCGTCGCGCTCGGCGCGTCCATCGCGCTCGTCCCGGTCGCCGCGAACCAGGCGACGAGGCCGAGCGAGTAGAGGTCGCTCCGCCCGTCGACCGCCTCGCCCGCGATCTGCTCGGGACTCATGTACGCCGGCGTCCCCACCACCTCGCCGACGCGCGTCAGCCCCGCGGCGGGGGCGGCGGTCATGCGCCGCGCGATGCCGAAGTCCATGAGCAGCGCGCGCCCGGTCGCGCGCTCGAGCATCACGTTGTCGGGCTTGAGGTCGCGGTGCACGACGTCGCGGTCGTGCGCGTAGGCGAGCGCGTAGGCGACGTCGAGGAGGACGCGCACGAGCTCGCGCGCCACGAGGGGGCCGCCCCGCGCCACGCGCTCGGCCACGCTCTCCCCCTCGACGTAGCCCATCACGCAGGCGAGCGTCCCGTCGCCCTCCTCGACGCCCAGGACCGGGACGATGTTCGGGTGGCTGAACCCGGCCGCCGTGCGCACCTCGCGGACGAAGCGCTCGCGGAGCCCCGGGTCGTCGGCCACCTCGGCGCTCAGCACCTTGATCGCCACCGGGCGGTCGAGGCGCCGGTCGCGGGCGAGGTAGACGCTCCCCATCCCCCCGCGGCCGAGGAGCCGCTCGACGGCGTAGCGGTCGCCGAGGGCGGTGGCGGGAAGCTCGGGGGCGACGGGCGCGGCCATGCGTCCAACGTATGCCCCGGTGCCGTGGGCGGCGAGCGGCCCACGCCGCCCGCCGCGGGCGCGTCGGCAGCGGCCCCGTGTAGCTTGGACGCGATGTCCACCGCCGTCCCCGCCCCCGATCGCCGCCCGCTCGGGCGCGTCGTCGCCACCGAGCGCCGCCCCAACACGCCGCACGAGTTCCACTTCTGGACCGCGCTCGACTGCCCGGTCGGGATCGGGACGATCGTCGTCGTCGAGGCCGAGACGCCGGTGAACGGGGCGCTGCCGCGCATCTACGGCGTGGTGGTGGACGCGGCGGGGTGGACCGACCTGCAGACCGCCCTCGACGACGTCCTCGGCCGCGACGGCGACCCGGACGGCGGCGTCGTCGCCACGCGACGCCACGAGATCCGGCTCTACACCGCGAGCGTGCTGCGCCACGTCCCCGACGAGCCGCTGCAGCCGGTGCCGATGGGACGCGTCTTCCTCGCGAGCGACGCCGACGTCGAGGTCGCGCTCCGCATGGACGCCTACATGGGCGGCGCGCGCCCGAGCGGGATCCCGCTCGGGCTCTACCGCGGCGGCGGCGTCGAGAGCCCCGTGCACCTCGACGCCGACTTCCTCCTCGGCCCCGAGGCGGCGCACCTCAACATCACCGGCGTCTCGGGGCTCGCGACGAAGACGAGCGCGGTGACCTGGCTGCTGCAGTCGATCTTCGCGCACTTCCCCGCGCACAAGGGGACGGTCGCGGCGGTCTGCTTCAACGTGAAGGGCCCCGACCTCCTCTTCCTCGACCAGCCCGCGGAGCTTCGGGCCGAGGATCGCGCGATGTACGAGCGCCTCGGCGTCCCCGCCGAGCCGTTCGCGCGCACGCGCTACTTCGCGCCGTTCAACGCCGCCGGGAGCGCGCTCGCCACCTACCGGACCCACGACGCGCTCCTCCACAACGTCGCCCCGCTCACGTGGGGGCTGCGCGAGGTGCTGCAGTACGCCGGCGTCCTGCTCGACCGCGAGGACGTCGACGCGAAGGCCGACGCGCTGATCGACTACGTGCGCGAGCAGGTCGTCGACAAGCACTTCCGCGACGAGCTGATGGGGGGCCAGGCCTGGCAGGTGCAGAGCTTCGGCGACCTCGATCGCTGGTTCAAGGCGCTGCTCGAGGCGATGGAGCGCGCCGACCACCAGACCTGGCGCACGCACCACGTCGCGACGATCCGCAAGGTGCGCAACCGCCTCGTCAACCTCGCCACGCGCTGCGCGGGGCTCGTCACCGACACCGCCGACGCGAGCGACCTCCCGTTCGAGGCGTTCGAGGACCGCGCGGTGTACGTGGTGGACGTCGCGAACCTCGAGGAGGACGCGCAGGACCTCGTCTTCGCGCGCGTCGTGACGCGGCTCCGCGAGCAGCTCGAGCGGCGCAAGCTGGGCGTCGACCACGTCGTCGTCTTCGTGGACGAGCTGAACAAGTACGCGCCGAACGACGGCCCCGAGACCTACGTGCGGCGGATGCTCCTCGACATCGCCGAGCGCGGGCGCTACCTCGGGCTCGTGCTCTTCAGCGCGCAGCAGTTCCGCTCGCAGGTGCACCGCCGCGTCGTCGGCAACGCCGGCACGGCGGTCTACGGTCGCATGGACGGCGACGAGCTCGCGACCGCCGGCTACGCGGTGCTCAGCCCGGCGGTGCGCACGCGCCTCTCGACGCTCGACAAGGGCCAGCTCATGGTGCGGCACCCGCACTTCACGCAGCCGGTCTTCGTGCGCTTCCCGCGGCCGTGCATCATGAGCGGGCGGCAGGGGGCCGAGGCCTTCCCGCCGGCGCCGCTCGAGGACGTCGACGTCGCGCTCCTGCGCCGGCTCCGCCGCCTCGACCCGGCGCTCGACATGGCCTGGTTCCGCACCGCCGTCGCCCTCGCCGACGAGGCCGAGGTGGTGCGCGCCGTGCGCGCGGCCGAGCGCGAGCGCCCGGCCGACGTGAAGGGCTTCGTCACGAAGCAGTTCCGCAAGCACGTCGCGCCGAAGCCGCTCGCCGCCCAGCCGGCGACGCGCGTGGCACCCATCCTCGCCCCCGCCGGCGACGATCCCTACGGCTTCTGACGCGTGCGGCGGCGTCGCGGGCCCTCCCGTCGCCCGTGACGCCGCCCTGACGGCCGCGGGCCGAACGCATCCCGAAGATCGGCCGGCCGAGGTATCATGTGGGCGATGCGCGTCGCCCACCTCGCCGACCTCCACATCGGCTTCCGGCAGTACGTCCGCACCGCGCCCGGCGGGATGAACCAGCGCGAGGTGGACGTCAGCCGCGCCGTCGCCCGCGCGATCGACGCGGTGATCGCCGCACGCCCGGACGTCGTGGTCGTGGCAGGCGACGTCTTCCACCAGGTCCGGCCGAGCAACCCGGCGATCGTCTTCGCGGTCCAGCAGTTCCTCAAGCTGCGCACCGCGTTCGGCCCCGACGTGCCGATCGTGGTCGTCGCCGGCAACCACGACCAGCCGCGCGCGACCGAGAGCGGGTGCATCCTGCGCGTGCTCAAGGTGCTGGGCATCACCGTCGTGGACGCGGGCCCCGAGCGGCACGACTTCCCGCACCTCGGGCTCTCGGTCCTCGCGGTCCCCGACCAGCTCGGCGCCCCGCTCCCGCTCCTCGCGCCGAACGCGGACGCGACGCACAACCTCCTCGTCATCCACGGCGAGGTGCCGGGGCTCCTCCCGCCCGAGCGGGCGGAGGGGGAGCGCACCGTGCGGCAGGTGCCGGTCGAGGAGCTCGAGCGCGGGCGCTGGGACTACGTCGCCCTCGGCCACTGGCACGTGCACCGGCAGGTGGCGCCGCGCGCGTGGTACGCCGGCGCGATCGAGTACACGAGCAACAACACGTGGCTCGAGATCGCCGAGGAGCGGAAGGCGCGGCTCCCCGGCAAGGGCTTCGTGCTCCACGACCTCGCGACCGGGGCGCACGAGTTCGTGCACGTCGCCAGCGAGCGGCGCCTGCTCGACCTCGAGCCCGTCGAGGCGGCGGGGCTCGCCGCCGCCGAGGTCGACGAGCGCCTCGCCGAGCGCGTCGCCGCCGTGAAGGGAGGCATCGACGACGCGATCGTGCGCCTCCGCGTCCTCGACATCCCGCGCGTCGTCGCGCGCGACCTCGACCAGAAGCGGCTGCAGCAGTGGAAGCGGCTCGCGCTCCACATGCAGGTCGACACGCGCCGCCCCGAGCTGGTGAGCGCGCGCAGCGCGAGCGGTGCGGCGGGCGCGCGCCCGTCGCTCCAGGACATGGTGCGCGAGAAGCTCGCCACGCGGCTCCTGCCGGGGGGCGTCGATCGCGAGCGTTTCCTCGCGCGCGGCCTCGACTACCTCAAGTCGCTCGACGGCGCGGAGCCCGAGCCCACGGACCTCCTCGCGCCGCTCGGCCCGGAGGCGTCGTGAGGCTCCGCTCGCTCCGGCTCCAGAACTTCCGCCAGCACGCCGACACGACGCTCGCCTTCGAGGACGGGCTGACCGGCATCGTCGGGCCGAACGGGGCAGGGAAGTCGACGATCCTCGAGGCGATCGCCTGGTCGCTCTACGGCACGCCGGCGGCGCGCGGGAGCAAGGAGGGGATCAAGTGGCACGGCGCGTCGCCGCGCGCGAGCGTGCGGGTCGAGCTCGTCTTCGAGCTGGGCAAGCACGCCTACCGCGTCGTGCGCGGGCTGACGCAGGCGGAGCTCTACCTCGACGGCGCCGCGGCGCCGATCGCGAACTCGTCGACGGCGGTCACCGAGCAGCTCGTCAAGCGGCTCGCGATGCAGCGCGACGAGTTCTTCAACACCTACTTCACGGGGCAGAAGGAGCTCGCCGCGATGGCGACGCTCGGCCCCACCGATCGCGGCAAGTTCCTCTCGCGCGTCCTCGGCTACGACCGGCTGCGCGAGGCGCAGGACGCGATCCGCGCGCAGCGGAAGCTCCTGCTCGCGCAGCTCCAGCAGCTCGACCAGATGGCGCTCGACCCGGCGGCGGTGGCGGCCGAGCTCAAGGCGGCCGAGGCGCTCGTGGCGTCGGCGACCGTGGCGCTCGAGGCGGCGACGCGCGAGGCGACCGAGGCGGCCGAGGCGCTCGCGGCGTCGGAGCCCGCGTGGCAGGCGATCGAGCGGGCGCGCACCGAGGACGCGGCGCTCCGCCTCGCGCTCGCGCGCGCCGAAGGTGACGCGCGCCGCGCCGGCGAGGAGGCCGACCGTGCCGCGGCCCGCGTCACCGAGGCGGAGCGCGTGATGGCGAGCATCGACGCGGTGCTCGCCGAGCTCGCGCCGCTCCCCGCGCTGCGCGCCGAGCTGCAGGGGCTCGAGGAGGCCTCGCGCGCGGCGGCGCGTGCGGCGGGGCTCCGGCAGCAGGTCGCCTCGCTCGAGGCCGACCAGGCGCGCGACGCCGAGCGGCTGGCGCAGCTCGAGACCGCGCCGGCGCTCCTCGACGAGACGCGCCGTGCGCTCGGGCCGCTCCGCGAGCGGGCCCGCGCGCTCCGCGACGCCGCCGACCAGGCGCGCTCGGCGTGGCTGCGCGACCGGCAGGAGGCCGAGACGCGGCGCGAGGAGCGCGCGGCGCAGTGGCGCGAGACGAAGGAGCAGCGCGACCGGATCGCGCGTCTCGGCGCCGAGGCGCCGTGCCCGGTCTGCGCGCGCCCGCTCGGCGAGAAGTGCCAGGCGATGCTCGAGGAGCTCGACGACAAGCTCGCGACGCTCAAGGTCGACGGGACCTTCTTCAGGCAGCGCGTCGAGCAGCTCGCGGGCGAGCCGGCCGACGTGGTGCAGGCCGAGCAGGCGGCGCAGGGGGCGGCCGAGGCGGTGCGCGAGAAGGAGCGGCGCGAGGCGCGCTGCGAGCAGGCGGTGGCCGAGCGTGACCGTCTGCTGCCGGAGTTCGCGAAGCGCGCGACGCAGCTCGCCGAGGCGCACGCCGCGCTGGCCGCGAGCGGGGCGCCGTACGACGCGGCGCGCCACGCGACCGTGCGCGGCGACGTCGCGCGGCTGGCGGCGCTGGAGCTCAAGTTCGCCGCCGAGAAGGCGATCGCCGACGAGGCGCCGCTGCGCCGCGAGCGGCTGGCGACCGCGCTCGCGGCGCGCGAGACGGCCGACGCGGCGCACGCCGAGGCGGAGCGCGCCCTGCAGGCGCTCGCCTTCTCGCCGGTCGCGCACGAGGGGGTGCGGCTGCGGCACGAGGCGGCGCGGGCGCGGGCGGCGCAGGCCGACGTGGCGCGGGCGCAGGCCGAGGGGGAGCGCAAGGCGGCGCAGGCGGCGCTCGCCGGCGCGCAGGCGCGCAAGGCGCAGGTCGAGAAGGACGCCGAGCGGCGCGCGACGCTGCGGAGCGAGCGGCTGCTGCACGACGAGCTGGACAAGGCCTACGGCGAGCTGCGCGAGGAGCTCAACGCGCGCATGCGTCCCGAGCTCGGCGAGCTGGCGAGCGTCTTCCTCACCGAGCTCACCGACGACCGCTACGGCGAGTTCGAGCTCGACGACCAGTACCGGATCATCCTCCTTGAGAACGGCGTGCCGAAGCCGGTGATCTCCGGGGGCGAGGAGGACGTGGCCAACCTCGCGCTCCGGCTCGCCGTCTCGCAGCTCATCGCCGAGCGGAGCGGGCAGCCGTTCTCGCTGCTCGTGCTCGACGAGGTCTTCGGGTCGCTCGACGACACGCGCCGGGCGAACGTCGTCGAGCTGCTGCGCCGGTTGCACGACCGCTTCGCGCAGGTGATCGTGATCACGCACATCGACGCGGTGCGCGACGGCCTCGATCGGGTGATCGAGGTGCGCTACGACGAGTCGCGCGGCTGCAGCGTCGTCACCGGCGCGGCGGGCGAGGGGGCGGCCGCCGAGGTCGCGCCGGAGCCGCTCGCGCTCGGGGCGTGACGGTGCGCGCCCGCTCACCCCACCGCTCCCGCTGATGGCGACGCTCCGCACCTGGCGCACCGATCCCGTGGCCGAGACGCCCGAGCGGATCACGGTGGGCGACATCCCCGCGCTCAACGCCGTCTTCAGCGACGCGTTCTCGGAGCGCTATCGCAAGGACGGCCTGGTCGGCGTGCGCGTGCCGCACCTCAACCCGCTCATCTGGCGCTACGCGATCGAGGGGGCGCAGGTCGGGGCGATGCTCTGGCGCACCGAGCGCGGGGCGATCGCCGCGTTCAACATCGCGCACCGGAGCGGGAGCGAGGGGTGGATGGGCCCCCTCGCGGTGCTCCCCGAGCTGCAGGCGCGCGGCCTCGGGCGGACGATCGTGCAGGCGGGGGTCGACCACCTGCGCGGCGAGGGGTGCGTGACGATCGGCCTCGAGACGATGCCGCGCACGATGGACAACATCGGCTTCTACTCGCGGCAGGGCTTCCTCCCCGGGCCGCTCACGGTGACGCTCACGTACGAGGCGGTCGCCGCGGCGGTCGAGCCGCCGCTCGTGCTCCTCGGCCGCCTCGCCCCCGGGCGGCGCGACGACGTGATCGCCGAGTGCGCCGCGCTGCTCGCGACGCTCCGTCCCGGGTGGGACTGGCGCCGCGAGCTCGCGCTCACCGATGCGCTGGCGCTGGGCGACACGGTGCTCCTCTTCCGCGGGACGACGCTCGCCGCGTTCGCGCTCTGCCACGCGGCGCCGCTGGTCGAGGGGCGCGCGCGCGAGGAGCTCCGCGTGCTCAAGCTCGCCGCACGCAGCGACGCCGACGCCGAGGCGCTCCTCGGTCACGTGGGCGAGTACGCGCGCCGCGCGGGGACGCGCCGCGTCGCGGTGCGCGTGCAGGGCGATGCGGCACGGCTCTACGCGGCGCTCGTCGCGCGCGGCGCGCGCGTGCGCTGGACCGACCTGCGCATGGCGCTCGGGACGCACCCGGAGCCGGCACAGCCGGCGGACGGCGTGCTGCTGTCGAACTGGGAGATCTGAGCGCGCCGCGGCACGCGACGTGCTAATCGACACGGCACGAGCGGTGTCCCGGGCGCACGGTCGACGTGCACACGGCGGGCGATGTGCCCGGGCGCCGCGTCGTCAAGCGCATCGCCGGTCACGGAACATCCGGCGCGTCGCGGGGATGGTTGACGCCGTCCCGCACGCACCGTAGCCTTGACCGCACAATCGATCGTACGGAGCGGGGAGGTATTGTTTTTGAGCCGATAAGTCCTTCGGTGAGACCCGACAAGTCGTGCCGACGTCATGCCCCAGTGCGGGGACTTCGGAAGGCTGCGGATGAGGGTCGTAGCGTATCGTAGGGCTTCAAAAAACCCCTTCTCGTTCCACTCCTTCCCGCGGGGCACCGGTCACCAGGCCGGTGCCCCGTGGTGCGTCTCGCGGGTGCGCCCCGCTTGTGGAACCCGGCGGCCGGGTGGACGGTTAGCACGGTGTCCGGCGGCGCGGCGCCAGAGGGGCGCCGGCCGCCGTTTCGCGTCCCCCGGCCCGCCGGGACACGCACCACGCACCGTCCGCATGCCCGTCGTCACCGCCACGCGACGCCTCCGCTTCAACGCGGCGCACCGCATCCACAACCCGGCGCTCTCCGACGAGGAGAACACCCGGTTGTTCGGGAAGTGCAACAACCCGAACTGGCACGGGCACAACTACGTGCTCGAGGTCTCCGTCACCGGCGAGGTCGACCCCGTCTCCGGCTACGTGATGGACCTCGGCGCGCTGCGCGACATCGTGGAGCGGGAGGTCATCGACCCGATGGACCACCGCAACCTCAACCTCGAAGTGCCCTTCCTCCGGGGCGTGAATCCCACCTCGGAGAACATCGTCGTCGCCTGCTGGCACGCGCTCGCCCCCCACGTCGCTCCTGCGCGCCTCAGCAAGCTCCGACTCTGGGAGACGGAGAACAACTATGTCGAGTATTCGGGTGATGCTCCCGCTTGACGCCGACGAGGCGTTCGACGGGTCGCGGCCGGCCACCACCGGGAGCGGCCTCGCGGAGTACGAGCAGCTGGTCCAGCGCCAGCTCGAGCTGCTGGGCGAGGACCCGTCGCGCGAGGGGCTGCTCAAGACCCCGCTGCGCGTGGCCAAGGCCATGAGCTGGCTCACCCGCGGCTACGAGATGACCGCCCGCGACGCCATCGGCGACGCCCTCTTCGAGGAGGACGCCGACGGCATGGTCATGGTGCGCGACATCGAGCTGTACTCGCTCTGCGAGCACCACATGCTCCCGTTCTACGGCCGCGCGCACATCGCCTACATCCCCGACGGCCGCGTCGTCGGGCTCAGCAAGCTCGCGCGCATCGTCGACGTCTACGCCCGCCGGCTGCAGGTGCAGGAGCGGATGACGCAGCAGGTCGCCCAGGCGCTGGACGAGGTCCTCGCCCCCAAGGGGGTCGGCGTCGTCATCGAGGCGGCGCACATGTGCATGGCGATGCGCGGCGTCGAGAAGCAGAACAGCAAGACCATCACCTCGGCGCTCACCGGCACCTTCCGCACCGACGCGAAGACCCGCGAGGAGTTCCTCCGCCTCGCCCACGCGCCGCGCTGAACGCGCGACGCGGGGACGGTGGCTGCGGGGCGGGGTGGGGCGACCACTCCGCCCCGCTAGCTTTCGCCCCATGACCGACATCGCCCCGCAGTTCGTCGTCGTCACCGGCGCCTCGCGCGGCATCGGCCGGGCGCTCGCCGAGCGCGCGGCCGCCGCCGGCGCCCGCGTCGCCCTCCTCGCGCGGAGCGAGGGGCCGCTCCGCGCGCTCGCCGACGCGCTCGGGCCCCGCGCGCACGCGCTCCCGTGCGACCTCGCCGACCCGGCCGCCGTCGCGCGCGCCGCCGCGTCGATCGCCGCGCTCGACCCCGCGGGCCCCGACGTCCTCGTGAACAACGCGGGGCTCTTCACGCTCGCCCCGGTCGTCGACACCACCCCCGACGCCTTCCGCGCCACGCTCGACACGAACCTCGTCGCGCCCTTCCTCCTCGTGCGCGCCCTCCTCCCGGCGCTCCGGCGGCGGGCGAACGCGACGATCGTCACCGTCGGCTCGATCGCCGACCGCGCCGCCTTCCCCGGCAACGCGGCCTACGCGGCGAGCAAGTTCGGCGTGCGCGCGCTCCACGAGGTGCTGCGCGCCGAGCTCGCGGGGAGCGGCGTGCGCGCCGTGCTCGTCTCGCCGGGCCCCGTCGACACGCCGCTCTGGGACGCCCACGACCCCGACGCGACGCCGGGCTTCACGAAGCGCGCGATGATGCTCCGCCCCGAGGACGTCGCCGACGCCGCGTGGTGGGCCGCGACGCGCCCGGCGCACGTCAACGTCGACGAGCTCCGCCTCTCGCGGAGCTGACGCGCGTGTTCACCGAGCTGGTCGACCGGCTCCGCTGCCCGCGCCCGCACGCCGACTCGTGGCTCGTCGCCGCCACCGACGTGGTCGAGCGGCGTCGCATCGTGCGTGGCACGCTCGGCTGCCCGGTCTGCGCGGCCGAGTACCCGATCGAGGGGGGCGTCGCCCGCTTCGACGACGGCCATGCCGCCACGCGCCCCGTGCCGCTCCACCCGCTCGCGACGCACGGCGGCGAGGCGGCCACCGGCGAGGACGCCATCGACCGCCTCGCCGCGCAGCTGAACCTCGTCGAGGCCCCGGAGCCCGTCCTGCTCGCCGGCACCTGGGGGGCGCTCGCCGCGGCGCTCGTCGCGCAGTATCCGCACGTCGTCGCCGTCGTCGCCGATTCCCCGGTCGCCCTCCCGCTCGACGAGCGCCTCTCGCCGCTCACCACCCCCGCGATCCGCTTCCCGCTCGCCGACCGCTCGGTGCGCGCCGTCGCGCTCGACGCCGCCCACGCGAGCCCGGCGTGGATCGCCGAGGCCGCGCGCGTCAGCGGGGCGGGGGCGCGCCTCGTCGTCCCCGTCGCCGGCACCTATCCCGAGGCGCCGTGGCGGCGCGTGGCGTCGGACGCGTCGGTGCACGTCATGGAGCGCGACGCGCCCGCGTCGGCGCCGGTGCAGCTCACGCGTGCACCGGGCAACTGGCTGTTCGGCCGCTGACGCACGCATTCGCGTCGCATCGAGCGCGATCGAGCGCGCTGGTCACGGCGGAGGCGCAGGGGATCGATGCCCCCTGCGCCTCCGCGGTGACTCCAATGCCGACGGCGCGCACGGCGCCGGGTGTCGAGCGCCTCAGCCCGGCTCGGACCCGTACAGCCGGTCGATCACGTCGGCGTAGAGCGTGTCGATCACGCGGCGCTTCACCGACAGCTTGGGCGTCAGCTCGCCGCGCTCGATCGAGAACTCGTGCTCGAGCAGCCCGATCTTCTTCGGCGTCTCGTACGACGCGAGCCCGGCGAACGCCTTCGCCACCTCCTTCTCCATCTTCGCCAGCACCAGCCGGTCGGTCAGCAGCGCGGTCCGGTTCGACGCGTCGATCCCCTTGTAGCCGCACCACTTGAGCAGGTTGTCCCAGTTCGGGACGATGAGCATGACCGGGAACTTGCGCTTGTCGCCGATCATCACCGCCTGCGCGACGTACTTGTTCGTCTTGACGGCGTTCTCGATCGGCTGCGGCGCGATGTTCTTGCCGCCGGCGGTGACGATGAGGTCCTTCTTGCGGTCGGTGATGCGGAGGTAGCCGTCCTTCGACAGCTCGCCGATGTCGCCGGTGTGGAACCAGCCGTCGGCCCCGATCGCCTCGCGCGTCGCCGCCTCGTTGCGGTAGTAGCCCTGCATCACGCTCGGGCCGCGCGTCAGGATCTCGCCGTCCTCGGCGATCATCACCTCGACGCCCGGGATCAGCTCCCCCACCGTGCCGACGCGGATCCGGTCGGGGCGGTTCACCGCGATCACCGGGCTCGTCTCGGTGAGCCCGTAGCCCTCGCAGACGTTGAGCCCGATCGCGAGCAGGAACTTGTTGATCGCCGGCGACAGCGGCGCCCCGCCGCTGACCGCGAGCCGCAGCCGCCCGCCGACGCGCTCGCGCACCTTCGAGAAGACCAGCTTGTCGGCGAGCCGGTACTGCAGCGCCAGCACCCCGCCCGGCGCGCGCCCGGCGAGCTTCGCGTCGGCCACGCGGTCGGCGACGCCGAGCGCCCAGAAGAAGATCCGCTTCCGCGCGCCGGAGGCCGACGCCCCCATCTCCATGATGCGCGCGTAGAGCTTCTCGTAGATGCGCGGCACCGAGCAGAGGAGCGACGGCCGCACCTCCGCGAGGTTCGCCGGCACCTGCTCGATCCCCTCGGCGTACATGATCGTCACGCCCGCGGCGAACATCATGTAGTGCCCCGCCATCCGCTCGAAGATGTGGCTCAGCGGGAGGAAGCTCAGGCAGCTGTCGGTCGACGTGTCACCGAGGATGGCGATGCTCGCCGCGACGTTGCTGTGGATGTTGTCGTGGGTGAGCATCACCCCCTTCGGCAGCCCCGTCGTCCCCGAGGTGTAGATCAGCGTCGCGAGGTCGTCGGGGCGCACCGCGAGCGCGTCGCGCTCCCACGTGGCGGCGCGCTCGGGGGTGTCGAGCGCCTCGCCCCGCGCGAGGAGCTGCGCGAGCGTCAGGTCGCACCCGGCCGGCGCCGGCTCGGCGAACGAGACGACGTGCCGCACGCCCGGGCAGTCGGGGCGGATCCGCGCGAGCTTCGCCGCCTGCTCCGGCGTCGAGACGAAGACCGCGCTCGCCCCGCTGTCGTTGAGGATGTGCACCATCTGCTCCGCCGGGAGCGTTGGGTAGATGGGCACGTCGGCGAGCCCCGCGGTGAGACAGGCGAAGTCGGCGACGAACCACTCGCGCCGGTTCTCGCTCAGGATCGCCACGCGGTCGCCGCGCGCGAGGCCGAGCCCCTGCAGCCCGATCGACGCGCGCCGGACCATCGGCACGAGTTCCGCGTGCGACATCGTGTGCCAGCGCCCGCCCTCCTTCCAGCCCAGCGCCGCGGGCTTCGCGTGGCGCCGGATCGTGTCGAAGAAGAGCCGCGTCAGCGTCCCCGGCTCGGGGCGCGGGCCTCCGCTCGCCTGCGCGAGGGCGCGCGGCGTGCCGGCGGTGCGGGGATCGGTGGAAACCGCCATGCTGCCTCCATGGCCGGGCCGTGGGTCGAGGGGATGCGCCGCGCATCGGTGCCGCGCGCCCCCGACATTAGCGCGACGACGGCGGTGCGAGGGAGGGGGCGCGCCCCGGCGTGACGCCCCGGCCCCGATCCGATGCGCGGCTTACGGCACGCCGCGCGCGAGCAGCACGAGGCGGAGCGGGCTCCCCGGCACCTCGGCGCCGCGCGCGCGCAGCCGCGCGCGGAGGACGATCGTGTCGGCGCCCGTCGCCCCGGCGCGCGCGAAGGCGCGCACCCGCACGCGCGCGAGCCCGTCGCCCCCCGTGATCGCGCCCACCACGCGGCGCCCGTTCGGCCCGAAGAAGGCGATCGAGTCGAGCTGTGCGGGGAGCCGCACCGTCTCGATCGCCACCCGGAAGCCGTCCGCCGCCGCCGGCCCCGTCCCCTGCGTCGCGCGCAGCTGCACCTCGCCGATGCGGAGCGTCGTGTCGGCGGCGTCGTAGAAGAGCGAGTCGGCGAGCGTGTCGCCGCGCGCGAGCCGCGGCACGCTGTCGATCACGCCGACGCGGAGCTCGGCCGTCTGCACGGGGCCCGAGCGCAGGATGAAGCGCGCCCGCGCCACCGCGGCGCGCCCGATCACGAACCGCTCCGGCGTCACGGTGATCGCGCGGCGCGTCGCCGTGTCGAGGAGCACCGGCACCACCTCGGCGCCGGGGATCGTGTCGCCCGACCCGGCGAAGACGCGCACGCGCAGCGGCGTCGGCTCGAGCGTGATGCCGCGCAGCGTGTCGCCGGTCACGATCGTGGTGCTCGGCAGCGAGTCGACCCCGATCGCCGCGACGACCGCCGGGTCGGTGCTCACCTCGGTGCAGCCACCGGCGAGCGCCGCGAGCGCGAGGGCGGCGACCGTCGTCCGCGCCGCGCGATCCGCCGCGCGCGTCATGCGTGGAAGCGCTCGGCGAGCGTCATCGCCAGGTTGACGTACGCCTGCGCCGCGGCGTCGCCCGGCTCGCGCATCACGACCGGCAGCCCCGCGGCGAAGGCCTCGGCGGCGGCGGTGGTGCGCGGGATCACCGTGTCGAGCACGAGGTTCGCCGGCATGTGCTGGCGCACGTAGGCGACGGTGCGCTCGCACGCCGGGTTGCCGGCCTGGTACATCGTGAGGAGGATCCCCTCGAGCGCGAGGTCGTCGTGGTGGGCGGCGACCTCCTGGATCCCGCGCAGGATCTGCGGCGTCGTCTGCAGGGCGAGCGGCTCGCACTGCAACGGGACGATCGCGTGCTGCGCGACGGCGAGCGCGGTGCGCACGATCCCGCCGAGGCCGGGGGGCGTGTCGAGCACCACGACGTGGCACCGCTCGCGCGCGACGTGCACGAGCTCCGTCAGCCGCTCGGGCGAGGTCGCGCGCTGCACGTAGTCGTCGTGGCTCGCCTCGTCGCTCACGCTCCCCACGAGGAGCGCGCGGAGCCACGGGAGCTGCGTGGGGAGGATCACGTCGCGCAGCGAGACGCCGCCGCGGAGCCAGTCGGCGTAGCCGGCGGTCGCGTGGCCGCGGCGCAGGCCGACGCCGTAGCGCACGGCGCCCTGCGGGTCGAGGTCGACGACGAGCGTCTTGAGCCCCCGTCGTGCGAAGGCCGCGGCGAGGTTGACCGCGGTGGTGGTCTTGCCGACGCCCCCCTTCTGGCTGACCACCGCGAGCACCCGCCCGAGCGGCGGGCGAGGCGTCATGTGCCGGGCGACAGGTCGCGGCCGGCGCGGCCGTGCGTCCCGGTGGCGCGGAGCGGCGTGTCGACGACCGGCTCGGTCGCGTCGGCGAGGGGCATCGGGTGCACCGAGGCCTCGCGGATCGCCGTCTCGGCCGTCGCCGCCTCCTCGGCCAGCTCGGCGAGCGTCTCGCCGCGCAGCCGCGCCAGCGTCGCGCGCGCGTGCTGCGCCCACCGGCTCTCGGCCTCGCCGCCGGCCGCGGCGAGCGCGAGGAACTGCACCAGGTGCTGCTCGGCGCCCGCCTCGTCGCCGCGCTTGAGCAGCAGGTACGCGAGCCCGTAGTGCGCGCCGTCGAGCCGCGGGTCGACCTCGAGCACCTTGCGGTAGGTGCGCACCGCCTCCTCGACACGGTTCGCCTTCGTCAGGGCGATGGCCATGTTCAGCAGGACGCGCGCGTCGTCCGGCGCGTAGCGCAGCGCGAGCCGGTAGCTCGTCAGCGCGGCGTCGAGGTCGCCGGTCTTCTCGAGCGCGATCCCCTCGGCCAGGTAGTTCGGGCGCTTGTCGACCATGTCGCGCGCGGTGGGCTGGCCACCGAGCAGCTTCGAGACGCCTTCGGAGACCCGGCGCAGGAGGGACATGGTGCTCTCGACGGAGGACGACGGGTGGGGGACGCGCGGGGCGCATGCCGGCCGCTCGTGAATCAGCACAAACTAGTGAAACACGCGCGTGACGAGCAATCGGCGATCGCCCCCTCGCGCACGGGGCGCACCTCGCCGTATCGTCGCCCGGGGCCGCGTGCGCCCCGCCCCCGCGCCGGTTCCCCCGCTCCCCGCTCGCCGAGGTCCACCATGGCGCCGCGTCGCTCCGCCGTCGATCCGTCGAAGGGTGTGCTCGAGGTCGATTGGGCGCTCTTCGGCGAGCTCTCGCGCGCCCTCGCGCTCAAGGTCGCGCGTGGCTTCGACCCCGACCTCGTGGTCGGCATCGCGAACGCCGGCGTGATCCCCGGCGCCACGATCGCCGCGATCCTCGACCGCCCGTTCCACTCGATGCTCGTCTCGCGCCGCTACCGCCCCGACGCGAGCGTGCGCGAGACGCCCGAGATCTTCGGCCAGGCGCCCCACGGCGTGCGCGGCCAGCGCGTCCTCCTCGTCGACGAGACGTGCGACTCGGGCGACACGCTCCGCCTCGCGAAGGCGGCGATCGTCAACGGCGGCGCGCTCGAGGTCCGCACCGCCGTCGGCTTCCGCACCGGCCCCTACGCCCCCGACTTCGAGGGAATCGCCACCGAGGCCGCGATCGTCCTCCCGTGGGACCGCGAGCTGCTCATCGACGGCGACTTCGTCCTCAACCCCGCGTACGAGCCGTTCGTCGCGCGATAGCGCGGGCGCGTTCCAACGGCGGTGGAGCAGGGGCCCGTGGGACCAGCGGTGGAGCAGGGGCCCGCGGGAACAGCGGTGGAGCATGGGCTGGCGCCCACGGCGGAACGGCCCACGGCGGAACGGCCCACGGTGACTGCAAAGAAAGGAAAGGGCCAGGTGCTCAGCGTGATTGTCGCGCGCAGCGAGCACCTGCACCCAGTCCGGTGAATCGCTGCAACTTTCCGTGGGCCGTTCCGCCGTGGGCCGTTCCGCCGTGGGCGCCAGCCCGTGCTCCACCGCTGTTCCCGCGAGCCCGTGCTCCCCGCTGTCGACGATCGCCCCGCTACGCGGCCCCGCCGATGCGCCGCAGCAGCTCGGCCTCGTCGATCACTTCGACTCCGAGCTCGCGCGCCTTGTCGAGCTTGGAGCCGGCCTCCTCGCCCGCGACGACGAACGTCGTCTTCCGCGACACGCTCGACGTCACGCGCCCGCCGGCACGCTCGACGAGCGTCGTCGCCTCGCCGCGCGTGAGGGTGGGAAAGGTCCCCGTCAGCACCACCACCGCCCCGGCGAGCGCGTCGCCCGCGCGGACGTCGGCGGGTTCGGTGGTGGTGACCCCCGCCGCGACGAGCCGGTCGAGGAGCCGCTGCGCCGAGACGTCGTCGAGCCACTCGCGCACCGACGTCGCGATCACGTCGCCGATGCCGCGCACCGCACCGATCTCCGCGGCGCTCGCCCCCTGCAGCGCCTCGAGGCTCCCGAAGCGCCGCGCGAGCAACTGTGCCGCCACCGCGCCGACGTGGCGGATGCCGAGCGCGTTGAGGAGCCGCGAGAGCGGCTGCGCCTTGCTCGCCTCGATCGCCGCGAGGAGGTTCCCCGCGCTCCGGAGCCCCATGCGGTCGAGATCCGAGACGCGGTCGAGGTCGAGCGCGTAGAAGTCGGCGGCGTCGTGCACGAGCCCCTCGGCCACCATCTGCTCGATGCGCGCGTAGCTCAGCCCGCGGATGTCCATCGCGTCGGTGCTCGCGAAGTGCACCAGCGCCTCGAGTCGCCGCCCGGGACAGGCGACGTTCGGGCAGTAGAGCGCGATCGCGTCCTCGTCGCGGCGCACCGCGGTGCCGCAGCTCGGGCAGGTGAGCGGCGCCGCGTACGGCACCGCGGACGCCGGCCGCCGCTCGACGATCGGCGCGATCACCTGCGGGATCACCTCGCCGGCCCGCTTCACCTGCACCCGGTCGCCGATCCGGAGCCCCTTCGCGGCGATCACGTCGAAGTTGTGGAGCGTCGCCATCCGCACCGTCACCCCGCCCACCTCGACCGGCTCGAGCACCGCGTACGGGTTGAGCGACCCCGTGCGCCCGACGTTCACGCCGATGTCGAGGAGCGTCGTCTCGGCGATGTCGGGCGCGAACTTGCGCGCGATCGCCCAGCGCGGGATCCGCCCGCTCACGTCGCCCAGCTCCTCCTGCGCGGCGAGCGCGTTCACCTTGATCACGCCGCCGTCGATCGCGAAGTCGAGCGTCGCGCGCACCGTCGCCTCGAGCGCGCGCGCCCACGCATGGCACTCGGCGATCGTCGCGCAGTGCGCGCGGTGCGGCGCCACCGGGATCCCCCACGCCGCGAGCGTGGCGAGGAGCTCGTCCTGCGTGCGCGCCGGGAGCGCCGCGGCGCCGTCGGGGTGGACGGCCGAGTAGCCGAAGAAGCGGAGCGGGCGCCCGGCGGTGATCGCCGGGTCGAGCTGCCGGAGCGACCCCGCCGCCGCGTTGCGCGGGTTGGCGAAGACCGCCTCGCCGGCCCGCGCGCGCGCCTCATTCATGCGCTCGAAGCGCGAGAACGGGTAGTAGACCTCGCCCCGGATCTCGACGAAGCGCGGCGGCCGGTCGGTGTGCAGCCGCAGCGGGACGTCGTGCAGCGTGCGCAGGTTGGGCGTCACGTCCTCGCCCACCGTCCCGCTCCCGCGCGTCGCGCCGGTCGCGAGGACGCCGTCGACGTAGGTGAGCGAGACCGCCGCCCCGTCGATCTTGAGCTCGCAGCTGAACCCCGCGTGCCGGTCGGGCGCGCCGGCGAGCCGCGTCACCCGCTCGGCCCACGCGTCGAGCTCCGCCTCGTCGAAGGCGTTGTCCAGCGAGAGCATCGGCACGCGGTGCACGTGCTTCGGGAACGCCGACTGCGGCGTCGCGCCCACGCGCACGGTGGGCGAGTCGGGCGTGCGCAGCGCCGGGTGCGCGGCTTCCAGCTCCTGCAGCTCGCGGAAGCGCCGGTCGTACTCCGCGTCGGCCATGATCGGCCGGTCGAGCACGTAGTAGGCGTGGCTCGCGCGCGTGAGCAGGTCGCGCAGCTCGGCCGCACGGGCGGCGGGGGTGGCGGAGGGCGGCATGCGGTCGGGCGGGACGTGGGCGTGCAATGTAGCGCGCGCCGGCGCACCGCGCGGCGACGCGTCAGCGATCGAGCTCCTCGATCAGCCGCGCGCAGGCCCGCTTGTAGCGTGCGTCGTGGTATTCGACGACCGGCATCGTGGCGACCGCGGTGCAGGTCGCGCGTACCCGGTCCGGCTGCCGCGTGTCGCGGTAGATGCGCGCGAGGTCGAGGCGGTGCGTGATGCGCCCGGGGTCGGTCGCGACGGCGCGCTCGAGCAGCCGCTGCGCCTCGGCCCAGCTCGCGCTCTCGAAGACGCGCCCCCCGAGGAAGGTGCGCGCCGTGAAGCGCGCGACGCCGGGGAGGCGCATGATCTCCGCGTGCCAGGCGCCGAGCACGTGCAGCGCGGCGGCGTGATCGGAGTCGATGCGGAGCGCCGCGAGCGCCGCCTCGCGCACCTCGGTCGCGAGCCGCACCCGCTCCCGCACGCCGAGCGCGAGCGCCGACCGGCCGAGCGCCACGGCGAGCATCGCGTGGCCGTCGGCGCCCGACGGCTCCGCCGCGACCGCGCCCCGCGCCCAGCGCACGGCGCGGGCGTAGAGGGTGTCGCGACGCGCTCCCGCCGGCGCGCTCTCGCCCAGCTCCCCCGCCTCGCGCGACGCGCGCCAGAGCAGCGCATAGCTCGTCGGCGCGAGCGTCACCCCCTGCGTGAACGCGGCCAGCGCCGCCTCGCCGTCGAGGGCCGCGCGCGCACGCTCGCCCTCCGCTATGATGGCCGCCACGTCCTGCGCCCCGGCCGACGCCGTCCCGAGCACGCCGCCGAGCGCCACCGCCACCATCGTCCGCGCCATCCGGCGACACGTCCCGCGAGTCATCCGCGCATGATCCTCCGCGACCTCGTCGCGCGCAAGCGCGACGGCGATGCGCTGTCGGCCGACGAGTGGGCCTTCGTCGCCCGTGTCGCCGCCGACCGGTCGGCCCCCGACTACCAGCTCGCCGCGCTCCTCATGGCGACCTTCCTGCGCGGCATGGACGACGGCGAGGTGCGCGCCCTCACGCGCGCGATGCGCGACTCGGGGCGGACCCTCGTGCGCCCCTCGGGGAGCGGCGCGTGGATCGACAAGCACTCGACCGGCGGCGTCGGTGACAAGACCTCGCTCGTCCTCGCCCCGCTCCTCGCCGCGTGCGGCGTCACCGTGCCGATGATGTCCGGGCGCGGCCTCGGCCACACCGGCGGCACGCTCGACAAGCTCGAGAGCATCCCCGGCTTCCGCACCGGGCTCTCGCTCGACGAGGCGCAGGCGCAGCTCGCGACGCTCGGTTGCGCGCTCATCGGCCAGACGGGCGAGATCGCCCCCGCCGACCGCACGCTCTACGCGCTGCGCGACGCGACGGCGACGGTCGAGTGCATCCCGCTGATCGCCGCGAGCATCATGTCGAAGAAGCTCGCCGAGGGGCTCACGGGGCTCGTGCTCGACGTCAAGCGCGGGAGCGGCGCCTTCCTCCCGGAGCTCGAGCGCGGCCTCGCGCTCGCGCGCACGATGGTCTCGCTCGGCGCCGACGCGGGCGTCCCCGTCGTCGCGCTCGTGACGGCGATGGACCGCCCGCTCGGCGACGCCTGCGGCAACGCGCTCGAGGTGCGCGAGTGCCTCGACGCGCTGCGCGGCGCGGGCCCCGCCGACCTGTGGACCGTCACCGAGGCGCTCGCCGTCGAGATGCTCCGCCTCGCCAAGCCCGCGCTCGACGCCGCCGCGGCGCGCGCCGAGCTGCGCGCGGCGATCGCGAGCGGGGCGGCGCTCGATCGCTTCCGCGCGATCGTCGCCGCGCAGGGGGGCGACGTGCGCGCCGTCGACGACCCCGAGCGCCTGTCACGGGCGCCCGTCGTCGCCCCGTTCGTCGCGCCGCACGCGGGCGTCGTCGCCGCGCTCCCGCCGCGCGCGATCGGGCACGCGATCATCGCCCTCGGTGGCGGGCGCACGCGCGTCGAGGACGTGGTCGATCCCGCCGTGGGCATCGTGTTCCACGCCCGCGTCGGCGACCGGGTCGACGCGGGCCAGCCGCTCGCGACCGTCCATGCGCGCGACGCGGCGTCGCTGGCCGCGTGCCGCGCGACGCTCGCGCGCGTGCTCCGCGTCGCCGACGCCCTCGACGAGGCCCCGCTGCCGTGGATCACCCATCGCGTCACCGCCGACGGGGTCGAGGCGCTCGCCCCCGGGCACCCGGACCGTGCGGGACGGGAACCGTCGCCGCCCCCCGCGACATGACAGATGCGCGCCCTTCCGGCCGGCGCCGGGGGTGCCGACATTAGTGGCCGTCCCGGCGGCCCGCCGGCACCGGCCCCCGGGGCCCTTCCTCACTCCGATCGCCCTCGACCGATGCGCAAGCTGCAGGCCTTCGCCGCCCTCGGGTTCGTCCTCGCCGCGGCGGCCTTCTACTTCGGCTGGTTCTTCGCCGTCATGACGCCCGTGACCCCCGCGACCGCCGGCCTCGACCGCGGGTCGTCGGACGTCTCGCGGATCGCGGTGGGGATCATCTTCACGGCGCTGATCGCGGTCGGGCTGGCCTTCTTCCGGCAGCTCTGGCACGGCGTCAAGACCGGGCGCTGAGCCGCCCGGGCGGGCATCGCCCCTGCGAGGTATCGTGCACGGGCGCCGCGGGCCGCGGCGCCCGTGTCGCGTTTCCCCCCTCCCGGTGATCGCCCTCCTCGCGCTCCCCCGCCCGCGCCCCGGCCGGCTCGCCGCGCTCCTCGTCCTCCCGGTCGCGTCGTGCGCGCAGCCGACGGTGCCGGCTCCCGCGCCCCGTCCCGCCCCCGCCCCCGTCGCGCCGGCGCCCGCGCCGGTGGCGGTCGCGCGCGACCCCGCGCGCCCGCTCGACGGCGCCACCGTCGTCCGCGCGGTCGACTCGCTGTGGAGCGCGGCCGTCGCGCGCGGCACCCGTGCCGCCGACGGCCGCCCGGGGCCGCGGCTCTGGACCAACGCGGCCCGCTACCGCCTCCACGCGACGCTCGATCCGCGGAGCGGGCGCGTCGACGGGCGCGGCACGCTGCGGTACCTCAACCGCTCGCCCGACACGCTGCGCACCGTCGTGCTGCAGCTCGCGCAGAACCTCTTCGCCAAGGGGGCCCCGCACGTCGAGCCCGTCCCGGTCACGGGCGGGGTGACGGTCGAGGGGCTCTGCGTCGCGCGCGCCGGCGGCGCCGACTGGCGCGCGCCGCTCCCCGCGGGGTGCAGCGCCGAGGCCACCGCGCCGCGCGACCCCGCGCTCGCGATCGACGGCACGGTCGCCACGCTCGCCCTCGCGCGCCCGCTCGCCCCCGGCGACTCGCTCGAGCTCCTCGCGCGCTGGCACTTCACGCTCCCGCCGAAGGGCGCCCCGCGCATGGGGAGCGACGGCGAGGTCGCGATGGTCGGCTACTGGTACCCGCAGTTCGCCGTCCTCGACGACGTCGTGGGGTGGCACGTCGATCCCTACCTCGCCACCGGCGAGTTCTACGCCGACCCCGCCGACTACGACGTCGCGGTGACGGTGCCGGCCAACGTCGTCGTCGTCGCGAGCGCGCCGCTCCGCAACGCCGGCGAGGTGCTGCGCCCCGCCGTGCTGCAGCGCCTCGAGAAGGCGATGCGCTCGCTCGCGCCGGTCGCCGTCGTCACCGACTCGGTGCGGCGCGCGCGCGCGGTGACGCTCGCCGGCGACGCGCTCACCTGGCGCTTCGCGGGCGAGGGGCTCCGCGACTTCGCCTTCTACGCGTCGGACGCCGTCGTCTGGGACGCCGGCGCTGCGCTCGTCCCGCGCCCCGACGGGCGCCCCGGCCGCGACACGGTGCTCGTGCAGGCGCTCTACCGCCCCGGCTTCCGCGAGTGGCGCAAGGCCGCCGACTACCTGCGCGTGAGCGTCGAGCTCTTCTCGCGCACGCTCTGGCCGTACCCGTGGCGCCAGATGACCGCGGTCGAGGGGATCGTCGAGGGGGGGATGGAGTTCCCGGCGCTCACCGTCGCCACCGCGGGCGACGCGCGCGAGCTCTTCGTCACGCTCGCGCACGAGACGGCGCACCAGTGGTTCCCGATGCAGGTGAGCACCGACGAGCGCCGCTTCGCCTGGATCGACGAGGGGCTCGCGAGCTGGCTCGAGCGCGTCGCGCAGCGCGCGGAGACGGGGAGCGACGACGACGTCGACGGCGTCCCCGACTTCTGGCGCACGATGGTGCGCACCGGCGGCGAGGAGACCGTGCTCCGTCCCGCCGACCGCTACCGGTCCCTCGTCACCTACACGGTCGCCGCCTACGAGCGCCCCGTCGTCGCGTTGCGCGCCTTCGCCCTCGAGTACGGCGACAGCGCGCTCGCGCGCGGCATCCGCACCTTCGGCGAGGCGTGGAAGGGCGGGCGGCACCCGTACCCGCCCGACTTCGTGCGCATGGTCTTCGCCGCCGCCGGCGCCGACCGCGACGCCTTCGCGCGCGAGTGGCTCTACGGCACCGGCCACCTCGACCTGGCGCTCGCCGACGTCGCCGCCGTCGGCGACACGCTCGCCGTCACGGTCCGCTCGCGCGGCGGCGCGTCGCTCTCGACGACGCTCGCGGTGACGCGCGCCGACGGCAGCGTCGCGCGCCTGCCGATCGCCGCCGCCGCGCTCCGCGACGCGGCGGCGGCGGGCGTCGTCGTGCGCATCCCGTCGGCGCGCACGGTGCGCGCGCTGCAGCTCGATCCGGAGCGGCGGCTCCCCGATCTCGATCGGTCGAACGATCGCTGGCCGCGGCGCTGACGGCGTCGGTCACGCGCACTCCGGCGCGGGGCGTCGGCATCGCAGCTCACCGCGGAGGCGCAGAGGAGTTCGCGCGCATCCTCTGCGCCTTCGCGGTGAACCCCGATGCCGACCGCGCGCCGCACGCCGCATGACGCGCCGCAGGCACGCGCCGCCTCAGGGCACCGCGCGCGCCCGCCGCCCCGACGACGGCGCCCAGTCCACCTCGGGCGCGCGGTAGAAGTTCACGCCCAGCGCCTGCAGCCGCGGCCCGTGCTCCGCGAGCCGCGCGGCGAAGTCGGCGAAGCGGCGCCCCGCCTGCGGCGACCACCCCACCTCGGCGAGCGCGATCAGCCGCGGGAACGCCTGGAACTCGAACTCCGCCGCCCGCGTCACCGTTTCCGCCCAGAGCGGCCCCTCGACGCCGAGGATCGCCGACTCGGGGATGCCGGGGCGCAGCGTCGCCGGGTCCCAGTCGTAGCTGCGCGGCAGCGACACCGCCCCCGCCCACAGCAGCCCCGTCACCGTGCTCGAGTCGTACTTCATGTCGAGGTACGCGCGCTCGGCGAACGACATGATCACCTTGCCGCCGCGGCGCACGTGTACCGCGCTCGAGTCCTTGATCCAGACCTGGCTGATCGTCGTCGTGTCGAGCTTCGCGGTCGCGATCTCGCCCCAGCCGATCATCCGCTTGCCGGCGGCGTGCACCGTGTCCTGCACCCGCTCGATGAAGCCGTGGTACTGCGCGCGCGTGAACCCCTTCACCTCGTCGCCGCCGACGTGGAGCCACGGCCCGGGTGTCATCGCGGCGAGCTGGCGCAGCACGTCGCCGATCACCGCGTAGGTGGTGTCGCTCGTCAGGCAGACGTTGCCGAGGTCGACGCGCGTCCCCGTGTAGAGCGGGACGCGCTTCCCGTCGCAGTTGAGCGCCCCGATCGACGCGCGCGCCGCGTTCGTGTGCCCCGGCATGTCGATCTCGGGGACGACCGTGATGAACCGCGCCGCCGCGTACGCGACGAGGTCGCGGTACTCGGCCTGCGTCCAGTGGCCGCCCGGGCCACCGCCGACCTGCGTGCTCCCGCCGATCGTCGTCAGCTCGGGGCGCCCGGCGATCTCGATGCGCCACCCCTGGTCGTCGGCGAGGTGGAGGTGCAGGCGATTGAGCTTGTAGAGCGCCATGTGGTCGACGAAGCGCTTCACGTCGCTCACCGGCAGGAAGTGGCGCGCCACGTCGAGCATCAGCCCGCGCCACGCGAAGCGCGGCGCGTCGCGCACCGTCGCCACCGGGATGCGGAGCCCCCGCCGCAGCGCCCCGGGGTGCTCGACGCTCCACGGCAGGAGCTGCCGCAGCGTCTGCATGCCGAAGAAGAGCCCCGCGTGCGTCGCAGCGGTGATCGTCACGCGCGTCGGCTGCACCGTGAGCTCGTACCCCTCGGCGCCGAAGCGGCGCTCGGCCGCGAGCGCGAGGTGGATCGCGCCGGGCGCCGGCGATGCGCCCTCGGCGACGGTGCGCACCCCGGGGCCGCCGCCTTGGGCGAGCATCGCGCTCGTCGTCCGCGCGAGCCGCGCGACGACCGTGTCGGCCCCCGCGGCGTGGCTCACGTGCGTGTTCGCGTCGACGACGAAGAAGCGCCCCGCCTCGACGGAGATCGAGACGGGGGCGGGGATCACGGCGTGGGCGGGCGTCGGCTGGGCGACGGCGGGCGCCGCGACGCCGAGCGTCGCGAGTGCCGTCGCGGCGACACGGCGCGGGAGAGGCGAGCGTGGAAGCATGGCGCCCATGCTAGCGCGCCGCTCCCGGCGTCACCACCACCACCCGCCGCGCCGGCGCGCCTCCCGCTCGCGGCGCTGGCGCTCCGCGCGCTCCCACCTCTCGTCGCCACGGTCGCGCCGACGGCCGTCCCAGCGCTCCTCGTCGTCGTCATCGTCGTCGTCGTCGCGGTCACGCCCCTCCCACCGGCCGTCGCGGTCGCGACGGCGACCGTCCCACCAGCCGTCGTTCCGGCGCTCGCCGCGCCGACCGCGCTCCCACCACGGCCCGTCGCGCCGATTGCCGCGATCCCACCAGCCGTCGTCGCGCCACCCGCCCTCGCCGACGATCACGCGCGCGCCGGTGCGCCACGCCTCGGCGCGCGCGCTCGCGCAGTCGACGGGGGCGGGCTGCCGTCCCGCCGGCACGCGGTCGTACCACACGCGGCAGAGCCCGGGCGGCGGACGATGACCGTCCGGGATGCCGTCGCCGCCCCGCTGCGCCTGCACGACCTGCGGCACGAGGAGCGCGAGGACGAACGCCCCGAGCAGCCCCGCGGCCGCGGCCACGGGCGCCGCACGACGGAGCAGGCGCGGGGCGAGGGGAACGTGCACGGACGGCGGTGACGACGAGCGCATGGCGACCTCGGTGTGGCGTCGCCGATCGAAAAGGCACGCCGTGCGCCAGCCCTGCGCGACGCGCGGAACGCGAAGCCGCGCAACGTCTTGGCCGCATCCCGGATGCGCCGCGCGGCATGGCGGCCGTCCCGTGGCGGGGACGCTCCCGACGACACGGCGTCCCCGCGCGCGGACGCCGCGCCGTCGCGCCGTCAGGCCGCCAGCTTGCGCGCGACCTCCACGAGCCGCGTCACCTGATGACGGATCGCCGCGACCGTCGCATCACCCAGCGCGTCGCCGCTCGCCGTCACGCTCGTGCCGTACGGGTTGCCTCCCGCGGCGTAGAGCGCCGGGTCGGTGTAGCCGGGCGGGACGAGGATCGCGCCGAAGTGCATGAAGGTCTGGTACAGCCCGATCAGCGTCGTCTCCTGCCCGCCGTGCGGGTTCTGCGCGCTCGTCATCGCGCTCGCCGCCTTGTTCGCGAGCTTCCCCTGCGACCAGATGGGGCCGAGCGTGTCGATGAACGCGCGGAACTGGCTCGCCGCGGTGCCGTAGCGCGTGGGGGCGCTGAAGAGGTAGGCGTTCGCCCACTCCATGTCGGCGGGGGTCGCGTGCTCGACGTGCGCGGTCCGCTCGGCCTGCGCCTTCCAGGCGTCCTGCCCCTGCACGATCTCCTCGGGGACCGTCTCGCGGCACTTGCGCAGGCGCACCTCGGCCCCCGCCGCGCGCGCCGCCTCGGCCGCGACCTCGGCCATGCGGTGGTTGGTGCCGTAGGTGCTGTAGTACACGATCGCGAGACGGACGTCGGCCATGGTGCGGAACCCCCCGAAGCTGTGGACGGATGTGCGAACATCCGAAGTCTCACCTGCCGGTCCGCGTTCGTCACGCGAGCGCGACCGTGTGCATGCGACGCCGCCCGCCGTGCGCGGGGCGACGGCGGGCGGCGGCGATATCGGGCGACGTGTGGTGACCCGCGCGGCGACGCGCGTGGACGTCGCGCGATCAGTTCCCCTCGCGCGGGCGCACCACCTCGAGCGGCTTGCGCCAGTCGACGAGCTGCGAGCGCCGCTTGGCGATGATCGCCTCGCCCCGCTCGCGCTGCGCCGCGTCGAGCACCGCGAGCGCGGCGGCGCCGAAGCGTTCCTCGTTCGCGACCACGCGGTCCATCGCGACGAGCATCGCCGGCATCGCGTCGCGGTAGCTGCGCACCACGCTGTCGGGCGGCGGCGAGCCGATCTGCGTGTGCGGCCGGATCGTGCGCTGCGCGCGGTCGTACTGGTAGAGCGCGTCGCCGTTGGCGGTGAAGAGCGAGTCGCCGATCGCGACGAGCGTCGCGACCTGCGCGTCGGTGAGGCGCAGCTTGTCCTTCTGGTCGAGCAGCCGCTTCGCGGCGTCGTTCGCGAGGATCTCGTTGGCCTTCGGGAACGACGGGAGCCGGAACTCCTGCGGCGGCGCCGGCATCCCGCGGCGCCCGCCGAGGAACTGGGCGCCGGCGGCGGACGGGGCGAGCGCGGCGAGAATGAGCGCGAGGGCGAGCGGGCGGCGAGGCGACACGGGACGACGGGGGTGATGGTGGGGCGTGCGGCGCGTGGAGGATACCCGCGTCCCGGCCGCGCGCGCCACCGGCCCCGCGCCCTGGAGGCCACCGGGGCTCATCGCACGGGACGCGTCACGACCGCCAGCCCGCTCGCCGCCACCGCGTCGAGGAAGCGCCGGCGGTGGTCGCGCACGCCGGCGGCGATCGCGTCGTGCACGTCGGCGGGGAAGTCGGGGGGGAGCGTCGGCGCGAGCGACGCCATCGCGGCGTCGGCACCGTCGACGAAGGCGACGAGCCGCGCCCACGCGTCGCGCGCGGGGAGCCGGCGCGCGAGCGCGTGCCAGTGCGTGGCGTGGATGCGCGCGAGCTCGTAGTGCGGCGAGGTGCCGCGCAGCGCCATCGCGAGCCGCGCCTTCTGGCGCGGGAGCATCCCCGCGCCGCGGCCGATGATCGGCCACGCGGAGAGCACGTCGTAGAGCGGCGTGAGCACGTGGCCGTCGCGACGGAGGAAGATCGAGAAGTTCTTCGCGTGGCCGTCGGTCGCGGCGAGGAGCCAGAAGGCGAGCTGGGCGAGGACGAAGTGCAGCGTGTCCTCCTCCGGGGCGGCACCGTTCGCCAGCACGCCGAGGCATGTGGCGATCCCGGGGCCACCGTCGCTCTCGTACTTGTGCTCCGCGGGTGTCCCGGTGGCCTGGCAGAGATCCTCCTGCGGGAGGCGCGCGAGCCAGGGTTCTCCCGTGTCGGGCGGCACCAGCAGCCGGCGGTCGAAGCGCTCGACGACGAGCGTGCGCACGGGGCCGTGCTCGTCGTCGAACGTCGCGATCGACGCGGTGGCCGCAGGGAGCCCCGTCGCGCGGAGGAACGCGAGGCAGAGCCATTCGTTCTCGACCGACGTCCGGAGGTCGGCGCCGATGTTGCCGACGAGGCCGAGCGGGAGCTTGAGGATGTGCGTGGTGGGCGTCGTCCCGATCGGCCGGTGCCATCGCCCGTCGTGCCGGAGGAGCGCCGTCTTCTCCTGCGCGCCGGCGATCGAGATGCGGAAATCCCGGTCCGCGTCCGGTGCGCCGAGGCCGAAACGGTCGTCGGTCGACTGATGGCGCAGGATCGCTGCGACCTCCGCGTCGTCGAGCGGGACGCCCGTGATGCGGCGCACGTCGGTCGGTGTCTCGTCGATGGGGAGCAGCTGGACCGCTCCGACGCAGTCGCGACCGATCGCCGCGAGCAGCGCGCGCGGCTCGACCCCGCCGGTATGGAATCGGCGCGCGATGCGCCGGCGGATCGGCAGCGAGTCGGGGAGGAGGTTGTCGAACCAGGCCCCGACGACGTCACCGCGGATCGGCGTGTCGCCAGGGGTGAAGGGGAGCGTCAGCGAGAGAGGGCGGGCCGACGGCGACGCACGCCACGCGGGATCGTAGTCGAGCGTCTCGACGCCACCGGCCGAGCGACTCCAGGTGGCGACCCGCTCGCCGTTGATCCAGACACCGAGCGGAGGGAACCGCGGGACGGGGCCCGGCATCACCACTCCCAGTCGGTGGTGTTCTCCCGAACGACTCGGCGGTCGTCGAGCACGAGACGGGCGCCGAGCTCGGCGACGAGGGCGAGGATCTGCGCGAGGGCGACGCCGCTCGGGTCGCGCTCGATGGCCGAGATGCGGCCCTTGGAGACGCCGAGCCGCCGGCCGAGCTCCTCCTGTGTCATGCCGCGGGCCTTGCGCATCGCGCGGAGGATCGCGCCCGCAGCCGTGGGGCTGAGCAGTGGGTACATGGAGGGGCGACCGCCTGATCGAAGGAGTCCACCGTCGAAGTCGACTCATCGCACGACTTCGCAGAAGTCAACCTATCGATTGATTTCGGAAGAGTCAACTCATCGGTCGACTCCTTGAGAGTCCATCAATCGATGAACTGCCCGGGGAGGGCCTCGGACCGTGGCGGTGTCCACCCCGGCACCCCGCTCGGACACGCCGCCCGCCCGTCGCTCGCGATCGCCGCGAAGCCGCCACGCCCGTAGCGCAGGTCCCAGAGCTCCACCGTCGCTCCGCGCCGCTCCCACGCCGGCGCCCGCATGAACCGGAGCGCCGCCGCCACGCGGCAGTCGCCCCGCGCGAGCGTCGCCAGCGCGCCGGCCGGGGCGGTCCACTCGCCCGTCCAGC
>ERZ1066122.406-NODE-406-length-45733-cov-8.374316_pt1 | contig 45733 bp, 43 predicted proteins | sample MGYA00382769_ERZ1066122 | MGnify/ENA primary metagenome ERZ1066122 (study PRJEB33369, sample SAMEA5778352) | biofilm metagenome | biome: Industrial cooling water; feature: Water cooling tower basin; material: Biofilm | place: United Arab Emirates | collected... | reverse complement strand
GCAATATCCTCTCCTCCAGATTTGGGGACAGGTGGATTTGGTTGGCCGGGTCGAGATCGGGAACGTACTGCTCCTGAATGACAGGGCCATTGGTCGCAATGTCGTGCACCAGCCGTACGGCCCGGCGCACCAGTTCCTGCCCCTTCGCTCCGCCTCCCGACAGCTCGAACTCTTGTCCGGAAAACCAGGAAAGGCCCTTGGACCGCAAGCGGTGGTCGTCATCGAGAAAGTCGAAATCGATCGTGACCAGCACGGGAAAGGCACCTCCGTCCCCATAATTGGCGACCGCTTCTGCAAAAAAGACCGGATCGCAAAGCAAATTCGCAGGATTCCATTTGATCGCCTGACATTGCAGGGCACCAGCAAGCTGGGCCGCAACGGACAGCAAGGCAGCGGCTATCGGCGGCGACCTTTCCCCGCCGCCAAGATTTGTGCTTAGATCGATGCCAATTATGGAACAGTGCGCGGCAAGATTTCCGTGCGTAAATACAGTCCTGTATCCGGAAACAAGCGGCGCGCCTTCCTCAAATGATAGGTCAAAGCCCAGGCAGCCATATTGTAACCGGATCAGCTGGCTATTCGTCCGATAGTCCGGATCGACCCAAAAGGCATCATGCTGCGCGACAAATTGCCCAAACCGGTCGAATATGGCGTGCAGCGGCTGATCGAATATGAGCTGCAACGGTGGCAAATTAGGCAACGCTTCCCCCTAGCCGAGTTCCTTTTTTGTTCCATAATGGGGTCAAAATGGTTTGACAAGGTAGCAGGCGAACAGAATTTCGGTTCGGGTGAACTAAATCTCGACCTGGCTGCCCAATTCCACCACGCGGTTGGAGGGCAGGCGGAAAAATTCCATTGCATTTGCTGCATTACGCAACATCCATGCGAAAATTTTCTCACGCCACAGCGCCATGCCCGGTGCCTTTGATGCGATCAACGTTTGCCGCGAGAGGAAAAAGCTTGTCTGCATCATGTTGAAGGGGGGGCCGCAGAGATTGACGCCGGCGAGCGCTGCGGGAACATCGGTCTCCTCAAGGAAGCCGTAACGCAGCACCACGCGATAAAAACCCTCGCCCAGTGTCTTGCATTCGGCGCGTGTCTCTTCATCGACATAGGGCACTTCGGCGATCTGCACGGTCAGGATGATCACCCGTTCATGCAGCACACGGTTGTGCTTGATATTGTGCAAGAGCGCGGATGGGACGCCCGAACTGGTCGATGCCATGAAGATTGCCGTGCCGGGAACGCGCTGCGCGCTTCCGGCCGCCGATTTGATGAATATCTCCATCGGCATGGTGCTTTCCGCCATACGCTCGCGCATCAAGGCGCGGCCGCGGGCCCAGGTGGTCAACAAGGTGAAGATGACAAGCCCGATGACGAGCGGGACCCAGCCCCCAGATGGCACTTTCAAAAGGTTCGCGCCGAAATAGGCCACGTCGACGATGAAGAATACCGCCAGCACAGGCAGTGCTTTCCACTTCGGCCATTTCCACAATGTTAGTAGTACGACCGAGATCAGGCAGGTATCGATAAACATCGCGCCGGTAACAGCGATTCCATAGGCTGCCGCCAGATTGGACGAGGACTGGAAGAACAGTACCAGCAGCAGGACCATGACCGCTAAGAACCAGTTGACTGACGGAATATATATCTGGCCGGCTGCACTTTCGCTGGTGTGACGAATGCTAAGGCGCGGCATGAAGCCAAGCTGGATAGCCTGCTGCGTCAGCGAAAAAGCACCTGAAATCACTGCCTGGCTCGCAATGATCGCGGCCAGTATGGTCAGGAATATGACCGGCGTACTGATCATGTCCGGCACCATCAGGAAGAACGGATCGCGGATCGCGACCTGCGCCTCGGCGGGCGTCATCGACAGGATCATCGCGCCCTGCCCCATATAATTGAGCATCAAGGCCGGCAGCACGAACACCAGCCAGCTGACCGCAATCGGCTTGCGCCCGAAATGGCCCATATCGGCATAGAGCGCCTCGGCACCTGTCACCGCCAGCACGACCGTTCCCATCGCCACGAATGCGCGAAAACCGTCGATGTAAAAGAATGTCAGCGCATTGAGCGGATTGAGCACATCGAAGATGATGAGCGGCATTTTGGTCAAATGCCACAGTCCTAGGCCTGCCAGCGTCGAGAAATAGGTCAGCATGATAGGGCCGAAAAACTGCCCTACCTTTGCGGTGCCTCGCGACTGGAAGGCAAACAGCCCGGCGATGATCGCAATCGCGATCGGCACAATCCAGCGCCCGAAGCCCGGATCGACATATTTCAGCCCCTCCGCCGCCGACAGGATCGACATGGCAGGCGTTATCATCGAATCGCCGTAGAAAAGCGCGGTCGCAAAAACGCCCAGCATCACAATCGGCCAGGTCCAGCGCGCCCCCGATGTCTTGCGGCTGATCAGCGCGAGCAAGGCGAGACTGCCGCCTTCGCCCTTATTATCCGCCTTCATGATGGTCATGACATATTTGAAGGTCACGACAATCATCATCGACCAGAAGACGAGGCTCAATACGCCCTTGATATGCATCGGGTCGGGATTGATCGGATGGTGCCCGGCAAAGGTCTCGCGAAAGGCATAAATCGGGCTGGTGCCGATATCGCCAAAAACAACGCCAACCGTCCCAACGCACAGCGCAAGCAAAGACCCCTTTGGGGCATGGCTGTGGCTATGCGTGCCGTCCGCTCCGTCGACACTGTCCGCTTGTGAAATAACCATACGCCCCCCGAAGGCGATAGATGAAGGCGCAGGCCGTTAGCACGCGAGCCAAGCGCTTACAACAAAGCAACATGGCTGGAACAGTATAATCAATCGTTGAAAAACAATCAGTTGGCGCTATTTACATTAGCGGCAGGCAATCTTTGCAACATTGCCGTCAGACTGGCCAGTTGCGACTCCAGTTTTGGCTTCCAAACGGCCCCATCCGGTGCTTCGTTTACCAGCTTTTGCCAGATGCGTAAGGTATTGGCAGGCCGCCCCTCGAACAGTTCCACCAGCCCTTCAAAATAGTCGGGCGAACGGTTGAGCGGCGCATATTCGCGCGCTTTGGCAAAGGCCATTTTCGCAGGCGGCGACATCTGGTTGTCCCCTGCCAGCAACAGCACAAGGCCCAGCCCTGCCCAAAGATCGCCATTGCGCGGATATTGCCGCAAGCCGGCCTCGATGAAGGCAGCGGAATATTGATAACGCCCGCTGCGGGCATAGCTGTCTGCGGTAATCAGCCATTGCTTCGCGATCCCGCCGGTGGGATCCATATCGGCGCGCATGGCAATCAGCGCCTCGGCAGCGCGCGCTTCAGCGGGGATGGGTTGTGCGGGTGCGGCGGGCTGATCGGGTTGACCCTGCCAGGCATAGCCTGCCAGCGCCAGCACGGCAGCAGCCGCAACAATCGGCCAGAGCTGCTTACGGTCGCGCACGAACCCCAGCACAGCGGCAGCGCCCAGAATTGCCAGGCCGATGACAACCATCCAGCCGCTCATGACGGCCGCTTCCGGAAACGTCCGCGCGCAAGCAGCAATGCGAAACCGAGCAGCAGCAGCGGAGCCAGCCATAAAAGGATGTTCGCGCCCGTCGATGGTGGCGCAAAATTGACATAGTCACCATAGCGCTGGGTCAACCAGCCAGTGATCTGCTCATCGCTTTCGCCCGCAATTATGCGTGTGCGCACTTCATGGCGCATGGCAGCTGCAATCGGGGCATCGCTGTCATGGATCGACTGGCCCTGGCATTGGATGCAGCGCAGATTTTCCATCAGCGCCAGCGCGCGCGCCTCTTGCGCCGGATTTTCCAGCTGCACATTGGCGAGCGGCGGCGGCGGACCATCCTGCGCGGCCAGCGGCACGGGCAACACCGCAAGGACCAGCGCCAAAATAAGCCCCTCCCCTTTAGGGGAGGGGTTTGGGGTGGGGTCTGTCAGGATGGCATCTCGCTTGACAAGCCCCACCCCAATCCCTCCCCTAAACGGGAGGGGCTTTAGGACCGCTGAGAGAGCGCCCCGCATCATTGCGCGGCCTTCCATCTGTCGAGCAGTCCTTCGACATGTTCCGGCCTTATGTCGCCGATATGCTGGTGGACGATCCGGCCCTTGCCATCGATGATGAAGGTTTCCGGCACGCCTGAAGAGCCAAGCTGGACCTGAAAGGCCATGTCCGCAGCACCGATGCGTGTGAACGGATTGCCATGCTCGGCAAGGAAGGTCGCAACATTTTCGGGCTTGTCGTTGACAGCGATGGCGTGGATTTCAACCCCGGCCTCATGCAATTGCTCCAGCATCGGAGCTTCCGCCTTGCAGGGAACGCACCAGCTGCCAAAAATGTTCAGCATCCGGGGTTTGCCGTCGGTGAAATCTTTATTGGAAAGGCCCGCTATGCCGTCCGTCGCAGCAGGAAAGCTGAATGCGGGCAGCGGCTGGCCGATCATGCGTGAGCGGACATACTCATCCTTTGGATCGGTCAAGCCGTACAGAAACATGCCGCCCAAAAATGCGAAGACCGCGAGCGGCAACCAGATCAGCCATCCGGAGCGAGTCGAACCACCGGTCATGCGCGTGCCCATTCGCTTTCTGCAGTGCTGCTGCGACGGCGTGGAAACAACTGCGCGCGTCCGATCAGCGCCAGCAAACCGCCCAGCGCGATCAGCCCTGCACCATACCAGATCAATGTGACAAAGGGTTTCCACCAAAGCCGAACCTGCCAACGGTCATAATTCTGCGCATCGACCGGCGCGATCACGGCATAAAGCTGCCCGTCCCATCGCGTCAGCAATGCCGCTTCGCTGGTTTGCTGGACGGGATCGAAAAACTGGCGGGCCTGTGGTTTCATCTGCTCCTTATCGTCGCCGCGCTGAACCGCCATCCGGCCTTCAATCGCCACCCAATTGTCGCCCGCGACGGGTTTGACCATATCGAGCTTCACCGTCCATCCGGCAATCTTTGCCTCATCACCGACGCGCATCGCGGCAAGCCGCTCGCTCGACCAGCCGGACTCGGTCGCCATTCCGGCTATGCTGACCGCAAGTCCAAAGTGCGCCAGCACCATACCCCAGGTCATCAACGGAATACGCAACATGTTTCGACCAACGAGCGGCAATAAAGATGCGACGGCTAGTCCAGCCGCCAAAGCAAGCGCAAGTATCGGGAAGAAACCAGCCTCGGGCCATTGCACAAAAAGCAGGATACACAAAATGACCGCCGTCGCCGCCGGCACGATCAGCCGCCGCAGCCGGGCACCGTCATCAGTGCGCCACCGCAGCATCGGTCCTACGGCAAGGGCAATCATCAGCAACAAACCGATCGGCACCGTCGCCCTGTTAAAATAGGGTGGCCCCACCGAAATCTGGTCGCCCATTGCCTCGGCAGCGAGCGGCCACAGCGTACCGACAAGGACGATGGCAAGGATCACCGACAGGAAGATATTGTTGGCGACAATCCCGCCTTCGCGGCTGAGCAAGGCGAATTGCTTGCCCTCGCGCACCGAACCGATACGCAGTGCGAACAGCGCCAACGCGCCGCCGACATAGATTACCAAAAGCCCCAGGATGAACGCACCGCGTTCCGGATCGACGGCAAAAGCGTGTACACTGGTCAATATGCCCGAACGCACCAGAAATGTGCCTGCCATCGACATGGCAAAGGCAACCAGCGCGAGCATAATTGTCCATGCACGCAGCGCATCACGCACCGCCAGCACCGCCACCGAATGCAGCAAAGCGGTCGCCGCAAGCCAAGGCATCAGCGATGCATTCTCGACGGGGTCCCAAAACCACCAGCCGCCCCAACCGAGCTCATAATAAGCCCAATAGCTGCCCGCTGCGATGCCGATGGTCAGGAAAATCCACGACAGCAGCACCCATGGGCGCATCGCTCGCGCGAACGCTGGACCGATTTTTCCGGTCAGCAAGGCACCCAGCGCAAAGGAAAAGGCAACCGACAGTCCGACATAGCCGACATAAAGCGTCGGCGGATGAAAGGCGAGACCGATGTCCTGCAACAGCGGGTTCAGCCCTGCCCCCACGGGCGGAGCCGGGTTCAACCGCTCGAATGGATTGGATGAGAATAACAGAAAGGCGAAGAAGCCCAGCGAAATCAGCGCCTGTGCAAACAAGGTCGCGCTTAGCGTTTCCTTATCGAGCCGTTTTTCGAAAAGTGCGATGGCAGCGCCGCACATCGTCAGGATCGTGACCCATAGCAGCATCGACCCTTCATGATTGCCCCATGTCCCTGCAATCTTGAAAATCATCGGCTTGTCGAGATGGCTGTTGGAGGCCACCAGCAACACCGACAGGTCGGTTACGTAGAACAGCCACATCAGCGAGAAGAAAGAGATGAGGCACAGCAGGCCTTGCACCACGGCGACCGGCTTCACCAGCGTAGCCAGAGGCGTCTCGGCAGCCCGCCAACTCGCGAGCCCCACGACCGACTGCAGCAACGCCAGAGCGGCGGCCAGCCACAGCGCGAACAGGCCTAATTCTGCGATCATTGCGCCAGGCTGTCCTTGGTATGTTCGGCCGCGGTCATGTCGATATCCTTAAGCTCGCGCGGCACATAATTTTCGTCATGCTTGGCGAGCAGGCTTTCGGCCTTGAAAACCCCGTCGTTTGCAAGGCGGCCGTCGGCGACGACCCCCGACCCCTCGACAAACAAATCTGGAGTGATGCCGCGATAGACAACATTTTGCACGGCATCACGATCCTGCACTACAAAGCGCACGGTCACGCCATCGGCATCGCGCTTGATCGATCCCGGTTGCACCATACCGCCAAGCCTAATGGCCTGTCCCGGCGCAACCTCTGCCTTGGCGAGCGTGGCAGGCGTGTAGAAATAGCTCGCTTCCTCACGCAGCGCCGATGCCGCCAGCAGACCTGCCCCGACAAGCGCAACCAGCGCCACAAGCGCCAGCACCAGACGTTGATGCTTTGGCTTCATTTCTTGTCCCGCAGGTCATTGGCCAGCGCCTCTGACCGGCGCATGGCAAGCCAGCTGCCAATCAGGATCCACAGCGTTGCAAGCGCGGTAATCGCGAAGGCAGCAAAGACGAAATCGGCATGGGTCATGGCATCAATCCTCTGCCATGCGCCGCATCCGCGCCTCAATACGGGTTTCTGCCAGGGCCGCACGCATCCGCATCAGCACAATCGCCCCGAACAAAAGGCTAAACCCGAGCGCCGAGGCAAAGAGCGGCCAGAGATAGGCTTCGCTGATCGACGAACCGCCAAGCGTAATGCTGGCCTTTTGGTGCTGGCTTTCCCACCAGACCACCGAGCGGTTGATGATCGGGATGTTGACCGCGCCGACGATGCCGAAAACCGCGGCCACGCGGCTGACATTGCCCTTCTCGCTCGATGCGTTGGTCAGTGCGATGTAGCCAAGGTACAGGAAAAACAGGATCAGCATCGAGGTCAGACGCCCGTCCCACACCCACCATGTTCCCCAGGTCGGCTTTCCCCAGATCGAACCGGTCACAAGGCATAGGCCAGCAAACAGCGCGCCCGGCACCGCTATAGCTCGCGCGGAAACCCCGGCAAGTGGATGCCGCCAGACCAGCTGAATGATGCTGGCCACCGCAATCCCGGTCCAGCCTGCCATACCCAGCCATGCGGCAGGCACATGGACGAACATGATCTTTACCGTGTCGCCCTGCAGCCGTTCGGCCGGAACCTGCGTCAGGCCCCACCAGCATGCCCCCAGGACAAGCAATAGTCCCGGCCATAGCAAAATGGGTGTAAGCGGCTTGGCTATGCTCAGAAAACGGTTGGGATTGGCGAAACGGTGCATTTAACGCCGCCTTTAGCAGCTAGCCTGCCAAGCGCCAATTGATTCGGATCAACGCCCGATGAGTAATTTCGCCATGCGGTCGGCAACCTCCGCCGGTGTTTCGCCAGTCGCGCTGCTTTCGTCCCAGATCGCATCGAGCCGTCCCGGAATCGCATCGATGCGCGCACTGATGACAGCATCGTCGGCGCCCTCGATATGGCGCAGCACATTGATGATCCCGCCGGCATTGATCACATAATCGGGCGCATAAAGGATCGCACGCTCGGCCAGCATATGACCTTCCTTGCCGGTCGCCAGCTGATTGTTGGCACCGCCCGCAACGGCCTTTGCCTTCAGCGCCGCTACGCTTTCAGCGGTCAATATCGCACCGAGCGCGTTGGGGCTGAAAATATCCGCTTCGACCGTCATGATGTCCGCGACGGCGACTGTATCTGCGCCCAGTTCCGCCGCCAGTGTGGCAGCGCGCTCCGCATCGGCATCGGCAATGGTCAGTCGCGCGCCATCGCTGGCAAGATAGCGGGCAAGACCGCCCCCGACGCTGCCGACACCCTGGATGGCGACATGGACGCCCGCCATAGTGTCAGCACCCAGCGCACGTTTCGCTGCCGCCTTCACGCCCAGATAAACCCCACGCGCAGTATAGGGTCCGGGATCGCCGCCCTGCCCCGGCAGACCTGCGACATGCGCTGTATGTTTCGACAGCGAGACCATGTCAGCTTCGGACATGCCGACATCCTGCGCAGTGACATAACGCCCGCCAAGCGAGTCAACCGCACGTGCAAAACAATCTAGCATATCCTGCGTCTTGGTTTTGTCCGCGTCCGCGAGGATCACGGCCTTGCCGCCTCCGGCCGCGAGGCCTGCCATCGCATTTTTGTAGCTCATGCCACGCGACAAGCGCAGCGCGTCGGTCACCGCTGCATTCTTGTCCGCATAATGCCAGAAACGCGTACCACCCGCTGCCGGACCGAGATGGGTCGAGTGGATTGCAATGATTGCGCGCAGCCCCGTTTTGGCATCGTCAAACAGATGCACCGATTCATGGGCATCGAAATCGGGAAGGTCCCAAAGCGCGGGCATGGATGGCTCCTGTCGAGTCGCGTATAATTTCGCGATTGCGCAATAATGTTACGCAGCACCTTTGTCAGCCTCATAATGCGCGGCACATTAGCGACTATTGAAAAAGGAGAAATGGGGCGACCGAGGGGATCCGAACCCCCGACCTCTGGTACCACAAACCAGCGCTCTAACCAACTGAGCTACGATCGCCACAGGGCACCGTCCTTAAAACAGGTGCCGCATATCTTTCAATCCGCAAAAAGCGGACCGCCTTATTTCTTGAGGCTGAGCCCGCCGAAACGCTTGTTGAACTGCGCAACGCGTCCGCCCGCGTCCAGGATCGTGCCACGACCACCGGTCCATGCCGGGTGCGAGGTCGGGTCGATTTCCAGCTGCAGCGTGTCGCCTTCCTTGCCCCAGGTGGAGCGGGTTTCAAACACGGTGCCGTCGGTCATCTGCACCTTGATCATGTGATAATCGGGGTGAAGGTCTTTTTTCATATGCTTATTCCTTATACGGTTCCGGTTTCCGACCGGCCCCAGGATTTTCAGAAGCGCCGCCCTTAGCGGGGGGTTTTGGCTATTGCAACACACAATCCCCACCCGCTTGCGGGAGGGAAGCTCAAACCGCAGGCGGGGGGTCGGCGATCATCGCCATGAATTCGCATTCGGCCGCGAGCTGATCGCCGATCATCGCCTGCCCCGCAAATTTGCAGACGCGCGGCTTTTTATGCGTGAACTGGACATTCAGGTTCAAGAGACAGCCCGGCTCTACCGGATTGCGGAACTTCGCATTGTCGATTGCCATGAAGTAGACGAGCTTACCCGATCCGGCGAGCCCAAAGCTTTCCATCGCAAGCACGCCGGCGGCCTGGGCCAGCGCCTCGATAATCATCACGCCCGGCATGATCGGTCTTCCAGGGAAATGTCCCTGGAAGAACCCTTCGTTGATCGTCACCGCCTTGACCGCACGGATGCGCTCGCCAAGTTCCAGCTCTTCCACCCGGTCGACGAGCAGCATCGGATAGCGGTGCGGAAGCACCGCCATCACGCGCCTTACGTCATATTGGGCGAAATCTGTCATTGCGCCTTAGCGTTCTTCAGGCGGATTTTGCGTCGGGGTCGGGTTGGTGGCAGGCTGACCCTGCTGCCCGGGCTGCCCAGCCTGCTGCGCTGCTGCCTGCTCTTGCTGTGCCTGACGGATTGCTGCCATCAACCGGGCCTGCTGCACTTCCTGAATCTGCTCATAGATCGCAAGGACACGGCGCGAGGTGTTGAACGGATCGGGCGGCGTCGTGTTGACCGTTGGGGTCAGCGCGTCGAGCCGCGTGATCAGTGCTGCATTCAGATTCAACGCGTCGGGGTTTGCTGCCCACAAGACGCTATTGGGCGACAGGATCAGGTTGACCTTTTTCTGAGCGGCAACGTCCTTGATCGCCTGCTGGTAATTTTTATCGAGCGTGTCGATGACGAAAATTTGCGCAGCGCGGATCGGCAGTTCCAGCGTCTGCATCTCGTCTTCCTTCGCCTTTATCTGGGCGAAAGCGGGATCGTTCGATGCCTGCATCTTCTGCTGTTCTTCGGGCGACAGCTGCTGATCCTTATTCGCATCGAACTTGGTCGCAAGCTGCTGCTGCAGCTGCTGCATTTCCTGCGCGCGCGTATCGATCAGCGTCAGATTGGCGTTAAAGGTCGTCTCGATCTGCTTGTAGCCATTTTGGAACGCGTTCGAGCCCATTATGACCGACAGTTCGTCGGCAGTGCCGATCCCGGCGACCTGCGCATGCGCGGCAGGCGCAACGAAAGTGGTGGTAGCCGACGCAAGCAGCGCCAGCGACAGCGATATTTTCAAGGTCTTCATCAGAATTGTGTTCCTACGTTGAATGTGAATAATTTGGTGTCGTCGCCCGGCTCCTTCAAAAGCGCCCGGGCAATATCGATGCGGAATGGACCGAATGGCGAGTTCCAGTTGACGCCAAAGCCCACCGAAACGCGCGGCTTCCAGCTATCGCCGAGGAAGCGTTCCTCGAATGCAAGCACGGGTGTTCGCGCCGACCCGTCGGGATTGGTTGCTGTCGTTGACTGCTCAGGTACGCCATTGGTGATGACGCCGCTGTAGAATAGCCTGGCACCTGTAGCATCGGTCGCCTGAAGCGTCTGCAAAATCGGCGTTGCCACCTTGAACACGGCACCGGCATCGACAAACACCGATGGCCGCAGTCCCAGTTCTTTCGCCCCGCTTCCCAGCGGAATTTCAAGTTCGGCGCGGCCCAGATAATAGGCGCGGCCACCAATGGCATCGTCCTGGATTTCACGGCGAGCAAGGCGCGGGATATTGACCGGAACGCCATTTTCCACGCCCGGGTCAAAGAAGACACGCTGGACTCGCGGGCCGATGCCACGAATGTCGAAACCGCGCATCTGGCCTTCGCCAAGATAGAATCGATCGGTCAGGCGGACATCGTCGATGCCAAGCGCAGCAGAGCCCCGGTTCTCGAACGGATGGACATAACCGCCCTCTAGCGAGATCGAGAAGATAAAGCCGCTGTCGCTGACGCGCCAATATTTGTCCGCATTTACGCGGGTCTTCAGATAGGCAACGTCGCCCAAGCCCCACAGACCGGCAAAATCTTGGCTGATCCCTACGCTATGCCCGCGCGTCGGACGCAAATTGCTGTCCTTTGTGTTGTACACCAACGAATAACCAAGCGCCGAAGTCAAACGGTCCCCGATGGCCTCACACAAAAAGCGTCCCGATACGACCGGATCGCAAGTGTCGGCGTCGCTGTTACCTCGAATGCCGTCCGCGTTGCTGTCAGTGAAGAAGGAGAAGCGATCGAGCGTGATGTTTTCCTGGCTCAGGCCATAGCGCCCCTGGAAAAACAGATATTCGTTGATCGGCACACCGGTTCTGATCTGGAAACCGGTCTGGGTGCTTTCATAGGTGGTTTCGCGGTTGTTGCCGATGAAATTAAACGCATTGGAATCGCGGCGGAAAATATCGCCGCCAAGCGCAATCGACCTGTCGAGGAAATAAGGTTCGGTAAAGCCGAGCTCAGCCGACTTCGAATAGCTCGAATAGCTTACGTTAGCGCGCAATTCCTGACCCTTGCCACGGAAATTACGCTCGCGGATCGAGCCCTGGAAAATGAAATTCTCGATCGATGAGAAACCTGCCGACAGCGACAATTCGCCTGTCGGCTTTTCTTCGACATTGGTCGTTAAGACGATGCGATCAGGACCGCTGCCCTGGGATTGTTCGACCTCCAGATCTTCCTGGAAATAGCCTAGCGATTTGATCCGCTCGGTGGTGCGCTTGACCTGGATCGAGTTGAAAGCATCACCCTCGTTCAGGCGAAATTCGCGGCGGATGACCTTGTCCATCGTGTGCGTATTGCCGTTGATGTCGATACGCTCGACAAACACGCGCGGCGTTTCTTCGACAACGAAGGTCACACCCATGGTCAGCGCATCCTTGTCGCGCTTAAACTGCGGGTTCACCTCGGCAAAGGCGTAGCCGAACAGACCGGCAGTCTCGGACAGGCCTTCGACCGTATCCTCGATCTTTTTCGCGTCGTACCATTCGCCCTCTTTCATCGAAAGATTGCGCGTCAACTCTTCGGAATTGAAGTCGCGGATTTTACTGTCGACCTTGACCTCGCCCCATTTGTAGCGCTGCCCTTCTTCGACCACATAGGTGATGATGAAGTCGCGCTTGTCGGGCGTCAGTTCGGCAACGGCGCTGACCACGCGGAAATCGGCATAACCCTGCGTCAGGTAGAATTGCCGCAATTTCTGCTGGTCAAACGCCAGGCGGTCGGGGTCATAGCTCGTGCCGCTGGAAAAGATGCTGGTCAGACGCGCCTGCTTCGTCACCATCTCGCCGCGCAACTTGCTGTCGGAGAACTGCTCGTTGCCGATGATGTTGATCTGGCGAACCTTCGATTTTGGCCCCTCGTTGATTTCGAAGACAATATCGACGCGGTTCTGGTCCAGTTGCACCAGTTTCGGTTCGACCGTTGCGGCAAAGCGGCCCTGCCGCTTGTACAGTTCAACGATACGCGCAACATCGGCGCGTACCTTGGAGCGTGAATAGATCTGGCGCGGGGCGAGTTTGATTTCCGGCTCGATCTTGTCGTTCTTCAGCCGCTTGTTGCCTTCCAGGATGATGCGGTTGATGACCGGGTTTTCGCGCACCTCGATGGTGACGTCGCCGCCCACATTGCGGATGCTGACATCAGCGAACAATTCGGTCGCAAACAAATCCTTCAGCGCCTGGTCGGCTGCGGCCTGCGTCCATGGCTGGCCCGGGCGCAGCCGGATATAGGATCGCACGGTGTCGGCCTCAAGCCGCTGTGTTCCGGTGACCGCGATCGACTGGATCGTCTCGGTCGGGACCTGCACGCTTTCGGCTGTCGGCGTCGCGACAGTTTGCGCATGACCGACCGAGGGGGCAAGCATGGCAGCCAGCACTGCAGAAGCAGATACAGTGGCGAAAGCCGATGCGACCATCCTGATTTTCATAAATTCCCGACCTTCCTTGCGGCCCCGTTGCAATGTGATGCGCCCCTTGCCCGAATGGGCACGTCCAATCAAGCTATCTGTCCCCTTATCCCCGGCCGAAAAGGCCGAAGGAGGCAAGGTCGTTGACCGTTACCATGATCATGAAGCCTACCAAGACAGCAAAACCTGCACGAAATGCCCATTCCTGAACTTGCGGATTGGCAGGGCGACGGCGAACGGCCTCCACAGCATAGAGCAGCAAATGTCCGCCATCGAGCATCGGGATTGGCAGCAGGTTGATGAACCCCAAATTAATTGAGATGAGCGCGGCAAGGCTGATAAAGGCCAATATGCCAACAGCCATAGCTTCGCCCGAAACCTTTGCGATCTTCAAAGGTCCACCAAGTTCGGAAATCGGACGGCGCCCAGTTATGATCTGCCCCAGCCCCTTGATCTGCTGCCGCACCACATCATAGGTTTGCACAATTGCGAGACACGGCGCCTGTAAAAGGCCGACATCCTCGAACACCGGCGGCTTGGAGGTTATGCCGATCTGGCCGAGACGATATTCATTGCCGAAACGGTCAACCTCCAGTCGCTCCGCGACGCGGGTGTTGACTGTCATCTCTTTGCCATTGCGCTCGACAACCATCGTCGCGTCTTCATTGGGGACCATGATGACTTCATTGACCAGATCGTTGAACGTCTCGACCCGATGCCCGTTGAACGAGATAATCCGGTCGTCCGGCTGCAAACCTGCTTTCGCCGCCGGGCTTTCGGCAACCGTCGTCTCGACTATGGCAGGCGTCACGCTTTGCCCATAGGCCAAAAGGAAGCCCATGAAGATGGCAATTGCCAGCAGGAAATTGACCGCAGGGCCTGCAAAGACAATCAACGCGCGCTGCCATAACGGCTTCGACTGGAATGTCTGGTTACGCTCCTCCGTCGGCATCAGATGCCAGTTATCGTCGGGCTGGCTAGCCGGGTTCATATCGCCCGCAAACTGCACAAAACCGCCAAGGGGCAATGCGCCGATCCGCCAAAGCGTCCCGCGCTTATCCACCCTGCCCCACAATTGCGGGCCGAAGCCGATAGAGAATTTCTCCGCCTTCACACCGAACCAGCGGCCAACGAGATAGTGGCCCAGTTCGTGCACGACGACCAGGGTCCCGAGCAGAATGACGAATGCAAAAAGCGTAACAAGGATATGCGGAGATTCAAGCTGCGGCATGGGCGACCTTTTCCATCAGAGCGCGCGTGTAGGATCGCGCGGCTGCATCCACGCTGAACAGATCGTCGAGACTGTGCGGGGCATTCGGCGAATAGCCATCAAGCGTCGACGAAACCATATCGGCGATATCGAGAAAACCGATACGGCCTGCAAGAAATGCCGCGACCGCGACTTCATTGGCGGCATTCAATATGGCGGGCGTCGAGCCCCCCGCTGCCGCTGCATCGCGGGCAAGTCTCAGAGCCGGAAAACGCAAAAGGTCAGGTGCCTCGAAATCGAGGCGGCCAATCGTCGCCAGGTCGAGCGGTTGGCAGTTCGTTTCGATCCGCTCCGGCCAGGCAAGCGCACTGGCAATCGGGATACGCATGTCAGGTGAGCCCAGTTGCGCCAATGTCGAGCGGTCATGATATTCGACCATCGAATGGATGACCGACTGCGGGTGTACCAATATGTCGATATTATCGAGCCGGACCGGGAAGAGGTGATGGGCCTCGATCAACTCAAGCCCCTTGTTGAACATCGTCGCGCTATCGACGCTGATCTTTGCTCCCATGTCCCAATTGGGATGGGCGACAGCCTGCGCGGGCGTGACGGCGCGCATTTGCTCGCGGCTGAGCGTGCGGAATGGCCCGCCGCTGGCAGTCAAGGTAATCCTGCGCACCTGATCGATACGGCCACCTGCCAGGCATTGGAAAATCGCGTTATGCTCGCTGTCGACAGGCAGCAGGGTCGCGCCCGACCGCGCTACAGCCGCCATCATCAGTTCGCCCGCGGAAACCAGCGATTCCTTGTTCGCGAGTGCAACGGTCCTGCCCGCCTCGATTGCCGCCATTGTAGGAGGAAGCCCCGCGCAGCCCACTATAGCTGCCATGGTCCAGTCGGCACCCATGCGCGCGGCATCGACAAGCGCTGCATGACCTGCTGCGGCTTGGATATCGGTGCCTGCCAGCGCCTCTTTCAGTGCAGAATAGCATTCTTCTTCTGCAACGACCGCGACTTGCGCCTCAAATTCAATTGCAAGTTTGGCCAGTTCGGTGACATTGCCATTGGCGGTCAGCGCGACGACCTGATATTTTTCGCGATGCTGGCGAACCAGATCGAGGGTTGAAAGCCCCACCGATCCGGTAGCGCCGAAAATGCTTAGCGAGCGCACATCGCTCATGACGCCGCCACCAGTCTGCCCGATGCCATTTCAGCAAACAGGATGCCAAGCGCGCCGACAATGACGACTGGCAGCAAGCCGTCCAGCCTGTCGAACAGCCCGCCATGGCCCGGAATGAAATTGCCCGAATCCTTCACGCCGGCACGGCGTTTCATCCAGCTTTCAAAAAAATCGCCTGCCTGCGCCACGATGGCAAGCTGCGCACCGATGATGAGGGTCCAAGGCCAGATCTGACCTTGGCTTGCATAGGCAAATCCCAAAAGAAACAGGCCGGATGCTGCCATCCCGCCCCACAGTCCCGCCCAGGTTTTTGACGGGCTGATGTGCGGCGCGATTTTGGGGCCGCCAAAGGTTCGTCCGGCGAAATAAGCGCCCGTGTCGGTGGCGATCACCACGCCAATGAAGGCAAGCAATGCGTCGGTTTGGCCGGTATCACGAAAAACCGCCAAAACCGCCGCAGCCGTGCCGATATACAGGATCCCACCGAGTGTCCAAAGCAACCGGGCTCCGAAATTGTCCGCAATCTTGACGATCAGCAATTGCCACTCGCGCAGTAGACCGACCGCGATCAGCAGGACAAAAAGGCTAAAGACAACACCGCCGAACCAGATAGCTGTCCCCGTGATTGCCATCATAACCACGCCCGAAGCGGTGCGCGTGCCAAGGTCGGATCGTGGCCTTATCTCACTTTCGGTCACGATCCCGATCCTCCAAACCCGTCACCCTGAACTTGGTTCAGGGTCCACTTCTCCGCTCGATACTGCCCAAGATTTGGCGGCCAACCGGGCAACGAAGTTCCCCAAACCGGCGTCCGGGCAAGCGGCGCGACGGAACCTGAAACAAGTTCAGGGTGACGATTTTGGACAGAAGAATACCATTTCATCACGTTGTTCATCGCCCGCCATAGCGCCTTTCGCGCCTGCCAAATTCCGCCAGGGCGGCATCGAATTCCGCGGGTGAAAAATCGGGCCAAAGCGTTTCGGTGAACCACAATTCGGCATAGGCGGCTTGCCAGAGCATGAAGTTGGACAGTCGCTGCTCGCCCGAAGTGCGGATGAGGAGGTCAAGCGGCGGCATGTCTGCGGTATCGAGCTCGGCTTCGATTGTCTCAGCGGTGACTTCGCCCTTCGCGGCGGCGTTTGCAGCAGCGCGGACCAGCTCATTTTGCGAACCATAATTGAGCGCGACTGCCAGCGTGGTGCGGCTATTGTGCGCGGTGCGCGCCAAAGCATCCTCGACAAGTTCGACAATGTCTGGGGCAAAGGCCTTGTAATCGCCCAATATTTTCAGCCGCACATCATTGGCAGCAAATTCATCTATGTCCGATTTGACAAAGCCGCGCAGCAGGCCCATCAGGTCGCTGATTTCATCCTCGGGTCGTTTCCAATTTTCGGAAGAAAAGGCGTAAAGCGATAGCGCCTCCAGGCCTGTCGTCGCCGCATGGCGCACAATGTCGCGCACAACCTCGACACCCTTTTTATGGCCAAGTGCGCGCGGCAGATGCCGCTTCTTTGCCCAGCGGCCATTGCCATCCATGATGATTGCCACATGGCGGGCGCCAGCGGTTCCGGCTCCGCCGCGCATAATCGGTGCTTTTTTCGCCAAACCCAACATCACAAAATTACCGTTAGCCCTGAGCCTGTCGGAGGGCTCCCCGCCGCACAAGCCCGTGCTTCGACAAGCTCAGCACTGACGGTATCGGGGGATTGGAAAAGGATCACTGGCTCATGATTTCCTTTTCTTTCTGGGCCGCGGCTTCGTCGATGGCCTTGATCGTCTCGTAGGTCATCTTCTGCACTTCCGTTTCGAGGCGCTTGCGGTCGTCCTCGCTGATTTCCTTTTTGTTTTCATCGGTTTTCAACGCATCATTGGCATCGCGGCGGACGTTGCGTACGGCGATCTTCGCCTTTTCGGCATATTGCCCAGCCAGCTTGGCAAGCTCCCTACGGCGTTCCTCAGTTAGATCGGGGATCGGCAGGCGCAGCGTCTGGCCATCAGTAATGGGGTTGAGGCCAAGTCCTGCAGAACGGATCGCCTTTTCAACCGGGGTCATGTTCGACCGGTCCCAAACCTGTACCGAGAGCATGCGCGGTTCAGGCGCGCTGACGGTGGCAACCTGGTTCAGCGGCATGTTGCTGCCGTAAACCTCGACCACGACGGGATCGAGCAAGGTGACATTGGCCCGGCCCGTGCGCAAGCCGGACAGATCGCCCTTGAGAGACTCAACCGCGCCTTTCATGCGGCGTTCGACATCGGCCCTGTCATATTGCGGCATGGTTATTTCCCCTCACTGTTCACAACGGTATAGGTGCCGCTTCCATCGAGCACCTTCAGGATATTGCCCTGCTCGCGGATCGAGAAGACCACGATGGGAATATTATTGTCGCGGCACAATGCAACCGCACTGGCGTCCATCACCTTCAGATTGTCTGACAGAACGCGGTCATAACCCAATGTGTCATAGCGTTTTGCTGTCGCGACCTTTTTGGGATCGGCATCATAGACGCCATCAACCGAGGTGCCCTTCAGCAAGGCATCACATTTCATTTCGGCGGCGCGCAACGCAGCACCCGAATCGGTCGTGAAATAGGGCGCACCAACGCCTGCGGCGAAGATCACCACCCTGCCCTTTTCCAGATGGCGTTCAGCGCGGCGGCGGATGACAGGCTCGCAGACCTTGTCCATCTCGATTGCCGATTGCACGCGCGTCTGGACGCCCAGCTGTTCGAGCGCATTTTGCATCGCCAACGCGTTCATGACGGTTGCCAGCATTCCCATATAGTCGGCCTGCGCCCGGTCCATGCCCTTGGCTGCGCCCGCCATGCCGCGGAATATATTGCCGCCGCCGATGACAAGGCAGATTTCAAGCCCGGTGTCCTTGGCCGCTCTCACCTCTTCGGCAACGCGTGCCACGGTTTCGGGGTCGATGCCGAACGACTGTTCGCCCATCAACACTTCGCCAGATAATTTCAGCAATACGCGGCGATAAGCGCCCATGTTCCTCTATCCCCGCATTTGGCCCCGATGCGATTATGGCGCACAGCTATAGGAGCCATGCGCCATATCGCCAAGGCCTTATCCCGCCGATGACGGGATGGCCTGTATCTTAATTGCCAACCGCTGCAGCAACTTCTGCGGCAAAGTCGGACACTTCCTTTTCGATGCCTTCGCCAAGCTGGAAGCGGACGAAATCGGTCAGTGCGATCGACTTGCCCGCGGCTTTGGCGGCTTGCGCGACAACGTCGGCAATCGGCGTCTTGTTGTCCATCACGAAAACCTGGCTGAGCAGCGCGTTTTCCTTGGCAAATTTGGCGACGGCACCATCGGCGCGCTTCGCCAATATGTCCTCGGGAATCTGCTTGCCGCTTGCTGCCGCTTCCTCGGTCGCCTTTTCAAGCGCAATCTTGCGCTCGCGCTCAAGCACATCGGCGTCGAGCTGGTCAGCCTTCAGCACGAGCGGAAAAGCCGCTGCAATGTGCATCGCAAGCTGCTTGCCGAGACCATCAAGCGTGTCGGCATCCGCATCGCCTTCAAGCGCGACAAGCACGCCGATGCCGCCCATGCCGGCGGCTGCAGCATTGTGGACATAGGAAACAACGCGACCCTGCGACACCGAAACGGTCTTCGCACGGCGGATCACCTGATTCTCACCGATGGTGGCGATATTGTTGGTCAGCACGTCCTGCACAGTACCGCCATCGGGATGGGCAGCAGCAAGGATCGATTCGGCATCATTCGCGCCAAGGCCCAGCGCAACGCCAGTTACCTTGCGGACGAAATCCTGGAATTGCTCGTTCTTGGCGACAAAGTCGGTCTGGCTGTTGATTTCAACAGCCGTGCCCTTTGTGCCGTCAATGGCGACGCCAACCAGACCTTCGGCTGCAGTGCGGCTCGATTTCTTGGCAGCGGTGGCAAGACCCTTGGCGCGCAGCAGATCGACGGCTGCTTCCATGTCACCACCGGTTTCTTCCAGCGCCTTTTTGGCATCCATCATGCCCGCACCGGAAAGCTCGCGCAGTTCCTTGACGGCAGAGGCAGTAATTGCAGACATTATCTTGTCCTTTCGAATGGGTTTGGGTGGAGGCACCCGCCTCCGGTCAAGCTCGTCGCCCCCGCGGAGGCGGGGGCCGTGAGATGTAGTGCGCTGTTGCCCGAGGTCCCCGCCTACGCGGGGACGACGGCCGAAACTCAAGCTTCCGGCTGGTTCTCTTCTGCGGCAGCAGGCGCTTCTTCAGCTACCGGCGCAGCTTCTTCGGCAACAGCCGCTTCAACGGGCGGTTCTACCATTGCGCCAAGGTCTTCACCGCGCGCGACAGCCGCGCCGGTATTGCCCTTGCTCGCAGCGGCAGCAACCGCTTCGCAATAGAGGCGGATTGCGCGGGCGGCATCGTCATTCGCCGGAACCGGGAAGGCAATGCCATCGGGCGACACGTTCGAATCGAGCATGGCAACGACCGGAATGCCAAGAACATTGGCTTCCTTGATCGCCAGCTCTTCCTTATTGGCGTCGATCACGAACATCACGTCGGGAACGCCGCCCATGTCGCGGATGCCGCCAAGGCTTGCTTCCAGCTTGTCGCGCTCGCGCGTCATCTGGAGGATTTCTTTCTTGGTGAAGCCCGAGGTTTCGCCCGAAAGCTGTTCCTCAAGCGTCTTCAGCTTGCGGATCGAGTTCGACACCGTTTTCCAGTTGGTCAGCATGCCGCCGAGCCAGCGGTGGTTGACGAAATGCTGGCCAGAGGCGCGTGCCGCATCGGCAATCGGGCCCTGCGCCTGGCGCTTGGTGCCAACGAACAGCACCTTGCCGCCCGACTGCACGGTGGCAGCAACGAAATCGAGCGCGCGCGCGAAAAGCGGCACGGTCTGCGACAGGTCGAGAATGTGGACGCCGTTGCGAGCCCCGAAAATATAGGGCTTCATCTTGGGGTTCCAGCGGTGGGTCTGGTGGCCGAAATGCGCTCCGGCCTCAAGCAATTGATGCATCGTGACGACAGGTGCCGCCATAGTCTTTCTCCTTCCGGTTGAGCCTCTGGGAAACAAGAACCTCACCCCGATCCGTAGAAACGGGGATCAGCACCGGTATGTGCGTTTCCCATGTGGAATGCGCGCGCCGTTAGACGCAGCTTTGGCAAAGGTCAAGCCTGTTGGCGCATTTTCGGTCTAGCTGAACGCCAGCGCCGCGCCGTTGTTGATCATATGCAACAGGATCGTAAGCCGCAACGAACCAGTCAGATGATAGAGCAGCCCGAATGCCATGCCGATCAGGGCAAGCACCGGAAATGCAAGCAGCTGCCCGTGAATGGCTGCGAAAACTAGTCCGGCTATGACAATTGCCCATCCCGCCCCGACCCGCCGTTTCAGCCCGTTTTGCAACAAGCCGCGGAACAAAATTTCCTCGATAATCGCAGCAAAGATGACGATGACAAAGAACATTGTTACTTGGTCAAGCCAGCTATCCGACATCGATGCTATGATCCGTTGTGTCTGTGCCTGCAGCGGCGAGCCTGAAATCACATAAGTCGAATAGAGATGGGCGAGCGCGGCAGCTGATAGCAGGATGACCAGCCCCGCCCCTAAGGATTTTGCAAGCCCGATCCGGCCCCAGCTATCGAGTCCGATAACACGGAACCGGTCGTCACGCGCAAGATAGAAACCAAGCGCCCCGGTCAAGCAAAGCCCCGCCACCGCTGTACCATAGAGGCTTGCCGGTCCCGACTTTTCTAGATTGCCGAGGATAGCGAGCAAGCTCTGCACGCTGTCGATTTCGGGAAAGGCAAGAAGAACAGCGGTCGTGCCGAGCAAAATCTGCAGCAAAGCAAAAGCTACAATCCATAGCAGCGCCCAGCGCGTGCGCGGAAACGGGGGCCTGTCGTCGGTGATCTCGTCCATCTGAACCCCTTAGGAACCAATGCCTTACCTAAGCGCTAACGCCGCCTCAAACCAGCCCCATGCGCACCAATTCTCCAAGCATTCTGGGCGGCATATGCTCCTGCGCCTGCGTTTCGCCGGGGACGAGATCGGGCGGCGCGTCGCCTTCTTCCAGATAGCGCCACCCCTGATGCGCGCGTTTGGGATGGCTGCGGATCGCAACCAGTTCGGGACGGATGCGGATCCAAGTCCGCCCTTCGCCATTGTCCATAAAGCCGATCAGCGGGCTGCGCCCGACCAGCGTATGTGCGATGATCCAGAACAGTGATCCACCCGCCATCTCGGCATGACGTTTGGGCAGATAGCGCGTCGTCAGCCGCACTTCGCCATCCGCCGCATAGGCAATCAGCCGCTCGCGCAGATGAGCAACGTCGGTGGCACCAAAGGCTACGCGGGTCATGTTGAGAGGCATTTTTTGATTCTTCACCGTAGCCTTGAGCCTGTCAAAGGGCGCCTTGCGGAAAAGCGCCCTTAGACAGGCTCGAGACCTCGGTAATTTAAGTGGCATTGCTTATCCAACAAGCCCCGATCCCACTGCAAGGCCGAGGAAAATCAGGAAACCCATGGAATCGGTGATCATGGTCACGAAAATAGAACTCGACACCGCAGGGTCCTGATCGAGCCGGTCGAGAAAAATGGGAATCGCAACGCCGGACAGTCCTGCGATCAATATGTTGAACAATATCGCCGCCGCGATCACCCCGCCAAGCATCGGATTGGCAAAAATTGCCCAGGCGCCAATGCCGGCGATGACCGCAACGGTCGCGCCTATCAGCAAAGCGACGCGCACCTCGCGCCAGATGGCGCGCACTGTATTCGATTGGGTAAGCTGGTTGGTCGCCAGCGCGCGCACTGTAACCGCAAGGGTTTGCGTCCCCGCATTGCCGCCAATCGAGGCAACAATCGGCATCAATATAGCAAGCGCCACCATTGTCTCGATCGCCGCGCCGAATTGCGCGATGATAAAACTGGCCACCATCGCAGTGCCGAGATTGGCGACCAGCCAGCGGACGCGCGCCTTGTAGCTGTCGGCAATCGGCTCGTTAATGTCGCCCTCGCCCGCACCCGAGAGACGCAAGATATCCTCGCCCGCCTCTTCCTGGATGATGTGGACGATATCGTCGGCGGTGATTACGCCGACCAACCGCCCGCTGTCGTCAACAACGGCCGCCGAAATCAGCGCATATTTCTGGAAACGCAGCGCGACCTCTTCCTGGTCCATATCGACAGGAATCAACGTCTGGTTGCGCTTCATCACGTCGGACAGTGCGATATTGCGCGGCGTCCGCAATATCCAGCTCAGACGGCAGGTGCCTATGGGCCGGTGCAGCGGATCGACGATAAAAATTTCCCAGAATTCAGTGGTCAGCTCATGATTTTCGCGCAGGAAATCGATCAGCTGGCCAACATTCATATGCTCAGGCGCTGCCACCAGCTCGCGCTGCATGATGCGCCCGGCAGACTCTTCGGGATAGGATAGCGCATCCTCGATTACCGCTCGGTCTTCGGGATCGAGTTCGGCAAGGACGGCCTGCTGGTCCTCCTCCTCCATATCCTCGATCATCGCGACCGCGTCGTCGGTATCCATCTGCTCGGCTAGATCGGCGACCTGCGCAGGCTGGAGCACGTCGATAAGATCCTCGCGGACCCAATCGTTGAGTTCGGTCAGCACATCGGCGTTGAGCAGATCGCCCAGCGCCGAAGCCAGCGCCGCACGATCGTCGCGCGGGGTCAGTTCGAACAGGTCGGCAATGTCGGCGACATGCAGCGGCTGTGCCAGGCGATAGGCCTCATCGTTGTCGCCATCGGCCACCGCATCGAGTACGGAGCGGACATAATCGGGGTCGAGCCGGTCATCCTCATCGAGGGCGACGGGGGTTTCCAGATCGGGCCCAATGATGTCAGTTTCGCTGCTCATCATCTGATCCCCTGCGCTACCGATTTCGATTTACACCATTTCGTCACCCCGTGCTTGACACGGGGTCCCGCTTTCAGGCTGCCCTAACGAAGCGGGACCCCGCATCAAGTGCGGGGTGACGGTCATTGAAATGACGTATTGTCAGCACCCGTACTGGCTGACCCACAAAATGCAATTTGCATTTTTCGCACCTCTGCCTAAGGCAGCCGCAAACACTCCATCAGCAAGGACCTACACATGGCCGACACCCTTACCCTCCACCTCTCAACCGGCGATGTCGTCATCAAGCTGCGCCCGGACCTCGCGCCCAACCATGTCGAGCGCATTGTCGAACTGGCTGGCGAAGGCTTTTATGACGGGGTTAAATTCCACCGCGTCATCCCCGGTTTCATGGCGCAGGGTGGCTGCCCCAATGGCACGGGCATGGGCGGATCGAAGAAGCCCGACCTGAAACAGGAATTCAATGCCGAGCCGCACGTGCGCGGTGCCTGCTCGATGGCGCGGACCAACAATCCCGACAGCGCGAACAGCCAGTTCTTCATCGTGTTCGATGATGCGACATTTCTTGACCGGCAATATACCGTCTGGGGCAATGTGATCGAGGGCATGGAGAATGTCGATGCCCTGCCCAAGGGCGAGCCGCCGCGCGAGCCCGGGTTTATCAAGAGCGTGACGGTGGCATGACCTTCCGCTGAAGCTCAGTAGGAAAATATACCGTCACCCCGTGCTTGACACGGGGTCCCGCTTTTTCGCAACCGTTCAAAGCGGGACCCCGCATCAAGTGCGGGGTGACGAAATCGGGGGTGAATTATGGCAATCCTTTCGGACAAATGGATTCGCGAACAGGCACAAACGAACGGCATGATCGAGCCCTTCGTCGAGGCGCAGCGGCGCGATGGCTGTATCAGCTATGGCCTTTCCAGCTACGGCTATGACGCCCGCGTCGCCCCCGAATTCAAGATTTTCACCAATGTGCACAGCAGCGTCGTTGATCCCAAGCAGTTCGATCCTGACAGCTTTGTCGACCGCGAAACCGATGTCTGCATCATTCCGCCCAATTCATTCGCCCTTGCCCGCACAGTCGAATATTTCCGCGTGCCGCGCGATGTGCTGGTGATCTGTCTTGGCAAATCGACTTATGCGCGCTGCGGCATCATTGTGAATGTGACGCCATTGGAGCCAGGCTGGGAAGGCCATGTCACGCTGGAATTCTCCAATACCACCCCCCTGCCCGCCAAAATCTACGCCAACGAAGGCGCGTGCCAGTTTCTGTTCCTGCAAGGCAACGAGCCTTGCGAGACCAGCTATGCCGACCGGGCAGGCAAATATATGGGGCAGCGCGGGGTGACTTTGCCGCGGCTGTGACGAGGCCTACACACTACCCGTTTGTCCTGAGTAGGCACAGAGCGAAGCCAAGTGTCGTATCGGAGCCGAAGGCCACCGAAGGTGAGCGACCCTTCGATACGCTTCAGCCTCTGGCTCCAGCACTCAGGGCAAACGGATTTCGAGTTGATACTTCGGCAGCCTCAAGCCGCCAGTTTCAAAAACGGCACGGGCGGTGTCGAGCGCAGCACGATGGGCCGGTCGCGGCGGGTTTCGAAAATCTCTCCGTCGAGCACAACGCTGCTGTGATCGCCCTCAATGCGGATCATGTCGCCATCGCTGACATGCACACCGGTGTAGCGTTTCTTGCCCAACAAGCCGATCAGCGAGGCCCAAACCACCCGGATCATGGCAATTGGCCGCTGATCAACCGCGAGCAGCTTCAGCCGGCCTGATGACGCCGCATTGCCCGTCTTGTGCCCCAGCAGCAGCTTTTCCAGCGTCGTCACAACGAGCACAGAAAAACGCCCGGTCAGTTCGCCATCGCGCATCAGCGAAATGCGCACCGCATTAGATCGCGGCGGCAGGAAATCGGCCTTGAGCCCGAATATCGCCGAAGCAAATACCGCAAACACGGTCAGCAAATGGCTGAGCCCATTGGGCAGGCCGAGCGGATAAATCTTGTTGCGGCAATAAAGGATGGTGTCAGCCAGTCCCGCCCCGCCAAGGAACATGCCGATGACGGGGCGCGCATTTTCGCTGCCGTCAGTCAGTGCGATCAGTTCGCGCGCGACGATATGGTCGGTCAGGTCGCCTTGTGCGAGCTCAAGAATGCTTTCCAACGCTTTCAGCGGATTACCATCTGCACCCAGATCGAGTGCAATAAGATTGGTCTTTCCGTTGGGCAGGACGGCGACCGGAGGCGGCGTGCCCTTGAAATGGCCGCCATGATAAAGCTCGGTCAGCGCAGCTTGCACCGTGCCATCGCCGCCGTTGACGACTAGCACCTTCGGTTTCACGCGCGCAATCATTTCCAGCGCGCGCGAAACCTGCCCTACCTCCTCGACCTCATAGTGGAAAATATCGGGGTTCGCCGCGCAAAAAGTCCGCACTTCCGGCAACAGAGAGCGGTTGCCGGTGGAGTGCGGATTGGAAAGAAGCGCGACGAGGGCCAACCGGGTTCCTTACATATATTTGAGGTTGACGGTGATCGTTGTCACCCCAGACCCTGCGGTAAAGGCGACCTTGCCAACCGAAGGCTTGCCAAGGTTCAGCACATTGATCGAGGGATTGTTCGAAAAGCCACCACCGTCGGACGAGATGTCGGTCTTGCCATTGCCATTTTTGTCATGGCGCACGGCAATCGCATAACGGCCCGATGCCGCGATCGGCACACAGAAATTGAGGCCGCCAGCGCTTGCCTTTGCCTCGATCCGGTGCAGCCACTTGCCCTTCGCCAGCCAGGCCGACGAAGTGGCGGGATAGCTTTGCACGCGGATCTTTCCGCTCGAACCCTTGATACCGCGGACATTGACCTGGATTGCGGGGCCTTTGCCAGCTCCGCATTTGCTCATGTCATTGGATATCACGGTACCGGCTTGTGCGCTTCCGGCGATCGCCAGCATTGCTGCGGCAGCCAGCGGAATCATCACTTTAAGCATTCAACTTTACTCCTTGAGCCATGGGTGTCGCCGCGATTTTGGTCGCAGGACATTATTGCTCCTGATCATGAATGCGTATATCGCGCGCATTTGCGGCCAAATTAGGGTGACGGGACGACATCAAGTTGAAATTTCTGACCGCCACCGACCGGTATATAGCGCGGCTCGTCGCGATCCCGTTGCTCAGCACGCTGGCATTGGCCGCGATGCTGTTGTTGCTGGAAAAAATGCTGCGCCTGTTCGATTTTGTCGCGGCAGAGGGTGGCCCGGTTAACGTAGTCTGGCGGATGCTCGCCAATCTGATCCCCGAATATCTTTCGCTGGGCATCCCCATTGGCTTGATGCTGGGGATATTGCTGGCCTTTCGTCGCCTTGCAATGTCGAGCGAGATCGACATTTTCCGCGCCGTCGGGCAAAGCTACTGGCGCCTGCTGCGGGTGCCCTATATTTACGCCATTGTCCTGGCTTTAATCAATTTTGCCATTGTTGGCTGGATCCAGCCGACATCGCGCTATCTTTATGAAGAGTTACGCTTTGACCTGCGCTCCGGCGCCTTGGGCGCATCGATCAAAGTTGGCGAATTTAACAATCTGGGCAAAAATTTGACGATGCGGATCGATGAAAGCCGCAATCAAGGCAACGAGTTGCTTGGCCTGTTCGTCTTTGCCGAGAACAGCAAGGGCCAGTCGATCGCTGTCACCGCCGAACAGGGCCAGTTCATGCGCACCGATGATCGCAACACGATCATCCTGCGGCTGACCAACGGCACGCTGGTGCACGATGCGCCCAATTACAAAAATGCCAGGGTACTCAGCTTTTCCAATCATGACATTCCGATTCCCCTCCCCGAAATCGAGAAATTCCGTGATCGTGGCGAGAAGGGACGCGAATATACACTGCCCGAACTGGTCGAAGTTGGCAGCGACACGGCAAAACCGATGCGCGAGCGTAACGCCGCCTGGGCCAATTTCCATTTCCGGCTGGTCGAAGTCGCGATGATGCTGTTGCTGCCCTTGCTGGCGGTGGCGCTGGCGATCCCGCCCAAGCGCTCGACCTCGGCGCTAGGGGTTTTCCTGTCTATCGTGATGGTGGTGACCTATCACAAGATCAACGAATATGCCGAAAGCGTTGGCGGGCGCGGACAGATCGATCCATTTTTTGCATTGTGGGTCCCATGCCTGCTTTTTGGCGCGCTGATCCTCTGGATGTACCATGTTGCCGCACATGTGCCGGGCGGGCAGCCCATTGGTGCGCTTGAGAAATTCGCTGCAAAAACAGGCAAATCGATCCGGAAACTGTTCCGCTTCGGCAGACAAAAATCACGCTTGTTGACACAGGATCGCGAGGCCGCCGTATGAGCGCCGTGTCCTTCTTTCCCTCACGCCAGATCACGCTGTACATGATGAAATTGTTTGTCGTGCGGACGCTGGCAGTTTTGCTGATGCTGGTGCTGATCCTGCAGACGCTCGATCTGCTGGGCGAAAGTGGCAAGATTTTGGGAGTGCCGGGGAACGACAATGGCGATTTGTGGCGCTACATCGGCATGCGCGTGCCGCAACTGATCCAGCGCTTCCTTCCCTTTTCGGTGCTGCTTGGCACGCTGATTACTTTCACCACGCTCAGTCAGAATAGCGAGGTTGTGGCAATGAAGGCGGCTGGTCTTTCCGCGCATCAAATCCTTGCGCCGATGATCGTCGCCAGCCTGTTCATCGCAATTATCTCTTTTATCTTCAACGAAACCGTCGTCGCGCCATCGACCGCCAAGCTCAAAAAATGGCAGGATGTCGAATATGCCACAGTGCCCAAGGATGATGGCATCCGGAACAATGTCTGGGTGCGCGAGGGACGCGATTTCATCCAGGCGCATACGGTGATCGGCACCGGCAATGCAATGCAGCTTAAGGATGTCCGCGTCTATCAACGGGCCAATGGCAGCGTCATCCGGGTCATCCGCGCGGAGCAGGCGCGCTTTGTGGATAGCGCCTGGCGGCTTGAAAATGTGCGCACCTTCGATGTCGCAGCTGCAGCCCAGACCAGAACCGACGCACTTGTGGTCGGTCGCGGAATCGAGCCGAAGCGGTTCGAGCAGACCAAAGTCGATGGCGACTCGCTAGGATTTGTCGCGCTATCGCGGGCAATTGACGAATTGAAAGCTGCCGGACGCCGCACCGATGCCTTGGAAGGCAATTTATGGCACAAGATTTCCGGGCCCTTGTCTGCCGTGCTGATGCCCTTGCTCGGCGCGGTTGCTGCCTTTGGCCTTGCGCGCAGCGGCGCGCTCTTTCTGCGTGCTGTCATCGGCATGGCGCTGGGCTTTGCCTATTTCGTTGCCGATAATTTCGCTCTCGCCATGGGGAACCTAGGCGCGTATCCGCCCTTCATTGCAGCTTGGGCGCCGTTTCTTTTGTTCCTGCTGATCGGAGAGACGGTGCTCGTCCGCACTGAGGAATGAGCGGTCCGCAGGAAGACGCGCTGACTGAGCCGCAAGCGGCAGTCAGCAAGGGCGATGTCGCCAAAGGCGCAGGGTTGGCCGCAGTTGCGCGTCTCGGCGCACTGATAGAGGTCATCGCCCAGCCAGCCTATACATGGATGTTCGGGCTTGCCGGCTATGGTGTCTATGTCGTGCTGTGGGCGGCAGTGAACATATTAGCCAATATACTCGACCTCTCATTCGGCCAGGCCTTGCAGCGGATCGTCCCTGCGACGGCCGACAAGCAGGAACAGCACGGCGCAGTACGCTTTGCGCTGTCGCTGGGCACCGGGTTGGGAGCAGTGGCAGCGCTGGCCATCAGCCTGTCCGCGCCCTGGATCGCCACGCTGATTGCCAGCGCGCCACAGGACGCTGAGGCCCTGCCCCGCGCCATTGCCCTTTTCGCTTGGAGCCTGCCGCTTTGGATCTTCATTGAAACGGCAACGGCTGCTGCACGCGCAAAGAAAGCGTTCGGGCCCGAAATCCGCCTACGCATTTTCTGGGAACAGGTTGCGCGACTGCTGTTTGCAACCGCATTCTTTCTTGCCGGATTCGGTCTCGAGGGGCTGCTGCTGGGCCATCTGGCGTCACTGGCACTCACCGCATGGCTCGCGTGGAAATTGCTCGCGCGCTATTATGACCCTGCCCTGCTGTGGCGCGCGCCCTTGCCAGCCGCCTTGCGCCAACATGTGACATGGACCGGCCTCGCGATGTTGCCCCCGTCGCTTGCCCGCCGGGCCTATAACGACTTGCCGCCGATATTGCTCAACGCGATGATCCCCGGCAGCGGGGGCGCAGTCGCAGCGGGCTTGTTCGGAATAGCGCGCAAGATCGCGTCGATCCCGCTGATCGTGCGGCAAAGCTTTCTCTATGTGCTCGCGCCGTTGGCCTCGGAGCAAGGCGCTGCCCATCGCGCCGGGATCGCCCCGCTCTACAGCTTTTCGACGCATATTTCGGTGCTACTGGCCGTGCCGTTGGCGGCCCTCTTGATCCTGCTCGCACCCGACATGCTCATGGCGTTCGCACCGGGATCGGCAGCAGCTTTGCCAGTGCTGGTTGCGCTTCTTGTCGCTCGGGCTGCAGAGGCAGCCTTCGGCCCAGCCACGCCAATCGTCGAGATGGTCGGGCATCGCGGCCTGCCCCTCTTCAACAGCCTGATTGGGCTGGCGATCTGGATTGCGCTGGGCCTGTGGCTCGTCCCCGATCTCGGCGCCTACGGCATGGCAATTGCTGTTTCGGTGGCGGTAGTGGTGACAGCGCTGTTGGCTGTGGCTGAGCTGGGCGTCAGCGACAGGCTTTTCCCTTTTGGCACCGGTTTCTGGCGGGCAGCTATGGCGGCAGGGCTTTGCATCACCGGACTTTGGCTGGCCAGTGCTGCTCTGACACCACTGGGTCAGGCAACGCGGGCGCTGGCTTTGCTTGTCCTGTTCTGGCCGCTTCTATGGCTTGCGCTAAAGCTGGGACTTGAACCCGGCGACAAGGCGGCATTGGGCAAGCCCGCAGCCAAACTAAGGCTTTAGCCGCGCATAGTTCCGACATTGAAACTGCTCTTCATAAGTCGCATTACCAATCCGGGTAGCCCGCCATAGCTGGCGCGATGATATGTTGCGTCCTGCTCGATATGCGCCGCAACAAGCCGCCGATGCGCCTCACCAAGCGCATGGTAAGGCAAACCCGGCAACAAATGGTGCGTTGCATGATAGCGGAGACCTACAGGAGCCCACAAAGCTGCAAGTGCATTGGGAGGCGGCACATTGACGCTGTCGAGAAACTGCGCGGTCGTGCTCAGAACCTCGCCCTCATTCTCCCACAAATGCGCGACGAGGGTGCGGATCTGGTTGAAAACGATCGTCGCCGACATGATGCACAGGAACACCACAAATGCGCGCAGCGGTATCAGCCCGGTAGCAACACTGATCAACAATATATTGGCCCAGATGCTGGCGGCGATCTCTTGCGCGAGCCATACTTTCTTCTGCTCGCCCTCCGGCATCCGGCGGCGGAAATCGGGGTTGATCACCAGCCCCGAATAGCGCTCCACCACAATGCGGCGCAGCGGCGGGATCAGGAATGACAGCGGCGTCAGCAGCGCGAAACGCACGAGCAATATGATCGGCCCGAACGCTGCCAGCGCTACAAAAAAGGGAACCGACCAGGGCTTCATCAACGCCAGCGGCAGATATTCGGGATCTTCCTTGGTACCATAGCGGGTGCGGGCATGGTGCAACTGGTGCACGCCTTCATACATGAAGCTGGGCACAAGCAGCGGCACGCCAATGACAGCGTTAAAGCCAAAGCGGAACCACGGCACGTCGCGATGACGTATATGGGTAATTTCGTGGATGAAGCTGCCCGCGCGGTACAACGCCAGCACTGCCACCACCGCCGCTGCCAGCAGCATCGCTGTCGAGGTTGCAAAAATCGCGGCAAACAGCGCGGCATAGCCGAGCGCTGCCGAACCCAGAAAATCGGTCCAGTAAATCGTCTTGTTTGCGCCATTCAGATCGCGGGTGAGCTCAGCTGCGGCGCGAATCATCACCATATCGTCGGGCACGGCTTTACGGGCTGCGTGTCCGGCAGCAGCGATGTCCCTTGCATTTGCAGGAATGGAGGTATCAACGGTCAAGTCCATGGCGGTGCGCCTAGTCCTTTATCATGGCGATATGATGGCAGGATGAACGGCACTTGCGCATCAAAGGCGCGCCGCCCATATCCCGCCAGATATGAACGAACACGCACATAACAACCCCAATACATGGTATGGCACCACAATCCTCTCGGTCCGCAAGGGCGGGAAGGTGGTGATCGCAGGCGATGGTCAGGTCTCGATGGGCCAAACCGTGATGAAAGGTAATGCGAAGAAAGTCCGCCAGTTGCACGACGGCAGCGTCATCGGCGGATTCGCAGGCGCAACCGCCGATGCTTTCACGCTGTTTGAGCGGCTTGAAAAGAAGTTGGAGGCGCATCGCGGGCAGTTGATGCGCGCGGCGGTCGAACTGGCCAAGGACTGGCGCACCGACAAATATCTGCGCAATCTGGAGGCGCTGATGATCGTCGCCGACAAGGATGTAACTCTGATCCTGACCGGCAATGGCGATGTGCTGGAACCGAATGATGGGATTGCGGCCATTGGTTCGGGCGGGAATTATGCGTTGTCGGCGGCGCGGGCACTAGCCGATTATGAACCCGATGCAGAAAAACTCGCACGCCATGCAATGAAGATCGCGGCGGAGATTTGCGTTTACACCAACGAGCATTTGACGGTGGAGACGCTGGAGAGTTCGGTTTGAGGTCTGTTAAATCGGTCAAATTTAAACCGTCACCCCGCACTTGATGTGGGGTCCCGCTGTCTTCTCAATCGCTGAAAAGCGGGACCCGTGTCAAGCACGGGGTGACGATTTGTTTTCACCGCGCGCAACGGTTTCGCAGAATTGCTCCTTAGCCCGCCGCAAAAAACATCAAATGCACCAGCCGCCGATCATGCGGCCCTGACCCAAATCCGCGCGCTGAATTGTGGAACATCCACGGGCTGAACAGGATGAGCCGGTTGAAGCGCATCGGCACGGTAAACTGCCGCTCCCACCGCGAAGGCTTCAGCGTGTCGGCATTGACCACTTCCTCGATCAGGCGGTTTGGGTCATCATAGCCTGCCGCGCGCACGCCCTCCATCGTCGGCGGTATGCGGTCGAGGCCTGTTCTTTTATGCCGGTAAAATTCGGTCCCGCCGCGGCAATGTTCGGGCAGGCTCAGATAAAGAATGCCCGAGTAAAAACAGGGGTCGATATGCACGCCTGAAAGCCCCTTGTCGCGCGCCAGTGTCAAGCGGCAATGGCCGTGCGTGGTCCCTGGCTGCGGCACGACTTTTGTGCCGATGATCCGCGATACCTCATCGTCCAGACCGGCAATGGCCAGCGGTTTGGTCGAGAGCAGGCCGGGATAATTGCCATCTTTAAAGGCGGGATCATAGTCGAGGTCGAGCGCTGCTTTAAGCGCAAGATGCGGGTCGGTCAGAAAATCGTCGATGATCAAAAGCGATGGTAGCGGCATTGCTCCTTCCTACCACTTGAACGCATGGACCCAAGCCCCATTTAGGCGCTATGAGTCAAAACCTTACGCCAAAAGCAATCGTTTCCGCCCTTGATGAACATATTATCGGACAAGCCGACGCAAAGCGTGCCGTTGCGGTTGCGCTACGCAATCGCTGGCGGCGGCAGCGGCTATCGCCCGATCTGCGCGACGAGGTAACGCCCAAAAACATCCTGATGATCGGGCCGACGGGGTGCGGCAAAACCGAGATCAGCCGCCGACTGGCAAAACTCGCCGATGCGCCGTTCATCAAGGTTGAGGCAACCAAATTTACCGAGGTCGGCTATGTCGGCCGCGATGTCGAACAGATTGCCCGCGACCTTGTCGAGGAAGCGATCCGGCTGGAAAAGGAACGCCGCCGCGAGCAGGTGCGGGAGGCTGCCGAAAAGGAGGCGATGGAGCGTATCTTGAAGCCGCTCGCCGGCGACACTGCAAGCGAAGCCACGCGCGAGGCATTTCGCCAGCGCATCCGCGACCGGCATATGGACGATGTCGAGATAGAAATCGAAGTGTCCGACGCTCCCAACCTGCCAATGGAAATCCCCGGCATGTCCGGTGCCTCCGTCATCAACATCGGCGAAATGATGGGCAAAGCCTTCGGTCAGGGAAAGACCAAGAAGCGCAAGCTGAAAGTACCCGACGCCTGGGCCAAGCTGGTTGATGAGGAAGTCGAAAAGCGGCTTGATCAGGACGATGTCGCGCGTTCGGCCATTGCCGATGCCGAGGCCAATGGCATCGTGTTTCTCGACGAAATCGACAAGATTGCCGTTTCCGACGTACGCGGTGGATCGGTGAGCCGCGAAGGCGTGCAGCGCGATCTGCTGCCGCTGATCGAAGGCACGACCGTCGCGACCAAATATGGGCCAATGAAAACCGACCATGTTCTGTTCATTGCGTCAGGCGCATTCCATGTGTCGAAACCCAGCGACATGCTCCCCGAATTGCAGGGCCGCCTGCCAATCCGCGTCGAGCTGCGCGCGCTGGTGCATGAGGATTTCGTCCGCATCCTGTCGCAGACCAAGGCAAATTTGCCCGAGCAGTATAAGGCACTGTTGGCCACCGAAGAAGTGGCGCTCGACTTCACCGATGATGCTATTGACGCGCTCGCCCGGCTTGCGGTCGATGTGAACAACAGCGTCGAAAATATCGGCGCGCGCCGCTTGCAAACGGTGATGGAAAAGCTGCTCGAAGAGATCAGCTTCCACGCCGAAGATAGGCGCGGCGAGACGCTGACCATCGATGCTGGCTATGTCGAGCAGCAATTGTCTGGCATTGCCAAAGACGCTGATCTTTCCAAATATGTTCTTTGAACGAGGCCTATTTGGCCCTTAATCTACCACCGGTCGTCACCCCGTGCTTGACACGGGGTCCCGCTGTTCTTGGACATCGGGTAAGTAGCGGGACCCCGCATCAAGTGCGGGGTGACGGCAAATCATTGTTCTTAAAGAAACTAACTCTCCGGCTCGACCAGCAGCTTCCAGCCAGTATCCTCGCGCAAATATTTGCGCGCCAGTTCCTGTAACCGCACCGCGCTGACCCCTTCATAATCGCCATATAGCCGCGCCAGTGCCGAGAAACGCTGCGGGGCGAAGGTTGCGCCCTCGAGCTGGTTCATCCAGAAGATGTTGCCGGTGAGGGCGCGGTCCACAAATTGCTTTAGCGGCTCGGTCGCGCGTTGAAGTTCGTCGGCGCTGACGGGATTCTGCCGCAAATCCGCTGCCACTTCGCTGGCAAAGGCGTAGAAGCGGTCAACATCTTCGGGGCGCACCTGACTATAGGCCAGCAGATAGCCGCCAGTGCGAAATTCGTCGGGCCAGAAATTCTGCATGTCAGGACTGTAGCTTGCGGCCTGCTCCGAGCGGAATTTCTCGAACAGGCGGTCGCGGAAAACCGCTGCCAGAACCTCAAGCTCGCGACCTTCGCTGATCCCTGCTAGCCCGCCCCCCGTCGGCCAGGCAAGCACCGCCGCGGTTTGATCCTTAGGCCCTTTATGCGTCAGACGGACGGGGTCGGCCGTCGCTGTGGGAAAGGATGTTGCATCCGCCCCGGCCGGTATCGCCCCGGCCGGGCGCTTTTTCATCGCGCCGAAACTCTTCTCAAGCGCCATCACCGCAGCATCGCGCTGAAAGTCGCCAAACAGCATGACCTCGACTGGTCCAGAAGCAAGCAGCGGCTCCCAGAATGCGCGGAAGGATTTGGGGGTAACCGCACGCACCTCGTCAGGTGTCGGCGTTTTCCAGCGGCTATCCTTGCCAGTGGCGAGATATTGCAGATCGCGTTGCAGCGTGGCCATCGCCGACATTTCAAAACTGGCATAGTCGGTCGCTGCCACCGATTTGGCGCGCTCGACCGGTGCAGGCTGCCAGCCCGGCACTTGCATCTTGGTCGCGATCAACGTCAACTGGTCAGCCAGATCCTCGGGCCGCGTCGTCGCCGTCCATTCAAAAGCATCATTATCAACGCCGAAGCTCAATTCGATCCGACGTCCGTTCATCATCTGGTCGAGCTGCGTGCGGTTGAGTTTACCTATACCATTATCGCCCAGCACCATTGGGCCGGACCAGAACAGATTGGCGGTGCCCGGAGCCACCGACTGATAACCCCGACCGAAACGCACCAGCACGCGCACCTGCCCCGCCTCTGCCGCATTGGGCCAGAGCAGCGCACGGGAACCATTGGCGAATTCCAAACTCTCCATCTCGAAGCGTTCATGGATGCGCGAGGATGTAACCTTGCCCGGCGAACCCAATTTGGGCAGCTTGTCGAAACCGATATTGGTATCGGACAGCCGTGCAGTCTTGCTGGCAGCGACCGGCGTGGTCAGCGCCTTTGCCAGCCGCGTTTCAGCATCGGCCACCGGCGCTGGCGCGGACAGGAAAATACGCTCTGCATCGCCCGCAAAGAGCGCGCGGGTCGATTCCAATATGCGCTGCGGCGTAAATTGCGCGCGCATGGCGTCGAACACCTTCACCACCGTATCGGGCGCTGCCACAGTCTCGCGAATATCGACGGCGCGCACGATATTCTCCGCCTGCGTTGCCGCACCCTCAAACGGATAGCTGTCCAGCTGCGTGCGGATAAAGTCGGAAAACAGCGCAAGCTCGCGCTCGATATCGGCCTGCGACGGCGGCGTCGCCTTTGCATCGGCAATCACCGCGCGAACATCGGTGATCGCCCTTTCCCAATCGTCACCCACCGGACGGATTGAGACGAAGGTTATATCGGCACTGCGCGATTCATCGCGCTGCTCGACCCCGGCATAGGCAAAGCTACCCCCTGCCCGCGCGAGCGTTTCCAGCCGCCGGTTGATAATCCGCTGCGCCAGCGCATCGATCAGCAATTGCTGATTATAGGCGATGGTATCGTTGACCTGCCGCCAGGGCCGCACATAGGCGATCGCGGCGGTTTTGGGTAAAGTCGGATCGATGATCGTCGCGGCAAGCGCACCATCCTTTTTGGGATCGCCAAAATCAGGCTGCGGCGTCGATGGCCCTGCCACCTGCCAGTCGCCGAAATGCGTCTTCACCAGCGCCTCGAGATCGGCAGGATCGGCATCGCCCGCAATGACGACAACCGTTTTTTCAGGACGGTACCAGCGCGCGTGAAAGGCGCGCAAGGCAGGCGCGGTCGCTGCCATGACCGTTTCGGGTGTGCCGATGGTCGAGCGCTCGGCGAGCCGCTGCCCTTGGAAAATATGTTCGCGCAAGGCGTTGCCGAACTCCATCTGCGCGCCGTTTGCCTCGCGCAGTTCGGCAAGCACGATCAGCCGCTCTGCGTTCAGCGCACTTTCGGTGATGGCAGGCGCGCGCATCATGCCTGCGACCAGCTTCATCGATTCATCGAGCTTGGCTGCCGTCGCATTCGGCAAGTCGAGCTTGTAGGTGGTCTGCGTCGGCGTCGTCTGCGCATTGCTGTCGCTGCCGAAGCTGACGCCCAGCCGCTGCCAGATACGTTTGGATTCACCATCGGGAACGAATTCGGAGCCCCTGAACGCCAGATGCTCCAGAAGATGCGCAAAGCCCTGTTCGTCATCTTCTTCATGCAGCGCACCTGCATCGATGCGCACGCGGATCGACACCTGCCCCTGAGGCACGACATTCTTCTTCACCGCATAGCGCAGGCCATTTTCGAGCTCGCCAAAGGTCCAGCTGGTATCGACGGGAACATCGCTGCCTTCGTAAAGCCAGGGGACGTCCACCTGTGCCTGGGCTACAGGCGCGGCATCTTCGGCATAGGCTGCAGGCGCAAGCAGAGCGAGCGCAAGCGGAAACAACATTATTTTCATCGCGCGGCTCCTGCGGCTTTACGCATTGCTGGCTGATTAACGTAAGTATCTTGGCTATCTTGGCTATCTTGGCGTGATCTGAAAAATTCTCACGCTAAGGCTCGCTAAGGCCGCTAAGAATTATATCCCGCCATCAATGGCCTGGTGCCCCATCTGCTCCAGCCCCAATGCAAGCGCGCCGACGCAAGCGTTGAGCATAGCGGGGTCGGTGGTTCGCACGACAAAATTCGCCCCCACCCTGCCATCGCGGAAAAAGGGGTAGCTCCCGATCTGGCACCCTTCATGCGCCTTTTCGGTTTCGCGCAGCAGCGCCGCTATCTCGCTTTCGGCAACCCAGCAGCCGATCTGGTGCGATAGGAGCGGCGCGCCGCCCTCCAGCGTTCCGGTCAGTGCATCGAGCATTCCGGCGGTGATATGCGGAACCCCCGCCATAATGAAAATATTACCGTGGCGAATCCCCGGCGCGCCGGACATCTTGTTGGCGATCAGGTCCGCACCCTCCGGCACGCGCGCCATGCGCAAACGCCCCTCATTCACCCCGCCGCGCGTTTCATAATAGCGCTCGAGGATTTCCTTGGCGATCGGGTGGAGCACCACGGGCACGTCCAGTGCCCTGGCAATGGCATCGACGGTGATGTCGTCATGCGTCGGCCCGATACCGCCCGTCGTGAACAGATAGTCGTTGCGCGCGCGCAAAATGTTGACCGCCTCGACAATCGAATCCTCCTCATCGGGCACGACGCGCACCTCTTTCAGGCGGATGCCCTGCACATTCAGCCAGAGAGCGATCTGCGCTATATTCTTGTCCTGCGTGCGGCCGGAGAGGATTTCGTCGCCGATAACGCAAAGCGCGGCGGTGTAGATGCGATCAGTCATGATTTTGCTTAGCCGTTAAGACCGGCGGAAAATAGTGTTTTGCAATATTTTCATAAGAGGAGAAGAGAGGAAAGTGGCGCAGAGGAGTGCAGCGCTTCTCTTAGCCTCTTCCTACCACTTTACCTCCTACAACAAATTGCACTTACCTTGCCCCTCGCAAAACGGCCTGACGCGCGCTATATCCCCGGCCATGAACAAATATGCCACCGTCACCGCCGATGAAGCCTTCCACGTTCGCGATGGCGTGATCAAATTGCACGGCGAGGAAGGGTTCGCCGGAATGCGCGCCGCTGGCCGCCTAGCCGCCGAAATTCTCGACGCGCTGGTGCCGCATGTCGTGCCGGGTGTGACTACGGCAGAACTCGACGATATTGTCCGCGACATGACAGTGCGCGGCGGCGCGGTTCCGGCGACGCTGGGCTATCGCGGCTATACCCACAGCTGCTGCATTTCGATCAACCATGTGATTTGTCACGGCATTCCATCGGAGAAGAAGCTGCGCGACGGCGACATAGTCAATATCGACGTGACGCCGATGCTCGATGGCTGGCACGGCGATACCAGCCGCATGTTCCTGGTTGGCGATGTGCCGGTCAAGGCGAAGCGACTGGTCGATGTGACCTATGAATGCCTGATGCTGGGAATCGAGCAGGCGCGCCCCGGCAACCGGCTCGGCGATGTCGCGCACGCAATCCAGACCCATGCCGAGGCGCATCGATACAGCGTCGTCCGCGAATTTTGCGGCCATGGACTAGGCCGCCTATTTCACGACGCGCCTGAAGTCGTGCACGCAGGCAAGCCCGGAACCGGCGTAGAGCTGCGCCCCGGCATGATCTTCACCATCGAACCGATGATCAACATCGGCAAGCCACACGGCAAGGTTCTCGACGATGGCTGGACAGCGGTAACGCGCGACCGCTCGCTATCGGCGCAGTTCGAGCACAGCATCGGCATAACCGATGGTGCACCGGAGATTTTTACGGCGAGCCCGAAGGGGCTAGATCGACCGCCTTATTGATTGCGGGTTATTTTACAGCGCGGAAAATTTGAGCAGCCCAAAAATCTCCCCCGCTTTCCCGTTCGTGGAGTCAACACACCATCGCAGCAGGGGTTGGGGCAGGCTCCATTCGAACGAACATGCTTTGGCGCAATGTGCTTCGTACGAAACCTCTCTTCAACCTCATTGCCGCGACGAACTTGTTTCTTATACTCCCAAGGCGCCAAATTGCTGTCAAATGCCCAGATACCACGCTTTTGCTCCCGCGCTTGTTTTTGGGCGAGCAAATATTCCGGCCCGGGATCATAACGCGACAACACCCACGCCCACCCGTTGAGGATCATTTCGAGTTCCACATTACGGACAAGCGTCGAACGCTGGCCAAATATTTTTCGACTGGGATGCTGCATAGGTGCCGGAACACCGCTTGAAGCTTCGACCAGAAAAGGAACGCCAACGATACGTCCGTATAAGTCGATAAAATCGCCGGTTTCCGTTCGGTTCGTTACAGCTAAGTCCAGCGTTTTCCCGTAAATCAGCGCATTGAGGTAATTGCGCGCCTCAGGTCCGCCTCGCTGCGACATTTCAGGCGCATCAATAAACCCAAACCGCACATGCGCTCGGACTTCTCTACCTTGCCCCACAGAAATAGAAGTTCGGAAACCATCGCCATCACCAACATGCAACACCTTTAGCCGCAAAGCGTCCGCAGGGATATCCTTGGGAGGGACGATTATCTTTTGGTGTAGCATCTGGCGCCCGGATCATTTTCAGGACTCCGAATTAAGGCGCTTTGTTTAACAAAATATCTTTAGTGCGCTTTTCGTACCGGACTGGTTGTACGGCGGATGCCACGATAGCCTACTTCTTTTGCCCTCCCATGATAACCGTGGCCGTCTTGCCCTCCTCGCCCGGCGTTGCCGTTACGACCAGCGACTCGCCCTTTGCGCCTTCTGCGGCGAAATTGGCAGTGGTGCGGTCGCCGCTGGTGCTGGTCGATTGGGATTTGATTTTCAGGCCCTGTTTTTCCGCAGCAGTCTTGTAGAACGCGATGACCTTATCCGGCGCGTCGCTGGTCAGCACGGTTGCCATGCCGCCCATGCTATCCTTGCCGTCGGCACCCATGAACGCTCCCTTGATCTCGCCACCGGGATAGACTGGCAGGCCGAGCGGCAGGCCTTGCTTCGCGGCGGCATCGCCAAAGGTGATCGTGCCCTCGCCATCCTTACCTTCGAAAGTGATCGTGCCGCTGTCGGACGTGTTGTCGCCATCGGTGGTGATCTTGATTTCCTCCCCGTCAGCCCCCTTGACGGTGGTCGTCTTGTCATTGCTGCACGCCGCGAGTGCGGCGAGTGCTGGAATCAGAAAAAGGATGCGCATCGATAATCTCCCTCAAGCCACGGGAGAGGCTATCACGCGCCATCGAAGCGTCAAGTCCGCGTCATCACGGCCCCTGCCGCCATTTGCCGCCATCCTGCTTCCAGTAGCGCCGCTCGATACCGTCGCGGTCCTTCAGCGCCTTCCATGCTGTGCGCGCCTCATCGGTTTTGTCGGGCGGGAACAGGTAGAAAACCCGGTCAAAACCCAGCGCCTCGTCGCGCCAGACGCCATCGGCCAGAGCCACCAGCCGCGCAGCATTGGCGGCCTCGGTGCTTTGCGACAGAAGAATTGGCTGCTCCATCTCGCTCCCCTGCCCCACTTGCGCGTGCGCGAGGAAGCTTTCGGGCTTCCACGCCCAGAGCGCGGATGAAATGGCAGTCAATTCTTCAGCATCGCTGCTCACGACAAGCAGGCGGCGGCCCTCATCGAGCACCTTCTGCGCAATTGGCGGCAACACCAGATAGGCGGGATCGCGGGTAAGTTGATAGAAATCGACTTGCAACTACGTCGTCCCCGCGCAGGCGGGGACCGTGGGAAAATGTCGCCGCCATCTCAGTTTATGCATCGCTGCCAGCCTGCTCCTCACGCGGCCCCCGCCTTCGCGAGGGCGACGGTTTCTGCCTCACCCCTCAAAATTATCCGCCACAAAACGGTCGAGCAGTTTTACGCCAAAGCCGGTTGCGCCCTTGGCCCAGGTCGGGCCGTCCTTGTCGGCCCAGACGGTGCCCGCAATGTCCAGATGCGCCCATTTGACGCCATCCTTGATGAATCGCTGCAGGAATTGCGCGGCGGTAATCGAGCCAGCACCTTTCGCGCCGATATTCTTCATGTCGGCAATCGGGCTGTCAATCATCTTGTCATAGGCCGGCGCCAGCGGGAAGCGCCACAATTTGTCGCCCGTGGCCGTGCCAGCTGCGGTCAACTTGGCCGAAATGTCGTCGCTGTTCGAGAACAACCCGGCATATTCGTTGCCGAGCGAGACGATGATCGCGCCGGTCAGCGTTGCCAGATCGACAACATATTCGGGGTTATAATTTTCCTGCACCCAATGCAGTGCGTCGCACAGCACCAGCCGCCCCTCGGCATCGGTGTTGAGCACTTCGATCGTCTGGCCCGACATGCTGGTGACGATGTCGCCGGGGCGCTGGGCATTGCCGTCGGGCATGTTTTCAACGAGCCCGCAAACACCGACGACATAGGCCTTTGCCTTGCGCCCGGCGAGCGCTTTCATCGCGCCTGCGACGGCACCAGCGCCGCCCATGTCCCACTTCATATCCTCCATGCCCGCCGCAGGCTTGATCGAGATGCCGCCCGTGTCAAAGGTCACGCCCTTGCCCACCAGCGCAAGCGGCCGCGTCTGCGCGCCGCCCGTACCATCCCATTTCATCACCAGCAGCCGAGCAGGCTTCCGCGAACCCTGCGCCACGCCAAGCAACGCACCCATGCCAAGCTCGGCCATTTGTTTGTCGTCGAGAACGGTGATCTCGACGCCAAGGTCAGCGAGATGTTGGCAGCGCTCGACAAAACTTTCCGGGTAGATGACGTTGGCAGGCTCACTGACCAATTCCTTGGTCAGGGCAACACCATCGGCAATCGCGGCATAAGCGGGCCATAGCGCTTCCGCTTCGGCAGGCGCGCCAACCACCGTCAGCGAAGTCACCGTCGGCTTGGAAGTTTCCGCCAATTTGGTGCGATATTTGTCAATCCGCCAGTTGCGCAGGGTCGCTCCATAGGCGGCCTCTGCCGCCGCTTTGGCGCTCATATTTTCAGCATGAAGTGCAATCGACTTCGCGCCGCTGGTCTGCACCTTGGCAATCAGCTCACCGCCCGCTTTCTGGTAATCGCCCGCATCGCCATCGGCGACCGCGATCAGGCAGATACGGATCGTCCGCCCGCCCTCTTGCGCGAAATAGAGGAAGCTTTGCCCGCTATTGCCCTCAAAGCGCGCCAGCTTTGCAATGTCGCGCGCGGCATCGGCATTTTCCAGCGGGAAGACAAAATCGTCCCAGCTGCTTTTGGTGACGATGAAGCCAAGCACATCGGCATCTGCGGAACGCTGGGCTGCAAAGCGGATTTCCATAAGGATTGGTCTTTCAGACTGAGAATGAACTGGTCGCGCCGCTATAAGCAAACATTCGCCGCCGGTTAAAGCAAAAAGGCGGTCATCGCGCGTTAACGCCAATATGTGCAACAGCTAGGGTGGACCCGCACCCTGATGGACGATAAGGACACGCCCCGACGCCATGATTGATCCGGTCCACTTCCTTCGTTCCAGCGCCGCTGCCATTGCCGCGATCCTGCTTTTCGCTGCTGGGCCGGCCCTCGCCCAGCAAAGCGAGCCATCGAACGAAACGCGCGAGGAAGACCCCGACAACATCGCCTTTGCCGCCGATCTGATCGAATATGACAGCGGTGCCGATATTGTGACCGCAAGCGGCAATGTGATCCTCAGTCGCGATGGCTATCGCCTGCGCGCAGACACGGTCGTGTGGAACCGCAAGACCGGTCAGGTCACTGCCAATGGCAGCATCCGCGCGGTCGGCCCCAATGGCGATGTCGCTTACGGCGACAGCATCGAATTGACCGACAGCCTGAAAGATGGCGTCGTCGAAAATCTGTTGCTGGTACTGAAGGACGGCAGCCGACTCGTCGCCAACAAGGGCACACGCACCGACGGACGGCTGATGCTGGAGCAGGCGGCCTATACGCCATGCAAGGTCGAAGGACCCGATGGCTGCCCAAAGGAACCGAGCTGGCAGGTGAAGGCCGCCAAGGTGGTCTATGACCCGGACAAGAAGAGGGTCAAATATACCGGTGCGCGGATCGAGCTGTTCGGCCTGCCGATCATCCCGCTTCCCGGCCTGTCGCACCCCGCAGAATCGGATGCTGGCAGCGGCTTTCTGGTCCCCAATCTGCGCTTTTCGCGCAACAATGGGGTCGAGATCGAGCAAGGCTATTATTGGCGGCTTTCCCCCAACCGCGACCTGACTGTTTCTGCGCATCTGTTCAGCGATGTCGCGCCGATGGTGCGCGGCCAGTTCCGCACATTTGAGGATAAGGGGGCTGCGCAGCTGACCGCCTATGCAACCTATTCCAACCGCGTTTCGACCACGACAGGCGTGACAAGCGGAACCGATGCCTTTCGCGGCTATGTCGACGGCTCAGGCAAGTTCCAGTTCACCCCCAACTGGTCGGCCAGCGCCTCGCTGCGTGTGGCAACGGACCGGACATTTTTGCGTCGCTATGACATCAGCCGTGACGACCGCCTGCGCTCGACCTTTGCGCTCGAACGAATCGACGCTGACAGTTATTTCTCCTTCGCAGGCTGGGCAACGCAGACATTGCGCACCGGCGATAGGCAAGGGTTACAGCCGATCGCTCTGCCCGAGGTCGATTACCGCCTGCGGCTGACCGATCCAGTGTTGGGCGGCACAGCGCAATTGCAGGCCAATACGCTGATGATCGGGCGCACCTCGGGTCAGGACACACGCCGTGCCTTTGGCCTGGCCCGCTGGGACAAGCGAGCGATTACCGGACTTGGGCAGGAACTGACGCTGACCGCACTGGCGCGCGGCGATGTTTATCACAGCGATGAAAATGCAAGCACAATAGAGGCCATCTACCGCGGCGAGAGCGGCTGGCACGGGCGCGGCACCGTTGCCGCAGCTGCCGAAATGCGCTGGCCCTTTGTCGGCAAGGCATTTGGCAATGCGACGCAGATCCTGACCCCGCGTCTGCAACTGGTTGGCACCAAGACAACGGGCAATCTGGAAGTTCCCAATGAGGATTCGCGTGCCGTCGATCTGGAGGACAGCAATCTTTTCGCCCTGAACCGCTTTCCCGGTTATGACCGGATCGAGGATAATTTCCGCATCACGTACGGCCTTGACTGGGCGGTGCGCGGTAGGAACTGGACGTTGGATTTCAATGTCGGGCAAAGCTACCGGTTGACCAACAAGGTGGGTATTTTCCCCGATGGCACCGGCCTTTCGGATAAGGTCTCCGATATCGTCGGACGCAGCGAATTTCGTTTCAAGGATTTTGTCAAATTCACCCACCGTTTCCGGCTCGACAAGGACAGCCTGTCAATCCGCCGCAATGAATTCGATGCCACCGTCGGCTCACGCAGCACTTATATGCAGGTGGGCTATCTGAAGCTGGACCGCGACATCAACAGCATAGAGGATTTGTCCGACCGTGAGGAATTGCGGCTTGGCGGCCGGGTGCGGGTCGCCCGCTATTGGTCGGTTTTCGGATCGGCCATTGTCGATCTGACAGACGCGAATGAAGATCCGCTGGCGACCTCGGATGGGTTTGATCCAATCCGCCACCGGCTCGGCGTTGCCTATGACGATGACTGCCTCTCGATAGCCGTCACCTGGCGGCGCGACTATCAGCCGACGGGCGATGCCCGGCGCGGCAACACATTCCTGTTCCGGCTGGCATTTCGCAATCTGGGCGTCTAAAGCAGCGTCGTAGCATGCGGCATCGGGGAAACCGCTCATCAATCGTTCAGACGGATCATCCTATTCGCCGCGCCCATATTTTGATTATCGGAAAACATATCAATGCGTTCAATCAGTAAGTTTTTCCTTGGGTCTGCCGCCGTCGCTTTGCTTGCCTTTGCGCCTGCAAACAGCCAGACGGTCGCCGACGAGCCGATTGCCGAAGCCAAGCTTGATATTCCGGGCGGCGAATTTCTGTTCAAGCGCAACGACCCCAATGTGCGCCGCGCAACCGCCATTGTGAATGGCGAGATTATCACTGGCACCGATATCGATCAGCGCATCATGCTGCTGACCAATGGCGACACCAGCCAGATACCCGCCGAGCAGCGCGAACAGCTCCGCATCGAGATATTGGGTCAACTGGTCGACGAATCGCTCCGCATCCAGGAAGCGGAGGCCAACGAGCTTGAAGTTCCCGATGCCGAGATCAACGAATATATCAAGCGCGTCGCGGAGCAGAATTTCAAAATGTCGGTGCCTGATACCGAAAAGCATCTGGCAAAAATCGGCTCGTCCATGGCCTCGCTGCGCAAGCAGGTAAGGGCGGAGCTCGCCTGGAACCG
>ERZ1066122.405-NODE-405-length-45796-cov-10.719158_pt1 | contig 45796 bp, 44 predicted proteins | sample MGYA00382769_ERZ1066122 | MGnify/ENA primary metagenome ERZ1066122 (study PRJEB33369, sample SAMEA5778352) | biofilm metagenome | biome: Industrial cooling water; feature: Water cooling tower basin; material: Biofilm | place: United Arab Emirates | collected... | reverse complement strand
CGGACCTTCTGCGCCTGGGTGTAATAGGCGTCGTAGAATCCGGCCGACAGCACATAGGTGCCGATCAGGATCCGCCGTTTCACTTCCTGACCGAAGCCGGCGGCGCGCGTCGCTGCATACATGTCCTGCAGGCCCGCGCCGTCGGGCAGTTCGCGCAGCCCGTAGCGGACGCCGTCATAGCGAGCGAGGTTCGACGACGCCTCGGCCGGCGCGATGATGTAATAGGCCGGCAGCGCATATCTGGTGTGCGGCAGCGAGACCTCGACGATCTCGGCGCCCGCGTCGCGCAGCCATTCCGTCCCCTGCCGCCACAAAGCGTCGATTTCCGCCGGCATGTCGTCCACGCGATATTCGCGCGGAATGCCGATGCGCTTGCCCCGCAGGTCTGCCGACAGCCCCTGCTCCCAGGCCGGCACCGGCAGGTCGAGCGAGGTCGCGTCCTTCGCATCGAAGCCGCTCATCGCCTCCAGGAGAATCGCGCAGTCCCGCACCGTGCGCGCCATCGGTCCGGCCTGATCGAGCGACGAGGCGAAGGCGACGACGCCCCAGCGCGAGCAGCGGCCATAGGTCGGCTTGATGCCCGCAATGCCGGTGAAGGCGGCGGGCTGGCGGATCGAGCCGCCAGTATCGGTCCCGGTCGCACCCGGAGCGATGCGCGCCGCAACCGCGGCCGAGCTGCCGCCCGACGACCCGCCGGGGGCGAGGGGCGCGTTGGCGCCGTCCGCCCGCCGCCAGGGCGAAATCACATTGCCGAATGCGCTGGTCTCGTTCGACGAGCCCATCGCAAACTGGTCCATGTTGAGCTTGCCGAGCATGCCGGCGCCCGCTGCCCAGAGGTTGGCTGTGACGGTCGACTCATAGGGCGGCACGAAACCGCCGAGGATGTGGCTGGCAGCCGTCGTCTGCACGCCTTTCGTGCAGAACAGGTCCTTGATGCCAAGCGGAATGCCCGACAGCGGCTTGAGCGTGCCCGCGGCGCGATCCCGGTCCGCCTGCTCGGCCGCGGCCAGCGCATGGTCCGGCGTCTCGACGATGAACGCGTTCAGCGGCTTCGCCGCCGCCACCGCGTCGACGAACGCTTCCGTCGCCTCGCGCGCGGAGAACGCGCCGGCGCGGAACCCGTCCCGCAGCCCGGCGACCGTCAGATCCGTCAGCGCGCTCATTCGATCACCTTCGGGACGGCGAAGAAGCCGTGTTCCGCCTGCGGCGCGTTGGCGAGGATGATGTCGCGGATGTCGCCGTCGGTCACGGCGTCCTCGCGCAACCGCAGCCGGTTCGCGATCACCGCGGTCATCGGCGCGACCGCGGCCGTGTCGACTTCCTGCAACTGCTCGATCCAGCCGAGGATGTTGTTGAGTTCGGGGACGAGGGCCTCCGCCTCGGCGTCGCTGATCGCGATGCGGGCGAGGCCGGCGACCTTGCGGACAGTGGCGGCATCGACGGACATGGCGGGCGGCTAGCATCGGCCGCCGCACCGGGCAAGCGCGCTGCACCGCTTCCGCTGCGGCGCGTTCCCGGCTACCGGCCGGAAGGGAGGCCGGATGGAACGCAAATTCCTATACGCCGTGGCGGCGATGATCGTGCTCGTGCTGGCAGGCGCGCTGGCTTACCGGCTCGCGGGAGATCGGCTGATCCGGGCGGCGCTGGTGCCGACCGCCGATTTCACGCCGCTGCCGCCCGCCCCCGTGCGCGCCTATGCCGAAGATCCGGGCCTGTGGCATTCGCGCCCCGGCAAAGGCAGTGCCGATCCCGCGCGCTGGGTGCCGGCCGGCTACCAGCCTGCCGCCGCGCCGCCCGCGGCTCTGTTCTTCGTCCACCCGACCTCGTTCCTCGACCGATCGGCCTGGAACATGCCGCTCGACGATGCGGAAGCGAACCAGCGCGCCCGCATCTTCATCCGCGGTCAGGCAAGTGCCTTCAACGAAGTCGCCGAGATCTGGGCGCCCCGCTACCGTCAGGCGACGTTCGGGGCGTTCCTGACCAGCGCCGCCGACGCGCAACGCGCGCTGGACCTCGCCTACGGCGACGTTGCCGCCGCCTTCGACGCCTTCATCCGGGCGGTCCCCGCCGACCGGCCGATCCTGCTGGCCGGGCACAGCCAGGGCGCGCTGCACCTGACCCGCCTGCTCCGGGAAAAGGTCGCGGGCACGCCGCTGCGGAACCGGATCGTCGCCGCCTATGTGGTCGGCTGGCCGGTCTCGCTGACCACCGATCTCGCCGCACTCGGCCTCCCGCCCTGTGCCGGGCCGGACGAGGCCCGCTGCCTGCTGTCCTGGCAGAGCTTTGGCGAGCCGGCCGATCCGAAGCTGCTGCTCGACACCTATGACGCGACAAGGGGCTTTGACGGACGCCCGCGCCGGGGCACGCCGTTCCTGTGCACGAACCCGATCACCGGACGGCCGGACAGTGCGGCGCCGGCCGCGGCCAATCTCGGCACGCTGCTCCCGTCCGAAGATCTCCAGACCGCCGGCATTGCGCCCGGGCTGGTGCCGGCGCGCTGCGGCGATCGCGGCATCCTGCTGATCGGGGAGCCGCCGGCCCTGCCCAACTACGTGCTGCCCGGCAACAATTACCATGTCTTCGACTACAGCCTGTTCTGGGCGAACGTCCGTGCCGATGCGGCGCGGCGCCTGGCGGCGTTCGGCAGGTGATCACGGAAGCGACCGCGGCCTTCCGCGCGGCACTCCCCGGCGGCGGCCGGCTGCTCGGCCTCGATGTCGGCACGAAGACGATCGGCACCGCGCTCTGCGACGCCGGCTGGTGCATTGCGAGCCCCGCGGAGCTGATCCGCCGCACGAAGTTCGCAGCCGATCTCGCGGCTCTCGCCCGGATCGCGCAGGCCGAGGCGGTGCGTGGGCTGGTCGTCGGCCTGCCCCTCAATCTCGATGCGAGCGATTCGCCCCGCACCCAGTCGGTCCGCGCCTTCGCCCGCAACCTCGCGCCGCTCGGGCTGCCGATCCTGCTGTGGGACGAACGCTGGTCCACCCAGGCCGTCACCCGCACGCTGATCGACGCCGATACGAGCCGGGCGCGGCGCGCGGCGCTGGTCGACAAGATGGCGGCCGCCTACATTCTCCAGGGCGCGATCGACGCGCTGACCGCCGGCTAGCCCAGGACTGCGGCTGGCCGGACCTCAGGCAAAGCGCCGCCCGGCCCACACCACGCGCCCGACAAGATCCAGCCGGTCCGCATCGATCGCCGGCCAGTCCGGATAGCCCGGATTGTCGCTCTTGACCGTCACCCGGCGCCGACCGGGGTCGAGCGCCAGGCGCTTCACGTTGAGCATGCCATCGGCGCGCAGCACATAGATCCCTTCCCGCAGCCGGTCCCGCCCGTCGCTGTGATCGACGAGAATGTCGTCGCCGTCGTCCAGCGTCGGCGCCATTGAATCGCCGCTGACCTGGATCACCGACAGGCAGGTCGGGTCGAGCCGCAGCCGGCGGAGCCAGGCCGGATCGAAGCGCAGCGCAGCGCAAATCCGCTCGCCGTCGGCAAAGCTGCCCGCCCCCGCCGAAGCGCGCACGTCGAGGAGCGGCACGCGGGCCAGTTCCTCCTCTTCCATGACGGCCGGCCGGCCGCCGAGCACCGATTCGGGCACGCCGAAATAGCGGGCAAGCGTCCGGCGATCCTCCTCGTCCAGCTTCCGGGGCACGCCCCGCTTGATGAACTGCTGGATATAGGCGGAATTGCGGCCAAGCAGCCGGGAAAGCGACGCATAATCCTCGCGCCGCTCGTGGATCAGCGCGTCGAGCGCGGCGCGGGCATCTCCATCCATAACGGACAAAATACCATAGGAATTTGCCTAGACAAATAGGAAAATGCCTACTCAATAGGAATCCTCCTATTTTGGCGAGTCCCTGGAGTGGTGAGGATGATCCTGAGGCAAATCGAAAAGTACCTGCACGCGCATGGCATGACGCCGACGGCCTTTGGCCGCGCCGCGGCGGGTGATCCCCGGCTGGTCTTCGATCTTCGTCGCGGGCGCGAGCCGGGGCCACGCATGTGCGCGCGGCTGCAGTCGTTCATGGGGAACGCCGGATGAGCGATCCGCACCGCGCCCTCCGCCGGCTGCTCGTCGCGCGCTGCCCGGACCTGACCGTCGTCGAGGCGAGCAGCGAGCCCTGGGCAAGCGTGACCTTCACCGGCATGCGTCACCTGTTCCGCTGCCTCCCCGGCGCGGACATCGCCGGTCTGGCCGCGATCGATGTCCGGATCCCCGGCCATGTGCTGGCGGACATCCGGATCAGGCCGCTCCCCGAGCGGACAGAGATCGAGGCACTGACGATCGAGACGGAGGATTGGCCGCCCGATTGACGCCCCGGCGCGCGCCTCAGACCCGCGCGAGCGGGCGCAGCGCGGCAAGCGTCCGGCCGAGCGCGGTGTCCATTTCCTCCGCTGCCGGAGCCGGGGCCGGCTCGGCCGCCATGGCTTCGGCTGGGCCGGGCGGCAGACAAGGCTCCATCGGCTCCATTGGCTCCATTGGCTCCATTGGCTCCGTCGGCTCGATCGGCTCCGGTGCCACCGCCGGCATGGGCCCGAGATGAAGCTCGGACATGGAAAGCGGAGCCCGGCGGCGCGGCGCGCGCCGGGCCGCCGGCCGCAGCGCGAGCGGCACGAACAGCAGCAGCGCGATCCCGGCCGACGCTGCAAAGGCAAGCCATGGTCCGGCGTGCGGCAGCGTCGCGCCTGCTGCCACCGCAGCCGCGGCGAGCGACACGAGGACCGGCCGGTAATGCCGCAGAAAGGCTTGCATGAACGACGACTTACGCGGCGTCGCCTTGCGGTCTGGTTAAAGGGAACGCCGCTGCCACCCTGCGCATTGGCGCCCGGTGGACCTCAGCACCGCGCACCTCGTCTTCGTCGATGACAGCCATCCAGGATGCCGCCGCCGCCGCTTCGGGCGCGGCTGGGGCTATTTCGCGCCGGACGGCACCCGGATCACCGAACGCGCGGAAATCGACCGGCTGAACCGGATCGGCCTGCCGCCCGCCTATCGCGACGCCTGGTTCTGCCCCGATCCGAACGGCCATATCCAGGCGATCGGCTATGACGACAAAGGCCGCAAACAATATCGCTACCATCCCGATTTCCGGGCAGCACAGGAGGCCGCGAAATATGACCGCTGCAGCAGCTTCGGGCGCACCTTGCCCAGGCTGCGCGCCAGAGTGCAGCGCGATCTTCGCCAGCGCACCCTGACCCGCGACAAGGCCTGCGCGGCGGTGGTGAGGCTGCTCGACCTGGCGAAAGTCCGCATCGGCAACGAAGCCTATGCGCAGGAGAATAAGAGCTTCGGCGCGACCACGCTGCGCAAGCGCCACGCCGCGCTGAACGGGCGCAGCATGCGGCTCGAATTCCGCGCCAAATCCGGCCAGCTGCGCAAGGTGACGGTCAGTGATCGCGCGCTGCTGAACTTCGTCCGCCGGATGCAGGATCTGCCCGGCCAGCACCTGTTCCGCTATCTGGAAGCGGACGGCACGCTGACACCCGTGACCTCCACCGACGTCAATCTCTACATCCGGACGGCCATGGATGCGGACTTCACGGCCAAGCATTTCCGGACCTGGGCGGCGAGCGTGCTGGCTTTCCGCGCCCTGTTCGACGCGCGCGGCGACATCTCGCTCAAGACGATGCTTGCCAGCGTCGCCGAGGAACTGGGCAACACGCCGGCAATCGCGCGCAAATCCTATGTCCATCCGGCGCTGATCGCGCTCGCCAAGTCCGGCACGGCATGGGAGGCCGGCATGCGCCTGCCCCGTTCCACCAAGTGGCTCGACCGCTACGAGCGCGGGCTGATCGCCTTTCTCGACGAGCTCGACGCCGCTAAGGACCGGACGAACCGCGCCGCCGAAGGAGCCTGATGATCATCACGTCCCTGTCCGCCGTCGATCCAGCCAGCCTGGGCGGGCGGCTGTCCCGTCTTTCCCTCGATCTGCAGAGCTGGCTCAGCCTGCGCATGGTCGATCTGCTCGCCGCACTGCTGGCGGGCGCCGTGATCGCAGCGGTGCTGCTTGGCCTCCGCCGGCTGGGCCGCCGGATCGGGCGCCGGGACCCGACCGGCCGCGGATGGACCACGATTTTCGGCAATGCGATCAGCAAGACCGGCAATTTCCTGATCTGGGCGATCGTCTTCCGGCTGGTGGCGACCTATGCGGCGGCGCCGCCCTGGATCGCCGAACCGGCACGGGTGCTGTTCATCGTCGCGGTGACCGTCCAGGCGGCGATCTGGGCGCGCGAGATCATCCTCGGCTTCGTCGAGCGGCGCACGGAAGCCGGCGAGAGCGAGACGCTCGGTTCCGCGATCGGGATCATCCGGCTGCTCGTCACCGTCGTCGTGTCGATCCTTGCCGGCATCGTCGTCCTCGACAATATCGGCGTCAACGTGACCGGTCTGGTCGCCGGCCTTGGCATTGGCGGCATCGCGATCGGCCTCGCCGCGCAAGGCATTTTCGCCGATCTGTTCGCGGCGCTGTCGATCCTGTTCGATCGGCCCTTCCGCCGCGGCGACGGCATCGCCTACGACCAGACGGTTGCCACGGTCGAGGAAATCGGCCTCAAGTCGACGCGCCTGCGCGCCATCTCCGGCGAGGAACGGATCATCGCCAACAAGCAGCTGCTGGACAAGGAAATCCGCAACAACAGCCGGCTGACCTACCGCCGCGCCAAATTCGCGCTGGCGCTCGTCTATCAGCTGCCTCCCGCCAAGGCGGCCGCGCTGCCGGCGCTGCTGCGCGACATCGTGGAGACCGCTGGCCACGTCTTCGTCCGCGCAGGCTTTGTCGGCTTCGGCCAGAGCTCGCTCGACTTCGAGGTCGAGTTCGACGTGATGAGCGAGCAGTTCGAGGCCTTTTACGACGGTCGCCATGCCGTCGGGATTGCGATCATCCAGCGGTTCGCGGAGGAAGGCCTGGAGTTCGCCTATCCGACGCAGACCACGTTCACCGCGGCGCCCGACGGAACCATGGTGCTCCCCTATCCGCCCTATCCGTTCCGGGATGGCGAGCCGGGGCGAGCCGGCTGACCGGGCGGCCGCGGGCGGGGTTCAGTTCGGCCGGGCGGCCGGATCCACCTTCTCCACCCATTGCGGATAGAAGGCCGGGGACCGGCTCGACCAGCCGGGCGCCGTCGCCGCGGCCTCGCTGATCGACTGGAGCAGCTTGCGGCGCTTGTCCGGATGGAGGTGCGGCAGCGCCGCCGCGGCGCAGAACGCGCTCGGCAGCCAGGGCCGGACGCCGGGGCCGATCAGGCGCTCGTACAGGAAACGATAGGCCGAAAAGCTGGTCAGCCGATCCTGCCCGAGATCGAAGGCGCTGATCGTGACGAGCGGCGACATGAACGGCTCGATCGCGTCAAGCCCGCTGTCGTCCGGCACGAGCGCCCGGACGTCGGCCAGCCGTTCGTACATGCGCGTCTGCGCCTTGATGCTCGCCGCCTCGACCATGTCCCGCGACCAGATCTTGATCGCGTCGTCGCGCTCGAGCCCGATATCGAGCGACCGCCGGATGTAGCGCTGCGTGCCCGCCGGGAAGCTCGCAAACTCCTTCATCTCGACCAGAGCCATCGCGCCCGCCGCCGGCCCGACCTTGTGACCCATTTTCTTCTCCGACCTTCTGCCCATAAGCTGTTATGCGGCCACGCTGCTTGACGCCTCGTTAACCGCCCCTTCCGCCGGACAGGATCGAAACAGATTTGGTTTTGCAGTGCAACATCAATGCGGCGACCGATACGCCGGCGCAACAATATGTCTGTGGAAAAGCGCAGTTCAGGCCTGCCGGCCGGCACGTTCCTTGACGGGGTCGAACCCCGAGGATGGGGCCGGGTCCTGGCTGCCGGGCGCGGAGGTCGCCGGCGGATCGGAGGCGTCCATCGACTCGTCCGAGCCTTCGTCGACCTTTGCGTCGGAGTCCTGCGGGTCGCGCTGCAGGCGCTCCCGGATCGAGGCGTCCTGGCCGGCATCCTGCCGGGGATCGCGGGCGGCGGCTTGAGTTTCAGGATCGGTCATGAAAGTCTCCGTTATGGATATTGCCTCCGAAACGAGAGAGCCGACCACCCGGTTCCGGTTCGATGAAGGTGCGTCGGCGTTCGACGTATGGCGGCGCTCCGGGTCGCGCCGCGACAGTGCCGGCGTTAGTGTCGGCGCGATGACCGGACCCCTGCACGGTGAACGGCGCGGCGGCGTCGGTCACGAAGTCGCGATTTACTCGATTCTCGGCTTCTGGCTCTTCTACGTCGTCGTCGTGTCCCTGCAGGTCTGGCTGTCCGGCTATGAGCAGCAGGCCGAACTGGCGCAGCGCCGCGTCGCCGTCACCATCTTCGGGATCGCCGCCACCTTCATCCTGTATCTGGTGCTCCGCCGCGTTGACCGCATGGCGTTCGGCACCCGCATCGCGGTGGCGTTCATCGGTGCCGTGCCCTGCGCGATCGCCATTGCGGTCGTGAATTACTATCTTTTCAACATCTACCGGCCGGAAGCGATCTTCCAGGATCCGGACATGCTGAAGGAGATGTCGGCCAGGCCCTGGATGGTGAAGAGCATCGCCGAGACCGCGGTCTCGCGCTATTTCTTCATGTCCGCCTGGGCGGCCCTCTACCTCGCGATTTCCTATGCGAACGAGACGCGTGAGGCAGAGCGGCGCGTCGCGGCCTTCGCGCAGGCGGCAAAGGAAGCGGAGATCCGCGCGCTCCGCTATCAGGTGAACCCGCATTTCCTGTTCAACACGCTGAACTCGCTCTCTTCGCTCGTGATGTCGGAACGCACGATGGAAGCCGAAGCGATGATCATGAACCTGTCGACCTTCTACCGGACCAGCCTGTCCGGCGACCCCCTCGACGATGTGCCGCTGGCCGAGGAAGTGCGGCTGCAGCGGCTCTACCTTGCGATCGAAGGCGTCCGCTTCCCCGACCGGCTGCGCACCGAAATCGACGTGCCGGACCATCTGATGAACGTGTGCGTGCCCGGGCTGATCCTGCAGCCGCTGGTCGAGAACGCGATCAAATACGGTGTCTCGGGCCTCAATCGCCCGGTCGTCGTCGCGATCCGGGCGGAGTCGGCAGACGGAATGCTGCGGCTGACCGTCGCCGACGACGGCAAGGGTCCGGCCGATGCAGCGAGCGCCGGTTCCGGCATCGGCCTCGCCAATGTCCGCGAACGGCTGCAGGCGCGCTTCGGCGCGGCGGCCGGCGTCGAGGTCGAGGCGCCGGCGGGCGGCGGCTTCGTCGTGACGCTCACCATGCCGGAGGTGGTCAATGGCCGCTGATCCGCCGCCGGTCCGGACGCTGATCGTCGACGACGAGCCGCTGGCGATCGAGCGGCTGCAATTGCTGTGCGCGCGCGAGCCGCTGGTCGATCTGGTCGGCACCGCATCCGACGGCCGCGCCGCGCTGCGGCTGGCGGACGCGCTCGATCCCGAAGCGCTGCTGCTCGACATCTCGATGCCGGAACTGGACGGGATGGGTGTCGCCCGCGCGCTGGCCCAGACAAAGGCACGGCCGGCGATCGTGTTCGTGACGGCGTTCGACAGCTTCGCGGTCGAGGCGTTCAATCTCGCCGCGATCGATTACCTGCTGAAGCCGGTCGCGCCGGACCGGCTGCGGCGCGCGCTGGAGCGGGTCGTCGAACGGCGCGGGTCGGCCGCGCCGCCGCCGGGCGCACCGAGTCCCTATGTCGAGGAATTCTGGGTGCCGCACCGCGCCGAGCTGATCCGCATCGCCGCTGCCGACATCGAACGGATCGATGCCGAGCGGGACTATATGCGCCTGCATGTCGCCGGCCGCAGCTATCTCCTGCACGAGACGATCAGCACGCTCGAGGCGCGGCTCGATCCGGCGAAGTTCATCCGCCTCCACCGATCGACCATCGTGCGGCGGGACCGCATCCGCGCGCTCAAACATGACGGCGGCGGTGTCTGGTCGGCCGATCTGGGCGACGGCGAGGAAGTGCGGATCGGCCGCACCTATCTGGAAGCGGCCAAGACGATGGCGGGGCGCTGACCGGACGAAAAAAAACGCCCCGGCCTAAGGGAAGGCCGAGGCGAAAGGTGCGAACCCGGGCTGCAGCAACCCCGGGTTCGGGGGAACGGGGATGCTATTTGGCGGCCAGGCGGACCGCCGACTCGCGGCCGGCGACGACTTCCACCATCGCGCGGCGGGCATCGGCGATCGCGCCGGTCCGGCATTCTGCAACTGCCATCCGCGACGTGTGGGAGCGGCTGTCCTCCGCACCGCACACGATCCGGGCGGCAAGCGCGATCCGCCGCTCCAGCCGGGCCTGGCCGGCCGGCTTCGACAGATCCAGATCGTCGTACCGAACTTCCTGGGTGCGCGGCGCGCCGAGATCGGCATGGACGGGCGAGAGGGCGAGCGTTGCCGCACCGGCGGCGGCAGCGGCGAACAGGGCCTTGGCGATAAAACGCATGACGTGGTTCCTTCCTGACTGTGTCGGGCGGGATCCGAGGGGGGTCGAACCCGGGTCGGCGGCGGGACCGTTGGGGCCGGGGAGCTTGACGGTCCCGCCGCGCCCTTTTCCCCTACGACGCGTGTCCGCCGGCCGCAGCCTCGGTTCGACCGGTGCGCCGGTCCCCTCGGCCAACGCAGACCAGGCCGGACGAACGCCGCACCGCGATCGACGAATGCCGGCCATGTTGCAGGCGCGTGACGGCGACTCGCGGCCGTCGCCTGCTGCCGTCAGCCGATGAAGGCGTCGAGCTCCGCGTCGGCAGGCGTCTCGCGCAGGCCGCGCGTCACCGTGGTCGTGACGGCCAGATCCATGCTGACATTGCCGAGGGTGCGGAAGATGTCCGGGATGGTCTCGACGGCGATGAGGATGCCGAGAAGCTCGATCGGCACCCCCATCGCCGCGCAGATCGGCGCGATCGAGGTGACGAAGCTGACTTGCCCCGGCAGGCTGACGGCACCGAGCGTCGTGATCGCCGCCGTCGCAATGCCGGCCGCCATCTGGGCCGGCCCCAGCTCCACGCCCGCCCAGTGCGCGACATAGAGCGCGACGGCCAGGTTCATCGCCGGTCCCGTCGCGCGAAACACCGCCACCGCCAGCGGCAGCACCATGCCGGCGGCGCTGACCGGCACGCCGAGCCGTTCCGCCCCGCGCAGCATGGAAGGCAGGCTGGCGAGCGACGACTGGGTGCTGATCGCAACCGCCTGGGACGGCGCCGCGGCCTGGGCAAACCGGACGATCGATCGCCCGCCGCCGACCGCGCCGAGCACGAAGCCGGCGATCCAGATGACCACGCCGACCGAGGAGACCACGAGGACATAGTGGACAAGCGCGCCGAACGCGCCGGCCCCGGCGCGGGCGCCGACCACGAAGGCCAGCGCCAGCACACCGATCGGCGCGAGCCACAACACCCAGTTGATCACGATCAGCATCGCCTCGACGATCGCCGCGAAAAAGCCCGTCAGCAGCCGGCGAGGCGCCTCGGGCAGCTGCGTGACCGCAAAGCCGAAGATCGCCGTGAACAGGATGAGCGGCAGGATCGCGTCGCTGGCGGCGGCAGCGACCGGGTTGGTCGGCACGATCGAGCGCAGGAAGCTCGCGATCGGCGGCGTATCGCTGGGCGCCGGCGGCGCCTGGCCGAGCGCCGCGCGCAGCGCCTCCGCGCTGTCGGCAGGAAGCGGGAACGCGTTCAGCACGGCCGGAATCATGAGCGCGGCCAGGAGCGCCGAGCAGATCAGCAGCACGGCGAACGTCAGGACCGCCCGGGCGGCGATGCCGCCGGCCCGCGCCGCTTCGGCATTGGTCGCGATCCCGGTCACCAGGAGAGAGATCAGCAGCGGCACGATCGTCATGCGCAGGCCATCGAGCCACAGCCCGCCGACCGTCTCCGCAACCGTCACCGCCGGCCCCGCAAGGCCAGGAGCAGCGAACCGCGTGGCGAGGATGCCGAGCCCGAGCCCGGCGACCAGCCCTGCCAGGATCCGGCCCGGCGGGGACAGGAGCGCGCTTTTCATCCCGGCTCCTTTCGCGAAAGCGCCGCCGATGGCAAGGCAAGGAAATGTGCGACGCGCGCAAGGATTTGGAGCAGCGATGGCTGGACCTGACCCGCCGCGCCCTGCCGGGCGTCGCGGCGGCCCGGCGCTGGCCGGTCACGGCGGACCACTGTTTCCAGCGCATCCTGCTCGACAACAGCTGTGGCGGCCGCTGGTACGATCATGTGCATGGCCGCCCCGCCTACGCCCATGCGCCGTTTCCGCTCCTCGCGCGCGCGGTCACGCTGGCGGAGGCGTGCCTCGACGGCAGCGCGGACCTGGCCGAACTCGACCGCCGCTCCCTCGCTTGGCGGGGAAAGGGCGGTCAGCGGCCCTGCCGCTTGCGGCGATGATGCTCCCGCTCCATTCGAAGACGCTGGCGCGGCTTGATGATCGCGTACCAGCCGACCATCGCCGACAGCAGGAGCAGCATCGCGCCGGCCATCGCCAGAACAAACGACAGATCAATCACTATCCGTTACTCGCACGACCAAGACCGGCCGGCCGATAGCATCGGCAGCCGGGCGGGCAAACCCGTTTTGGACGGGGCGTGACACGAGGCCGGTCGAGGCCATCGACGCCTCTTGAGCGACCGGGCGGAACGCCGCAGAAGAAAGGCCGGCCGCGACGCGCCGGCGCGTGGGGTGCCGGCCTGGCGGCCGCCCGAAGAAAGGCCTGCCGATGATTCGCGTCCCCCTTGCCGCGCTGGCCCTCGCCCTCCCCGCCGCGCCGGCCGCGGCGCAAGCGCCGGCATCGCCAGCCGCCTCGGCCAATGCCGCAGCCTATGCCGCCGATCATGCGAGCATCGACAGCATCGTCGGGGCGCTTTACGCCGTCATTTCCGGCGAGCGCGGCGAACGGCGCGACTGGGCACGGTTCCGCGCGCTGTTCCACCCGTCGGCCCGGATGATCCCGACCGGCCGGCGCGCCGCGGGGGAACCGGTGACCGCGCGCAGCATCACGCCCGAGCAGTATGAAACGCTGAGCGGTCCGCGGCTCGAGGGCGACGGCTTCCAAGAGCGCGAGATCGCCCGTCGCGTCGAAAGATTCGGCCACATCGCCCATGTCTTCTCGACCTACGAGGCGCGGAACAGCAAAGCCGATCCGCAGCCCTTCGTGCGCGGCATCAACAGCATCCAGTTGTTCAACGATGGCACCCGCTGGTGGGTGCTGACGGTCGCATGGAGCGCAGAGTCGCCGGACATGCCGCTGCCGGAGGCGTATCTGCCGCGCTGAGGGGCCTTCGCGAACAAGTCTGCGCAAGCCGGATCAAGGATCGGCAAGAGCGGGAGCGCGCGCGGGAGAGTTTCGGTTCAAAACGGAGCGACCCTCAACTTCAAGGCGCGCCAAATGACCTTTACGGACATGATTTCGCCCGAAGATACCGCTTTGGTATTGATCGACTTCCAGCCTGCGATGTTTCAGGGTGTCCAGAGCCACGATCGATTGGAAGTGGTCCACAACGTTCAGATTCTTGCGAAGACCGCTCAGTTGTTCGGCCTTCCTGTCGTGCTCTCGACAGTCGCGAAGGACAGCTTTTCCGGACCGTTCATGCCGGAAGTCACCGATCTTTTCCCTGATCATGACATCATCGACCGGACATCGATCAACTCCTGGGTCGATCCGAATTTCCGGGCAGCCATTGCCGCCACCGGGCGCAAGAAGCTTGTTCTCGCCGGCCTGTGGACGGAAGCGTGCGTGATGTTCCCCACGCTCGATCTGATCCGTGAAGGCTATACGGTGTTCGTGCCGACCGACGCGTGCGGCGACGTCTCGCGGGAAGCGCACGAGCGGGCCGTGCAGCGCCTGATCCAGGCCGGAGCCGTGCCGATGACCAGCCTGCAGGTGGCCTTCGAGCTGCAGCAGGATTGGGCGCGCGCAGCCACCTACGACGGGGTGATGGCGATCCTGAAGGCGCACACGCCCTATGGCATCCAGGTCCGCTTCTCGAAATGGGCGCTCGGCGAGCATGCCAGCGAGGCAGGCGCGGCGATGGCCGCCGAATAGGCTCAGGAACCGGCCCGGCTGCGCTCTCCTTACGCCCCGCGCCGGGCCTCTGGGCGGGTGGACGTCCCTGGACACGTCCTCCCGCCCATTTCTGCTCCGGCCGCCGGACAGGAGGTTGCGCATATGAAGCCCTATCTTCTCTCGCTCGCCGCTGGCCTGCTCGTCGGGGTGGTTTACGGGCTGCTCAACGTGCGATCCCCGGCGCCGCCGGTGATTGCGCTCGTCGGCCTGCTCGGAATTCTCCTCGGCGAGCAGATCGTGCCGGTCGCGCGGCGGATGCTGAGCGGCCGCGACGGCGACCTGGCGGCGGTCGCGCGCGCCTGCGACGACCATATGTTCGGCCGGCTGCCCGGTCATCACGGCGCTGCCGAGCCGCCCCAGCAGGAGCGGCATTCGGCATGACAGGACAGTCGCGACGCGAGGTGAATGCCGGCCTTGCCGGCCTCGGCCTTGCGGCGCTCAGCGGGACTTCCAGCATGGCGACATCCCCCTCTGCCCCCGATGTCATCCTGACCAACGGGCGCTTCACGACCCTCGATCGCGCAAAGCCGGACCCGGAAGCAGTGGCGATCACGGCAGGCCGCTTTTCCGCCGTCGGCGACCGCGCCGACATCCTGCCGACCCGCGGGCCGGCCACGCGGCTGATCGATTGCGGCGGCCGCCGGGTGATCCCGGGCCTGTGCGACAACCACATCCACGTGATCCGGGGCGGGCTGAACTTCAATCTGGAGCTGCGCTGGGACGGCGTGCCGAGCCTTGCGGACGCGATGCGGATGCTGAAGGAGCAAGTCGCACGCACGCCGCCGCCGCAATGGGTGCGCGTGGTCGGCGGCTTCTCCGAGCATCAATTCGCCGAGCGCCGGCTGCCGAGCCTGGCCGAGATCAACGCCGTCGCCCCCGACACGCCCGTCTTCATCCTTCATCTCTATGACCGCGCGCTGCTCAACGCCGCGGCGCTCCGCGCGGTCGGCTACACGCGGGACACGCCGAATCCGCCCGGCGGCGAAATCCAGCGCGATGCCGCCGGCAACCCGACCGGGCTGCTGATCGCGTCGCCCAATGCCGGCATCCTCTACGCCACGCTTGCCCGCGGCCCGAAGCTGCCGCTCGACCACCAGGTGAACTCGACGCGCCACTTCATGCGCGATCTGAACCGGCTGGGCGTCACCAGCGTGATCGATGCCGGCGGCGGGTTCCAGAATTATCCCGAGGATTACGAGGTCATCCAGCGCCTCCACGATGCCGGGCAGCTGACGCTCCGCATCGCCTACAACCTCTTCACTCAGAAGGCCGGTGCCGAAAAAGAGGATTTCCTGCGCTGGACCGCCGGCGCGAAATACCACCAGGGCGACGATTTTTTCCGGCTGAACGGCGCCGGCGAGATGCTGGTCTTCTCCGCTGCGGATTTCGAGGATTTCCGGATGCCGCGGCCGGACATGCCGGCCACGATGGAAGCCGATCTCGAGGCGGTGGTCCGCATCCTCGCCCAGAATCGCTGGCCGTGGCGCCTGCACGCGACCTATGACGAAACGATTTCCCGTGCGCTGGACGTGTTCGAAAAGGTGAACCAGGACGTTCCGCTCGAGGGGCTGCACTGGTTCTTCGACCATGCGGAAACGATTTCCCCCCGCTCGATCGACCGGATCGCGAAGCTCGGCGGCGGCGTCGCCGTCCAGCACCGCATGGCCTATCAGGGCGAGTATTTCGTCGAGCGCTATGGTGCCGCCGCTGCCGCCGCGACGCCGCCCGTCAAGCGCATTCTGGAGTCCGGCGTGCCGGTGTCCGCCGGCACCGACGCGACGCGCGTCGCGTCCTACGACCCCTGGGTGTCGCTGTCCTGGCTCGTCACCGGCAAGACGCTCGGCGGCCTTGGCCTCTATCCGCAGGCCAATCTGCTGGACCGGGAGACGGCGCTGCGCCTGTGGACCGAAAAGACCGGCTGGTTCTCGAACGAAATGGGGCTGAAGGGGCAGATCAAGGCCGGCCAGCTGGCCGATCTCGCCATTCTCTCCGACGACTATTTCGCCGTCCCGGGCGATGCGATCCGCCAGATCACGTCCGTCCTCACTCTGGTCGGCGGCCGCCCGGTCTGGGGAGACGCCGAATTCGCCGGCCTGGCGCCACCGTCGCCGCCGGCGATGCCGGACTGGTCGCCGGTCAACAGCTATGGCGGCTATCAGAAGCAGGCGGGCGTCGCGGCGCCCCATGTCGCACGCGCCGCCGCCTGCGGTTGCGGGACCGGCTGCGCAGTCCATGGCCACGACCATGCCCGCGCGACGACCGCGCCGGTCGCCGACCTGAAGAGCTTCTGGGGCGCGCTTGGCTGCGCCTGCTGGGCGGTCTGAACATGATCGGGTTCCTGGCGCGGGCGCTCCTCTGTTCGGCTTTTCTGGTGAGCGGGGTCGCCAAGGCAGTCGACTTTCCCGCGGCGGCCGCAGAAGTCGCGGCACTGACCGGGATGGCAGGTGCCTCTGCGCCGATCGCCGCGCTCGTCATCCTCGTCCAGCTCGGTGGCAGCGCGCTGGTCCTGGCCGGCGGGCGCTGGGCCGTGGGCGGCGCGGTGCTGCTGGGCGGCTTCACCATCGCGGCGACGCTGGTCGCCCACGCATTCTGGGCGAAGACGGGCGGCGAGGCGGCGCGCGACCTCGCGACCTTCTTCGAACATGCCGGGCTGGTGGGCGGCTTTCTGCTGGTGGCGCGCGCGGGCGCCGGGGCGGCGCGGACATGAGGCCCCGCTTGCTCTCGACGCTGCTCGCTTTTCTGTCCGGCTATGTCGACACGGCCGTCTTCGTCCATATGGGCGGGCTTTTCGTTGCCCATGTCACTGGCAACTTCGTGCTGCTCGGCGCGACGGTCGCCGGGGCGGCGATCGGCGGCGCGCATGGCGGGACGACGGTGCTGCAGCTGATCGCCTTCCCTGTCTTCTTCCTGTCGGCGATGCTCGCCCCGATCCTGGCCGACCGCGTCGCGGCCGCGCGCCGGACGCCGATGCTTCTGTGGCTGGCCGCGGCGATCACCGGGATCGCGGGTGCGCTGGCGTTGCTGCTGCCGGCGGCCACGGACGCCGCGCTGGCCATGCTGCTGGTCGCCGCAATGGGCTTGCTGAACGCCGCCCACCGGATGGATGCCACGCTCGGCCCCCCGTTTACGGTGATGACCGGGAACGTGACGGCCGTCGCCATCGCCGCGGCCCGGCAGATCGGGCTGAGCCGCGCGCCCGACCCCCCGCCCGCCGGCCCGGCATCGTCGGTCATGCTGGTCCTGGTGCTCGCATTCGCCGCGGGCTGCGCGGCCGGCGCGTTCGTCCAGCCGATGCTGGGGCTCGGCGCGATGCTGGTCCCGGCCGGACTGATGGCGCTGGGCCTGGCTGGGCGGGGCCACCCGGGCAGCGCCGCCCATGCAAAAGGCTGAGCGGCCGGCGGCGCCGGGCCGGATGCGCCGGGTGGCGGTGGCGCTGTGGCTGGTCTCGACCGCCGCTCCGCTCGCGGCCGAATGCGCCGATCTGCCGGCCATCCGCTCGCAGCGCTACGAGGAGGATTATCGGGGGCTCGCCGATCCGTCCTGCCGCGACGATCCGCTCCGGCGGCTGAAATACATCCCCATCGGGCGTGACGGCGCGCATCTTTCGCTGGGCGGGGAGACCCGCACCCGGATCGAAATCGCCCGCAACCCCGATTTTGGGCTGGACGCACGGCGTGACCGGGCCGTGCAGCAACGGCTGCTGCTGCACGCCGATCTTCATGCGGCGGAGGATGTCCGCCTGTTCGTCCAGTTCGGTTCCTTTCTGGCCGAGCGGCGGATCGGTGAAGCACCGACGGACGTCAGCCGCCTCGATCTGGTCCAGGCCTTTGCCGAAGCCGGCACCGACCTGGCCGGCGGGCGCGCGAGCCTGCGCGCGGGGCGGCAGGAAGTCTCGCTCGGCTCGGCGCGGCTGATCTCGGTCCGTGAAAGCCCGAACATCCGGCGCTCCTTCGACGGTGGCCGGGCGACGTGGCGGCGCGGCGACGCCGAGATCGAGGGCTTCTGGATGCGGCCGATTGCGCTCGATCGCGGCGTGTTCGACGATGCGAGCGACGGCAACGAGCAGGTCTACGGCGTCTACGCGACCCTGCCGCTCGCCACGGCCGGCGGCGAGCGCGGCCTTGATGTGTACTGGATCGGATATGAGCGCGATCGCGCCCGCTTCGCCGCCGGCACCGGGGCCGAAACCCGCCATTCGCTGGGCCTGCGCCTGTTCGGCAGCGCGGCCGGGTTCGACTGGGATGTCGAACCGATCGTGCAATTCGGCCGCTTCGCAGGAGGCCGGCTGCGCGCATGGACGATCGCGAGCGACCTTGGCTATCGCCCGCCCGGCGTCCCGTTCTCGCCGCGGCTCGGGCTCAAGGCCGATGTCGCGAGCGGCGATCGTGACCTGGGCGATCGAACGCTCGGCACGTTCAACGCCCTTTACCCGAAACTTCCCTATTTCACCGAGGCCGGGCTTGCCGTCCCGTCCAACATCATGGACCTGCATCCGACGGTCGCGCTCGAGCTGGCAGACCGCCTGGTGCTTGAACTGGGGGTCAATTTCCTGTGGCGGCACCGCCGCGCCGATGCCGTCTACGTGCCGCCGCTGCTGCCGCTCGCCGGATCGCCCGGCGGCAGTCGCTATGTCGGCGCCCAGTGGGAAGTGAATGGCGAGTGGACGGTGAGCCGCGGCGTCGAGCTCAAATGCTTCTTCGTCCATTTCGCCCCCGGCGGCGCGGTCACCGGGCTTGGCGGGCGCGGGAGCGACTTCCTCGCAACGTCCGTGGCGCTGAAGTTCTAAGCTGTCGGCCCGGGCGGCCGCGGCGGGTCATCGCCCGCTTCCCGTCAATAGACGACGACGCTGCGGATGCTTGTCCCCGCATGCATCAGCTCGAAACCCGTGTTGATTTCGTCGAGCTTCAGGACATGAGTGATCATCGGGTCGATCTCGATCTTGCCGCCCATATACCAGTCGACGATCTTCGGCACGTCCGTCCGCCCTCTGGCGCCGCCGAAGGCCGAGCCTTTCCAGACCCGCCCGGTGACGAGCTGGAACGGCCGGGTCGCGATTTCCTTGCCGGCTTCGGCTACGCCGATGATGATCGATTCGCCCCAGCCGCGGTGGCACGCCTCGAGCGCGACGCGCATCACCTGCACATTGCCGGTGCAGTCGAACGTGTAATCGGCGCCGCCATCGGTCAGCGCGACCAGATGGGCGACGAGATCGTCGCCCACCGCGGTCGGGTTGACGAAATGGGTCATGCCGAAACGGCGGCCCCATTCCTCCTTCCCCGGATTGATGTCGACGCCGACGATCATGTCGGCACCGACCAGCTTCAGCCCCTGGATGACGTTGAGGCCGATGCCGCCGAGCCCGAACACGATGCAATTGGCGCCGGGCTCGACCTTGGCGGTCTTGACCACCGCGCCGACGCCGGTGGTGACGCCGCAGCCGATATAGCAGCTCGACTGGAACGGCGCGTCCTCCCGGATCTTGGCGACGGCGATCTCCGGAAGCACGGTGAAGTTCGAGAAGGTCGAGCAGCCCATATAGTGATAAATCGGCCGGCCCTTGTACGAGAAGCGCGTGGTGCCGTCCGGCATCAGCCCCCTGCCCTGGGTCGCCCGGATCGCCGTGCACAGGTTGGTCTTGCCGCTCAGGCACGACTTACACTGGCGGCATTCGGGGGTGTAGAGCGGGATCACGTGATCGCCGGGTGCTACGGACGTCACGCCCGGGCCGATGTCGCGGACCACCCCGGCGCCTTCATGGCCGAGGATCGACGGGAACAGCCCCTCGCTGTCGAGCCCGTCCAGCGTATAGGCATCGGTGTGGCAGATGCCGGTCGCCTTGATCTCGACCAGCACTTCGCCGGCCTTCGGCCCTTCGAGATCGACTTCGACGATCTCCAGCGGCCGCTTCGCCTCGAATGCCACCGCCGCGCGACTTTTCATTCGTCTTGCCCCCGATTCTCTGCATCGCCCGCTGGCGGGGCGTCTCCTCCGCCGCTTCTACGGCCACCAGGGCCGCGTCATCCGGCCGGCTCTCCACCTTGCGCGCGAGATTCTCCGGCTCCTGATGCACGGCATGGAGCCGGATTGACAGAAAATGTTCGCGCCGTGCGCCACGTTCCGCACGGCCGGCCTCATCCGGCTCGAAATCATCAATGACCGCGCAGGTCGGCAGCCAGGCTCGGCCAGCTGCTCCCCCGTGTTGACGCGGTCGCGGAGCGCCGCCACCTCGCCGGTCGGCGCCAAAATGCCCACCGGGGAACGTCTGCGCGCCGCGCGGTGCTTCGGGGCTGCGCCGGAATCGCCCGCCCCGCGCGCTGCGAACGGCAAGCAATACGCTTGCAGGATGAGATACTATATCATAAAGCCGGCGGCAAAACGGGGGAAGCCGCCGATGATCGGGGACGCGGAGTTCGATGCGCCGGACGCGGCCACGCCGGGCCGTGCCGGCGAAGCGCTGCTCGAAGCGCGTGGCCTGACCAAGCGCTATGGCGATCACCTGGCGCTCGACCGGCTCGACCTTGCCGTCGGCGCCGGCGAGATTCTCTGCCTGCTGGGCGCAAACGGCGCCGGCAAGACGACGACGCTCAACCTCTTCCTCGGCTTTGCCGAACCGACGGCGGGCGCGGCGCTGGTCGGCGGCCGCGAGGTCGCGGCAGACCCGGCGGCGGCGCGCGCCCAGCTTGGCTATGTCGCTGAGGTGGTCAGCCTCTATCCGACGCTGAGCGGCGCCGAGAATCTGGACTTTTTCGCCGAACTGGCCGGCCGGACCGTGGACCGGTCGGCGCGCGACGCCCTGCTCGTCCGGCTGCGCTTTCCGGTCGAGCAGATCGACCGCCCCGCCGGCAGCTATTCGAAAGGCATGCGCCAGAAGCTCGGTCTCGCCATCGCGCTGATGAAGGGCGCGCGCGCCATCCTTCTCGATGAACCGCTGTCCGGGCTCGATCCGGCGGCCGCCAATGATCTGGTCGCGGTGCTGCGCAACACGGCCCGCGGCGGGACCGCGCTGCTGGTGTCCACCCACGACATTTTCCGCGCAAAGGACGTCGCCCACCGGATCGGCATCATGCGCCACGGCCGGCTGGTCGAGATGGTCGATCCGCGCACGCTGACGGCGCCCGAGCTGGAGCAGCTCTACCTCGTCCACATGGCCGAGCACGCCGCATGAGCCAGGCCGCCGCCATCGCCCGCAAGGACCGGCGCGAGTTCGTCCGCGACCGGCGCCTGATCGTCATGTCCGCGCTGGTGCTGCTTCTCTCGCTGGCTGCCGTGCTGACTGCCTATGCCCGCGTGGCCGCGTTCGAGCAGGACCGGCTGGCGACCGAGCGACGCGACCGCGCAACCTGGGAGAGCCAGGGCGAGCGCAATCCCCATGCCGCCGCCCATTTTGCAAGCTGGGCGCTTCGCCCGCAGACTCCGCTCTCGGTGCTGGAACCCGGCGTCACGCCCTATGCCGGCGCTGCGATCTGGATGGAGGCGCATCGGCAGAACGGCGCCCGGGCGCGCGCCGTCGACGACGCCGCCATCGCGTTCGATCTCGGCACCTTCAGCGTCGCATGGATGCTCCAGACGATCGTTCCGCTGCTGCTGTTCGTGGCGGCCGCGGGGCTCGTCGCACGCGAGCGGGAGCGCGGCACGCTGCGGCTGCTGCTGGTCGGCGGCGCGGATGCGCAGGCGCTGCTCCCCCGGAAACTGCTCGCCCTCGGGCAGATCGCGCTGCTTCTCGCCGCGCCGGTGCTGGTGGCCGGCACGCTTGCAGCGCTTCTCGCCGGGCCCGCCGATCCGATCCGCCTCCTGCTATGGGCGCTGGCGCATCTCGTCTTTCTCGCGATCGTCGCGACCATTGCCACTGCGGTGTCGGCGCTGGCGCGATCGGTGTCCGGTGCCATGCTGGTGCTGATCGGGCTGTGGTGCGTGGGCGTCCTGCTCGCACCTCGCGCCGGCGCGGCGCTCGCGCAGGCCGTCGCGCCGACGCCCGCGCCCGAAACCTTCTGGGCCGAGCTGCGCGAGGATCTCGCCAAGGCGCCGGACCCGTTCTCCGATCCGGCGTTCGAGGCCGCAATGCTCCGCCGCTACGGCGTCCCCAGACGTGCCGACCTGCCGGTCAGCTTCGCCGGGCTGCAGCTCGACGAAAGCGAGCGGCAGGGCGCGCGGGTGTTCGACCGCCATTTCGGACGGCTGGCCGCCACCCATGCGCGGCAGCGCGCGGCGATGCGCTGGGCGGCGCTGCTGTCACCGGTGCCGGCGCTCCAGAACGTCTCGACGGCGCTGGCCGGCACCGACGGCATTCACCAGCTGGCGTTCCAGAACCAGGCCGAAGCGCACCGCCGAGCGATGATCGGCGCGCTCAACCGCGACATGGTGGAGCACGGCGTCGGCGCGGATTTCGACTATAAGGCCGGCGACACGCTGTGGCGGACGACGCGGGCCTTCCGCTTCCAGCCACCGGCGCTCGCGGCGATCCTGCGCACGATCTGGCCGGATCTCGTCCTGCTCGGTCTCTGGGCGCTCGCGGCGGCCGCGCTGCTCAAGCTTGCCGCCGGGCGGATGGCGCGGAGCCTCGGCTGATGGGGCGGCTGGTTCTGCTCGAGATACGGCAGCTCGCCCGCGAGCGCTTTGCCTGGCTCGTGCTGCTGCTTCTCCTTCTCTCCGCAGGGCTGGCAATCGCCAATGGCCGGGCGGTGATGGCCGCGCAGATCGAGGGCCGCGCCCTTGCCGCGCGCGGCGACCCGGCCGCCCGCGACCGGGTGGCGGGCGCGCTCGAACCCGGTGCCGATCCCGCGATGGCGGTGCTGGTGCCCTATTGGATCCGCGCCGAGGCCGTTTCGCCGCCGCCGCCGCTCGCCGACTTCACCGCCGGCCGCGCGCCCTATGAGCCGCAGGCGACGAGCATCACGCTTCGCGCGCGCCCCGACACGCTGTTCGAGCGGACGGCCGTCGACAATCCGGAGGCGACGGCACGCGGCAGCCTCGACCTTGGCTTCGTGGCCGTGGCGCTGGTGCCGCTCGCGCTGATCGCGCTCGGCTATGGTTTGTTCGCTGCCGATCGGGAGAGCGGCGCTGCGCGGCTGCTGCTGGTGCAGGGCGGAACGCCGACGCGCCTGCTGCTCGCGCGAAGCCTGCCGCGGCTGGCGCTGGTCCTGGCGCCGATCGGGCTCGCTGCGGCGGTGCTGCTGGCGACCGGCCCGGCGCTGCCGGACCGTGCGCCGGCGGCAGCGGCGTGGTTGGCGATCGCGGTGCTGCTCGCGCTCTTCTGGTGGGCTGCGATCCTGTTCGTGAACGCGTTCCGCGTGACGGCGGAGACGGCGGCGCTTGCCCTGGTGTCGTTATGGGCCCTGCTGACGCTCGTCCTGCCCGCCGTGATCGCCGCCGTCGCCCAGCTGGCCTATCCGCCGCCGTCCCGCTTCGATCAGATCGCCACCGCGCGCGCCGCCGAGGTGGCGGCAACGACCGCGTACGAGAATGATCACCCCGAGCTGGCCGCGAGCGGCTTTGCCGGCCGGCTGGCCTCGGTCCGCAAATCGTTGGAGGTGGGCCGCGCCGTGGACCGGGCGGTCGCGCCGATCTCCGCCCGCTTCGACGCCCAGCTGCACGGCCAGCAGCGGATCGTGCGGGCCCTCGCCTGGCTTTCCCCGCCGATGGCGGCCGCCGATGCGATGACCGCCGTCGCCGGCACCGACGTCGCCCGCGCGCTCGGCTTCCGGGCAGCCGCCGGCGAACATCTGGCCACGTTGAAGCACCGGCTGGGCGCCGTGATCGACCGTGGCACGGTCATCACCGCCGCCGAATATCGCGCCCTGCCCGGCTTTGCCTGGCAGCCGGCACCGGCCCGCCCCGCCGGGGCGATCGCGCTCCTGCTGGCGGCCAGCCTCGCCCTTGGCGGCACCGCGCTCGCGCGGTTGCGGCGGGCAGCGGTCTGAGCGGCTCAGCATCGTTACGGGCGCGGTGCTGCTGCGCGGCGCGGGTGCCGCCGATCTGATCGCCGGGCGCCGGATCGGCGGCCATCTGACCGTCGATTTCTGAGCGGACCGCGCTCAGCCGTCGATCCCCGCCCCTCGCTCCGCCGCCTCGATCCGGGCGATGTCGATGCGGTCCATCGTCATCATCGCGGCAAAGGCGCGGGCCGCCGCCGCCCGGTCGGGATTGCTGTTCGCGCGAAGCAGCGCGCGCGGCGTGATCTGCCAGGAAAAGCCCCAGCGATCCCGGCACCAGCCGCAGGCGCTCGGCGCGCCGCCATGGCCGATGATCGCGTCCCAGTAGCGGTCGGTCTCCGCCTGCGTCTCGGTGACGACCATGAAGCTCACCGCTTCATTGGGGCGGAAAGCCGGCCCGCCGTTCAGCCCGACGAAGGCGCGGCCGAGCACGGTGAACTCGACCGTGAGCTCGGTGCCCGCCGCGCCTCCCGGAAAGTCGGCGGGCGCCGTCAGGGCCGGCCCGACCTGGCTGTCGGGAAACGTCGCCGCGTAGAACTCGGCCGCGCGCCGCGCCTCGCCATGGTCGAACCACAGGCATGTGACGAGCCGGTCGGGGCCGGCGCCGATCGACATCGTCATCTCAGCTGTCCAGCACCACGACAGGGTCGAAGCCGCCGAAGATCATCCGTTTGCCATCGAACGGCATCGCCGGCAGCGTCTTCATCCGGGGATCTTCCATGCACGCCTTCATGCCTGCATCGCGCGCCGCCTTGTCCGGCCACTCGATCCAGGAAAAGACCACCGCTTCGTCCGCCTCCGCCTGCACGGCACGGCGAAAATCGGTGCGCTTGCCCTCCGGCACATCGTCTCCCCACGCCTCGATCACCCGCAGCGCACCATGCTCCAGGAACAGCGCGTCCACGGCCTGGGCATGATCGATAAACGCCTGCCGGTTGGCCGCCGGCACCGCGATCACGAACCCGTCGATATAGCTCATCCCATCTCTCCTTCTCGGGCGAACCGGCGCTGCCGCCGCCATTCTCGCCGCGGCCACCGGGGCGCCATCGACCGATGGCCCTGCGCCTCGGACGCCGGCAGGCCGGGCGGCGGCGATGCCCTGCCGCGGTGCGTAGCCCCGAGTCGCGTCGTCCGGCTTGCACATTCCGCCGGCCGATCCCGCGCCGGGCTTGCATCGGCTCGGGAAATGCCGTTCCTCAAGGGGATGTCGACGGACGCTCTGATCGCCGCGCGCCTCCTCACGGCTGCCGCCGGGGAGACGGTCGGCGCGATCGCCGAGACGCATCTGTTCGTCGTGCATGTCGGCCCGCCGGTGCAGGCGCGTTGCCGGCTCGGCCCGCTTGCCGCCGACCGACTGCAGCAGCGGGGCGACATCGACATCGTGCCGGTCGGGGTTCAGGGCGTCTGGGCGGACGATCGGCCCGCGCGGGTGCTGACGCTGCGCTACGATCCGGACCTGCTGGATGCGGCGCTCCCGCCGCGTCTCGGCGTCCGCGATCCCGGTCTGGCGCCGGTCATCGCCGCCTTCGAAGCCGAACTGACTCGCGACCGCGTCGACCATTTTCATCTGGCGGGCCTCGGCGCCGCCTTCGCCGCCCGCGCCTGCGCGCGGTTCGGCGACGGGCTTCGCCGGCGGGTCGCGCCGTTGGCCGATCGGCACCTGCGCGCGGTTGCCGCGCACGTCGAAGCCGCGCTCGGGCGGTCCATCGACGTAGCCGAGCTGGCGGCGGTCGCCGGGCTGCGCCCTTCGCAGTTCACGGCCGCCTTCCGAAGCGCAACGGGGCTGACGCCCCATGGCTTCGTGACGCGCGCCCGCATCGCGCGGGCACGCACGCTGATCGGCGCCAGCGACGTGCCGCTCGCCGAAGTGGCGCTGGCCTGCGGCTTCAGCGACCAGAGCCATCTCTCGCGCCGCCTGAAGGAGCATCTGGGCGTGACCCCGGGCCAGCTGCGGGCGCAGGCGGCGCATCGCCCGGGCGCCTAGGGCGCAGGCACCGCGACCGGGGAGGATCCGCAGGGCCGGACGACAGAGCCGACCGACGGGCCGCCCGGCTGAACGCCGAGACTGGAGCCGGGGCGCCCGAAAGTGTTACTGAGGTGCAACGACTCCGCTTGGGGCAGGCAGGTTCGTGGCACTCTCCGGCGCGGTCGTGCGGCGCAGATGGTCCGATCTGGAACGGGGGTAAAGCCGATGCGAAGCTCAGTTCTGCTGGCGTTGCTCCTCGGCGGTGTGGCCATGGCGAGCTGCTCGGCCGGGGCCTCGGATCCCGCCGATCCCGGCGGCACGGCGCCCGCGGCGGGGGCGAGCACCGCTGCCTGGCCGGCATCTCTCAGACTGGTTGGCGACGGATTCCCGCAGGCCGGAGCCCCGTGCCGCGTGATTGGCGAAACCGCCGCCACCGCCGATTTCCTCGACGATCAAGCGACGCTTGCCGGCTGCCTCGATCCAGCGGACGCGGCCAAGCTCGGCGGCAGGGTGGTCGCGACGGTGGACGGCGTCACGCTGGTCTCGGTGCCGCATGATCGGCCGCCGCCCGGTGACGGCGACAGCCAAGGCGATGCGCTGGTCGCCGGCACCAAATACAATGCCACCGCGGCGTTGCGCTGCTCCGGATACCGGGGCGCCGGTCCGGGCCTCTGCCCGGCGGGCGTCGTCCGCGGCACCGAGACCGGCACCTATATCGAGGTGACGCTCCCCGACGGCCGCCAGCGCGTGATCTTCTTCGATCAGGACGGCCGCTTCCTGTCCTTCAGCACCGCAGAGGCGGATGGCACCGCCGCCATGAAAATCGATGCCCGGCGCGAAGGCGACACAACGATCGCGACGCTCGGCACCGAACGCTACGAAATCCCCGACGCCTTCCTGACCGGCGGCTGAGCCGGGGTGCGAAACCGTGTCCGGCCGATGCGGGCACGGAACCGCATCCCCGCGCCCGGGCCCGGTTCGACGCACCCGCCACCGCGGAGCACAGGCCGCCGCCCGCTCCCGCCGCGAGATCGCTAGAAGCTTTTTCGGAGATTGAGGCTCGCGATCCTTCCGAGCGGATTGAGATAGGCCGGCTGATAGATGACGGGGATCGCGCCAGCGGCATCGCGCACCTGCGGCCGGACGTTGAACAGATTGACGATGGCGATGCTCACCCGTGATCCCTTCAGCCAGGAAGGTGGATTCGCTCCGCCGAATCGCTCGGCCAGATTGGCGAACAGGTTCACATCGACTGTGCCATAGGCAGCGAACCGAAGGTCGGATGCGGTGTTGTCCGCGTCGTCCGGCCCGGTGATGTTGGTGCCGCTCACCCAGGCAGCGGTAACGCGGGCACCCAGCCCCCTCTTGAAGACTCCTGCCTGGAGCTCGATCTCGTGGCGCGGCCGGCCCCCGCTGAAATCCACGCCCGATCCCTCCAAGAGATCGAGCGTGGCGCCGCCAGATCGGAGGCGGACTTCGTCCCGCAAGCGTCGTGTATAGTAGACGGCAAGGTAGAGACGGCTGAGCAGCGTGTCGCCCAGCCTGGAACCCGGCGTGCCGGGCTGCGCCGCCACGATGCTCGCCCCTGCTGGCAGGCGGCGGCGTGCCTCCGCTTCATTCTGCACGAACCGGGGCCTCAGCCCCTGCAGCTCCGCCGGGACTGCGCCGAGGGGCCGAGCGAAGTTGAACCCGACGCGGATCTGCTCTTGGTCTGATCGGTCGAAGTTCAAGGGACGTGCGTCGATGCTGACCAATCGATTGTCCGCGCCACGGGTGAACCGCTCAGGAAAGGCGGCTTCGATCTGCGGAAGTGGAAGCGGAAATGCTGCGATCGGGTCGTCGATGCGAGTTCGGAGATAATCGACGGTGACCGTCAAATTGCGGCGGGCGAAAGGCTCGGCGGTCAGGCCGAGGCTGATCACCTGTCGATCCTCGGGGCGCAGGGCAGGGTTCCCCCCAAAGCTGCGAATCAGATCGACGGTCTCGCCACGCGAAAAGTCGAACGTCCGGACATTGGGTGTTAAGACCAGCGGCCCGCCCAGCTGCTCGACCGTCGGCGCGCCCTCTTCCTGCGTAACCGAGGCGATCAGATTGACGGCCGGCGTCGGCGTCCAGTTCAGCCCATAGCCCCAGCTTCGCAATGTGCCGATGTCCGAAAGCTCCTCCAAGCCGCCGTTGGCGTTGATCGACAGATCACCGAACAGGCCGCCTGCAGTCTTCCGGCGATCGGCCAGCGGCACGTTCAGTGTCGCCTGGGCAGCGGCGCGGTCGCGGGCGAGTTGGAACCGCCGATCCTCCCCGCCGAACCGGGACCTGCTGACGAAATCGCGAAAATCCAGGCCTGCGCTGACGCTAACCGACACTGGCCCGGCCGGCAGCTTGATTGCATCGCCGTTCAGCAGAACATCGGCGTTCGTCCTGGTATCGACACCCCGCGCCTGGTTGCGGAGCGTTTCTTCCTGCCCGGCGTCGATCCGCGTCGACACGCTGACCCGGTCATGGTTGCCGGTAAAGGTCCATTGCCAACGACCCAGCCGGCCACCCAGCGTCGTTCCCATCCGTACCGTCCGCGTGTCGACATCGCCTCTGACAGGACGGCCGGATGCCGCGATGCCGAACAGGTTTTGGCTGCGATCTGAATCGAAGCTCCCGGTCAAGGTCGAGGAGACGCCTTTCAGTAGCTCGGCACTCGCAGTGCCGCTGAGCTGAAGTCGTTCGGTCTTCGGCAGGAGTGTTCGGAACCGGGCTAAATCCTGCGCCCCGTCGACCTGGAAGACAGCACGTTCGCTTTCCAGCAGGGCACCCGATCGGCTGTATAGCCCGTCCAGGCTGAGCCTCGTGTCGCCGCGAATGCGCATTAGGGTTGCAGCCGCTCCTGGGGTATCGAGCCCGCCTTCGGTCGGGCGCGCGTACGAAAGCTGCGCCAGCCTCGAGTCAAACCGCTCAAACGTGACGACGTTCACGACCTTGCGCGCCGCGGGAAAACCGTAGCTGAGCGCCATCTCCTCGGGAAAAACTTCCAGGCGCTCGATCGCTTCGGCGGGGATCCGGGCGATTTCGGCCAGCCCCGAAATGCGTCGGCCATTCAGCAGAACGAGCGGACCGCTCGCATCCCGTTCACGCGCGCTGCCAACTCGCGGACCCAGCGTTTCAAGCAGCTCCCGGACGTCATTGGCACCGAGCGCCCGAAGATCAACCGCGTCGAAGCTCAGTTCCGCGGGAAAGTCGCCAGCAGCGTAACCGCGCGGCTTCGGAATGGCGACCACGATTTCGGGCGCCCCGCCGCCGGCGCCGGTGCTGGCGCCGAGTTGCTCCCGATATTGGGCTTCGAGCTGCTGCTGCACCTCGGGTGGTAAGGGCCGGCCGTCCGGCCCCCGGATCTCGAGCGTCGGAAGGATCGGGGGTGCAGCGATGGCGCGCGGTGATGTTAGTGGCTGATCCGGTCCGGCCGGGGGAGCCGAGGCACCGGCCTCCTGCCCGCACAGTTCCGCGGGAGCAGCGCCCAGCACAAGCCCGACGCATTCAAACGCAACCCGCCCCATCACTCAACCTTTCGGGACCGGCAGACTGGGTGCGCTCACGCGGCATCCCGGGTTCGCGGCCGCGGCCCGAGCCCGGGCCCAGTCCTCGAAGCGGCCGGCCAACGATCGTCCGCCGGAGTCGGTTAGCGCCGCGAGTTCGCCGAGCGCATCGCTGCCTCGCGCGTCCGCGGGCTGCCGCAGCGCCTGCCCCACCCGCCCGAGAATGTTCGGATTGTTCGTGGTTTGCGCAAGGAACTCGGCCAAAGCCATCGACTGCGCATAGAAGTCGGCAATCGCCTGCTCGGAGATGTCGAGCCGCTGCACGTCGACGACTGCCAGGGTCGGTGCGTCCCTTGCCGCCACGCGCGCATCGGCCAGCTGCCTTTGCATCACCCGCGATGCGAACAGCGGATGCGGACGAACCAAAAATCGGTCGAGCGGCACCAACCGGCCGGCGCAGAGGAGCTCGACGAAGTGGTCGCGCCGTCGTGCCTTCATCGCCGTCGTCTCGCCGGCGATCGCGACTGCCTCCTCGAACCAGTCAGGGGCGCTGCTGCCATATTGATCGGGCGCGGCGCCGGCAAACAAGGTGGCGGTCAGGAAAAGGTGGCTCAGTTCGTGACGGAGATTGGATTCGCTGTCGAACCCGCCGGCGCTTTGCGGGCGCGACACCCGATCGTCCGGTCCGAACCCTTCGGGGGGCCAAGGCAGGGCCCATTTCCGGCGATCTTCGTCGAACCGCATCAACTGCTCGACATAGGCCGATTCGACGATGACGCCTTGCCCCGGATGGACCCCGAAAGTGACAACAAAACGGCTCGCGGACTCTCGCAGGCGCTGCGCCGCCCATTGCGCCTTGGCCAGGGAGCCCGCCATGACGGTCCCGTGCGGCGTCTCCACGATCACGAGCTTCCCCTGATCGACCGGACGCGCGTGAAGGGACTCCTCGAGGCGCCAGTCCCCGGCGAGCCAGAAAACAGCCGCCAGCGTGCCCGCCAGGAAACTCGCGACCAAGACGCTCCGGCGGCGTCGATCGCCGGCAGAGCGCGCAAAGAGGCGATCCTTCAGCCGCGCCATTTGCATGTCGGGGTCATGATCTCTCTCCTCGCTGGGCTTCGCCAGAGAGACGCTCGCCGAGTCTTGGCGTGCCCGAGCGATCGAGCACGCCAAGCTTTTGATCAGTAATAAACCTTTCCGTCTACAGTGACCAAATAGCCGACCAGCCTGCCATTCTGGTCATAAACCGCACCGGCCGGAGCCGCGACAGCACAGGCCAACAGCGCTGCTGAGGCTGCAATCCGACGAAAGCGAACAATATGGCGCATCCCTTTCCCTCCCATTTCGCGTCGCAGATTCACGACTTCTCGTTCTAATATAATTGTTTCTGGTTTCTGTATTTCTTTAATTCATTACAACTATGTCGGAACTTGCGCCCAATCGGACGGTCCCGGCGGACAGTTTCGGCAGAGGAGCGGCAGGCGGAGCCAGCCACCGACTGCGATTGGTCGCGATCTGCCTGACCGTCCGACCGTCAGCTCCGGTCGACCGACCGCGGCGGTTGGACTTCATCTCGACCGGGCAAGAACACAGAGCCCGACGAGTCCGGCGGCTGCGGCTGTCTAGACCACGCGGACCAAGGTAGTCGCGAGTTCGGTGCGGTCGCGGCCGCCTTCCTTGGCGACATAGAGCGCCCGATCCGCTGCCTTGTAGAGCGTGTCGAAATCGGTGCCCGGCGGCACGCAGGAAATGCCGGCGCTCGCCGTGACGGCGATGTAGCCGCGCTCCGTCAGGACTTCCTCCGCGCTGATCGCCCGCCGTGCATCGTTGGCGACCTGGATCGCCGCTTCCGGCGTCAGCCCGGCCGCCAGCAGACCGAATTCCTCGCCGCCGAGCCGGCCCATCGATTCCGCATCCGGCACCCAAGTGAGCGCCGCCGCGGCGGCCTGCAGCACCCGATCGCCGGCATCATGGCCGAAGCTGTCATTCACCTGCTTGAAGTGATCGAGATCGAGCAGGATCAGCGTCACCGGCGCCCCGCCCGCAAGGAGCGCTTCGGCGCGCTCGACAAAGCCGCGCCGGTTGAGCAGCCCGGTCAGCGGATCGGTCTCGGCGATCTTTGCGATCCGGCTTTCCGCCGCCCGGGCGGCATCCCGCTCCACCCGCACCGTCCACAGATGATAGGCCCCCGAAATGGTGAGCCAAAGCGTTTGCAGCGCGCAGGCGCCGAGCACCATGTAGAGCCCGCCCGTGTCGCCGCGGCTGATCCCGCGATCGGCAAAGGTGCTCCACAGCACTGCCGCCATCGGCACCAGGAAGGACAGCAGAAAGCCGCGCGCCTGGCGGTTGCCATGCCACCATCCGAGCACGCTCGCCGCGATCAGGGCTGCAGCCGAGACCAGGATCGTGCCGTTCAGCACGCCGGCCAGGTGCGGCAGCCAGCGATCCGGGGTCGCGGCCGTCGCGAGGCCAATCACCGCGACTGCGGCCGCGATCGCGGCGAGGCCAAGCCGCACCCGCGGCCGGACGCTGCCGCCCGCGCTCGCCAGAAAGAAGCCGCCGGCGCAGGCGATCGCGCCCGTCGCACAGCCGGTGCCGAGCCGGGCGGCAACCGGCCCCGCGAGGCCCGGCGCGGCGAACAGCGCGACCTGGGTCCACAACAGTCCCCAGCCGAGCACGCACGCCGCCCAGGCGGCGTTCCAGATCGGCGCGGACTGGCGGGAGGCGAACCCGACCAGCAGATTGCCGAGCGTCGAGAGCGCGAGCAGCCCCAGCGCGGCGCCGATGATCAGCAGGCTCGCCGCCGCGGCGCGCGGATCCGGCTGGCCGACGACCGCCACCTTCAGCAGCCGATCCCAGGCCAGCCGCTCGACCTCGATCCCGATCGAGGTCAGCGCCGCCGTGCGATCGGGCACGTCGAAGGCGATCGTGCCACCCACGCGCCAGTGATTGCCGAACGCGCCGGCACTCGCCGCCCGCTGGACGGCAACACCATCGGCGAAGCGAAAGGTGACCGACGCCGATTGGAAGCGCGACGCACGGATGCGGACCTGCTCCACCCCCGCCGGCGGCTGGGCGGTGATCCGGAACCAGCCGTCGCGATAGCCCGCCGCGGATTCCGCGCACGTCGCTTCCGCCAGGCCCTCGATCGGCGGACAGGCGGTCGGCCGCAGCGCCGTCGCCGCAGGCATGGCAGCCGGCACGGCGCTGCCGAAGCCAAGGGCGAGCAGACCGGCCGCCAGCCGGATCACCAGATACTCCCGCACCGAAGCGACCCCCGATTTTTCTCAATCGACAATAGGGACAGGTGCTTAGCAAATCCCCAACGGCGCGCCAGTGGCGGCGGCGCACGGCCCGTCCGGCGCCGCACTCGCCGATTGACATCTGCCGCCTCGGCAATAGCTTCCGCCTCGGTCCGCGCCGCAAGAACCGGCGCCACGGGGGGAGTTCAAGACCGATGATCCGCACGCTTGCTTGTCTGCTTCTCCTGTTCGCCGTCGCGTCTCCCCCCGCTCCGATCAATGCCCAGCTGCCGACGGCCGCGCCGACGCTGGCGGCCGTGATCGACGAAGCGCTCGCCATCAACGAAGGGGAGCCGGGAACGCCGGAGCAGGCCGCGGCGGCCGCCGCCTATCGCGGCGTGCTGGACAAGGCGAAGCGGATCGATCGGGAACGGCTGAGCCTCGACGATCAGGTCGATCATGACCTGCTCGTCGCCCATGTGCGGATGCGCCTGTTCGAGATGGAGACGTTGCGGCTGCATGAAGTGAACCCGGCCTCGGTGTTCGCCCTGGAGCGGACCAATGCGCTGTTTCTCCGGCCCGGCGCCCTGCCCGACAGCGCCGTCCGCAAGGCGGTCGGCGAGCTGCGCCAGCTGCCGGCCGTGCTGTCCCGCGCCAAGCAGAACCTCAAGAACCCGGCGCGCACCTGGACCGAGAACGGCATCTACCAGGCCTATTATGCCCGCCTCCTCCTTCGCGACGAAGTCCCGAAGGCGATCGTCGACAGCCCGGAGCTGAAGCGCGAGCTTGTCGCCGCCGCCGGCGTCGCGCTCGCGGCGGTCGACGATTTCGAGCGCTGGCTGAAGACCGACCTGCTGCCGCGGTCGAAGCGCTCGCCGGCGTGGAAGCCCGAAGAGATCGAATACTATCAGTTCGTGCAGGAGCAGCTGGACGATTATGGCGTCGATGAGATGCTGCGGATCGCTGAGGAGGAAGAGCGCGTCCTGCTCGTCGAAATGAAGGAGCTGGCGCGTCAGATCCACCCGAGCGGTGATCTGCGCACGGCCTGGGAAGTGATGAAGAGCGAAGCGCCGCCCTGGGAGCATGTGATTCCGATGGCGCAACGCTATGTCGACATGATGAGCGACTGGCTGAGAGGGCCGGGCGCCCACATCGTCACCATTCCCGACTATATCGATTATGGCGCCCGGCTCTCCCCGCCGATGGCCCGCCGGATCCTGTCCTTCGGCGGTGCGACCGGCGGTCCCACCGTGGCGGGGCGTCAGTCGGGCTATTACATCCTGACGCCGCTCGAAGACATTCTCACCCCCGCGGAGCGGGCGAGCCGCATCAAGGCCTACAATCCCTACTGGACGCACGTGATCTCGTATCACGAATGGCTCGGCCACAATGTGCAGATCGCGGCACGGAACCAGCATGTCACCCGGCCCATGCGGCGCGCCTATCGCAGCGCCTATTTCAGCCAGTCCTGGTCCTTTTACCTCGAACGGCTGATGGAGGAGGAAGGCTATTACAAGACGCTGCCCTATATGGAGGAACTGAAGACCCGGATGGCCCGGCGGCAGATGCGCATGTGGCGGGTCCAGCGCATCCTGACGAAGCTGCGGATGGCGAAGGGCGAGATGACGTTCGACGAGGCGGTGACCGCCTATGTCGAGAAGATCGGCATGGAGCCCACCAACGCCTTCATCGAGGTTCAGCGCGATTCACAGACCCCGGCCTCGCCTGGGCGCGAGATCATCGGCGAAATCGTGATCGTGAAGCTGCGCGACGAGTATAAGCGGCGGATGGGCGAGCATTATTCGATGAAGCAGTTTCACGACACGCTGCTGACCTATGGCGATCTGCCCTTCAAGCAGATCCGCCGGCTGATGTTCCAGGATTAGGCCCCGGCCCCACGGAATGGGGCCAGGGGTTGGTCCGGAAGAGCGACGCGACGGCCACCCGGCGGTCAGCGCGGCCCCTCCGGCGGCGGGCCGCCGCCTTCGCCAAGGGCGTCGGACCGGTCTGGCCCGCGCCGCTGCACGAACGCGGGCAGCGGTCCGACGTCCTTGCCTGCCGCCATCGCGGCATGCGCCGCTTCGTTGACGAAATCCCAGACGAGCCTGCTGAAGCCAGGATCGACCTTGCCTTCCCAGCTCGCCATGTCGGAATACATCCGCACCGTTCCCTCCCACATGGACGGTGTCGCCTGGCGGGTGAAAGGTTCGAGGAGCGCGAACCATTCGCGCACAAAGCCGAGCGCTGCCTCGCTCGCCGGATCGAGCGGCAGCGCGGCTTCGATGCGCGCACTCAGCGCCCGCCACTGGTCGAGATAAGCGTCCTGGCTGAACGCCGGCGCATCGGGCATACGCTCGCGCCATTCGGCCTGCTGTTCGGGCGTGTAATAGCGGTCGAGCACCTCTTTCCACGCCAGCGCCTGATCGGTCATGAGTGTCTCTCCATCACGAATGAGCGAGCAGAGCGTCGCGGCATCGAGCGGCTCGCCTCGGCCGATGCGGGACAATGCGGAGTCGATCAGCTTGATGGCATCGGCAATCTCACTGGCCTGCTCGGCCAGGCGGCTGCGCTGCGCCGCCAGCAGGGCGGCAAGATCGATCGGCTTGCGATCAAAGAGCCGCTTGATGTCGCCCAGGCTGAGCCCGGCTTTCTTCAGCGCAACGATGCGATGGATGCGTTCGAGCTCTCCGGCGCCGAACCAGCGGCGCCCGGACTGGGTACGCAACGGCGCGATCAGTCCGCGCGCCTCGTAGAAGCGGAGCGCGCGGGACGTCAGACCAGTGCGGCGGACGACTTCTTCGATGGGGAACGACTCGCTCATGCCGGCGATGTAGCGGTTGACGCAGCGTCAACTTCAAGAACGAAGCGCCACGGCACGACGGGCGCTCGCTGCGGCCGCATCGACACGTCGGATCCTCAAGGCCTTGAGCAGAGGTGAATCTCCGCTCCTGCCGGCCCGGGCATCAGGCGCGGTCGACCGGCCGGACCATCGATCCCTCGACCTTGCCCTGATTGCCACCCGCTTCGCCCGCAGGCAAAAAGGGCGCGGACATGGTTGAGATCCGGATCCTGTCGACGCGGGATGCAGCCCTGCTGGAGAGGGTCGCCGACGATGTGTTCGACAACCCGATCGATCCGGCGCTTGCCGTGGCCTTTCTGGCCGATCCCCGTCACCATATCGCGGTCGCGATCGACGACGGCGTGGTCGTCGGCTTCGCATCAGGCGTCGACTATATCCATCCGGACAAGCCCGCAGAGCTTTGGATCAACGAGGCTGGCGTGGCGCCAACCCATCAGAGACGGGGGCTTGGCAAGCGGATCCTCGCCTGCCTTCTTGACCATGGCCGATCGATCGGATGCCGGACCGCCTGGGTGGCAACCGAGGCCGGCAATGTCGCCGCCAGAGCGCTCTACGTCTCAGCGGGCGGCAGGATCGAGGTCAGCGACGAGGATCGCGACAACCAGCCGGTCCTCTATCTCTTCGCCGCGGAGGGATGAGCGCCGTTGGCGGTCGAACCGCTCGGTCTCTGCCGCTCCCGTGATGCGGCCAGCGGCGCGCCGCCGCTCCCGCAGTCCATGGCCCCCGCGCGGATTGCTCGTCGAGGCCGCGGGCGAACGACGCGCTGCGCGCGGCGGTGCGTCAGGCGGTCCCGCTCACCGATCGTCCCCGCGCCGCGTCAGCGAGCCGCGAAGAGCGCCGTCAATCCTTCGATCTGGGCGCCCATGACCCGGTCGACGGCCGGCGCGACCTGGCCCAATCCACCCCGGACGAAGCCGCCGACGACATAGCTTTGGGTGACCTCCGTGCCGGAGGCGACCGGCTTGAGCGTCCAGCTGAGCGCCCCCGCTACGCCTTCCGCCTGGAGCGGCCCCAGCGCCGCCGACAGGCGCAGGGCTTGGCCGGGCCGAACATAGACGACGCGCCCATGCTCGATGATCGAGCCGTCGACCGGCACGGTTTCGCAGAAACAGCCGCCCGAACGCAGCTCCAGCCGGAGATTGGCGGAATCGCCCGAATAGGTGTGATCCTTGTTCCACCAGCGCGCCGGTTCGACGAGCGCGGCGAACACCTCGACCGGAGGCGCGGCGACGATCGCCACGTGCACGCTCTCAAAGCCGGACGCGGTCCCGGAACGCAGCTCGGCCGCAGCCGGTGCGGCGGCGAGCAACATGAGGAGAGCTGCACCGACCTTCATGAGCCGCTTCCCTGCGGACGAGACCGTCGCAGCGTAGCGCCATTGGTGCGAAAACGCCATTGGCCGCTCAGACGATCTCCCCAAGGAGGTCGTCGACAAGTCTCTCGCGCATCAGGTACCGGATCGAGTAGAGGCAGCCTATAGACGGACAGACTTCCTGCAGCGCCGGCGCCGCCTCATGTCGGACTGGGCGGATTGCCTGGGCTCGGGAGGGCAGTTCTGCATCGCGACTTGAGGTTGCCGCCTGCGTTATGCGCCGTCGCTTCGGCCCATCCCCGCGTATTGGCGAGCCGTCGTTCAGATTCTGTTCTATAGTGGGCAACCCGTCGTCTGTCACGTTTCGAACCCGCCCAATGAGGAGGGGCGTTTCTCGACAGGCGGGCGCCGCATAGGGTGTGCTTGTAAACAGAGAGGGACTGACCGCAATCGGCGGGACTGTTGTCGGCCCACCCTTGCGGGTGAGCCGTTGAGCCTTCCTGTGGGCGCTCGCGGGCGTCATCGCCGTCCTTGGTTCATCCTGCAATATCGCCGAATCGCCGCTTGCCCTCACCGTTCTGGGCGTCCGCGACCTTCGTGACGAACGCGAACACGTCCCTCGACGTAGCGACCGAAGAGAAGTCAAAGCCAGTGAAGTCGATTCCGCTTACGCTCAGCCTAAGCTTGGTGAGTAGCTCATCGACCACCTCATCCCGCACGATTTCCGAGTCCATTGCGGAAACCTTGGCTAAATCATCGTCCGGGTCTGGCCTGAAGTCCGGAACAAACGCCCTTTCACGGAGAAGCTCCCACAGCGCCGCAACGATCGCGGGGTGGCGATCGGCGCCATCTAGTTCGCGCGCGAAAGTGTCATTATTGAAGTTCATCCGCTCCCCCCGAAGGCGGTTTTGGAGCCGCGATCGGAAGGGCGCGATGAAGCAGTAAATGTTCGCCGACCTCAGAAGCCAGGGACCGTGAAATACAGGTACATGCAACCGAACACGATGCCGCCGTAAAACGAAAAAGCGGTCCAGAACAATGCTGGGTTTTGAGATCGCTTAACATTCCCGCTCCAGATAGCGATATCGCCTGTCACGAGTGCCGAGAGGAGAATGGCACCCCCGAATATCATGATGAATAACGACATCAGCAGCCTTCCGGCATGAACGAGCCTAACGCCGCGCCAACCACGCCATCGGTAGCCTTCTGGCCGAAGTTATCCGCGGCAGCACTAGCACCCAATCTTGTGGCGCGGCTCGCAAGCTCTCCCGGCGACACGGCACCAACTAGAGCACCAGCAGCGTCGGCTTTCAGGCGTGCGTAATCTCCGGTCCTTTGAGCGTGACCGTAATCGGCCGCCAACTGGATTCCCGTTCCGGCAAGCGATAAGCCTCTCCCGAGGAGCGCTAGTCCAGCCAGCACAGGAGTTGCAGGTGTCGGAACTGCTGCGGCTACGGCTAGTGCGTTTGAGGCGTTACCTGCCCATTCGCTCGGCGCGCCACCAAATTCTGTCCCCCGCGCCGATCTCGCATCCATCCTCTGACATTGCTTTTGAGGCTTGGGCGGTCCAGGAGGTGGCCGTCCGCCTCCATCTCCGATCCGCTCGATCAGCCCCGGGTTTCGCCGCTCGTCGTCAAGCGTCACCTCTGGGCATACAAGGTTTGCGCGAACTTCGCTCGTCCCGCCATAGGAAACAACGTAACCAACTGTGACGCACGAGCTTTGCCGCGAGAAGCCCCTTAACCCGCTCGGGTCCGTGTAATTCACCGGATCATTGCGGACATGTGCGTACATGTGCATGCCATCCGCATAGCCAATCGGATCCGGCTGGAGAAGCCGCTCGAGCGTGGGCGAGTAACTGTGAGCCTTGTAATGATATAATCCGAGCCCCGGGAGCCAGACCTGGCCGGTATGCTGAAACCGCTCATTGCTCGTGTGGTACGAGGAGAATGCAGCTGTCATATTCACATCAGTTCGCCAATCTGGAGCATTGGCTCGCCGGATTGACTGCATCCGTCGCCACGCCAAATGCTTTGTCCGCGACGAGATCGGCCAAGTCGTTTCGGAGGGATTTAGGGAGGAGTCCGGCCGGCAGGACCGTCCCGATCGCTCCGGCGATCATCCGCCGGCCGGCAGTTGGATCGCCGCCCAATGCTTGAAGTCCCCCGCCACCCACCTGAGCCAAGCCAGACGCAGCTTTGAACCCGAGCGCCGGAAGCAGTCCGGTGCCTCCCGACACGACACCAGCTACGACAAAAGCCGTCGAAGCCTTGTCGCCGAACTGGCCAAGATCATGAGCTCGGGACATCGCTTACTGAGCACTACAATTCCGTGCATCCGCACAAGGCGCTCGGCTATAGATCGCCGCGCGAGTTTATCGACCGCACAACCCGCGAGGCCCTGTCAGCCATTTAGGGGCAACAACACGGGATCGATATTGGCGCGCTCTCACGGGAGGGCCGTCGAGACTTCCGGCGGGCACTTGCAACTGACATGCTCTATGGAACTCACCCGACCTCAGGGGTCGGATCGGCGCCGAAAAGTGCGATATAGACAGCCCATAAGAACAGCCCTAGTGCAACCACGAGAGCTACCATGGCTACAGCATAGCCGGCGCTACCCAGCTCTCCTACCGGAACTCCGGATACAAACAGGGTTGCGGAGACAACAAGGACACGGAAGGCCTTTTTGCTAACTCCCAACCTGTTCATCCCTCGATAAACAGCTGCTGGCTTGGCCGTTATGGCAATAGCCGCATACACGATAGCTACCGCCAAATATGCCCAACCGCCAGCACCGTCTGTGACACTCGCTGCAACGCCGTCAGCGTACCAAAGCATGATGAGCGGTAGTAGGAGAACGGCGAACCCTAGATGGACGCCTGCCAATCGGCGGGGCGGGCTCATCTCGGACACCCCCGGTCAGGGTCAAGTGCGTTGTTGGTTGCCGACGCTATGTCCCCAATTGCTTGGCCCGCCAGCGCATCGCCGAGTCTGCTCCTAACCGACGACGGCACGACATTGCTCACTGCGCGAGCACCTAGCGCATTGACTGCCACTCGCCCGATGGTTTCCAGCGCAGGGCGACCAAATGCAATATCTTGAGAAACTTGGCCCAAGGTGGAGAGCACGCCACCCGCCTCAGCGATTAGAAGGCCGGGAGCCGCCCCTACTCCGCCCGCCGGTGCGCCAAGAACAGCGATACCAATTCACGAATAGCTTACTCCCTTACCACCATACTCAAGGGCATTCCCAATCCTATTGGCAAGCGACTGGCAGCGCCTGTCCGGCTGCGGCTTTTGCGGCTTCGGCGGTGCAGGAGGTGGCCGGCCGCCTCCATCTCCGATCCGCTCGATCAGCCCCGGGTTTCGCCGCTCGTCGTCAAGGATCACCTCTGAGTATACCAGGTTGGCGCGAACTTCGCTCGTCTCGCCATAGGAGACGACGTAACCGACTGTGACGCACGAGCTCTGCCGCGAGAATCCCCTCAACCCGCTCGGGTCCGTGTAATTCACCGGATCATTGCGGACATATGCGTACATGTTCATGCCATCCGCATAGCCAATCGGATCCGGCTGAAGAAAGCGCCCGAGCGTCGGCGAGTAAGTGCGAGCCTTGTAATGGTATAATCCGAGCTCCGGGAGCCAGACCTGGCCGGTATACTGAAACCGCTGATTGCTTGTATGCCCGGGAATACCATAAACGTCGTAGTTCAGCGCCTCGGTCCCGACGCCGGCGTTGTCGGACAGCGCAATGACGGACCCCCGCTCGTCCGCATGGTGGTAGAAGCGGCCGCCGTCCCGGTAGCTCACGAGCGGCTCGTCGATGCCCGGTCCATGCACGTGCCGCCGGACAAGACTGCCGTTCGCGTCATGTTCGGTGATGATGTCCGTGCCGTCATAACCGAAGCGCGCCATAGCAGCCCAGCCCGCCGCATCTAGAGCTTGACCATTCCAGTTCTCACCCAGCGCCTGTACTGTACATTGAGCTCTGGTCTTTGAAGCGGGCTTCGGCTTTTCCATTTGCGGCAGGTCACGATCCAACCGTTGAGCCTAAACCGAATCGAAGAACATTAAGCGCCCTATCTTTGGGATCGAATAAAGGCCCACACTGCCCTAGGTAAAAAGTAGGCGCAACCTAAAAGCGAAGCAGCCGCTATGACCAAATAGACATTTGTTAGAATAGGGTATTGTGACAGCCAATCACTCGCAACATGCGAGATCACGATAACTGCAAAGAAGCAAAGAGTTGACACCGCTGCTCCCAAATAGACGGACTTTACTTGCATGTTCTGAACTCGAACGGGATGGCATCCACCGCTCTTCCGACGAGATTGCCAATAATCTCGCCGCCGAAGCTCTTGGGCATGCGACTGGATACTACTCTGCTGGCCAAGTCGGATACAGCCGCCTTGCCCGAGCCACCGGCAAGCATAAGCAAAGCGCCTCCTGTCCCGATCACACCGCCGCCCGCCGTCGCATTGGCGCCACCGGTCGCAATCGAACCACCAAGCAAAACCCCTCCCGGAGCCAAGACCCCTGTACTGGCGCTAACACCCGCGACAGCAAGCCCGCCGCCTGTGATTGCCAGTCCCGCGACAGTGACATCGCCCCCGAGCTTGACACCATAACTTCCTAGCTTTTGGAGCCCGCGTTGCGCGAGATTGCATGGCGGTGGATCGTCCCTCCCACTTTGCGGCTTGGGCGGTCCAGGAGGTGGCCGTCCGCCTCCATCTCCGATCCGCTCGATCAGCCCCGGGCTTCGCCGCTCGTCGTCAAGCGTGACCTCTGGGCATACCAGGTTGGCGCGAACTTCGGCGGTCTCTATGAGCTAAAGCCGGCCGGCATCCCAAGAATGTCAACATCTGCCATCGGTTCGCCGTCCGCACAATATCAGCCGAGGAACGCCCGGGGACAACACCGCAACGGCGCAATACCATATTGCGACGCGCAGCTGTTGCGATAACAGTGCGGTACCAGAACCGGCAACAAGATTGGCCGATGACCAGCGGAGCATCGAGTGAAATCGAAGAGTTAAATGGTGGAGCCGAGGGGGATCGAACCCCTGACCTTCGCAATGCCATTGCGACGCTCTCCCAGCTGAGCTACGGCCCCACGTCCGGTCCGCCGGGCTGGTCCGGCGGGTGGTGAGCGCCGCCCTTAGACCGGGCGGCGGCTCAATTGCAATCGGCTTTTTCCGGCGTTTTCGACCGCGGCCGCGGCGCGCTCGCGGCGCGTTCGCGGCGCGCGCCGGGGACGGACGGTCAGCTCTCGTCGGTGTCGTCGCCGGTGTCGACGCCGAGATCGTCGTCACCACCCAGATCGACATCCTCGTCGGCCGAGGGCTCCCCCTCGTCGATGTCGAGATCGTCGTCGCCAACGAGCACCCCGTCTTCCTCGCGCTTCACTTCTTCCTTCTTCGGCGCGTCGAACGGCAGCGGCTGCTTGGACTTCAGCACCGGTTCCGGTTCCCAGGCATAGCCGCAGTTGATGCAAGTGACGGGATCGTCCTTGCCGAGATCATAGAATCGCGTCGCGCACTTCGGGCAACTGCGCTTGCTGCCCCATTCAGGCTTCACCATGGGTGGTCTTGCCTCCGACCTTCCAAATAGAAAAACAGCGGCGCATCGGCCTCGATGCCCCGCCAATCGCGGGGCGCCTTGCCAGAACAACAGGGCCCTGTCAAAAGCCCGGCGCTCCCTGCCGGCAAAGAATAGGAAGAGGCCGCCCCCCGTGCAACCGATGAGCTTCGCCGCTGCAGGTCCGCTGCGCGGCACTGCGCGCGTGCCGGGCGACAAGTCGATCAGCCACCGCGCGCTGATGCTGGCGGCGCTGGCCGTCGGCGAAAGCCGGATCGACGGGCTGCTGGAAGGCGAGGACGTCCTGGCGACGGCGGCGGCGATGCGGGCGATGGGTGCCGAGATCGTTCGCGGCGCCGATGGCGGATGGACCGTCGCCGGCGTGGGTGTCGGCGGGCTCCACCAGCCGGCCGGTGCGCTCGACATGGGCAACAGCGGCACCTCCACCCGGCTGCTGATGGGGCTGGTCGCGAGCCATCCGATCACGGCCGCCTTCATCGGTGACGCGTCGCTCTCCCGCCGGCCGATGGCGCGGGTGATCGAGCCGCTTTCGAGGATGGGCGCCGATGTGACCGCATCGCCCGGCGGGCGGCTGCCGCTGATGGTGCGCGGCCTGTGCCCGGCGGTGCCGATCCGCTACACTTTGCCGGTCGCCTCCGCCCAGGTGAAATCGGCGATCCTGCTGGCCGGGCTGAACACGCCCGGCATCACCGAAGTGGTGGAGCCAGTGCCGACCCGGGACCACAGCGAACGGATGCTCGCCGGCTTCGGCGCGGCGCTGACCGTCTCGACCGAGGGCAAGGCGCGCCACATCCGGGTGACCGGCGAGGCCGAGCTGCGCCCGCAGCACATCGCCGTGCCGGGGGATCCATCGTCCGCGGCATTTCCGATCGTCGCCGCCCTGATCGTGCCCGGCTCCGAGGTGCGGATCGACAATGTCGGGCTGAACCCGACCCGCGCCGGCCTGTTCGAGGTGCTGCGGGCAATGGGCGCGGATCTGGAGATCGTCGACGCGCGGGAGGTGGGCGGCGAGCCGGTGGGCGACCTGATCGCCCGCGCCTCGCCGCTGACCGGGATCGAGGTGGCGCCAGAGCTGGCGCCGTCGATGATCGACGAGTATCCGATCCTTTTCGTCGCCGCGGCACTCGCCCAGGGCCGGACAGTGATGCGCGGGCTCGAGGAACTTCGCGTGAAGGAATCGGATCGGATCGCGACCATGGCGGCGGGGCTGGCGGCGATCGGCGCGCGCGTGGAAGAGCTCCCCGACGGACTGATCGTCGAGGGCAGCGGCGGCGACCCCCTGCCCGGCGGCGCGACCGTCGCGGCGCAGCTCGATCACCGCATCGCGATGAGCTTTGCGGTCGCCGGACTCGCCGCCCGGGCACCGGTCACCATCGACGACATGACGCCGGTTGCGACCAGTTTTCCGGGATTTGCGGCGATGATCGGCGCGTTGCGGGGCTGAGCGACGCGCGTCGGCGCTTGCATGTCGGCGCGGTTCCGGCTTTCAGGGCGGCCATGATCATCGCTGTCGACGGGCCGGCGGCGAGCGGCAAGGGCACCATCGCTCGCGCGCTCGCGCGCCACTACGGCCTTCCCCATCTGGACACCGGGCTGCTCTACCGCGCCGTCGGCCAGGCCGTGCTCGATGCCGGCGGCGATCCGGCGGACGAAGCGGCGGCGCTGGCGGCCGCGACCGGATTTCAGGATGCGCTTCTCGCCGATCCGCGGCTGAAGGGTGACGCGGCCGGCAATGCGGCCTCCAAAGTGTCGGCGATCCCCGCCGTGCGGACGGCCCTGCTCGATCGCCAGCGCGCTTTCGCGCGCCAGCCCGGCGGCGCCGTGCTCGACGGGCGGGACATCGGCACGGTCGTCGCGCCGGAGGCGGATGCCAAGCTCTTCGTCCGCGCGACCTCCGCGATCCGCGCCCGGCGCCGCCATGACGAGCTGGTCGCCGCCGGCGCGACGATCAGCTATGATCGCGTGCTCGCCGACATCAAGGCGCGCGACCTGCGCGACACCACCCGCGCCGCCGCGCCGCTGCGGCAGGCACCGGATGCGGCCTTGCTGGACACAAGCTACATGTCGGTCGAAGCGGCGATCAGCCACGCGATCGAACTGGTCGAGGCACAGCGCGCCGCTTCGTCTGCTTGAGACTTGCGTCCGGCACGCTGCCGAGCTAAGACCCGCGCGTCCAGCGAGTGGGAATGGCTCGCGGAGGGAGGCGCGACGGACATCCGGCGCGCCCTTTTGCTTTACGTTGATCGCAATCGACCTCCGCACTCCGGTCTCATCCGCGGATGCCTGTCCGGCATGGGGCCGGGGGGGCGGATTGGCCTCGGCACCGCCTTGGGCGGGGCTAGACCGCCGGAGACAACCGGCTGGCCAGCAACGATCAGTTTGGGAAGTTCACACCTTATGGCCACTGCGGCATTCCCCTCGCGCGACGAATTTGCAGCGCTGCTCAACGAAACCCTGGGCGACAGTGAAGGCTTTGAAGGCCGCGTCGTGAAGGGCACGGTCACCGCGATCGAAAACGATCTGGCGGTGATCGACGTCGGACTGAAGTCCGAAGGCCGCGTGCCGCTGCGCGAGTTCGCCGCGCCCGGCCAGAAGGCCGAACTGAATGTCGGCGACGAAGTGGAAGTGTTCGTCGACCGCGTCGAGAACGTCCATGGCGAAGCCATGCTGTCGCGCGACCGCGCCCGCCGCGAAGCCGCCTGGGACAAGCTCGAGCATGAATTTGCCGCCGGCAACCGCGTCGACGGCGTGATCTTCGGCCGCGTGAAGGGCGGCTTCACCGTCGATCTCGGCGGCGCCGTCGCCTTCCTCCCCGGCAGCCAGGTCGACATCCGCCCGGTCCGCGACGTCCAGCCGCTGATGGACATCCCCCAGCCCTTCCAGATCCTGAAGATGGACCGCCGCCGCGGCAACATCGTCGTCTCGCGCCGCGCGGTGCTCGAGGAAACCCGCGCCGAACAGCGGACCGGCCTCATCCAGTCGCTCCACGAAGGCCAGGTGATCGACGGCGTCGTCAAGAACATCACCGACTATGGCGCCTTTGTCGATCTGGGCGGCATCGATGGCCTGCTGCACGTCACCGATCTCAGCTACAAGCGGGTCAACCATCCGTCCGAGGTGCTGAACATCGGCGACACCGTGCGCGTGCAGATCATCCGGATCAACCGGGAGACGCAGCGCATCTCGCTCGGCATGAAGCAGCTCGAAAGCGATCCGTGGGAAGGTGCGGGCGCGAAGTATCCGGTCGGTGCGAAGCTGGCGGGCCGCGTCACCAACATCACCGAATATGGCGCCTTCGTGGAGCTGGAGCCGGGCATCGAAGGCCTGGTCCACGTCTCGGAGATGAGCTGGACCAAGAAGA
>ERZ1066122.404-NODE-404-length-45903-cov-35.276980_pt1 | contig 45903 bp, 36 predicted proteins | sample MGYA00382769_ERZ1066122 | MGnify/ENA primary metagenome ERZ1066122 (study PRJEB33369, sample SAMEA5778352) | biofilm metagenome | biome: Industrial cooling water; feature: Water cooling tower basin; material: Biofilm | place: United Arab Emirates | collected... | reverse complement strand
CGCCATGCGCGAGCAGCAGGCGGCGGCGCGCGCCGCAGAGCTGGCGGCGGAGCGCGCCGCGCTCGGCTTCTCGGAGGCCGCGTTCGACGCCGCGCGCGCCACGTTCGAGGCGGCGCGCCAGCAGGCGCACGCCGCCGAGCTGCGCGCCACCACCCGCCGCGGCGAGCTGCAGGCGGCGGAGCAGGCGCGCGCCCGCGCCGAGCGCGACGAGGCCGAGCTGCAGCAGCGCCTGCGTGAGGTGGCCGAGCGCGAGGACGAGCTGCGCCACCACCACGAGCTGGACGGCGCGCTCTCCGAGCTGCGCGCCGAGCTGAACGCCCAGGTCCGCCCCGAGCTCTCCGAGATCGCCTCGCTCTTCCTCACCCAGCTCACCGACGGGCGCTACACCGCGCTGGAGATCGACGACGCCTACAACCTCGTCGTGCTCGACGAGGGCGAGGAGAAGCCGGTCATCTCCGGCGGCGAGGAGGACGTCGCCAACCTGGTGCTGCGGCTCTCGCTCTCGCAGATGATCGCCGAGCGCGCCGGCCACCCGCTCTCGCTGCTCATCCTCGACGAGGTCTTCGCCTCGCTCGACGTGGCGCGCCGCGACAACGTCGTCCAGCTCCTGCGCCGCCTGGAAGACCGCTTCGAGCAGGTCATCCTCATCACCCACATCGAGGGCATCCGCGAAAGCCTGGACCAGGTGCTGCGCGTGGAGTTCGACGAGCGCAGCGGCTCCAGCGTGGTGCGCGAGGAGAGCCTGCCCACCCCGGACGGTACGCTGGTCGAGGGGCTGGCCGCGGACTAGCGCCGCAGCCGATGCGCAGCGGTCCGCGCCGGCACGTCAGGCGGCGATAGCCGCCCGGCGCACCCGGCCGCGGGGGCGCAGCGCCCAGGCGGCGGCGAAGAGCGCGGGCAGCCCTGCGCCGACGCAGAGGAAGAAGGCGCGCCAGCGCACCGGGTCGCCGGCGTAGCCGAGCCGACCCTCGCTGAGCGCGACCTCCAGCACCGGCAGCGAGACCTGGGCGATGAAGACGGCCAGCAGTGCGATCCCGAGCGCCGCCGCGCCCGCGCGCTCCTTCCAGACCCGCGCGACGAGCCCGCCGACGAGGAAGAACGACACCGCCGCGAGCAGCCAGTGCTGTGGCCAGCCCAGGCCATAAGGGTGGGTGCGGGGCAGCGCGAAGTGCCAACTGAGGTGGATCACGACGGCGAGCGCGAAGGCGAGCACGAAGCCCAGCCCGAAGAAGCCGAGTCGTCGCATGGGGTCCTCCCGTGAAGGTGGGGTTCCAACGGCAGAACAGAGGGATGTTGCCTCTACGGCAGGGCGACCGTCGGGTTTCTGCGGGCAGACCGCGCGCGCCGGACCACGGTGGTCCGGGATCGGACGGCGGGGCTGTGGGGGAATTGCCGAGCCGCCTGTGGGGCGGGTTCAGGTTCTTTTCGCTGCGGCGCCGCCGCGGGTTGAACTGGCCGGGCGGAACGGATAGTATGGGCCCGTCGGGAATCGCCGGCGCACCGTTCGGGTTGGCCGCTCCGCGGAGCGAGCCCGGCGCGGGGCGCCGGCTCAACGTGAGAAGGACACGAGGACGGACCCATGTTCACGATCGATCGCAGCGCCTTGCACAGGCTCATCGACGAATTGACGGAGACCGAGATCCGCAGCGCCGCGCAGTTCCTCAACGAGCTGCACGGCGAGGACGAGGGCGAGCTGGTGGCGGCCGGCGCCGCCTCCGCCCCGGCGGAGTGGTGGTACGGCGACGACGTGCTCTGCAGCGACTGAGCACGCGAGCAGCTACCAGGACCAACGCGGCGCGGCCGGCGGGAACTCCCGCCGGCCGCGCCGCTTGCGTGCACCGGTGCCACGCGCCGGGAGGATGGGCTGCCAGCTACCGGCTACCGGCTGCCGGCAACAGAAGCCCTCACCCCCCGGCCCCCTCTCCCGCTTGCGGGAGAGGGGGTGCCGCGTAGCGGCGGGGGTGAGGGTGCAGTTCGCCGGCAGCCGGCAGCCGGCAGCTGGCAGCCGGTAGCTGGCAGCCCCTTACGCCGGCGCCTTCGCCTTGCGCGGCTTGCGCGCCTTCTGCCCGGCGCTGCGCGGCAGCGGCGCGGGCGCGCCGGCGGCGAGGCGGAAGCAGGCCAGCGCGCGGCCTTCCAGCTCGTACTCGGTACCGCCCGCGGTGCGCACGCCCGGCGCGTCCCGCGCGGGCGCGGCGGTGTCCAGCAGCAGCTCCCACTCGCTCGCGCCGTCCGAGAGGGGCAGGGTGAAGTGGATCGGCTCGTGGTGCGCGTTGAGCATCAGCAGTAGCGTGTCGTCGATGATCGGCGCGCCGTCGGGCGCGCGCTCGTCCAGCGCGTTGCCGGCGAGCTGCACCGCCAGCGCCTTGTTCCAGCCCGCGCTCCACTCCTCGCCGTCCATCTCCTCGCCGTCGGGGCGGAACCAGGTGATGTCGCGGATGTTGGTGCCGTGGATCTCGCGGCCCTGGAAGAACTTGCGTCGCCGCAGCGCCGGGTGCGCCTTGCGCAGCGCAATCAGCCGCCGCGTGAACTCCAGCAGTTGCTGCCGCCGCTCGTCCAGCTCCCAGTCGAACCAACTGATCTCGTTGTCCTGGCAGTAGGCGTTGTTGTTGCCTTGCTGCGTGCGCCCCATCTCGTCGCCGCCCAGCAGCATGGGCACGCCCTGCGAGACGAAGAGCGTCGTCAGGAAGTTGCGCTTCTGCCGCTCGCGCAGCTCGATGATGGCGGCGTCGTCGGTGGGGCCCTCGACGCCGTGGTTCCAGGAGATGTTGTGGTCGTGCCCGTCGCGGTTGCCCTCGCCGTTGGCCGCGTTGTGCTTGCGGTTGTAGCTGACCAGGTCGTGCAGCGTGAAGCCGTCGTGTGCGGTGATGAAGTTGATGCTCGCGTTGGGCCGGCGGCCGTCGTCGGCGTAGAGGTCGCTGCTGCCCGTCAGCCGGTAGCCCAGCTCGCCCATCATCCCCGGGTCGCCCTTCCAGTAGGCGCGCACCGCGTCGCGGTACTTGCCGTTCCATTCCGTCCACAGGATGGGGAAGTTGCCCACCTGGTAGCCGCCCTCGCCGATGTCCCAGGGCTCGGCGATCAGCTTCACGCGCGAGATCACCGGGTCCTGGTGGATGATGTCGAAGAACGAGCCCAGGCGGTCGACGTCGTGCAGCTCTCGGGCGAGCGTGCTGGCCAGGTCGAAGCGGAAGCCGTCGACGTGCATCTCCAGCACCCAGTAGCGCAAGGAATCCATGATCAGCTTCAGCACCTGCGGGCTGCGCGCGTTCAGGCTGTTGCCGGTGCCGGTGTAGTCCATGTAGTAGCGCTGCTGCGTACCGACGAGCCGGTAATAGTTGCAGTTGTCGAGGCCCTTGAAGGAGAGCGTCGGCCCCAGGTGGTTGCCCTCGGCGGTGTGGTTGTAGACGACATCGAGGATGACCTCGATGCCGGCGCGGTGGAGCGCGCGCACCAGCGCCTTGAAGTCCGCCACCTGGCCGCCGGTGTCACCCATGCTGGAGTAGCGCGCCTCGGGCGAGAAGAAGTTGATGGTGTTATAGCCCCAGTAGTTGCGCAGCCCCTTCTCCAGCAGGTAGTTGTCGTCGAGGAAGGCGTGGATCGGCAGCAGCTCCACGGCGGTGACGCCCAGGCGCTTCAGGTAGTCGACGGAGGCGGGGTGCGCCAGGCCGGCGTAGGTGCCGCGCAGCTCCTCGGGCACGCCCGGGTGCTGCTGCGTGAAGCCCTTGAGGTGCACCTCGTAGATGATCGTCTCGTGCCAGGGCGTGCGCGGCGGGCGGTCGCCCTCCCAGTCGAAGGTGTGGTCGACGACGACGCCTTTGGGCACGCCGGCCGCGCTGTCGCCGTGGTCGAAGCGCAGGTCGTCTTTGCCCAGCTCATAGCCGAAGACCGGCGCCGACCAGTCCACTTGCCCCGAGAGCGCCTTGGCGTAGGGGTCGATGAGCAGCTTGTTGGGGTTGAAACGCATGCCGCGCTCCGGCTGGTAGGGCCCGTGCACGCGGTAGCCGTAGAGCAGCCCCGGCCGTAGTCCGCGCAGGTAGCCGTGCCAGACGAAGCCCGTCTTCTCCGGCAGGTCGAAGCGCGCCCACTCCTTCTGCGGGTCGCGCGCGTCGTAGAGGCACAGCTCCACGCGCGTCGCGTGCTCGGAGAAGAGCGCGAAGTTGATCCCCAGCCCGTCCCAGGTGGCCCCCAGCGGAATGGGGCGGCCCGGCAGTATGTGCATCGCCACGGAACGCTCCTGTCGGCGAGATGATGAAAGGTGCAGCCTGGTTGGCTGCCGCCGCTGCGCAAGCGTGATGCCGGGGATATGCTGCCGGCTGCCGGCTGCCAGCAACCCCCGGGTGTTGCCGGAAGCGGGTAGCCGGTAGCCGGTAGCCTCGTCCCCGAATCCTGACGACGCTGTCTGGTCCGGACGGGTTTCTGCGCATCGGTGGGGTGGGGCGAGCGGGCACGGCCGCGCTCGCTGCACCCACCATCCCGAAGCCACGGAGGATCTCCCGATGCGCACACTGCATTCTCTCGCGCGCCAGGCCCTGGCGGCGGCGCTGCTGTCGCTGGCCGCGTCGGCGGCGCGGGCGCAGGCGCCGGTGCACCTGCACCCGGCCACGCACACGCCCGACGCCACCGCACGCCTGCTGCCCGGCCTCGGCGAGCACCACTACGCCGTCAGCACCCGCGTGCCGCTGGCGCAGCGCTTCTTCGACCAGGGGCTGCGGCTGACCTATGCCTTCAACCACGGCGAGGCCGTGCGCGCCTTCCAGGAGGCGCAGCGGCTGGACCCCGCCTGCGCGATGTGCGCCTGGGGCGAGGCGCTGGCGCTGGGCCCCAACATCAACCTGCCGATGGATTCGGCGAGCGGCGCACAGGCGTACACCGCCGCCCGGCGCGCGCTCGCGCTGGCGCCGAACGCCAGCCCGCGCGAGCAGGCGCTGATCCGCGCGCTCGCGCTGCGCTACGCCGCCGTGCCCGCGGCCGAGCGCGCCGCGCTCGACACCGCGTACGCCCGCGCGATGGCCGACGTGGTGCACGCCTTCCCCGGCGACCCGGAGGCCGCGACGCTCTACGCCGAGGCGCTCATGGACCTCAGCCCCTGGAGCTACTGGGAGGCCGACGGCCGCCCCCGACCCGCCACGCCCGAGATCCTGCGCACGCTGGAGGGCGTGCTGGCGAGGAACCCGCAGCACCCCGGCGCCTGCCACTACTACATCCACGCCGTCGAGGCGGCGCAGCCGCAGAAGGCCGTCGCCTGCGCGGAGCGGCTGGCCTCGCTGATGCCCGCGGCCGGGCACCTGGTGCACATGCCGGCGCACATCTACATCCGCGTCGGCCGCTGGAACGACGCCATCCAGGCGAACCACCACGCCGTCCACGCCGACGAGCAGTACCTCGCCGACCGCCGGCCGGGCGGCTTCTACCCGCTCGGCTACTACCCGCACAACTACCACTTCCTGGGCTTCGCGGCGACGATGGCTGGCCGCAGCGAGGAGGCGCTGGAGGCGGCGCGCGCGACCTCGCAGAAGATCCCGCCGGAGGCCGCCGCGAGGGCGGTGGACCTGGAGCTCTTCGTGCCCTACCACCACCTGGCGCTGGTCAGCTTCGGCCGCTGGGGCGAGGTGCTGCGCCAGCCACTGCCGCCGCGCGAGCTGCGCTTCGCCAGCGCGATGACGCACTACGCGCGCGGGGTGGCGCTGGCCGCGCTCCGTCGGCCGCACGAGGCCGGCACGGCGCTCGACAGCGTGCGCGCGATCGCGGCCGCCACGCCGGAGGGCATCGCACGCACCGTGCTCGACATCGCCAGCCACGCGCTGCGCGGCGAGATCGCCGGGCGAGGTGGTCGGCTGCAGGACGGCATCGCCGCGTTCCGGGAGGCCGTGCGGCTGGAGGACGGGCTGATGTACATGGAGCCGCCGTACTGGTACTACCCGATCCGCCACTCGCTCGGCGCACTGCTGCTGCAGGCCGGGCAGCCCGCGGAGGCGGAGGCGCTCTACCGCCAGGACCTCGCGCGCTTCCCCGAGAACGGCTGGTCGCTCTTCGGGCTGCCGCGCTTCGCCGCCGTCTACGAGGTGGAGGTCACGGGCGAGCGCTTCCGCCTGGCGCTCCAGACGCCCGCGCAGATCGCCGCCGCCGAGGCCATGCTGCGCGGCGAGCGCGAAAGCGTGATCCACGGCGCGCTCGCTCGCGGCGACGGCGGCTTCAACCCGCCCTACCGCTGGCACCTGCGCCCCGAGACGGTGACCTTCCCGGACGTGGCGATGGAGGTCTGCAGCGGCCGCCCGCGCAGCGACGTGGAGGCCGACGTCGACCTCTGGGCGGACCAGCTCCAGGTGTACTGCCCCTGGGGCGCGCGGGTGCTCGGGCGCGTTGGGCAGTGACCTCCGGGGCGGGGCGCGCAGCGGCCCTCGCGGCCCCACCGCCGATCCGCTTCCGAGCGCCGCCGGCCGGCCCGGGCTCGGGAGGCAGAGCCGCACCCGCGGACGACAAAGGAGGCGGAATGCGCTACCTCCTGCTCGGGGCCTGCGCCGTGGAGGGACCTGACGGCCGGCCCCGGCCGCCCCCGGGCCACAAGCAGCGCCTGCTGCTGGCCACGCTCCTGCTGCACGCGCCGCGCGTGGTGTCCGTCGATCGGCTGCTGGAGCTGCTCTGGCCGCAGCGTGCGCCGGCGGACCCGACCGCGGCGCTGCAGATCCAGGTCTCGCGGCTGCGCGCCTTCCTGCGCGCCGCGGGCGCCGGCGAGCCGCTGCGCAGCGAGCCCTACGGCTACCGCCTGGCGGTGGACCGGGGCGAGACGGACGCCGGCCACTTCGAGCGGCTGGCGGCGCCGGCGCGCACGGCGCCGGCGCCGGAGCAGGCGCTCGCGCTGCTCGACGGCGCCCTCGCGCTCTGGCGCGGCGAGCCCTACGAGGAGTTCGCAGACCTCGCGTACTTCATCGGCGAGGCCACGCGCCTGGGCCAGCTCCAGGGCGAGGCGCGGGAGCGGCGCGTCGAGTGCCTGCTCGCTCTGGGTCGCGTCGCGGAGGCGCTGGAGGCGTGCGGGTCGCTGGTGCAGAGCCACCCGTTGCGGGAGCGGCCGCGATCGCTGCAGATCGAGGCGCTGTACCGCAGCGGCCGGCAGAGCGAGGCGCTCGACGCCTTCGAGGCGTTCCGGCAGTTGCTGGCGGACGAGCTGGGGCTCGACCCCTCGCCGGCGCTGCGCCAGCTCAAGCTCGCCATCCTGCGCCACGAGCCCGTACCCGGGCCACCCGCCGTCGTCACCGCCCCGGCCGGGCTGCCGGCCGACACCCCCCTAAAAGCAGCGGCCGCCCAGGCAGCGCCCGGCGGGATCGCGGAACTCGGGACGCCGCCCGTTCCGCTGTCCACCCTCACCGGCCGCGCCGCCGAGATCGAACCGGTAGCGGCGCTGCTGGAGCGGGTGCGGCTGCTCGGCGTATGCCAAGTTCTGATACGAGTTCTCCGACATCGGCTGGAACCGCATTGCGCGCGTGGTGACGGCGGAGCGCCGGCTGGGGCTGCAGTCCACCGCGCGGCTCTTCGCCCTGCTCAACATGGCGCTCTCGGACGCGTACGTGGCCGGCTGGGACTCCAGGTTCCACTACGACTTCTGGCGCCCCTTCACCGCCATCCGCGACGCCGAGAACGACGGCATTCCGACGACCCAGCCCGACCCCGCCTGGGAGCCGGAGCTGACGACGCCGCCGGTGCAGGACTACCCCTCCACGCACAGCGCGTTGGGCGACGCCGGCGCCGAGGTGCTGGCCGCGCTGCTCGGCGACCGCACGAGCTTCACCTTCACCTCCACCACGGTGGTGCCGGCCGGCGGCACGCGCAGCTTCACCAGCTTCAGCCGGGCGGCCGACGAGAACGCCGACTCGCGCGTGAGGGCCGGCATCCACTTCCGCTTCGCCTGCGAGGCCGGCCAGGAGCTGGGCCGCAAGATCGGCCGCTGGACGGTGCAGAATCACCTGCGCCCGCGGTAGACGCAGCCGGGCACACCCTCGGGGCGGCGGCAACGTCGCCCCGGTCACGGCCGGGTTGCCCCGGACGGAGCGGCGCCGGCCCCGGCCCCGGCGTCCTTGCGCGCCGCCCGTACGACGCGCAACCTTGCCTGCCGTCCCGGCCGCGTCTCGGGCCGGCGCCGCGCCCTCCCACAACCGACCTCCATGATCCCGAAAGCCGCGGTGCTACCGGTGGTCCTACGGTTAGCCGTCGCGGCGAGCGCGGCGCCGGCGCTCCCGCCGCAGCACGACGTCGAGCGCCTGGCCTGGATGAGCGGCTGCTGGGTGATCGAGCAGGGCAGCCGCGTCACCGAGGAGCAGTGGATGCGGCCGCGCGGCGGCATGATGCTGGGGATGAGCCGCACCGTCGAGGGCACGCGCACCGTGGCGTACGAGGCCAGCCGCATCGAGCAGCGCGGCGCCACGCTCGTCTACGTGGCGCTCCCCTCCGGGCAGGCGCCGGCCGAGTTCACCGCCACCGCGGTGAGCGACACGCTGGTCGTCTTCGCCAACCCAACGCACGACTTCCCGCAGCGCATCCTCTACCGCCGCGTGGGGCGCGACTCGCTGCGCGCCCGCGTGGAGGGCACGCTGCAGGGGCAGGAGCGCGGCTTCGACTACCCCTTCGCCCGCACAGCCTGCCCCGGAGCGTTGCCGTAGAGGCTGCCGGCGTCGGCTACTTCAACGGCGAACCCCTCCCACGACCTGTGTCTATGCATTACCCACATTTCAGAGGAGCGGAACGCTCCGCGCTAGGCGGCTGAAGCCGCGGCTGGAACTGCACCAAGCCCGCCTGCGCGGGCTGGTATCTGCCATGAGCAGACCAGCCCGCGCAGGCGGGCTTGGTGTCGTCGTAGCTGCGGCTTCAGCCGCCTGGAGATGCGCGGCGTTCCGGTTTAGCCAGATGTGGGCAATGCATAGCGACCTGTGTGGAGGGGTTCTGCTGTGGCCGTTGACCGACAGCCGACAGCCGACAGCCGACAGCGGAGGTCACCGGCGCGCGGCGACACTGGCTTCCAGCCGCGCCACGCGCTCGGCGACGCGGGCCGCATCCGGCCACGGCGCGGGCGCCGGTCCGCGCCAGGTGCGCAGGAAGAGCCGGTAGGCGCGGAGCGCCTCGGCGCCGCGGCCCTCGCGGTCCAGGAGCACCGCGCGCTGCAGCGCGGCGGGCGCGAGGAAGACGACGGACCAGGCGTGCGTGCCGTCGCGCAGCGAGTCGTACCAGCGCAACGCCTCCCGCGGCCGGCCGGCCTCGCGGTACAGCTCCGCGCGCGCGAAACGCACCAGCGGTTGGGCGAGCAGCGGGGAGGCGGCGCGCACATGGAAGGGTAGACGCAGCTCCGCGCGTTCCAGCGCGGCCAGGGCGGCCGGCGCGTCGCCGCGCCGCCAGGCGGCGAGCCCCTCCAGCGTGGCAGCGAAGGCACGTGCCGTCTGCGCCCGCTCGCCGGCGGCGGGCGCGGCGCGGAGCTGGGCAGCGCTCGCCACCACGGCCGCGGTGTCTCCGCTGCGCCAGCTCAGCAGCCCGAACAGGTAATCGCGGACCAGATCCAGCTCGCCACTGTGCGTGCCGTTCTCCAGTGGTTGGCGTTCGGCGTCCCAGTGCCTGAGCTGCGAGCCGAGCGCCGCGAGGAGCGAGTCGGTGGCAGGCGAGAACGGGAGCGAATAGGCGAGGGCGCGATGCAGACGGGTCAGCGCCGGCGCGGTCGGCTCCGCGGCAGCCCAGGCGCGCTCGGCGTCGGCCCAGCGCCCGCGCGCCGCCGCGAAGAGTGCGCGGTGCAGCTCCGCGGTCGCGCGTAGCGGCGGGGCCGTCGCGGGCTCAGCGAGCAGCGCGGCAAAGCGCTCGGCCGGCGCGAGGTCGTCGAGCTGCGGCGCGACGCGGAGCAACGCGACGAGCTGGGCGTCCGGGCCAGCCTCGCGGAGCGTCGCCGCCGCCGAGTCGAGCGCGCCTGGCCCGTCCAGCGCCAGCGCGCGCAGCGCGCGGTACGCCGGGCGCATCCCCGGGCGCTCGCCGCCCGCCGCCGCTCGCAGGTAGCGCGTGCTGAGCGTGTCCAGGTCGGCCAGGCGGTGCTCGCGGGCGGCGAGGTCCATCAGGTGCACCAGGACCTCGCGGTTATCCGGGTCGAGCGCCAGCGCGCGCTGCAGCGGCGCGCTCGCCTCGGCGATCGGGCGGCCCGAGTAGGGGTTGTGGTGGAAGAGCAGCTCGCCCAGAAGCAGCCAGGTCTCGGCGTCGTCCGGGTGCATCGCCAGGATGGAGCGGTAGCGCCGCTCGGCCTCGGCCGGGTCGCCGGTGCGGAAGATGGAGTACGCCTCCACCACCTGACGCGCACGATGAGGCAGCGGCGCCGCGTATTGCGCGGCCCGTGCGGTCGCCAGCGTGTTGAGCGGCTCGTCCCCCGTCCAGCCCGCGGCGCGCGCCAGGCGGTACCAGGCGATGGCGAAGCCGGAGTCGAGCGCGACCGCGCGGCGCAACTCCCCGAGCGCCGCGTCGGGGCGCCCTTCGCGCAGCAGGCGCTCGCCGCTGAGGAAGGCGCGCATCGCGGGATACGAGTGCGTGGTCATCGCCGCCAGGCCGGCGAGCTGCTCCGCCGGCTCGCGCAGGCGCGAGGAGACGAGCCCCCGGGCCAGCTCGTCTATGCCGCCGAGGACGCCGTCCTCCCCGCTCACCAGCGCCTGCGCGCGGGCCACCTCGCGCCCATCCGCCTCGTAGAGCCCGGCCACGAGCTGGATTCGCGTCCCGACCCGCACCACGCTGCCGAGCACGAAGTGGGTGGCGCCGAGCGCGCCGGCGACCTCGCGTCCGCGCTCGAGCGCGACGGGCTCGCCCCGCACGAGCGCCGGGTGGCCCAGGACCGCGTTCGCGTCCAGCGTGTGCAGCCCCGCCACCCCGTCGAGCTTGGTGCTCAGCAGGTCCACCAGGCCCTCATGCAGATACTCCAGCCCCGGATCTCCGCGCACGGTGAAAGGCAGCACCGCGACGGCTTCCATCGTGCCGGGCGGCGCGCTGGGCGGCAGCCCCGGCCGCTCGGGCAGCAGCACGTACACCGCCGCGCCGACGAGCAGCGACGCGGTTCCTGCCGCGACCGCCCGCCGTGCACGACGCCTGCCCGCGGGCTGGCGAGGGCCGGGTGCCTGGCCGGCGCCGAGGTGCTCGATCGCGCGTAGCACGGCCGCGCCGTCCGCGGGCCGGTCGCCTGGCCGCTTGCTGAGCAGGCGCTGCAGGAGCGCGTCCACGGCGAGCGGCAGCTCGGGCCGGGCTCGCGACAGCGGCTCGGGCTCCGTGTGCAGGATCGCGTGCAGCACGGCAGCCTCGGAGTCGCCGCGGAATGGGCGCCGGCCGGCCAGCAGCTCGTAGAGGATGACGCCCAGCGCCCAGACGTCGGCGCGCGCGTCCACGTGTGCGCCCTCAACCTGCTCCGGCGCCATGTAGCCGACGGTGCCGAATCCGGCGCCGGAGCGCGTGGCGCCGGTGGCGCCGAGCAGCCGGGCGAGGCCGAAGTCCAGGATCTTCAGGCCGCCGCCTCTGGTCAGCATCACGTTGCCGGGCTTCAGGTCGCGATGCACGACGCCGCGGGCATGGGCATGCGCCAGCCCATGGGCGATGTCGGCGCCGACGGCGAGCGCCCGCCCGATCGGCAGCGGGCCGTGCGTGAGCAACTCGCGCAGCGTCTCGCCCCGGTAGAGCGCCATCACGATGAACGCCTGCCCGTCGGCGGTCTCCTCGACCGCGTGGACGGTGCAGATGTGCGGGTCGTCGAGCACCGCCGCCGCCCGCGCCTCGCGCAGCAACTGCCGCCGAGCCTGCGGCTCCCGCGCCAGCGCGGCAGGCAGGAACTTCAGCGCGACCTCCCGGTCCAGCTTCCGATCGTGGGCGCGGTAGACCACCCCCATCCCGCCGGCGCCGAGTGGCGCGAGGATCTCGTAGTGGGCGACGACATGGCCGAGCAGCGGGTCGGCGGTGGCCGCGGCGGCGAGCGCGGCGCGGGCGGGAGAGACGACCTCCGCGGCGAGGTCGCCGAAGAACGTGCCTGCCTGCTCGCTGGCGGCCAGCAGCGACTCCAGTTCCGCGCGCAGCGGCGTGTCGCGCCCACAGCTCTCGTCGAGAAAGCCGGAACGCTGCTCGGGCGGGAGCGCGAGCACGCGCTCCAGCAGCAGCCCCACCTGCTCCCAGCTCCCGCCCGCTTCGGCGCTCATGAGCCCGCCTCGTCGCGCGCGCGGCGCAGCTCGCGGTAGAGCCAGGCCTGCGCCAGCGTCCAGTCGCGCTTCACCGTCGCCGGCGAAGTCTCCAGCGCCTGCGCCGTCTCCGGGATGCTCAGGCCTGCGAAGAAGCGGCACTCCACCACGCGCGCCTGCCGCTCGCTCAGCCGCTCCAGCCGCTGCAACGCGGCCTCCAGCTCTGCGAAGAGCGCCAGGCGTTCGTCGTCCAGGACGGCGGAGCCGTCCAGCAGCGCCGCGTCCGCCGCCTCCAGCGAGACGCGCTCCGCGCCGCCGCCGCGCTTCTGCGCGCGGCGAGCGCGGGCGTAGTTGCCCAGGATCTGCCGCATCGCACGGCCGGCCAGTGCGAAGAAGTGGCCGCGGCTACGCAGCTCCAGCGGCTCGCCGCCGACCAGCTTCAGGTAGACCTCGTGGACGAGGGCGGTGGCGTTGAGGGTGGCGTCGCCGCGCCAGCGGCCGCGCTGGCGCACGGCGAGCCCGTGCAGCTCGTCGTAGACCAGGGCGAACAGCCGATCGGCGGCGGGCCGATCGCCGGCCCGCATCGCCTCCAGCAGCCGCGTCACCGAGTGCTCGGCGAAGGCGCCCATGCGGGGGTTCCTGGCGTGCGCTCCCGGTCGGGTGTGAGCCGATCGTGCGCGCTTCGGGGTGGACGGGAGTGAGGGGCGGACGAACGCGGGGCCGGGCGCCCGGCCCGCTCTGCTCCTTGGCCGGGCCGGGGTTCGCGACACTACCCCCGGCGCGGCGAGCGAGTTCCCACTCATCCTGGAGGAGCCATGTCACACCACTACCAGCAGCGCGCACCTCGGTGGCGGCGAGTGCTGCCGGCCCTCGGTCTGCTCGCGCTCGGCCTTGCGGCCTGCAGCGACGACGCGACGCCGGCCGACCCGGACGGCGCGGCCGACCTGAGCCTCGGCGCGGAGCGTTTCACCGCCGGCGCGGTCTACACCTCCACCAACGCCGCGGGCGGCAACGCCGTGCTCGCCTTTCTGCGCGGCAGCGACGGCCGGTTGCGCCCGCCGCTGACGTTCCCTACCGGCGGCGCGGGCACCGGCGCGCTGGACCTGGGCTCGCAGGGCGCGGTGACGCTCAGCGACAACGGCCGCTGGCTGCTGGTGGTGAACGCCGGCAGCGACGAGCTCAGCGTCTTCCACGTCCGCCCGGATGGCCTCGAGCTCACGGACCGCGTGTTCACCGGCGGTGCGATGCCGGTGAGCGTCACCATCCACCACGATCTCGTCTACGTCCTCAACGCGGCCGCGCCCAGCGGCGTCGTCGGGTTCCGGCTCACCCCGCACGGCCGGCTTCTCCACCTCCTCGGTTCGGCGCGTCCGCTCAGTGCTCCCGCCACCGGGCCGGCCCAGGTGGAGTTCACCCCCGGCGGGCAGGTGCTGGTGGTGACGGAAAAGGCGACCAACCTCATCACGACCTTCTCCGTGCAGCGCTCGGGGCTGCTCGGCGCCGGGCAGCCGCAGCCCTCGAACGGCCAGACGCCGTTCGGCTTCGCCTTCGACCGGCAGGGGCGGCTGGTCGTCTCCGAGGCGTTCGGCGGCGCCCCCGGCGCGAGCGCCGTCTCCTCCTACGCACTGAGCCGCGCCGGCACGCTGACGACGATCAGCGCCTCCGTGCCGAGTGGCGAAGCGGCCGTCTGCTGGGTCGTCATCACGCCCAACGGCCGGCTCGCGCTGACCACCAACACGGCCTCCGGCACGGCCTCGGCGTACGCGATCGGGAACCAGGGCCAGCTCTCGCTGCTGCACGCCGTGGCGGCGAACACCGGTGCCGGTAGCTCGCCGCTCGACCTGGCCCTGAGCCGGAACGGCCGCTTCGTCTACATCCTCGCGCCCGGCAACGGCACGCTGCGCCCGTACCAGGTCGAGGAGGACGGTACCCTGACCGGGCTCGGCCCGGTCGACGGCATCCCCGCCAGCGCCTATGGCCTCGCCGCGCGTTGACGCGACGCAACTGGCCGCGCGGGATTCGCTCGCGCGGCCGGCCCCCGAACCTGAAGGGAAAGCCATGAGACTGCGGTATCTTGCGTTGGCCGCCGCGCTCCTCGCGATCGGCACCGGCTGGTACTTCTTCCGCCCTGAGCGCCTGGTGCTCGACACCGTGGTGCAGGAGCCGCTCCCGCCCGCTGTCTCCGCGCTGACGGCGACCCGGCCGCCCGTGCTCCTGGCGAGGGGCCGCTTCCACCCCGTCAACCATGACGGCCGCGGCGAGGTGGCGCTCTACCGCGCCAGCAACGGAGAGCGCATCCTGCGCTTCTCGCGCTTCGCCACCGACAACGGACCGGACCTGTACGTCTACCTGGTGGCCGCGGCCGACGTGCCGGACGACGAGACGGTAGAACGCGCCGGATATGTCTCGCTCGGCCGGCTGAAGGGCAACGTCGGAGATCAGAACTACACCGTGCCCGTGGGCCTCGATGTGAGCCGGTATCGCACCGTGGTCGTCTGGTGCCAGCGCTTCGGGGTGAGCTTCGCGGCCGCCCCGCTCGGTGCGGTGGCGGGCTAGAGCAGCATCAAGTGAGGTGTTCGGCAGGCCGATTCCGCGGCTCGGGCCCTCACCCCCGGGCCGCAGAGCCTCCCATCGCCGAGTAGCTCGGTTGAAGTCGCACGAGAGCCCGGAAGCGCGGCCGGCCCCACCCGGCCCGGGCCGGGCTTCGCCTGGCGCCAGACCCGCCGGATCCGGAGGAGCCGGATCCGGAGGAGCCGGATCCGGAGCCGTAGCCGTTCGCTCCTCGCGGGCCGGTGCGGCGCTACCGCGCGCTCGCGTTGATCTCCACCACGATGCCGCGCCACTGGCCCTGCCGGAAGCGCAGCATGCTGAGCGCGCAGCGCGTGGCGTGGCCAGCCAGGATGGCGAGCCAGATATGCAGCGGCTGCAGCGTGCCTGCCTGCTGGATGACGAAGCAGATGCCCAGCGGCACGATCACCTGCGAGACGACGGAGATGTAGAGCGGGCTGCGCGTATCGCCGGTGCCCTGCAGCCCGCCGGTGTAGGTGAGCGCCACCGCGATGAAGAGCCCGGAGACGCTGAGCACGCGCAGCAGTTGCGTGCCGATCTCCACGACCACCGGCTCGTTCATCCCGAAGATGGCGAGCAGCGGCCCTGGCAGGAAGAAGAAGACCAGGCCGGCCAGCGCCGCGCCGGCGGCGCCGAAGCGCGCGGCGACGTGCACCGCCTCGGCCGCGCGCTCGGGCCGGCCCGCGCCCAGGTTCTGCCCGGCGACCGCGGCGGCCGCGCCCATCAGCCCCACCGACGTCCAGGTGATGAGCGAGAAGAGCTGTGTGTACGAGACGGCGAACGCGGCCTGCGCCGCCGCGCTCTGCGCCAGCGAGCCGATGAACGCCAGCATCAGCACGCCGCCGACGTTCATCGCGATGCCCTGGATGCCCGTGGGCAGCCCGAAGCGGAAGAGCGCGCGGATGATCGCCCAGTCCGGCCCGAAGCCGTGCCCGCGCGGGAAGCTCACCACCCAGCCGCCGCCCCAGAGCCGCGCCAGCGCGTAGAGCGCCACCAGCCCCGAAGCGAGCGCGGTGCCCATCGCCGCGCCCGCGGTGCCGAATGCCGGGATCGGGCCCAGCCCGCGGATCAGCACCACGTTCAGCCCCAGGTTCAGCAGCGTCGTCCAGACGCCGAGCAGCATGGGGGTGCGCGCGTCGCCCGCCGAGCGCAGCGCGCCGCCCAGCATGAAGAAGACGAGCAGACCGCTGCTGAAGAGGAACATGATCCTCAGGAACGGCAGCGCCTCGGCCTTCACCGCCGGCGCGGCGTTGACCAGGTCCAGCAGCGCGGGTGCGAGCAGGTAGCCGAGCGGCGCCATCACGAAGAGCGCGATGCCGATTGCCGTCAGGAACGCCTGGTAGACGGTGCGGTCGACCTTCGCCGTCTCGCCCGCACCGGCGAAGCGCGCCACCAGCACGCTCATCCCGGTGAAGAGCGAGGTGATGAAGACGATGACCACGATGAAGATCTGCCAGGCCACGCCGATCGCCGCGTTCGCCTGGTAGCCCACCAGGTGGCCGACCATGACGTGGTCGACGATGCCCTGCAGCCCGCCGACGACGTTGGTGAGCATCGTCGGCCAGGCGATCTTCCAGACCGCGGCGGTCAGCGGCCCCTCCACGATGGAGCGGTCGTAACGCCCCACCGCCGCCGGCGGCGGCGTGTCCACCCCCACCCCCGTGTCCGCGCTCGTGGTGACCGCGGTCGGTAGCGCCTGCTCGCTCATCTCGTCTCCCGTATCGTCGGCGCAGCCGGGGCGACTTCGTACTCGCTCTGCACCAGGCCGTCCGGGTAGCTGCGCGTCTCGACGTGGCGCAGCCGGACGTCGTGCGGGAGCGGCCCGAAGAGCGGGATGCCGCGGCCGATCAGCACCGGCACGCGCGTCAGGATCAGCCGCCGGATCAGCCCCGCCGCCAGGAAGCCCCGGATCGTCTTCCCGCCGTCGACGTAGACGTGCTGCATCCCCCGTTCGGCAAGCCGCTGTACCACCTCCGCGGGCGAGCCCGACATCGCCTCCACCGTTTCGCGCATCGGTGCCGGGATCTCCAGCGGCCGGTGGGTGAGCACCACCACCGGCGTCTTCCCGTACGCCCACCCGCCGAAGCCGCGCACCGCCTCGTAGGTGTGGCGCCCGATCACCACCGCGTCGACGGAAGCGAAGAAGCCGTGGTAGCCGTAGTCCTCGCCGCCGGCCTCGGGCGTCGGCAGCCAGTCGAGGGCGCCGTCCTCGCGGGCGATGAAGCCGTCCAGGCTGGTGGCGATGTAGACGCTGGCGTTCATGGCGTGCGGGAGCAGGAGAACGGGGCGGCAGGGCCGCCGCGGGAACCAGGATACAGCAGCCGCGGCGCCGGTGCATGGGTCCGCTGACCCGGCGGACTCCGCGGCGGGCGCGGAACGCCGGCGGTGGCGCGCCGCGCCGGCGCCCCCCTGCCCGGGCGAAGGATAGGTGGATCGGGCGCTCCGGAAGATAGCCTCCGCCGGAGCGCCCGCGTAGCACCGCGTGACGAGGGCGCGGCGTGCCGCACCTCAGCTCGCCGGCTGCCCTTCGAGGAAGCCGATCAGGTCGCCGGCGAACTCGGCGGGCTGCTCCCACTGCGGCGTGTGCGCCACGTCGGGGTAGCTCTTCAGCACGGCGCCGGGGATCAACGCCTGCAGCGTCTGCTGCTCGGCGCGCGGCGCGAAGGCATCGTGCTCCCCCCAGACGATCAGCGTGCGCGGCGCGCGGGCCCGCAGGCCGTCGGCGCGCGGGGTGGCGAGAAAGCCGGCCAGCAGCGCCTTCCAGGCATGCGCCGGCAGCTTCTGGCTCTCCGCGACGACGCGCTGCATGAACGCGTCCGGCACCGGCCGGTACACGGTGCTCGCCTGGAACTCGCGGATGAAGGCCACCGGCACCGGGTCGGTCATCTGCTCCACCACGCCCGCCAGCTCCGGCACCCCGTTGAACTTCCGGATCTCGGTGGCCGAGCCGACCAGCACCAGCCCCGCCACCTGCTCCGGCGCCGCCAGCGCCACCTGCTGCGCCATGAAGCTGCCCATCGAGTGGCCCACCAGGGTGGCGCGCTCGCGCCCCTGCGCGTCCATGAAGGCGAGGACGTCGGCGCCCAGCTCGCGCAGGGCGTCGCCGTCAAGCTGATGCGCCGCGGGCTCGACGCCGAGGAGCACGTGCAGCGCTTCCGCGCCGAGCGCCAGATCCTCGCCGGCCTGCAGCACCCCCACATCGCGCGCCTGCTGGACGGCGGCGTCACCGACGACGGCCGGCCGTACCTAGTGATGGAGTACGTGGCGGGCCAGCCGCTCACCACGTTCTGCGATGAGCGCCGGCAGCCGCTCGTCGAGCGGCTGCGGCTCTTCCGCCAGGTCTGCGCGGCCATCGCCTACGCGCACCGCAACCTGGTGGTGCACCGCGACCTCAAGCCCGGTTACATCCTGGTTACCGCCGAGGGCGAGGTAAAGCTGCTGGACTTCGGCATCGCCAAGCTGCTCGACGCCGCGGCGCTGGCCGCGGACGCGGTGCTGACGCGCACCGGCGCCTGGGTGCTGACGCCGGAGTACGCCGCGCCGGAGCAGATGCGTGGCGGCGCGGTCACCACCGCCACCGACGTCTACGGCCTGGGGCTGGTGCTCTACGAGCTGCTCTGCGGCCGGCCGCCGTTCGAGCTGGGCGGCCGCTCCTGGGGCGAGGTGGAGCGGCTGGTCTGCGAGGTGGAGCCGCTGCGGCCGCGCGAGGCACTACAGCGCGCCCAGCGCAGCGACCCGACGGAACGTGCCGGCGTCGCCGCCGTGGCCCGCGCTCGCGGCACCGACGCGCGCCGGCTCGCGCACGCACTGCGCGGCGACCTGGACAACATCGTGCTCACCGCGCTGCGCAAGGAGCCGGAGCGGCGCTACGCCTCCGCCGCCGCCCTGGCGGACGACGTGGCGCGCCACCTCGCCGGGCAGCCCGTGGCCGCGCGCGGCGACGCGGTGCGCTACCGTCTGGGTAAGTTCGTGCAGCGCCCGCTGGGGCGTGGTGGCCGCCACGACGATCGTGCTGCTGCTGGCCGCCTCCGCGCTGACCGCCACGCTGCAGGCGCGCGAGATCGGCCGCGCCGCTGGCGCTCGCCAACGCCGAGGCCGAGAAGGCGCGGCTGGAGGCGCGGAAGGCGGAGCGCGTGACGGCCTTCCTGATGGGGATGTTCGAGGCCGGCGACCCGGCCTGGGCGCTGGGCGACACTGTCACCGCGCACGAGCTGCTGCGCCGCGGCGTGCAGCAGGCCGAGCTGCTGCAGGGCGAGCCGCGCGTGCAGGCGCAGCTGCTGGACGTGATCGGCCGCGTGTACCAGAGCCTGGGCGGCTACACGGCGGCGCGGCCGCTGCTGGAGCGCGCGCTCGCCGTCCGCACGCGCGAGCTGGGCGCGCGGCACGAGGAGGTCGCCGAGAGCCACAACCACCTGGGCAACCTGCGGCGGCTGCAGGGTGAGTTCGCCGCCGCCGAGCCGCACCTGCTGCGCGCCCGACAGCTGCACCAGCAGCGCCTGGGCGCCGAGCACGCCGCCGTCGCCGCGGACCTGCACGACCTGGGCACCCTGCTGCTGGACCGCGGCGAGTATGACCGCGCCGCGCCCCTGCTCGAACAGGCGCTCGCCCTGCGCCGCCGCCTGCTCGGCGACGCCGACCCGAGCGTCGCCGCCAGCCTGAGCAGCCTGGGCTACCTGCTCACCGCACGCGGCGACCTGGCGGGCGCGGAGCGCGCCTACCGCCAAGCGCTGGCGCTGCGCCGCCGGGCGCTGGGCGAGGCACACCCGGAGGTGGCGAACAACCTCCTCGAGCTGGCCGCGACGCTCTCGCGCCGCGGTGACCACGCCGGCGCCGATCGGCTGCAGCGCCAGGCGCTCGCCATCAATCGGCGGCTCTACGGCGAGGTGCACCCCCGCATCGCCACCAACCTGAACAACCTGGCCGTCACCGCCTTCCGGCTGAGCGACACGGCGCGCGCGGAGCAGCTCCTGCGGCGCGTGGTGGAGGTGCGACGCACGCTGCTCGGCCCGCGACACCCCATCTATGCGCAGGCGCTGCAGAACCTGGCGGTGGTCGTCGGCAACCAGGGTGAGCTCGCTGAGGCCGAGCGGCTGCTCGACGAGGCGCTGGCCGTGCACCGCCGCGTATACGGCGAGCGGCACGCCAACGTCGCCCTGACGCTGGACGCGCAGGCCGGCCTCGCCGTGCGCCGCGGCGAGTTCGCGCGCGCCGATGCGCTCTACCAGCAAACGCTCGCCATCTACCGCGCCGTCCTCCCGCCTGACCACCCGAATATCGCCGAGCAGCTGGCCGACCTCGGGAGCCTGCGCCGGCGCGCCGGCGACTTCGTCGCCGCCGACACTCTGCTGCGCCAGGCGGCCGCAATGCTGCACGCCCGGCTGGGCGCCGACCATCCCTCCACCCGCGCCGCCGAGCAGGCGCTGACCGCCCTGGCGCAGGCGCACGGCGCCCGGGCCGCGAGCGCCTCGCCACCAGGTCACCCGTACTGATCCGCTCCCACCCGGAAACCCTCAGCCCCGGCCCTAACCTCCCGCGTGCGGAAGAGGGGCCGGGGCTGAGGGTTGCAGTAGCTGGCAGCCGGAAGCCGGTAGCTGGCAGCCCGAAGGGCAGGGCGGCCGTTACCGCTCCGCCAGCTCCATCCAGCGTTCGGCGAGGCGCACGTGCCGCTCCGCCTCGGCCTGGTTGCCGAGGCTGGCCTCGGCCTGCGCCAGCGCCAGGTGCGCGTAGGCGTAGTAGGTCGGGATGCCGCGCGTCGCGTCGTCCGGCCAGTGCGGGGCGTCGAGCAGGCTGCGGTGCACGAAGACCTCGCCCAGCAGCCGGCGCATGCGCTCCACGTCCACGTGGCTGCCGATGACCGGGCGGTAGGGGTTGTCCTCCGCTAACGGCACCAGCCCGGCGCGCGCGGGGTCCGTCGGCTCCACGAGCTTGTACGCCACGCCCTGCCGCGCGGTGTGCTCGTCCATCCCCAGCTCGCGGTGCCGGTTCGTGGTGGCCGCGAAGTAGACGGGCCGGTCGCCCCAGGCCTCCTTGATGATCGTCAGGATGAACTGGTCTGCCGCGGCCAGCATGGTGTTGGCCGGCAGCGTGACCTGCAGGCCGTTCGCCTCGAAGACCATGTCCTGCGGCAGCACGGCGTAGGCGCTGTTCGTCGCCGCCAGGATCTGCGCGTCGGTGAGCGGCAGGATCGTCTTCGTCGGCGCCGGCGGCGTGCCGTAGAGCGGCGCCTGCTCCGGCTCGAACGGCCGCTGGCAGAGGATGCGCGTCGGGTCCTCGGCCCAGGCGTTCGGGGTGGGGCAGGGCTTCGTCAGCTCGCGGATCTGCTGCGCATACCACGGCGTGTTCAGGTAGCTCCAGACCATCACCGTCACGTCGCGCCGGATGCCCTCCACCTCCTGCAGGTACCAGAGCGGGAAGGTGTCGTTGTCGCCGTTGGTGAAGAGCACGCCGTACGGCTCCACGCTCATCAACAGGTTGTACGCCCAGTCGCGCGCCGAGTAGTCGCCGCGGCGCGAGGCGTAGCTCCAGTTCAGCACCAGCGGGATGAACGCCAGTGCCAGCACCGGCGCGCCGAGCAGCCGGGCGCGCGGCCGCTCGGCGAAGCGCTCGCTGAGCCGCAGCCACAGCGCCGTCAGCCCGATGCCGACCCACAGCCCCCACATCGAGAAGGAGACCAGGAAGAAGTAGTCGCGCTCGCGCACCTCGGCGAGGTTGAAGTCCAGGTTCCAGGCCTGCACCTGCGCGTAGCCGTACTTGAAGTTCAGGTAGAAGATCAGCCCGAACGACAGCGTGCCGAAGAGCGTGGCGAGGTAGGCGAAGCTGGTGCGGTCCTTCTTGTAGTGCTGCACCGCGCCGAAGATGCCCAGCACGGTGAAGAGCAGGGTGATCGGCAGGCGGCCCGGCGCGAAGTAGCCGATGCGCCCCTGGATGGAGCGCGCCCACTGCCAGTCGAAGTACTGGAAGTAGTTGAGCAGTTGCGCGTAGAACGGCGCCTGCCGCATGGTCACCGGCGGCTTGGCGTACTGCTCGCGCGCCAGCGCCTCGGAGAGGTTCTCGCAGCCGGCGCGCCCGAAGGTGATGATGCTGACCAGCGCGTCCTTGTAGGTGTCGAAGCGGTCCAGCGGGCCGCAGGTCGGCGCGGCCTCGTTGATGATCGGGTTCAGCTCCGCGCGGATCGGCAGGAAGAGGTGCACCGAGAGGCCGAGCACCGCCACCACCGCCGCCGCCGCGTAGAGCCGCCAGTTCAGCACCACGCGCGGCTTCACCAGCAGCACCATCACCAGCAGCGCCGGCGCCGCCAGGAACGCCATCAGGTGGTTGCCCACCGAGAGCGCCAGCACGAAGACCATCGCCACCAGCACGTTGTCGTCGTGCCAGCCGGCGCCCGCGCGGTCGCTCGCCGCTGCGCCCGCCGCCGGCTGCCCGGTGCGGTGCTTCTCGACGTGGTCGCGCCAGAGGAACGCCCACCAGGAGAGCAGCGCGATCGTCAGCAGGCTGACCGTGTAGACCTTCTCGTTGACCGTCGACTGGAACCACACCGTGAAGGCGGTGGCGCTGATCAGCACGGCCGTCGCCGCGCCGACGCGCCGCACCCACTCGTCGGTGGTGAAGAACGCCAGCACGCGGTGCACCACCAGGAACCAGAGCGCGGCGGTGCTGGCGCTCATGAACGCCGAGAAGAGGTTGACGCGCACGGCGGGGTCCAGCCCCGTGAAGGCGAGCAGGCGGGCCCACGCGCCGGCGAGCAGCACGAAGAGCGGGTTGCCCGGCGGGTGCGGGATGCCCAGGATGTGCGCGACGGTGATGTACTCGCTGGTGTCCCAGAACCAGGTGGTCGGCCCGAGCGTCAGGGCGTAGAGCGCGAAGACGACCAGCCCGGCGAGCGCGGCCAGCAGGTAGGGCGGCCGCTCGTAGCTCGGCGCCACGGCCGCGCCCCGCGCCGCCGGCGGCCGCGCCGCCTGAGTAGCTTGGTTCATAACCCGGAGGTCCCACGGTGAGCGAAAGCCGAAAAACGGCTTGAAGCTACACGCCGCCCCGTCGCCCCGCCACCCCGGCGAGTTGAGAGTTGAGAGTTGAGAGTTGAGAGTGAACGGCAACCCCACCGCTCCACCGCCACTGCGGCGGGAGGGGTGGGGCTTCTCTCAACTCTCAACTCTCAACTCTCAACTCCTCAGAACGACAGCTCCGCGCCGACGCGCACGAAGATCTGGTTCGCGAAGCCGTTGTCGCGGAAGTTGGAAATGTAGTCGTCCACGCCGTAGCGGATGCCGAGGTTACGCGAGAGCTGCAGCGCGCTGGACACGCCCAGCTTCACCGCCAGGTCGCTCTCGGCCTCCCGCTGGCCGGCCAACCGGTCGTAGCGCACCTGCCCGACGCCCGCCTCCAGCAGGATCGGCAGCATGCCCTCCGCGCCGCCGCGCGGCACGAAGGAGAACTCCACGCCCGCCGCCCAGTGGTCCACGTTCAGGTCGCCGCGGTCCACGTCCTGCCCCGCCACCTCCGTCGTCTGCTGCACGTCTGAGCGCTGGTAGTTGCCGAAGAGCGCCCACTGCGGCGAGAGCTGGAAGGAGGCCCGCCCGCCGTACGCCACGCCAGCCTCGAGCTTCGAATTCGTCTCGGGCAGGTCGCCGAAGAAGCCGTAGCCGACGTACGGCTCCACCGAGAGCCGCGGCTGCGTCGTCTGCGCGGCGGCCGGCGCCGCGAACGCGGCCAGCATCCCCAGCGAGAACAGAGCACGCTTCATCATGCGATATCTCTCCCTTTGCAGGTGGTACGAAACGACGAGGCCGAGGGCGGCCTCGCCGGCGGGGCGTAAGCAAGCCGGATGCCAATCGCCCAAAAGCATGAAAGTGCAAGTGTAACAACAGCTTGCTCGGATCGCCGGCGACCTCCCGGATGGACGGTCGGGCGGCGGCGCTGTCCTCCGCGGCTGTCACTCCGGCCTGCAGGTGAGCCGCTGCTCCCCCGGTTGACTTCCACGCTCCCCGCCGGGAGATTCCCCGCCCTCACGCGCGCAGGCGCTGTCAGGGGTTCCCTGAATCCTGAATCCTGAATCCTGACCCCTGATGTCCCTCTACCCCGCCTTCGCCGACTTTCTGCGCTACGCGCGCGACGCCACGCTGGTGCCCGTCTCGCGCGAGCTGCTCTTCGACACCGACACCGCGGTGACGGCCTACCACAAGCTGGCGCGCCCGCCGTTCGGCTTCCTGCTGGAGTCGGTGGTCGGCGGCGAGACCTGGGCGCGCTTCAGCTTCCTGGGCACCGAGCCGCGCTCGGCGCTGCGACTGAGCGGCGAGCGCATCGAGCGCTGGACGCCCGACGGCGGCTGGGCGCCCGGCGAGCGGGTGAGCGACCCGCTCGCCGAGCTGGACCGCTGGCTGCGCCGCCATACCCCTGCGCAGGTGCCCGGCCTGCCGCGCTTCTGGGGCGGTGCCGTCGGCTACCTCGCCTACGACGTCGTTCGCCACGTCGAGCACCTGTCGGACGCGCCGCCCGACGCGCTCGGCCTGCCCGACGCGCTGCTGCTGGAGACCGACGTGGTGCTGGCGATCGACAACCTCTTCGGCCGCGCGCGCGCGATCGCCGCCGTCGAAACCGCAGGCGCCGACGAGGCCGAGCTGCGCCGCCGCTACGACGCGGCCACCGCCCGGCTCGACGCGCTGCTCGCGCGCCTGCAGACTGGTGCCGCGCCCGCGCCGCTCGCGCTCGCGCCGCCGCCCGCCGCCGATCCGCCGTTCCGGAGCAGCGTCACGCGCGAGGCGTTCGAGGCCGCCGTCCGCCGCGTGCAGGAGTACATCCTCGCCGGCGACGCCTTCCAGGTGGTGCTCTCGCAGCGGCTCACGGTGCCCGCGCCGCCCGACCGCTTCGCGCTCTACCGCGCGCTGCGCACGCTCAACCCCTCGCCCTACCTCTTCTACCTGGACCTCGACGGCGTGCAGCTCGTCGGCTCCTCGCCCGAGGTGCTGGTGCGCGCGGAGGAGGGGCGCGTCACCGTGCGCCCCATCGCCGGCACGCGTCGCCGCGGCGCCACGCCCGAGGAGGACGCCGCGCTCGAAGCCGAGCTGCTCGCCGACCCCAAGGAGCGCGCCGAGCACCTCATGCTGCTGGACCTCGGCCGCAACGACGTCGGCCGCGTCGCGCGCTACGGCAGCGTGCGCGTACGGCAGAACATGGTCGTCGAGCGCTACTCACACGTCATGCACCTCGTCTCCACCGTCGAGGGCGAGCTGCGCGACGGGCTCTCCGCCGTCGACGTGCTGCGCGCCTGCTTCCCCGCGGGCACCGTCTCGGGCGCGCCCAAGGTGCGCGCGATGCAGATCATCGACGAGCTGGAGCCCGTGCGCCGCGGCCCCTACGCCGGCGCCGTCGGCTACCTCGCGCACGGCGGGCAGGCGATGGACCTGGCGATCGCCATCCGCACCGTCGTCGCCGCGGGCGAGCGTGCCCACGTGCAGGCCGGCGCCGGCGTCGTCGCCGACTCCGTGCCCGCCGCCGAGTACGAGGAGACGCTCAACAAGGCGCGCGCCCTGCTGCGCGCCCTCCAGGCGCTGGGCTGAGTTGCGCTCAGCCCGGGCCCAAGCGTGAGCCGCCGGGGGCGAAGCGCGAACGGGCGGGGACGGGGCTTGCGCACCCGCTGCTGAGTTGCTAATATGCCGCCATACAACATCTGGCGAAGTCGCCGGAGGTTGTCCGCACGATTGACCCCTCGGCGGCCGGTGCCGCCCTGCAGCGCGGTTCCGCTTTCGAGCGTACGTACGTTTACCATCCATCGGCGGAGCGGCTGTGCTCCGTGCCCACAGGCGCAGTCCGGGAGGCTGATCACGTCCGACGTGGTCCGGCTGTAGTGTGCTCGTTGCGGGCACTCTCTCACCGTGGGGGCTATGGCTGTGCGTCTGTTCCCTCCCTGGCGGTGGCGTCGACGCCGCGCGCGAGCGCCGGCCGGGCCGCCACGTCTCTCACCCTCCCGCATCGGACCGCCCGGAGGTCGGTGCTTCTCGGTGGGGCCCCACAGCAGACGCGCGCTGCTGCTCGGTTCCCGTGGTCTGTTGGCTGGTCGTCGGGCACGGCCCCGTGGCCCGCGTCTTCTACCGCCCGGCGTGCCCCTCCTCATCCCTCAACCTGAAGGAGCAGGATCATGACAAGACTACGTTGGCTCTGGGCGATCGGCACGGCCGTCGCCCTGGCGCCGGGGTCGTCGTGGGCCCAGCAGCCGGCTACCATCAGCGGTCGGGTCACGAACGAGTCGGGTGCGCCGATCGCCTCAGTGAGTGTGTACGTGCCCGCGCTGCGGCTCGGTACGTACTCCGGGGCCGACGGCACCTTCCGTCTGGTGATCCCGGCGTCGCGGTTGCAGCCGGGTCAGGCGGTGACGCTGGCGGCGCAGGGCGCCGGCCTGAAGACGCAGACGCGCCTGGTGGCGCTGACGCCGGGCGCTGCCCTGACGCAGAACTTCACGCTGGTCACCGACGTGCTGGTGCTGGACGAGATCGTGGCCACGGGCCAGGGCACGACCACCACGCGCGAGAAGACGGTCAACGTGGTCAACACCGTCCGCGCCGAGGAGATCACCAAGAGCCGCGAGGTCAACGTGGTTTCGGCGCTGGCGGCCAAGGCGCCCAACGTGCTGGTCACCAGCTCGGCCGGTGACCCGGGCGCCGGCACCTACATCCAGATCCGTGGGGCGGCGTCGGTGGTCGGCGGCACGCAGCCGCTCTTCGTGGTGGACGGCACCCAGATCGACAACTCCACGGACAACCTGGAGGACGAGACCCAGGGCACCGTCGTCACCAACCGCGCAGCCGACATCAACCCGGCCGACATCGAGCGGGTGGAGATCCTCAAGGGCGCCGCGGCCACGGCCATCTACGGCTCGCGCGCGGCCAACGGCGTGGTGCTGATCACCACCAAGCGCGGCCTGGCCGGTGCCACGCGTGCCACGCTGAGCACCTCGTACTTTGTGGACCAGGTCACCAGCTTGGTGCCGCTGCAGCGCAGCTACGGCCAGGGCTACGGCGGCCAGCCCAGCACCACGACGCCCTTCTCGTGGGGGCCCGAGCTGAACGCCAACGTGCCGACCTTCGACCACGCCGGCGAGCTGTATCAGGACGGGAACCGGCTGGAGAACAACCTGACCCTCTCCGGCGGCAGCGAGCGCACCACCTACTACCTATCGGCGGGGAGCCTGAACCAGGACGGTGTCATCAAGGGGCCGCAGGGCTACGCGCGCCAGAACGTGCGCGTCAAGGGCACGCACTTCTTCCGCGACGACCTGCAGATCGGCGGCAACCTGGCCTTCACCCGCAGCTCGGGCGACTTCGTGCAGCAGGGCTCCAACATCTCCGGCATCCAGCTGGGGGCGCTGCGCACGCCGCCGGACTTCAACAACTGTCGCAACGACAACGGCTACCAGTGCTACCTGAACCCGGAGGGGCTGCACTTCTCCTACCGGCGCCGGAACCCCACCAGCCTCACGCAGAGCCGGGGCTACGACAACCCGTTCTGGGTCGCGAACGAGCTGCGCAACACCTCCACCGTGGGCCGCGGCTTCGGCAACCTGTCGCTGGACTACACGCCGACCACCTGGCTCAAGTTCGGCTACCTGCTGGGGGCCGACTATACCAGCGACGAGCGCCTGAGCATCTTCCCCAAGAGCTCGGCCGCGCAGCTGCAGGGTGCCATCTTCCGCGCCAACATCGTCCGGCAGATCCTCGACAGCAACCTGACGGCCACGCTGTCCGGCGAGCTGGGCGACCGGTTCAGCGGCAGCGTGACCCTCGGCCAGAACCTGAACCAGCGGGAGGAGTGGTGGAACCAGGTCAACGGCAAGACGCTGATCTTCGGCACGGAAGAGACCGACTACGCCGTCACCAACACCGGTGACGAGTACAAGGAAAAGATCCGCATCGACGGCTACTTCATCTCCGGCGAGGGTACGCTGGCCGACCAGCTCACCCTGAGCGCCACCGGCCGCTGGGACGGCTCGTCCACCTTCGGCGGCAACGGCCAGCGCTTCTTCTACCCGGGCGTGGGGGCGAGCTGGGTGTTCACCAACAACGCGCTCTTCCAGAACCTGCCGATCTCCTTCGGCAAACTGCGCGCGTCCTGGGGTATTGCCGGCCGGCAGCCGCTGGCGTTCACCACGGTCAGCTCCTTCAACACCGGCTACTACAGCGACGGCTGGGTGATTGCGCCCAGCGGCCTGTACAGCATCTACAACGGCCAGGAGGGCGTCTTCCGCCAGGCGCGGATGGCCAACAAGGACATCAAGCCGGAGAAGCAGAACGAATTCGAGCTGGGGACGGACCTCGCCTTCTTCGATTCGCGTTTGGCGCTCGGCGTCACCTACTACAACCGCAAGACCACCGACGCCATCCTGAACCTGCCGGTGCCCTACAGCACGGGCTTCAGCAGCATCTACCGCAACGCGGCCGAGTTCCAGAACAAGGGTTGGGAGGCGACGCTGGACCTCACGCCGGTGCAGAACGACAACCTGTCGTGGAGGGTGGGGCTGCAGTGGGCCACCAACAACAGCTGCGTCACCAACCTGGCCGGCGCCGACTACTTCAGCCTGGCCGGCTTCGAGGGCTCGCTGTCGGCGGTGGTGGCGCCGGAAGCGAACGGCGGCAAGTGCGCGCCCTTCGGTGCGCTCTACGGTGACGACTTCGTCCGCTTCGGGCGCGGGCTCTCGGTGCCGCGGCTCGTTCAGGACCAGGACGGCAACTGGGTCGGCGCCGAGGATGCAAACGGCAACCCGATCATGGTGAACATCGACGAGACGTACGGCGGAGCCGCCGGCGCCATCTACGTGGGCGAGGACGGCTATCCGCAGTACGACGACGTCTACCGCGTGGCCGGCGACCCGAACCCGGACTGGACGGCGAGCATCCGCAGCAGCATCACCGTGCTGCGCAACCTGACCGTCTCCGGCCTGCTGGACATCCGGCAGGGCGGCCAGATGTGGAACGGCACCAAGGGCGCCCTCTACTACTTCGGCACGCACAAGGACACCGATCCGTACCAGGGCGAGGGCAAGACCATGACCTACGCCCAGTACTCCGGCTCCAAGGTGGAGGGCCCCGGCAAGGGCACGCCGGCAGTGTTCGACTACAGCTGGTTCACCGGCAACCTGGGGAGCGGCTTCACCGGCCCGTTCTCGCAGTTCATCGAGGACGCCAGCTTCGTGAAGCTGCGCGACCTCTCGGTGTCGTACGTCTTCGACCAGTCGTGGGTCCGGCGCGCCGGTTTCAGCAGCATCGACGTCACGGTCAGCGGGCGCAACCTGAAGACGTGGACGGATTACACCGGCATCGACCCGGAGTCGAACATCACCGGGCAGACGGCCGGCCGCGGGCTGGACTACTTCAACAACCCGCAGACCCGCTCCTTCGTCTTCACCGTCAACCTGAACCGCTAAGCCCTCGGGCAGAGGAGAGAGACGTCCGATGACATCCAAGAAATGGGGGGGGCGCGCGCTCGCCGCATCCCTGCTCGCCACCGCGCTCGGCGCGTGCGACTTCATCAGCGTCACCGAGCGGAACCCGAACACGGTTCCGGAGGCGTCGGTGGACCAGCTCCTGGTGGGCACGCAGGTGAACGCGTTCTTCTTCGCGGAGAACAACCTGGCCCGCATGGCCGCCATCTGGACGCAGCAACTGGCGGGCACCGACCGGCAGTTCTCACTGCTGGACACGTACATCCTCAAGGAGAGCGACGTCGACGAGGAATTCTCGCAGCTCTATACCGGCGGCGGGCTGATCGACATCCGCCAGGGGATCGGGCTCGCCGAGGCCGCTGGCCTGAAGGTGTATGCGGGCATCTTCCGGGTGCTGGAGGGGTACCTGATGGGCCAGGGCGCCAGCATCTGGGGCGACCTCCCGTACACGCAGGCAGTGAACGTGGATGAGTTCCCGCAACCGGCGCTCGACAAGCAGGAGGCGGTGTACGCGGCGGTGCAGACGGTGCTGGACCAGGCCATCGCCGACCTCACCGCGGGCGGCGGGCGCAGCCCCGGTGTCAGCGACCTGGTGTTCAACGGCAGCGCTGCCCGCTGGGCGCAGGTGGCCTGGACGCTCAAGGCGCGCTACTACCTGCACTGGGTGGAGGCACAGCGTTCGAGCAACGCCGCCGCACGGACGGCCGCGCAGACGGCGTGCGGCGGCAACTGCATCGACAAGGCGATGGCCGCGGTTGAGAAGGGGATCAACAGCAACGCGGCCAACTTCCTGGCCGTGCACGGGAGCGCCGCGACGTCGAACAACGTGTGGTACCAGTTCTTCAACGAGCGCTCCGGCTACACCGCAGCCGGGAACTACCTGGTGGAGCTGCTGAAGGGCCGGGACGACCCGCGCCTGGCCGTGTACTTCGTGGCGACCGACGACGGGTTCATCGGCTCGGCGCCAGGCGAGAACAACTCCGGCGCTTCTGCGGTCAACCTGGCGCCGGACGCGGCGCAGCCGATCGCCACCTGCGCCGAGAACCAGTTCATCCTCGCCGAGACGCACTACTACGCCGGCCACGTCGCGCCGGCGCAGCAGGCGCTGGCCGCCGGTGTGGCGTGCGAGGCCGCGCGCTTGGGCGTCACGCTCACGGTGGACAACACGCTCACCGGCGAGGCGCTGTTGCGAGAGATCATGACGCAGAAGTACATCGCCTTGTTCCTGAACCTGGAGGCGTGGAACGACTACAAGCGCACCTGCCTGCCGGCGGTGACGACGTACCAGGGCCGCTCGATACTGCGCCGCTTCTTCTACGGCCAGGGCGAGCGGACGACGAACAAAAGCATTCCGGGGCCGAACGAACAGCCGGCGTTCAACACCAACGACCCGGCCGGCTGTTCCGCCGGGGCGTGAAGACGCGCATGCCGACCGCCGGATGGCGTGTCGTGCGTGGGCTGCCGGTCGCGCTGCTGCTGGCAGCGTGCGCGACTGGCGGCGGCCCGGCCCGCCGCGTCCAGGGGGAGGAGGTTCGCGTGGAGGTGCACAACGACCTCGTCCCTCAGGGTCCCATCACGGTGCGCATGGTGACCAGCACCGGGCGGCGGGTGATCCTGGGGGAGGTGGGCCCCGGGCAGATCCGAACCCTGTCGTACGCCGAGCCGAACCTCGGCGGGTCGCACCGCCTGGTGGCGGAACCCAACTCGGGCGCGGCCCTGGTCTCGCAGGCGTTCACCCTCGTGCCGCAGGCGCGGGTGATCTGGACGCTGCGGAACAACCTGATCCGGATCGCGGACCCGACCTAGCGACGGTGGAACGTCATCCGGCGGTGGTGTAGCGCGGCGTCCCGGGAGCTGCCAAGGTGCAGCTCCCGGGGCGCCTTCGTTCCCCAGGGGCCTACACGGCCCGGACCCCAAGAAAGCGAGGTGTGGATGCGTAGAATCGTGTCGTTGGTGCTGCTGTCGCTGTTGCTCGCGGGGTGCTTCTCGTACGTGCCGCAGCCGGCCGATGCCCTGCCGCGAGGCGCCACGGTGCGTATGGCGTTGAGCCAGCCGGTGGACGTGCGGCTGGGTGAGGTCACCGCCAACGAGGTGGTCACGGTCAGCGGCGAGATGATCCGCGCCGATTCGGCCGTGGTCGCACTCTCGGCTACGCTGCTGCGTTCGCGCAATGGCTACGAGAGCCTTGCCGGCGGCGAGACGGTGCTGATCCCGCGCGAGCGCGTGCGGGAGGTGGAGCGGAAGCGGCTCTCGCCGCTCCGTACCGGCCTGGTGGCCAGCGCGGTCGTGGTGGTGTTGGCGTTGATCGCCAGCCAGACGGGCTTCGGCGGCGGCCGCGAAGGCGGCGGGTCGCCGCAGCCACGCTGATTCGTGAGGTGACCGCACAATGACGCGGGCCCGGCGGTGATTGGCCGGGCCCGCGTCATTGTGTGCGTGGGCGCCGGGCTCAGATGCGCTCGCGCTTCCAGATGAGCACCACGCCGCACCCGCCCGCAGCGCGTCGGTACTTGGCCGGCACGCCCAACTCGCTGCGATACACCTCGATGCCCTCCACGTCGCTGGGGCGCAGGTCGAGTCCGATGAGGCCGCCGTGCGCGGCCTCGAACGGGGTGCCATCGACGAAGTAGCGTACCTGGCAGGGTTCACCCCGGCTACCGGCGCCGCCCGGGCGCGCGGCGTCGCTGGCGGTGGTGGGCCGGTCGCCCAGCGGCGTGGCAACCAGAGCAAACGCCGGGATGGAGCGGAACAGGTCGGTGAGCTGGTGCGGCCGCCGCTGCTCGATCTGCTCGCGGGTGATGTAGTAGCCGGTGCCGCGGTGGGCGCGGTCGTAGAACTCCTGTAGCTGCGCCGAACGCGGGCGCGCCGTGGCCTGCGCGCGCATCTCGGGGAGCGCCACCGGGTCGGGCTGCAGCGCGACGGCCACCTGCGCCGCGCCCCGCTCCAGCCGCGCCTCCACGCGGGCCGGCAGGTAGCCGGCGCGCCGGGCCTCCAGGCGCAGCACCGGTGCCAGCCGCACCGGTCCGCGCACCACCCCGCGCGCGTCGGTGATGCCGAGCACGGCGCCATTGACCGCCACGTCCGCGCCATTGACCGGCTCGCGCGTCACCGCGTCGGTGACGGTGACCTCCACCCGCGCCGGCGGCGTCTGTGCGGGCGCCGGCCGGCCGGGGAGCGCCAGCGCGGCCAGCATCAGACCGCACCGCGCCGCGGCCAGGGAGGCGTGTGGTGGGCCGGGGTCCGCCCACGGACGACGACGCTGGTTCCACATCGGCACACTCCTCCTTCCCGTCTGCGGGAGCGCCGCGGCACCACGCCGGCAGCGAGGCCGGCGTGGTGGCATAACCCCAGCCCGGCACGAAAGATACTCGTGGAATACATGGGCCACGACGGGCGAGCTTGTAAAGGATTCCGACGCCGCCCGCGAGGGCCGGTGCCTGGCCCGCCTCTTGCGCCCGGCCGCCGGCATGGCTACCCCCACGCTCCCCGACAAAGAGCGGCGTGCCGGCATGGATCGGCGCCGCCCGCGCGGCGGGCCGAAGCCTCCCGTGATGGAGGACCGGCGCACCCGCTTCTCGCTCGGCTACTTCTTCATCGCCTTCCTGCTGCTGCTCGGGCTGCAGTACTTCCTGGCGCAGCGCGGCACCGAACAGCTCAGCTACAGCGAGCTGAAGCAGCGAGTCGCGGCGGGCCAGGTGCAGCAGGTGCGGATCAGCGCGACGTCGATCGAGGCGGTGCCCACCGACTCCATCGCCGAGGCCAGCGGCACGCGCGTCTGGTCGGCGGTGCTGCCGCCCGTCGAGGACCCCGGGCTGATGCCGCTGCTGGAGGAGCGCACCGTCGAGATCCAGGGCGTGGTCAGCGGCTGGGTCAGCCAGATGCTTGGCTGGCTGCTGCCGTTCGCGCTGATTCTGCTCTTCTGGTTCTGGATGCTGCGGCGCATGAACCCCACGCAGGGCGTGCTGACGGTGGGCAAGAGCCGGGCGCGCATCGTGGGCGAAGAGGGCACGGGCGTGAAGTTCAGCGACGTGGCCGGCGTCGACGAGGCGGAGCAGGAGCTGGCCGAGGTCGTCGAGTTCCTGAAGACGCCCGACAAATTCGCGCGCCTGGGCGCCAAGATCCCCAAGGGCGTGCTGCTGGTGGGCCCGCCGGGCACGGGCAAGACGCTGCTGGCGCGCGCCGTCGCCGGCGAGGCGGGGGTGACGTTCTTCCAGATCTCGGGTGCCGAGTTCGTGGAGATGTTCGTGGGCGTGGGCGCGGCGCGCGTGCGCGACCTCTTCGCGCAGGCGAAGGCCCAGGCGCCGTGCATCATCTTCATCGACGAGCTGGACGCGCTGGGCAAGGCGCGCGGCGCCGGCAACATGCTGGGCGGCAACGACGAGCGCGAGCAGACGCTCAACCAGTTGCTCGTGGAGATGGACGGCTTCGACCCGCGCCTCGGCGTCATCATCATGGCGGCGACGAACCGCCCCGAGATCCTGGACCCCGCGCTGCTGCGCCCCGGCCGCTTCGACCGCCAGGTGCTGGTGGACCGCCCCGACGTGCACGGCCGCCACGAGATCCTGAAGATCCACGCCAAGGACATCAAGCTCGCCCCCGACGTGGACCTGGAGAAGATCGCGCGGCGCACGCCCGGCTTCGTCGGCGCGGACCTGGCCAACCTGCTCAACGAGGCCGCGCTGCTGACGGCCCGGCGCGACAAGGAGGCGGTCACCATGCGCGAGATCGACGACGCGGTGGACCGCATCATCGCGGGGCTGGAGAAGAAGAACCGGCTGATCAACGAGAAGGAGCGCACCATCGTGGCCTACCACGAGGCGGGCCACGCCATCGTCGCCGAGCGCGTGCCCACCGCCGACCCGGTACACAAGATCAGCATCATCCCGCGCGGCGTGGCGGCGCTCGGCTACACGCAGCAACTGCCCACCGAGGACCGCTACCTGCTGACCAAGCAGGAGCTGATGGACCGCGTGGCCGTGCTGTTGGGCGGGCGCGTGGCCGAGGAGATCGTCTTCAACGAGATCAGCACCGGCGCGGGCAACGACCTGGAGCGCGTCACCGACCTGGCGCGCCGGATGGTCATCGAGTACGGCATGTCGCGCGAGTTGGGGCCGGTCAGCTACGCCAACCCGCGGCGCGCGGCGTTCCTGCAGGCCGGCGAGGTGATGCCGCCGACGCGCGAGTACTCGGAAGACACGGCGCGCGAGATCGACCGCGAGGTGCACGGCATCATCGAGGGCACCTACGACCGGGTGAAGAAGATCCTGGAGGCCGACCGCCCCGCGCTGGAGACGTTGGCGCAGCGGCTGCTGGAGAAGGAGGTCATCGACGAGGCCGAGCTGCGCGAGATCCTGGGGCTGCCGCCGCGCACGCGCGAGCCGGCGCCGGAGCAGGTGGTGCAGACGCCGCCCGTCACCCCCGCGGCCAGCAGTGGGCTGGACGCCACCACCGAAGCGCCCCTGGAGCCGTGATGCCGAACGACGCCAAGCAAGCCCCGCTGGACGACAGACAGCAGCAGGACGCACCCGCCACCGAGCGGCCCGTGCCCCCGGAAGAGCGGCGCCGCGAGGAGACCCCGGCCGACAAGCCGTCGCAGGCCGAGGGCGAGCGGGAGTAGCTGCCGGCTACCCGCTACCGGCTACCAGCAAACCCCCGGTATTGCCGGCAGCCGGCAGCCGGCAGCCGGAAGCCGGTAGCCGGTAGCCGGTAGCCGGTAGCCTCCCCCGCTTGCGCAATCGGAGGACGGAAGGCAGAATCCGGCAATGAAGAAGAGACCGACGATCGGCCCGAACGAGAAGGCTGGCCCGCGGCTGGGCATGGCGGGCAAGGCGGCGGCGGGGCTGGCGGCCGCGGCGGCGGCGGCGTACGGCGTCTACCTGCTGGGTGCGCCGCGCGGGCGGCGCCGGCCGGTGACCGAGCTGAGCCCCGCGCTGCACCTGCGGCTGCACTACGTCCCCTGGGAAGACCTGCACTACGCGTACTACCACCGCGGCGGCAGCGGCCGGCCGCTGGTCTTCCTGCACTCGGTGAACGCGGTCGCCTCCGCGCACGAGATGCGCCCGCTGGTGCAGCGCTTCCAGCAGGAGGGCGCGCGCCCGCTCTACGCGCTGGAATGGCTCGGCTTCGGGCACAGCGACCGCCCGGAACTGGCCTACGCGCCCACGCTGCTGGAAGACCAGCTCGAGCATTTCCTGGAGCGCACCGTGCAGCCGCGCGGCGGCGCGGACGTCGTCGCGCTCTCGCTGGGCGCGGCCTACGCCGCCGAGGTCGCGCGGCGCCGGCCGGAGCTGGTGCACTCGCTGGTCGCCATCGAGCCGGCGGGCTTCGGTGAGGAGCCCTCGCCGCTCGCCGAGACCTGGGCGCGCCTGCTCTTCACGCTGCCCGGCGTGCAGCGCGCCTTCTACGACCGGCTCACCACGCCCGAGGCGCTGCACAAGTTCGCGCGCGAGAACCTCTTCACGCCCGAGTTCGGCGTGCCGGCCGACTTCGTCGAGTTCGGCGCCGAGACGGCGCGCGCCGAGGGCGCGTCCCGCCCGCTCGACGACTTCCTCAGCGGCCGGCTCTTCCCGGAGCACGGCGCCGAGAGCTTCCTGCGGCTGCGTCAGCCGCTGCTGGTCATCCACGGCACCGTGCAGGAGCGGCGCATGGAGTCGTACACCGAGCTGCCCGAGCTGGCGACGCGGCCGAACGCCCACGTGCTGGCGCTGCCGACCGGCTCGCTGCCGCACTGGGAGCGCCCGGCCGAGGTGATGGAGCGCATCACCGCGCTCTACGCCGCGCTGGCCGAGCCCGAGCCGACCGTGGTGGAGCGCCAGGCGGAGCGCCCGGTTTGACCGTGACCTCACCCCAGGAGCCGAGGATGGTGCGTACTCAGCCGTGGGCGGCGGCGCTGCTCCTGCTCGCGATGGCGGTCGCCGCGGCCTGCCAGCCCGCGGCGGAGCCGGGCGCGGACGCCGCGCGCAGCCCCATGGACACCACGGACACGGCCGGCGCGAACGGCCTCTCCACGCAGCAGATCGAGCAGCGCGCGGAGGCGATGTCGCCAGCGCGCGCCGAGTCGCTGGGCATCGTCGACACGACGATCCACCTGGAGGAGCTGACGACCGGCGACTCGCTGACGATCCGCGCCGTCGTGCCCGAGAGCGTGCCGTAGTCCCTCGCTGCGCCCGCGATGCCCTGCGCGGCCCGGCCCGGCATGCTGCCGGTCGGGGCCGCGCTCGCGTTTTCGGCCGCTGCCGCCTCTGCTGGACACGCCGCGGGCGGCCCGCTATTTTCCCGCCAAACCGACCCCCGGGCCCCTGCCTCCGACGCAACGGAAGGAGCTGCGCGTGAAGAGTATCGTCTGCATCAAGCGTGTGCCGGACACCGAAGCGCGCATCCGCATCGGCGCGGACGACGCCGCGCTCGACCTGGCGGGCGTGAAGTTCGTGCTCAACCCCTACGACGAGTTCGCCCTCGAGGCCGCGCTGCGGCAGAAGGAGGCCGCCGGCAGCGGCGAGGTGACGGTGCTCAGCGTGGGTGGTGCGGAGAGCGCGGAGACGCTGCGCACCGCGCTGGCGATAGGCGCCGACGCGGCGGTGCTGCTGCGGACTGCCGTGCCCGCCGAGGGCCTGGCCGCGGCGCGCGTGCTCGCCGACGAGCTGAAGGGCCGCGGCTTCGACCTGCTGCTCTTCGGCATGAAGGCGGTGGACGACGACCTGCAGGCCGTCGGCCCCATGGTCGCCGAGCTGCTGGGCCTGCCGGCGGCCAGCGCGGTCACCGAGTTCAGCGTGGAGGACGGCAAGGTGGTGGCGCAGCGCGAGATCGAGGGCGGCGTGGAGGTGGTGGAGTTGAAGCTGCCGTGCGCGCTGACGCTCACCAAGGGGGCGTACGAGCCGCGCTACGCCTCGCTGAAGGGGATCATGGCGGCGAAGAAGAAGCCGCTGGAGGAGAAGCCGGTCGAGGCGCCCAGTGCCGGCGCGCGCACGCTGCGGCTGAGCTACCCGTCCGAGCGCCAGGCGGGCCGCATCGTCGGCCAGGGCGCCGACGCCGTGCCCGAGCTGCTGCGCCTGCTGCGCGAAGAAGCGAAGGTGCTGTAGCTGCCGGCTACCAGCTCCCGGCTGCCAGCAGAACCCGCGGCGTCATTCGCCGGCAGCCGGGAGCTGGTAGCCGGCAGCTTCCTTCCACTCCACGCCTGAGACATCGAGACATGGCTTCCGTTTTCGCATTCGCCGAGGCCCGCGAGGGCGAGGTTCGCAAGGTCGGGCAGGAAGTGGTGACGGCGGCGCGGCAGGTCGCCGACGCGCTGGGCGCCGAGGTGCACGCGCTGCTGGTGGGCGGGGCGGGCATCGCCGGCCAGGCTGCCGAGCTGGGCCGCTACGGCGCCGACGTGGTCCACGTCGCGGAGAGCGACGCCGTGGCGACGTACTCGCCCGAGGGCTACACCGCCGTCGCGGCGAACCTCCTGAAGGAGACGGGCAGCGCGGTGGCGCTCTTCCCGGCTTCGTCGCTGGGCAAGGACCTGGCGCCGCGCGTGGCGGCGCGCCTCGGCGTCGGCTACGCCGCGGACTGCACCGAGCTGAACGTGGACAGCGGCCGCCTGCGCGCGACGCGCCCGCAGTTCGCCGGCAAGGTCTTCGCCACCGTCGAGCTGAGCGAGTCACCCGCCGTGGTTTCGGTGCGCCCGAACGTCTTCGCCGCCGCCGAGAGCCCGCGCGCCGGCGAGGTGCGGCCGCTGAGCGTCTCACTGAACGCGGCGGACTTCGGCGCCCTCGTGCGCGAGATCCGCGCGGCGGCCGGCGAGAAGCTGGACGTCTCCGAGGCACCGGTCATCATCGCCGGCGGCCGCGGGCTGCGCGAGCCCGAGAACTTCCGCCTGCTCGACGAGCTGGCCGAGGCTTTCGGCAACGCCGCGGTCGCCGCCTCGCGCGCGGTGGTGGACGCCGGCTGGCGCCCGCACGCGGAGCAGGTCGGCCAGACGGGCAAGACGGTGGCGCCGACGTTGTACTTCGCCATCGGCATCTCCGGCGCGATCCAGCACCTGGCGGGCATGCGCACCGCCAAGTTCATCGTCGCCATCAACAAGGACGCCGAAGCGCCGATCTTCAAGCTGGCGGACTACGGCATCGTCGGCGACCTCTTCGAGATCGTGCCGCGCCTGACGGAGGAAGTGCGGAAGCTGCGCGCGGCGCGCTGACGCACGGCCGCAGCCCTCCGAGCGATGCGCCTGCCCCGTAGCCCGGCCGGCCGGCTGGCAGGCGTCGCGCTGCTGGTGGCGCTGGCCTCGCTCGCGCTCAACGTCTACCTGCTGGCGCAGTTGCGGCGGCCGGAGCGCTGGGCGCTGCCGGCGTTCGAGCGCACGCTGCGCGAGCTGGCGGGCAGCGACGCCACGCTGCGCTACCGCATCCGCCTGCCGGCGGGCACACCGATCCGGCTGGACATCCCGGTGAACGAGCGCTTCGGGGTACGGGTGGACACGACGATCCCCATCGCCACGCAGGCGGTGCTGCCGGTCCGCTCGCCGTTGGGGCGCTACGACGTGCGCGTGCCGGTGCGCGCCCGCGTGCCGCTGCGCGCCACGCTGCCGCTGCACATCCGGCACACCTTCCGGCTGCGCACCCGCACGCGCGACGAGATCGTGGTGCCGCTGGAGTTCCGGCTGGCCGACCTCCCGCTCGACGCACTGCTGCGCCCCTGAACCGCGAGGCTCCCATGCACCGTTCGCTCGTCTGCCTGCTCGGGCTGCTGGCCGCCTGCCAGCCCACTTCCCGCGAGAGCGCCGCGCCCGCCGGCCAGGCCGCCGCGCCGGACGCGCCCGCCGCCGGCGCCGCCGGGTGGCAGATCAACCCGGCGGACGGCGTGCAGGCGACGGCGCGCGGCGATACGCTGACGCTGGTCACCGGCCCGCACGCCCTCGCCTGGCGCGCGGACGAGCCGGCGCTGACGCCGCCGTACCAGGTGGAGGCGACGCTGCACAAGCGCAGCGGCGGGCTGCACGAGGGCTACGGCCTCGTCTTCGGCGGCGAGCCGCTGCAGGGGCCGGAGAGCGCGCAGCACTACAGCTACTTCCTGGTGCGCGGCGACGGCAGCTACCTGCTCAAGCGACGCGAGGGCGCGCAGACCCCGGTGGTGCGCGACTGGACGGCGCACCCCGCCGTGCGCCGCGACGAGGGCGCCACCGCCTTCCCCCACCGCCTGCGCGTGCAGGTGGACACGGCGGGCGCGACGTTCTTCGTCAACGGCCAGCAGGTCACGCGCGTGCCGGCGGCCGAGCTGCGCCTGGCGGGCCGCGCGGGCGTGCGCGTCTCGCACAACCTCACGCTCGACGTGAGCGGCTTCTCCGCCGCCGCCTCCGCACCCAGCCCATGATGAGGTCGTCTCTGCTGCCAGCGCTGGACCAGCCGGCATCGCTGCTGATCGTCGACGACGAGCCCAACATCCGCTCGGTGCTGCGCCGCTCGCTGCTCGTCGAGGGCTACCGCATCGAGGAGGCGCCCTCCGCCGAGGCGGCGCTCGAGCGCTTCCGCGCGGAGGGCAGCGACCTCATCCTCTCCGACCTGCTCATGCCGGGGATGGACGGCGTCGAGTTCCTGCAGCGTGCCAAGGCGGTGGACGACAGCGTCGGCTTCATCATCCTCACCGGCGCCGGCACCATGGACAGCGCCGTGCGCGCGCTGCGGCTGCAGGCCGACGACTACCTCCTGAAGCCGTTCAACCTGGAGGAGGTCTCCGTGGCGGTGCAGCGCGCGTTGCTGCACCGCCGGCTGCTGCTGGAGAACCGCTTCTACCAGCGGCACCTGGAGGAGCGCGTCGGCGAGCAGGCGCAGCAGATCGAGCGCATGTTCGTCGACGCGCTGCGCACACTGGCCAACGCCATCGAGGCGCGCGACGGCTACACCGGCGGCCACGTGGAGCGCGTGACGCGCTACGCCGTCGCCATCGGCCGCGAACTGGGCATCGGCGGCGAGGCGCTACGTAACCTCTGGGTCGGCGCGCTGCTGCATGACGTCGGCAAGATCGGCGTGCCGGACTACATCCTGAAGAAGCCCGGCAAGCTGACGGCCGAGGAGTACGAGGTGATGAAGCGCCATCCGCAGATCGGCGCGGCGATCATGGAGCGCAGCTCCTTCCTGCGCGGCGCGCTGCCGGGCGTGCTGCACCACCAGGAGAAGTGGGACGGCACCGGCTACCCGGCGGGGCTGCGCGGCGAGGCGATCTCGCTGGACGGCCGCATCCTCTCGGTCGCCGACACCTACGACGCCATCGTCAGCTCGCGGCCCTACCGCGGCTGCCGCTCCGCCGAGGCGGCGCGCGAGGAGATCGAACGCTGCGCCGGCACGCAGTTCGACCCGGCGGTGGTCGCCGCGTTCGTGCGCGCGCTGCAGACCGGCTTCAGCGCCGGGGAGGAGATGCCGACACTTAGTCCTGAGCAAGCAGTAGGCGGACGGGACCCCGCCGCCTGACCGGTCCGGGCAGTTCTGACCGGCGGGCCGGAAACCTGCGAGTCCCGCTCGGGGTTTCACTCGACAAGAGCACACCCGTCGTGAGGCGGGGTCGCAGAGCCGGGCGTCTCTCGGTGGGGAGATCGGCCAGCCGCCGAAGGTGATCCGCACTGTCATGCCCGTATGCCAACCTCTCGCCCGACTCCGTCGCGGCCCGGCGATCCCGCCGGCGCCGTGGGCACGGATTTCGTGGCCGACGCGATGCCGGGCGATGCGCCCTCGGGGGCGGTCGCCCGTTCCCAACTGATTCCCGCCGTCCGCCGGGTCCTCCGCACGCTCAGCCGCCCCGCCGAGGTCACGCGCCTCACGCTGGTGGTGGTCGAGGAGGCGGAGGCGCTCGCGCACGCCGATTCCGCGCTGCTCTGCCTGAGCGAGGCCGAGGGCGAGCTGCTGCGCGCGCAGGCCGGCAGCGGCGCGCTCGGCGAATGCGAAGGCATGCTGCTGCCGCTGGAAGGCAGCTTCGCCGGCCAGGCCGCGCTCAGTGGGCAGGCCCAGCAGACGCGCGACCTCGCCCGCGACCCGCGCAGCTTCCGCGGGCGCGAGTTCGGGCTGCCGACCGGGCCGGCGCTCGCCGTGCCGCTGCTGGCGCCGGCGGGCAGCATCGGCGCGCTCGTCGTCTCGCGCGCGGGCACGCAGGACGCCTTCGGCGCCGAGGACGTCGCGCGGCTGACGGCGTTCGCCGAGGTCGTCGCCTCCGCTATCGAGACGACGCGCGCGCACGCCCGCGCCCGGCACGTGGAGGCGCAGGTCGAGATCTGGCGGCGCGAGGCCGAGCTGGGGCGCTGGCTCTCGCGCTACGAGGCGACCGCCCGGCTGGACCGGCAGGCCGTCTTCGAGTGGGAGCCCGCCGCCGACCGGCTGCGCTGGGGTGAGACTTTCGCGCTGGTCTTCGGCCGCGCGCCCGCCGCCTCCGAGAGCCTCGCCGCCTGGCTGGACGCCGTCCACGCGCCGGACCGCGAGCAGGCGGAGCGCGCGCTGCGCGCCGCCGCCGCGACCACCACGCCGCTGCACCTGGAGCTGCGCGTGGTGCTCGGCGACGGCTCGCTCGGCCGCGTGCGTCTGCGCGAGACCGACCGCGGCGAGTGGCGCGGCGCGGCGCGCATCGTCGGCGTCGCCGAGCGGCTGCCGGACGCGCCCGCCGCCGAGCCGCTCGATGCCGCCGCGCGCGAGCAGGAGGTGGTGCGCGACCTGGTGCGCGGCATCCGCCACGAGATCAACAACCCGCTGGCCGTGGTGATGGGCCAGACGCAACTGCTGCAGAAGGACCCCACCATCCAGCACGATCCGCTGCTGGCGCAGTCGCTGGAGGCGCTCTACAGCGAGGCGCTGCGCATCCAGGACGTGCTGCTGCGCCTGGCCGCGCTGGAGGACGGTTACCCCGGCGAGGGCGCCTGGCCCGGCGGGCTGGGGCCGGGCTGAGCAGGCAAGGGGCTGCCGGCTGGGGCTGCCGGCTTCCGGCACCCCCCGGGTGTGGCCGGCAGCCGGCAGCCGGTAGCCGGCAGCCCCAGCTCGGCTTGACCGTCGCGGGGGCGCGGCATAACTTCCGCGCTCTTGCAACGACCTGGAAACGGGGCCGACGCGGCCCCGTTTGCACAGCGATCTACGCCGATGGCCGAGCCGCTTGCCCCGCAGTACGACCCGCGACAGACCGAGCCCGCGCTCTACCGCTGGTGGGAGGAGCAGGGGCTCTTCCGCGCCGACGCCGGCTCGGCGCGCGAGCCGTACACCATCCTGATGCCGCCGCCGAACGTCACCGGCTCGCTGCACATCGGCCACGCGCTGGGCACCACGCTGCAGGACGTGCTCACCCGCTGGAAGCGCATGCAGGGCTACGAGGCGCTCTGGATCCCCGGCACCGACCACGCGGGCATCGCCACGCAGATGGTCGTCGAGCGCGAGCTGCGCCAGACGGAGGGCAAGACGCGGCACGACCTGGGGCGCGAGGCGTTCCTGGAGCGCGTCTGGGCGTGGAAGGAGACGTACGGCGGCCGCATCCTGGAGCAGATCCGCGTGCTCGGCGCCAGCCCGGACTGGAGCCGGCTCTTCTTCACCATGGACGAGCCGCGCTCGGCGGCGGTGCGCGAGGTCTTCGTCCGGCTCTACGAAGAGGGGCTGATCTACCGCGCCTCGCGGCTCATCAACTGGTGCCCGCAAGACCGCACCGCGCTCAGCGACCTGGAGGTCGAGCACGAGGAGCACGCCGCCAGCGAGCTGTACTCCTTCGCCTACCCGCTCAGCGACGGCTCGGGCGAGATCGTCGTCGCCACCACGCGCGCCGAGACGATGCTCGGCGACACCGCCATCGCCGTGCACCCCGACGACGCGCGCTACCGGGCGCTCATCGGCCGCACGGTGCGGCACCCCTTCCTGGCGCGCGCGATCCCCATCATCGCCGACGCCGAGCTGGTGGACCCCGCCTTCGGCACCGGCGCCGTCAAGGTCACGCCCGCGCACGACTTCAACGACTTCGAGACCGGCAAGCGCCACGGCCTGCAGGAGATCAACCTGCTGAACGTGGACGGCACGCTCAACGAGAACGCCGGCGAGTTCGCCGGGCTGGACCGCTTCGTCGCGCGCGACGCCGTGAAGGCGCGGCTGAAGGAGCTGGGGCTGGAGCGCGGCGTGCAGCCGCACCACCTGCCGCTGGGGCGCTGCCAGCGCTGCCACAGCGTGGTGGAGCCGCTGCTCTCGCTGCAGTGGTTCGTGAAGATCGAGCCGCTGGCGAAGCCGGCCATCGCCGCCGTCGAGCGCGGCGACACGGTCTTCGTCCCGGAGAGCTGGACGAAGACGTACATGCAGTGGATGCAGAACATCCACGACTGGACGATCTCGCGCCAGCTCTGGTGGGGCCACCGCATCCCCGCCTGGTACGCGCCCGACGGCAGCGTCTTCGTCGCGCGCAGCGGGGAGGAGGCGCGGGCGCAGGCGCGCGCGCAGTTCGGCCGCGACGTGGAGCTGCAGCAGGACCCCGACGTGCTGGACACCTGGTTCAGCTCCGGGCTGCTGCCGTTCACCTCGCTCGGCTGGCCGCAGGAGACGGCGGAGCTGCGGCGCTTCTACCCGAGCAGCGTCATGGAGACGGGCTTCGACATCATCTTCTTCTGGGTCGCCCGGATGATGATGCTGGGCCTGCACTTCCGGGGCGAGGTGCCGTTCAAGACCGTCTTCCTGCACGCGATGGTGCGCGACGAGAAGGGCGAGAAGATGTCGAAGACGAAGGGCAACGTCATTGACCCGCTGGTGGTGACCGAGGAGTACGGCGCCGACGCGCTGCGCTTCACGCTCACCGCCATGGCCGCGCAGGGGCGCAACATCAACCTCTCGCTCGCGCGCGTCGCCGGTTACCAGGCGTTCACCAACAAGCTGTGGAACATCGCGCGCTTCGCGCTGCCGCACCTGGAGGGGCTGGCGCGCCGCGCGCCGGAGGAGCCGGGCGAGGGCCTGGAGCTGAGCGACCGTTGGGTGCTCTCGCGGTTCTCGCGCGTGACGCGCGACGCCACCGAGGCGCTGGAGCGCTACCGCTTCCAGGACGCCGCCGAGCTGGTCTACGGCTTCGTCTGGGGCGAGCTGGCCGACTGGTACGTGGAGCTGGTGAAGCCGCGCCTCTACGGCGACGCGGGCGAGGCGAGCCGCGAGGCCGCGCGCCAGACGCTGGCGGCGGTGCTCGACGGCGCGCTGCGCCTGCTGCACCCGATCATGCCGTTCGTCACCGAGGCCGTCTGGCAGCGGCTGCCGCGCCTGGCCGACGACCCGGTCAGCATCATGACCGCCGCCTGGCCGCAGCCGAACCCGGCGCGCGAGGACGCCGCCGCCGAGACGCGCTTCGCGGAGCTGAAGGAGCTGATCGAGGCGGTGCGTCACCTGCGCGCGGAGTACGGCATCCAGCCCGGCACGCGCGTGCCGCTGCGCGTCGCCGGCGCCAGCGAGGAGCTGCGCGGCACGCTGCAGGACCACGCCCGCGCGCTGCGCGACCTGGCGCGCGTGGACGCGCTGGGCTTCGGCGGTGCGGACGGCGAGGTCGGCGCGACGGCGGTGCTCAAGAGCGGCGCCGAGGTGTTCCTGCCGCTCGCCGGCGTGATCGACCTGGAGAAGGAGCGCACCCGCCTGCGGCAGGAGCTGCAGCGCCTGGACGCGCTGCTGCAGACCGCCGAGAAGAAGCTGGGCAACGAGAGCTTCACCGCGCGCGCGCCCGTCGAGGTGGTGGCGAAGGAGCGCGAGAAGCTCGCTAGCTATGGCGAGCAGCGGCAGAAACTCGCCGACAAGCTGCAGACGCTGGAGGTGCAATGACGCGGGCACTCAGCGCCGGGGGCATGAAGCCCCCGGCAAGCAACTGCCCGCCCTCACGGGCGGACGACCACCCCTCGCCCGCCAGGGCGAGAGGGTGGCTGCCGGGGGCTTCATGCCCCCGGCGCCTCGCGCTGCTGGCCGGCGCGCTGCTCGGCGGCTGCGCACACATCGAGGCGCCGCCGGGCGGGCCGAAGGACGAGACCGGCCCCGAGCTGGTGGCCGTGCGGCCGGACTCGCTGCAGGTGGTGCCGCCCTCGCGCACGCCGGTGGTGCTCGCCTTCGACGAGCGCATCGCCGAGCGCGGCCTGGAGGACGCCGTCTTCGTCTCGCCGCGCACCAGCATGGTGCGGGTGGACCACCGCGGCAGCCAGATCCGCGTCTCGCTGCGGCAGGGCTGGGAGGCGGGGCACATCTACCAGATCACGGTGATGCCCACGCTGCAGGACCTCTTCAACAACCGCCGCACCGAGCCCGTCCGGCTGGTCTTCTCCACCGGCCCGGCGATCCCCGACACGCGCCTGGACGCGCGCGTGCGCGACCGCATCACCGGCCGGCCGCTGGTTGGCGCGCGCGCGGAGCTGGTCGGCGCCGACTCGCTCGTCTACGCGCTGCCGACCGACAGCGCCGGCTTCGTCAGTTTCCGCCGCGTGCCGGCGGGCGAGTACCAGTTGCGCGTCTACACCGACCTGAACCGCAACCGCGAGCTGGACGAGTTCGAGGCGCGCGCCGCGCAGCCGGTGCGCGTCGCCGGCCTGGATTCCGTGCCCGTACGCCTGGCCGTGGTGCAGCCGGACAGCACCCCGCCGCGCCTCGCCTCCGCCCGGCCCGGCAGCGGGGCGACGCCGCCGACGCTGGAGCTGCAGTTCGACGACTATCTGGAGCCGGAGCAGCCGCTCACGCCCGCGCAGGTCACCGTCGTCGCGGCGGACGGCCGCACGCTCGTCGCGCGCCGCCTCGCCGTGGGCCGGCTGCCGCGCGCCGACAC
>ERZ1066122.403-NODE-403-length-45989-cov-23.484173_pt1 | contig 45989 bp, 35 predicted proteins | sample MGYA00382769_ERZ1066122 | MGnify/ENA primary metagenome ERZ1066122 (study PRJEB33369, sample SAMEA5778352) | biofilm metagenome | biome: Industrial cooling water; feature: Water cooling tower basin; material: Biofilm | place: United Arab Emirates | collected... | reverse complement strand
GCGTCCAGCACGTACAGACGCGTGTTCGCGATCGGGCGGCCGATGGGGATGCGGTGAATGTCCGGATCGGCCTGACACGGCCAGAAACTGACATCCACCGCAGCTTCGGTGGGACCATAGAGATTGTGCAGCGCTACGTCCGGATAACGGGCGATGAAACGACGTACCAGAGGCGCCGGCAATTCTTCGCCGCTGCAGAACACCTGACGCAATGCCGGCAAGGGAGGACACGGGCCTTCCAGAAAGGCCTGCAGCATCGAGGGCACGAAATGCAGGGTGTGGATCGATTCGCTTCGGATGCGTTCGGCCAGCGATTCGGCGTCGCGGTGCTCGTCCGGACGGGCGAAGACCAGCACACCGCCTGTCATCAGCGGCCAGAAGAACTCCCACACCGACACGTCGAAGCTGTAGGGCGTCTTTTGCAGCACCGCGTCGCCCGGGGCGAGCGGATAGGCCTCCTGCATCCAGAGAATGCGGTTGCGGATGGCCTCGTGCGTGTTCATCACGCCCTTCGGCTGTCCTGTCGAACCGGAGGTGTAGATGACGTAGGCGATGTTGCGGTCGTCCAGCGCCGGGACGGGGCGGACGGGCGACGAAGTGCTGCCCTCTCCTTCCAGTGCGAGCGCGGTGATGGTGGAAACCGGCACGCCAGTCGTCTCCGCGTCCGCGTGCAGCATGTCGGACGTCAACAGACAGGCCAGTTCTGCGCCGGAAGCGATGGTGCGACGACGATCTTCGGGATAGTCCGGATCGACCGGGACATAGGCGGCACCCGCCTTGAGGATACCCAGCAGCGCGACGATCATCTCGACCGAGCGGTGCAGCATCACGCCAACACGATCGTCCGGCCCGACGCCGCGCGACTGCAGGGCAGCGGCGATGACGTCGCTCTGGCGCTCGAGTTCGGTGTAGGTCAGAGAGTTCCCGTCGCAACGCACGGCGGGCGCGTCCGGCGTGGCACGGGCCTGGCCCCCGATGATCTCGTGGAGGCGCCGCGCATCGGCGTAATCCCGTGCGGTGTCGTTCCACTCGGACAGCAGAAGCCGCCGCTGTGGATCCGGCAATGCATCCAATGCATCGATGCATGTATCGCTGCTGTCCAGCGCGGAAGCGAGCAGACGTCCGAATGCACCGGCGAAGCGGGCGATGGTCGCCTCATCGAACAGATCGGTGTTGTATTCGAGGCGGGCGGCGAGACCATTGGCGGATTCGGCAACCAGCATCGAGAGGTCGAGCTGGGAACCGTATGCCGGAAGCGCGAGGCCGCGCACGGGCGTGCCGCCGAGATCGATGACACTGCCGACACTGTCGCCGAACGGCAGCAGCGGATTTTCCGCCGTGCCGTAATACGCGAAGAGCGATTGCATGACCGGTGGCGCACTGCGATCCTCGACCCTGCGTGCATGTTCGAGCAACGCCGGCATCGCCGCATGCTGGTGGTCGATGGCGTCCGCCAGGGTGCGCTGAACCTCCCGGGCGTGCGCGGTGAAGGTCGACGCAGGATCGAGCCTGACCCGAAGCGGCGCCGGCGCAGCGCAATAGCCGACGACATCGGCGAACTGCGCGGGAGTACGGCAGGACAACGGCACGCCGACCAGGAATTCGCGCTGACCGGAGAGGCGGCCAAGCAGTACGGTCCAGGTCGCCAGCAGCAGGCCATTCAGGGTGAGGCCAAGCTGGGCCGCGGCTTGCCGCACCTTGGCGTGCAGTGGCGTGAGATCGAGATCGTAGGAACTGCCCGCGAAGGTCTGCAGCGGTGGACGCGGGCGGTCGAAGGGCAATTGCAGGACGGGCATGTCGCCGGACAGTGCGCCGACCCAGTAGTCGGCAGCACGACGGCCGGCGTCGCTGTCGCGCAGCGCGGCCTGCATCGCGGCGAAATCCCGATAATCGACCGCCAGCGTTGGCAGCTCCGGCAACGACCCGGCCGCCAGTGCCGCGTGGATGCGGCCGAAATCGGCGGTGAGTGCACGCACCGAGGCCAGATCGACCGCGATGTGGTGGAAGATGAGCAGCAGGTGAGCGTCAGGCCCCCGGCCGAACAGGACCGCCCGCATGACCCTGCCAGCAACGATGTCGAAGGGCTCGCGACAATGGTCCGCGAGCGCGTCGGGCATGCGATCTGCCGGAACGGCGTCCAGGCAGCGCAGGTCCGGTTCCAGCGAGCATTCGCGCATCGCCGGCTCGTCGCCGGATTCGTCGATCCCCATCGCGAGAATGCGATGACGACGTATCAGCGCCGACAGCGCGATGCGCACGAGCGTGGGTTCGAACTCGCCGCGCAGGCAGACCGGCACATGGTAGGCGCTGCTGCCGGCATCGAACGCCTGCAGCAGCCACAACTGGCGCTGGTTGTCGCTCAAGGGCCAGCGGTCGGCGGTCGGCGTGGCGCGTGCTGCCGGAGGCATCGCTGGCGTCGCGACGACCTTCGACGGCGCCGGACAACGTGCGGCGATCCAGTCGGCGACCCCTGCCAGCCCGATGTCGTCGAACAACAAACGCGTCGGCGGCATCGGGCCGCCCGCGTGTTCGACGGCTGCCTGCACTTCGGCGATGGCCAGGGAGTCCAGGCCATGCGTGAGCAGCGGCACGTCCATGTCCACACGCTCGACGGGCACTCCGGTCAGCCGCGCCAGCGTACCGGCCAAAAACGCGCGCCAGTCCGCGCCGGCTTCGACCTGCCGACCGGCGTCGGCTGCACGCCATTCCGCGACGGCGTCCAGGGCGCCCGACAAGAACTGCTCGCGCGCGACGGCCCGCTGGATCTTGCCGCTGGATGTCCTCGGCAGCGTGGCGGGACGAATCAGCAGGATGGCGGCAGGCTGGAGCGAGAAGGCTCCGGACAGCGCCGCACGGACCTGACGGAAGGCGGCTTCGGCATCCAGCCTCCGCAGCGCGGTGCGCTCGACCTCCTGCACCAGCACCAGGCGTTCCTCACCGTCGATGTCGACCGAGAACGCTGCGCCGCCACTGGCTTTCAACGCGGGATCCGCGGCCTGGGCCGCCTGCTCGATATCCTGGGGGTAATGATTCGCGCCGCGAAGGATCAGCAGTTCCTTGATGCGACCGGTCACGAAAAGACGTCCTTCGTGCAGAAAACCGAGGTCGCCTGTCCGCAGCCAGGTCCCTTCGCCCTCGCCGTCGATGCGTGCGCCGAACGTCGCTGCCGTCGCTTCCGGACGCGCCCAATACCCAAGCGCCACGCTGTGGCCCTGCACCCAGATCTCGCCAACCCGCCCTTCTTCCAGCCTGCGGCCCCGTGATGCGCCCTGTTCACAGTGGACGATGGCGATACGCGTGCCGCACCAATCCCGGCCCGAAGCCAGCAGAGTGCGGCCGGGGTTCCCGCCCTCGACCGGCACCACACGCCCTTCGCGATCAAGAACGTCGGCATCCACCCCCAACGCGGTCGCGCCGCTGCCACGACCGCCGCCGGAAACGAACAGAGTTCCTTCGGCAAGACCGTAACCGGGATACAGCGCTTCGGCTCTGAAACCACAGGGTGCGAACACATCAACGAAGCGCTTCAGCGTGGCGGCCCGAATCGGCTCCGCGCCGTTGAGCGCCATGCTCCAACGGCTCAGATCGAGCCCCTCCAGATCCGCAGTTTCCCCGCGTTGGGCGCAAAGTTCGTAAGCGAAATTGGGGGCGAAGCTGGAGGTCGCTCCATATTCGGAGATCGCACGCAGCCAGCGCATCGGCTTCTGCAGGAAGGCGGCAGGCGTCATCACATAGCAGCGGGCGCCCAGGCAGAGCGACTGCAGCACATTGCCGATCAATCCCATGTCGTGGAACAGCGGGAGCCACGACACGAACACATCGCGATCATCGTGCCCGAACGCCTGCTGCATCATGCCGATGTTGTGCAGCAGATTGCCGTGACTGACCATCACGCCCTTCGGCGCGGAGGTCGATCCGGAGGTGTACTGCAGGAATGCCAGCGTGTCGCGTCCGGGCGAGAACGCGGGCAGCGCATGTCCCTTCGCATCGTCGGCGGCAAGGCCCTCCTCGCGATCGCCGAAGTCGTCGACCGCTAGCCGGCTGCAGGCCGCAAGCGCGTCCAGACCGTCCCGGTGACGCGCGAAATCCTCGAGATAGTCGCGCGTGCCGACCATCAGCACGGCATCGCAGTCGCGAGCGATGCGATCCAGGCGCATCCAGTGCTCGCGCCGGGCGAGCGGCGGGTAGACAGGCACTGGAACCACGCCGGCATACAGGCATCCGACGAAGGCGCCGATGAATTCCAGACCGTTCTGGAACACCAGCAGCGCGCGCGCGCCGTCCGCGACCTGTGCCGACAGCGCGGCAGCGATCTGCCGGGCGCGTGAGTCGACCTGGGCGAACGTCAGGCATCCATCGGGCGTTTCGCCGTCGCGCAGGAAAACGAACGCTTCCCGATCCGGCGAACGCGCAACCTGGAAGCGGATGGCCTCGTTGACGCTGGAGAAGGCGCGACGCACGCCGTCGATCGTGAGCGCGAAGGCGTCGTCGTCTGCGTTCGTCGCCTGCGGAGGTGCGTCTGGGATGACGTCGATCGCATCCATGTGCGGGGTTCTCGAAATTCAGGAGGCGATCGCAGGCGCGACCGCCTGGATCGATTGCGCCAACAGCGCGGCGATGGCCTGCAGCACGTCATGCCGCGCGTCCTCGATGAAGAAGTGGCCGCCTGGGAACATGGACAGCGAGACCGGGCCGACGCACTGCTCCTGCCAGGCACGGAGGTTGCGCTCGTTGGTGGTGTGGTCGTCGAGCCCGCCGAACACGCTGATCGGCACATCCAGCGGATGCTCGTCCTCGTGCACATGCGTGTCGTGCACGGCGAAATCCGCGCGGGCCACCGGCAGCAGCAGAGCTCGCATCTCCTCGCTGTCGAACAGCCGATGCGGGTCTCCCCCCAGCTTGCGGATCTCCGACACCAGCGCCGCATCGTCCAGACGATGGAAGGGCGGGCGTCCGAGCGGCACCTGCGGCGCGCGGCGCCCGGACACGATCATCGCGAGCGGCATCGGCCGCCCCTGCCGGCGCAGCGCACGGGCCACCTCGAAGCTGACCAGCGCTCCCAGGCTATGGCCGAAGAATACGAACGGGCGGTCCAGGGACGACGCAAGCGCTTCGCAGATCCGTGCGACCAAGGCCCCCATCTGCGTGATCGCGGGTTCCGCGAAGCGCGACTCGCGCCCTGGAGGCTGCAATGCCACGATTTCCACACGTTCGTCCAGGGCGTCTCCCCAGCCGCGGAAGGCGGACGCACTGCCGCCTGCGAAGGGGAAACAGAACAAACGCAGATCCGGCGCCGCCCGAGGTCTGGGCACGCTGAGCCATGGATTTTGGGTCATCCTGATCGACTGCCTGTCAGTGAATAGCGACGCGCAGGAGACGCACGGCCTCCTGCGATGAGACGGAACAGGCCGTCAGGACTGGGCTTCAGCCATTTTCTTGCGGAGGCTGAGCGGCCGCATGTCGGTCCACACCGTCTTGATGTGCTCTAGGCACACGTCCTTGGTACCGGACACTCCGACATCCGACCAGCCAGGCGGATTGTCGCGATCCACCGGCCAAATGGAGTACTGCTCTTCGTGGTTCACGACCACCTTGTACAACTCTTCCTTCGTCACCGCATTTTCCACAGCGAATCCCCATGTGCTAGTTGCATCGATCGTCCCTGGAGCCGCTTTGTTGCACGATGGGCGACTGCACCCGCCGTGCGCCCCCTCCTGAGAGCAGCTCCGCCGGAGGAGGGGTAAGCAGAAGCCATGCCAAAGCTGACAAAGACGTGCGTCCTGCATCAAATTCGGACATTCGTCTATGTCAATACGGTAACAGGGTTGAAAAATGCCCCATTTACGAAACAATCGCTTCGCGCCTCGTCCCAATATCGAACACCCCGGGGCAACGGAGGTATACCTGGCACCGCACGGGCGGCTCGCACGTCTACGGGCTGCGACACATGCTTCCGGGCCGGGGGTCTGCCGACGGCATCCCGGGATCTGCCTTGTGTTAGCCCCCCCCGTCACAAGCCTTTCACACGCGGCTGCACGGTCCGAGCCGAGAAAACGGGGTGGGCCTCATGCTCGACGGCATGAAGGCATGACGCAGGCCCGTGTGCCTGCGCACCGCGCGAGCTGTTGGGCATCGCGCTCCCATGCCGCATCCGCACCGCGGCTTGCGCGACACAAAGCACTTCGCAACTGTCCGCCTTTGGGACACCTGGCCGTCCGAAAATGGGCGGAATGCCGGCATGCAGAGCGACGACGTCACCCTGCAGGCATCCTGCAGAAGGAAACCAACGGACTTGGCACGGCCCATGCTTCCACACCAGCCGTCATCGCATTTCGAGAGCGCATCCGCACACGGCAATGGACAAGATCAAGGAGAAAAAGAAGCGCGCCTGGTGGCGGTCCCGGGCAGCCTTGGCCGGATATGCCGCGCTCGGCGTCGCGATCCTCGCCTACGCCACATTGTCGTTGAGCAGCCCCGGATACGGCGTATCCCGCGCCACCGTTGTGATGGGCGATGTCGCCAAGGGCAGGCTGGAGGTTCGCGTTCACGGCAACGGTGTGCTCAAACCGCTTTCGGAGCAGTGGCTGGTGGCCCGCGTGTCAGGGCATGTCGAGCATATCGAGGCGCGAGCCGGCAGCGCGGTCTCCGAGGGGGACCTCATCGTCCGTCTCTCCAATCCGCTGCTGCTGCAGGCCGCCGATCAGCTGCGCAACGAGATCGCGGCCCAGGTGGCGGAGCGTCGTGCGCTCAGCGAACGCCTTCGCAGCGACATGCTCGACCGCGAGGTGGCGCAGCTGCGCACTGTGCGCGACCTGGAAGGCGCCCGTTTCCAGCTGGAGCGCGAAACGGCCCTGGTCAACTCCGACCTGGGCCGGCTGATTTCCGAGATCGACTACAACCGCACCAAGCTCAACGTCAGTCAGCTGGACAAGACGGTCAAGCTCGAACGCGACCGGATCGCGAGCTTCCGGTCCCAGGTCTCCGCCGAACTGGCGGCACAGGACGCGGAGATCGATCGACTGCGCAGGCAGTTGCAGCGCGCCGAAGAGGACATCGCCTCTCTTGAAGTGCGGGCACCGATCGCGGGCATCGTCCAGGAGTCGCCGCTGCAGCCGGGTCAGCAGGTGGAAATCGGCCAGAGCATGGCCAGGATCATCGATCCGGCTGCACTGTACGCCGAATTGCAGATCCCGGAATTGCAGGCCCGTGATCTCGCCCTCGGCCTCGCCGCGCGCGTGGACACCCGCAACGGCATCGCCGCAGGCAAGGTCGTGCGGATCGACCCGGCGGTGACCAATGGTACGGTCAAGGTGGATGTGCACTTCGATGCGCCGGCGCCCAAGGGTTCGCGCCCCGATCTGAGCGTCGAAGGCGGCATCGACATCCAGTCCATCGATTCGACTCTGCTGGTCCGCAGGCCGGTCATGGCCAGGCCGGGACAGAGCGCCTATGTCTACCGCATGCTGGACGACGATCGCGCCGAGCGGGTCAAGGTCCGCTTCGGTCCGGGCTCTTCGACCCAGATCGGCATCCAGCAAGGCCTCAAGGCGGGCGACCGCATCATCACCAGCGACACCTCCACCTGGGGCGACCCCGAACTCATCACGCTCAAGGACTAGAGCACCTCCCGCCCTGACCACTCTGGCGGTGCAGGCGACCCACGACGAGAATGACGACCATGAACGAGACGATCATCCAGCTCAACGGCATCGGCAAGACCTTCCACACCGACGAGGTGGAGACCCAGGCGCTTTCCAGCGTGCAGATGACCATCACGCGCGGCGAATTCCTGTCGATCTGCGGCCCCTCGGGCTGCGGCAAGTCCACCCTGCTCGGCCTGCTCGGGTTGCTGGATACGCCCAGCCAGGGCGAATACCTGCTGCGCGGGCGCCCGGTCCACTCCCTGACCGGCAAGGAACAGGCGCGCATCCGCAACGAGGAGATCGGATTCATCTTCCAGGCGTTCAACCTGATCTCGGACCTCAGCATCGTCGAAAACGTCGAATTGCCCCTGACCTACCGCAAGGATATTTCGGCCACCGATCGCCGCAAGCGCGCCGAGGAGGCGCTCGACCGGTTGGGGATGGCGCATCGCACCAAGCACTTCCCGTCCCAGCTGTCCGGCGGTCAACAGCAGCGTGTGGCGATCGCGCGAGCGCTGGTGACCCAGCCATCGCTGCTGCTGGCGGACGAACCGACCGGCAACCTCGACTCCCGCAACGCCGAGGCGGTGATGGGGATCCTGCGCGGCCTGCATGCCGAAGGCGCCACCATCTGCATCGTGACCCACGACCCGGAACTGGCGAAAACCGCCCCGCGCAAGATCACGCTGTTCGACGGGCGGATCGTCGCCGACACCGCGCTGCCTCCGACCAGCGACGCCGGGTCGGCGCCGCTGGTCACGCTCGAATCGGCGGCAGCCGAACCCGTCGCCCTGGTCTGAGGAATTCCCATGCTGCGCGAATGGTTCTATGTGCTCAGGCTGCTGGGCAAGACTCCCGGCTTCACCGCCATCACCACGTTCGTCTTCGCCGCCGGTTTCGGACTGGCGGTCTACATGTACGTGCTCATCAAGATGTTCGCCTACGGCGACCTGCCCTACCCCGACGACGATCGCATCGTCGCGATCGACAGCGTGATCAACGGTGTCGAAGCCGAAGGCGGGCGCATCTTCTACTACGACTACGAATACATCGCCGAGCGTCAGCGCAGCTTCGACATCTTCTTCCCCAGCGAAGCCGACGACATGATCCTCTCGCAGGACGGCATCGGCAGCCGGGTGTTCGGTCAGCGCATCGGGGAGCAGATGTTCGCGCTCACCCAGGTGTCGCCCATGCTGGGCAATGTGTTCACCGCGGACGATCTGCGCCCGGAAGCGCCCCCGGTCGCGGTCATCTCGCACCGAATGTGGCTGCGCGACTTCGACGGGGATCCCGCCGCGGTCGGGCGCTCGGTGCAGCTCAACGGCGTCCCGACCACGATCATCGGCGTCATGCCGGAAGGGTTCCGTTTCCCCCTGATCGCCGACGTGTGGATTCCATTCCGCGACCCCGGCGCGGTCGAGCCGGGCGACCAGCCTACCGTGCAGGTCTACGCAAGGCTCAAGGACGGCGTGAGCCGTAGCGACGCCAACACCGAGCTTTCCGGTTATGCCGATGAGCTGGCGCGCGAACACCCCGAAACCAACACCGGGTACGGGATCAAGGTCTGGCCTTTCACCCAGATCGTGATGGCCAATTCGATGAGCATGATCGGCGTGATGATCGTCGCCACCGGCTTCATCCTGCTGCTGGTGTGCGCGAATGCCACTAATCTGCTGCTGGCCCGTGCCGGCGAGCGCCAGAAGGAGCTCGCGATTCGCGCCGCGCTCGGCGCACCGCGCGGACGACTCATCCGTCAGATCATGCTCGAGTCGATGACGCTTGCCGTGGCAGGCGGGCTGATCGGTCTGTTCTGCGCGGCGTGGGCGATGGAATGGTCGCGCGACAGCATCCGCAGTCTGGGCGAGGACATCCCGTTCTGGTGGGATTTCAGCATGACCTGGGGCACCGTGATCTTCGCTGCGGTCCTAGTCTTGGGCGTCGGCGCCCTCACGGGGCTGCTGCCGGCGCTGCGTGCGAGCGGCGGGGACATCGTCTCCTTCCTTCGCGACGGCACTCGCGGCGCGCTCGGGCGCAAGCTGATGCGCTTCTCAAAGGCGATGGTGATCATCGAGATCATGCTCTGCGCCACCTTGCTGATCTGTTCGGGCATGCTGGTGCGCAGCATGTATCTGGCCGTGAATGCCGATTACGGCGCCAACGTGGAGGGAATCCTCATCGGCAACGTCACGCTGCACGGCGATCGCCATGCAGGATCGGCCGCTTCGATCGCACGTTTCGCAGACCAGGTGCAGAACCAGTTGTCGTCCGTCGCGACGGGCGAAGGCGATGCGGCGACGGTCGCCTCGGCGTTGCCCGGCATGAGTGCCGGCCGTCGCCTGCCGATCCTCACCGAAAGCATGGACCCCGGCCAGAAGCAACTGCCCAGGTCGAACGTCATCGGCGTGTTGCCGGGCTATTTCAGCAAGTTCGGCGTCACCCTGCGGGAAGGTCGCGAGTTCACTGCGGCCGATGATGCCGATGGTCAGTACGTGGCGATCATCAACGAAGCCTTTGCGCGGCAACATTGGCCCGACGGCGGCGCACTCGGCAAGCGCGTTCGTGTCGATCCCACCAAGGACGACTCGCCCTGGCTCACCGTGGTCGGCATTTCGTCCCAGATCGTGCACGGGCCGCCGTTCGAAGACTTCCGCAGGGTGCCCGCCATCTACGTCCCCATGGCGCAGCGCTCCTTCCCCACGTTCATCGCAGTGCTCAAGTCGCCGCAGGCCAGGCCCGACTATCTGATCGCGGCCGTGGCGCGGATCGACGGCGACGTGCCCGTGTGGGGCATCGAGACCCTGAGCGGCCAGCTCTCGCGCAATGCCAGCGGCATGCGTTTCATCAGCGAGCTCTTCGTCGCGTTCGCCATTCTGGCCCTTCTGCTGGCAGGCAGCGGCATCTTCGCCATCACCTCGCGCTCCGTGGTTCTGCGCACGCAGGAAATCGGCGTCCGTCGGGCGCTCGGGGCGGACAGCCGCGACATCTTCCGCATGCTGCTCGCCGAGAGCGGGCGGCAGTTGGCGATCGGTGGCGGACTCGGCCTTCTGTTCGGTCTGGGCCTGGTCCTGATGCTGTCCAAGGTGCTGTTCAACTTCAACACGGAGGCCCCCTTCATCTTTACGGGGGTGGGCGTTATACTGACAGGGATTGTGGGACTCGCAACATGGGTGCCCGCCCGGCGCGCGGTCAGCATTCCTCCCAACCGGGCTCTCCACTACGAATAAGTCATAGAAGACCAGCCGACGGGCCGACAATGATGTCTCCGTCGGCCACATACGGCCTTCCGGGTCGAGTGGACATGGAGACGACATGCGGTGCGACACCCCCATCCTGATCTCGGACGATGATAGAAACGTCCACACCGCCCTTCACCTTCTCTTCAAGAATGCGGGGATCAGGACGGCCCCCGCCTACAGCCCCGAAGAGACCATCGAAAGTCTGGCGCGCGAGCGGTACGCCCTGCTTCTGATGGACCTGAACTATCAGCGCGACACCACCTCGGGAAGCGAGGGGCTCGCACTGCTGGGCAGGGTGCGGGAACGCTGGCCCGATCTGCCGGTGGTGGTGATGACCGGCTGGGGCAGCATCGATCTGGTGGTCGAGGCGATGCGCATGCGCGCGCATGACTTCATCGAGAAGCCCTGGGAGAACAGCCGACTCGTCGGGCTGGTCCAGAGCCTGTTGTCTGCCCCTCCGCCCGGACGACGCGCCACCGAGCCGTCGACGCCGTCGATCGAGCCCCCCGTCTCCATGCCCTGGATCGCGAACGCGCCGTCGATGCGGCGGGTCATGGAGATCGTCGATCAGGTGGCGGGCAGCGACATCAGCATCCTGCTGACCGGCGAGAACGGCACCGGAAAGACCCAGCTGGCCTCCCTGATCCATGCCAGGTCGACACGGGCCCCGGGCCCGTTCGTGTCGGTCAACATGAGCGCCATTCCCGATTCGCTTTTCGAAAGCGAGCTGTATGGCCACGTGAAGGGCGCGTTTACCGATGCGCGCAGCAGCCGCAGCGGGCGTTTCGAGATGGCCGAGCGCGGCACGCTGTTCATGGACGAAATCGGCGAGATGCCGCACCAGCAGCAGGCCAAACTGCTGCATGTGCTGGAGTCGCGCAGGTTCGAAAAACTCGGTTCCAGCCAGAGCCAGCAGGCGGACGTCCGCATCGTTTCCGCGACGAACGCACAGCTTCCGGATCTCATCGAGCGCGGCCGTTTCCGTCAGGACCTGCTTTACCGCCTGCGCGGGATCGAGATCAGGGTGCCCGCGTTGCGCGAGCGCTTGGAGGATATCCGTGCGCTCGCCGCCATGTACGCGAGCCACTTCGCACGCAAGTACCGCCGGACGACCTCGACGCTCGAACCTCGCGCCTTGTCGCGGCTCGAGGCCTATCACTGGCCCGGCAACGTGCGCGAGCTCTCGCACGTGATCGAACGCGCGGTCCTGCTCTGTCGTGGCGATGCGCTTCGCGCCGACGATCTTGATCTGGGCATGGCGCGCGCCACGGAGGGGGGCGCCGGGGCGGCGATGTCCGCCGACCTGGAAAGCTGGAGCGACATCACGCTCGAAGACGCGGAAAAACGCATGCTCCAGTTGGCGCTGCGCAAGCACGGCGGCAACGCCAGCGCCGCCGCACGGGCGCTCGGCCTGTCCCGTTCGGCTTTCTATCGACGGCTCGACAAGCACGACTGCTAGGCATCATGACCGCGGACGGGACAGGACAGGCATCGAGGCCATCGGCGACGGCGGGTCGCACATGCGCATGACCCTCGAAAACCGGCATGTCCTGCTGTCGCTCTGTATCGGACTGCCGGGGGCCGTCGTCGGCGCCACCGCGATCTGGCACCTGCCCATCTCGGTCTATCCGCGCCTGCTGCTGCTCGCGCTGCTGGCGGCCTGCGTGGCGGGGTCGGCGCTTTACGTGCGCGCCAGCCTGCAGCGCAGGCTGCAGGCGATCTACACGCTCACCGAAACCCTCCGCGGCGGCGATTTCCGCATGCGCATGCGGGTCGACGCGCACGACCCTGAACTCGGGCGCGTGCATGCCTCGCTGAACCATCTTGCGGATGCGCTGCAGCAGGAGCGCCTGCGCAACGAGGAAACCCGACGGATGCTGGGCGCGGTGCTGTCCAAGATCGAGACCACCATCGTGGTGTTCGATCAGAACCTGCGCCTGCGCACCGCAAACGCCTTCGGCTTCCGACTGCTCGACACCACGCCGGAAACGGCGATCGGTCGTCACGCGTCGGACTTCGGACTCGACGGATTCCTCGGCACCGTCGGCGGCTCGGTGGTCGAGCACGCGTTTCCGGCCGCGACCGGCGTCTGGCGGATCACCGTGGAGCGCCATATCGAGCGCGACCGCACCATTCTGCTGCTGTTCGTCGACGACGTGCGTTCCGTGCTGCGCGCGGAGGAAATCAGCGCCTGGAAGAAACTCACCCGCGTGCTCAGCCACGAGGTCAACAATTCGCTGGCCCCGATCGCCTCGGTCTCGGCGAGCCTGCAGGACATGATGGCCGGCATCGCCATGCCGGCGGACACACGCGAGGATGTCGACACGGCGCTGGAGATGATCCTCGGCCGGTCGAACCATCTGCGCGGTTTCATCCAGCGCTACGCCGAAGTGACCCGGCTTCCGCGTCCGATGCGCTCCCTGGAAGATCTGCGCGTCATCCTGCGCGAATTGCCGCTGGGTCACGGCGTGGACCGCAGGCTGAGCATGCGCCTGCCCGATGAGGCGCTGATGCTGTTCGTGGACCGTGCGCAGATCGAGCAGGTGCTGATCAACCTGCTGGAGAATGCCGAACAGGCGTCGGTCTGCCCCGATTCGCCCATCCTTCTCGAATGCAGTCATGCCGGCGGGCTCTGCCGCATCCGGATCGTCGACGAGGGGCACGGCATCAGCAACCCCGCCAATCTGTTCGTCCCCTTCTATTCCACCCGGGCGCAGGGCAACGGCATCGGTCTGGTATTGTCGCGTCAGATCGCGGAGGCGCACGAGGGCAGCCTCATCCTGCGCAACCGCAGCGAAGGCCGCGGCTGTGTGGCCGAGCTGACCCTGCCCATCCCGCTGTTCGCCCGCGATGAGGCCGCCGAACGCGTGCCCGCCGCGTCGCGTGCACCCGAGCGCGTCGATTGACCCGGACCATGGCTTTCTGGAGACCCGCATGACCCATTCCCGCCCATCCCAGGGCCCGGCATGAACGCCATCGCCTTCGATGTCGTCGCCCTGCAGAGGCAGGGTCAGGTCGCCCGGATCGAACTGCTGCCCCGCGAGGGTGCCGGCATCCCGCATGCGCCCGGCCAGTATCTGAACATCGTGCTGCCCGACGGTTCGGTGCGGCCGTATTCCATCGCCAACGCCCCGCAGGAAGACGGCCGGCTGGAGCTGCATGTCCGGCACGCGCCGGGAGGTGCCTTCAGCGGCGTGCTGTTCGGCACGCTGAAGGTAGGCGACCAGCTTATGGTGAACGGGCCGCATGGCCGGCTGGTGGCCGACAGCAGCTCCCTCCGTCCCGCGCTGTTGGCGGCAGGCGGTACCGGGTTCGCACCGGTGCGGGCCATCGCCCAGTCGCTGCTGCGCCTGCGCCCAGACGCCGACATCACGCTCTACTGGGGCGTCCGCCGGGTCGAGGACCTGTACGACCTGGACACCGTCGCGGGCTGGGCATCGGCGCATCCGCGCTTCCGTTTCGTGCCCGTCGTCTCGGAGGAAGACGCCGACGACATGCGTCGCGGACTGCTTCATGAAGCGCTGCTGGCGGACCACCCGGACCTCTCCGCCCACGATCTGTATGCGGCGGGACCGCAGGCCATGGTCGAACTGCTCGCCGACCAGGCTCTGGCGGCGGGTCTGCCGGCCGAGCGGCTGTTCGGCGATCATCACACGACGGCCGCACGCGCCCAGGATCGGGGCCCCTCCTTGCAGCAGGCTTGCGCGGTCGCCTGAGCCGGCATGCACACACGGCCTACGAAGACACCCCGCCCCCGCGGCAGCGCCACGCCCGAATCCACAGCCGCCGGCGCCAGGCGTTCGCTTGCAGGGCTGACTGCCGCGTTGTTGGCCGGCCTGCTCGCGGCGCTCCTGGCCACGCCTGGCGCCATGGCGGCCGAGTCGACAGCCGCCGCGGCAGAGGCTCCGACCGACGCCCTGCCCGCTCCAGCCGACCTCGCCGCACTGCGGGACTTGATCGAGGCGGAGCTGCGTCGCCAGAAGCTGGCCGGTGCGGTGTGGTCCATGGCGGACGCCGACGGCGGGATCGCCGTGGGTGCGGCCGGCGAACGCGACGCGGTCCGGCATCTGCCGATGACCGAGGACACCCAGGTCCACATCGGCTCGGTGACCAAGACGCTCATCGCGGTCGGAGCCCTGATCCTCGTCAGCGAGGGCCGGCTCGCGCTGGATGCGCCGGTCGAACCGCAGCTGGATGGGGTGCGCTTCGAAAACCCCTGGTCCACCCGCCATCCGGTCACCCTGCGCACGCTGCTGGACCACACCGCCGGCCTCGACGACGCGCGTCTGTCGCAGATGTTCTCGCTGCGGGCGTCGCCGGACCAGCCGCTGCGCGAGGCCTTCGCCGAGCAGGGGTATCGCCTTCCCGTGCGCAAACCTCCGGGCGCGGCCTTCTCCTACTCCAACACCGGCTACACCCTCGTGGCGATGGCCATCGAGTCCGTCGTGGGCGGGCGCTACGAGACCTGGCTGGAACGCGCCCTGCTGCAGCCGCTGGGCATGCGCGACAGCAGCTTCGGCTTCGTGGATCAGGCGGCACCCGGCGGCGAGCGCCTGGCCTGGGGGCACCTGGACGATCTCAGGCACAGCGGCGCCCTGGCCGTCGCACTTCGGCCTGCGGCCCAGTTCACCACCACCGCCGGCGACATGGCCCGGTTCGCGCAGTTCCTCCTGGGCGACGGTCGTGCCCCGGACGGGAGCAGGCTGGTCGATGCCAGGCTGCTGCGGGCGATGGGCCACCCCTCGGACACCCGTGCGGTGCGCGCCGGGCTGCCGTCCGGCTATGGCCTGGGCCTGGGCCGGCAGGTGCGCGGAGGTGTCGCCGGCGAGTGCCATTCCGGCAACATCGTCGGCTTCCGCGCGATGTTGTGCCGCTATCCGGAGCAGCGTCGGGCGTTTTTCCTGGCGATCAATACCGATGCCGAGAACGCGGACTATCGGCGTTTCGACGCGCTCATGGTCGACGCGCTCGGGCTGCCGTCATCGGCGACCGGCGATGACGCCTCCCCGGCCGCCGCCGCCGCGCCACCGGTCTCCGGCCGGTTCGTGATCGATCCCAGCCGCTTCGAGCGCTTCCGCTACCTGGACCTGCTGACCGCGGTGATCGCGCTGGAGCCGGTCGAGGACGGCATCGAACTGCGCCGGTTCGGCGGTTCGCCGCGCCTGCTGCAGCCGGTGTCCGTGGGGCCGGACGGGAGCCGGCTCTACGCCACCCGGGGAGAGCCCGGGATCACCCATGTGCTGCATCGCGAGCAGGACGGCCGCCTGTGGCTGAGCGATGGCTACAGGACCCACGTCCAGATCGCCGACGTGCAGTGGTGGGGGCTCTGGATCAATCTCGGCCTCGGCGTGGCGGGCCTGCTCTGGTTCCTGCTGGTGGCGCCGTGGCGCTGCCTGCGCCGCCCGCCATCCACGCACCCGCCCACGTATCGCCCGTATGCCGGCGTGCTGATGGCCTGGGGTCTGGCGCTCGCGGCGCCGTGGTTCCTGCTGCAACCGATGGTGGCGATCGGCGACCCCACCATCGCCAGCGTCTGGCTGTACATCGCCAGTGGCGCCACCGTCCCGCTGCTGCTCTACCAACTGTGGCGCAGCCTGCGTCATCGGGGGCGTCTTGCCCGGCTGGACGCCGTCGCCGCCATCGCCGTGCTGCAGTGGTGTGCGGTCCTGGCGGCCACCGGGGCGCTGCCGTTCGCGCTCTGGCGGTGAGGCCTGCGCCAGGCCGTCTCAGTCCGCGGTGCGCAGGCTCTCGCTGAAGGCGGCGACCAGTGCGGCGATGTTCTCGAGCGCTGCGGGGTCGGCCACGTCGCCATCCTCACCGATGGCCTGATGGACCCGCGACAGCATCAGCGAACGGCCCGTCCACACGCGCACGCCAAGCGATCGGAGCACCGGCAACCAGGCGGCCTGCGCCAGTACCGTACCGAAGCCGCCGGGCGAAGCGCCGAGGATCGCCAGCCGGCGGCCCGCGAAGGTTCTCGGGCCGTCGTCGGGCATCGGGCGCGACAGCCAGTCGATGGCGTTCTTGAGCACGCCCGGAATGCCGTTGTTGTACTCGGGCGTGGCCAGCAGCAGGCCATCGGCGGCGAGGATGCGTGCGCGCAGCGCCAGGACCGGCGCCGGGATGCCCTGCTCCGCTTCCAGGTCGCCGTCGTACAGCGGAATGCCATGCAGGGTGGCGATGTCGACCTCCACGCCGTCGGGGGCCTGGCGCTGTGCGGCACGGAGTGCGGCGGTGTTGAACGAACCCGCGCGCAGGCTGCCGGACAGGCCGAGGATACGGATGGGGCTGCTCATCGTGGAATGCTCCTGCGTCTCATGTGGCGAGATTGATCCAGGTCGCCTTGACCTCGGTGTACTTCTCGAACGCGTGCAGGGACTTGTCGCGACCGTTGCCCGACTGCTTGTAACCGCCGAAGGGCGCGGTCATGTCGCCGCCGTCCCAGTAGTTCACCCAGACACTGCCGGCACGCAGCCTGCGCGCCACGCGGTGGGCGCGGCTGATGTTGCGGGTCCACACCCCGGCGGCCAGGCCGTACTCGGTGTCGTTGGCCATCCGCAGCGCGTCGGCCTCGTCGTCGAAGGCGATCACCGACAGCACCGGCCCGAAGATCTCCTCCCGGGCGATGGTGTGATCGTGGGCGACGTCGTCGAACACCGTCGGCTCCAGATAGCAGCCGCCGGGCACCACCTCGGCACGCCCACCGCCCAGCGCCAGACGCGCGCCTTCGGCCCGGCCCTTGGCGATGTATTCCAGCACCCGTGCGGTCTGGCCCTCGTCGACCATCGCGCCCATCGGTGCACCGGGCTCCAGCGGGTGCCTCGGCTGCATGCGCCTGCCCGCCTCCACCACGGCGGCGACGAACTCGTCCTTGATGCTGCGCTCCACCAGCAGACGCGAAGCGGCCGTGCAGACCTCGCCCTGGTTGTAGAAGATGCCGCCGGCGGCGGCCTTGGCCGCGCGGGCCAGGTCCGGCGCGTCGGCGAAGACGATGTTCGGGCTCTTGCCGCCGCACTCCATGTACGCCCGCTTCATGTTGGAGCGGCCGGCGCACTGCAGCAGGTGACGGCCGACCGCGGTGGAGCCGGTGAACACCAGTCCGTCCACGTCCATGTGCAGGGCCAGCGGCTCGCCGGCGGTCCTGCCGAAGCCGGGCACCACATTGAATACGCCGGCGGGGATGCCCGCCGCCATCGCAATCTCGGCCAGGCGCAGTGCGCTCAGCGGCGATTTCTCGGACGGCTTCAGCACCACCGAATTGCCGGTGGCCAGTGCCGGGGCCAGCTTCCATGCCGCCATCAGCATCGGGAAGTTCCAGGGCACGATGGCGCCGACCACACCCAGCGGCTCGCGGGTGATTAGGCCCAGCTCGTCCGGGCCGGTCGCGGCCACTTCGCCGTAGACCTTGTCGATCGCCTCACCGGTCCAGGCCATGCAGCGGATGGTCGCGGCCACGTCCACCTGACGCGCGTCGGTGACCGGCTTGCCCATGTCGAGGCACTCGGTTACGGCCAGCTCATCACCATATTTTTCAATCAGTTCCGCGAACTTGATGAGAATCTTCTTGCGATGCGCGGGCTTGGTGTTCGCCCACACACCGGCCTCGAAACTGCGCCGCGCCGCGGCCACCGCCCGGTCGATGTCCTCGGCCTGGCCATCGGCGACCTGACCAAGCACGCGGCCGTCGATCGGGCTGATGCAGTCGAAGGTCGCGCCGGCCGCGGCGTCGACGTAACGGCCGTCGATGAAGGCCTGGGTGCGGATCTGCAGACCGGCGGCAAGGGTCTGCCAGCTGTCGAGCGTATTGGGTGCGTTCAAGTGGGGAGTCTCCAGGGGACAGACCGATGCACCGGACGGAAGCATCGGTTCGAATGGGACGGTGCGATGGGGACGGGCAGAGCAGCAGGCCGTGGACAGACGACCTCGACGGTGGTCCGTCAGAACGTCGGTGGCGTGCTCGCGCTCACGAGCACTGCGTCGATCTCGCCCACATTGCGGAAACGGTGCGGGATGCGGCATTCGAAATAGTAGGCCTCGCCCGGCCCGAGCACGCGGACCTGGTCGCCGACGGTGATCTCCACCTGGCCCTCCAGCACCACGCCGCCCTCCTCGCCTTCGTGGGTGATCATCACCTCGCCCGTGTCGCTGCCGGGCAGCATCACCTCGCGCAGGACGCACATCTGGCGCTGCGGGCGGCGGTGGCCGACCAGGTAATAGTGGATGTCGTTGTTGCCCACGTCCGGCTGCTCGTCGGAGGCGTAGAACGGCGCGTCGGGCCGGCCGGGATCGAGGTCGAGGGTGAAGAAGTCGGCCAGCGAGATGGGGATTCCGTCGAGCACCTTCTTCAGCGAACTGACCGACGGGCTGACCTTGTTCTGTTCGATCAGCGAGATGGTGCTGTTGGTCACACCCACCCGCTTCGCCAGTTCGCGCTGACTCATGCCCTTGGCTTTGCGGACCATCTGCAGGCGTGCTCCGATATCCATCTGTACTCCGGTGGCGACGGGAAGAGGTAGGCGTGAGCCTGCGTCCAGCCGTGAGGTCTGGCATGAATGCAGGGCGGGGCGCACGGTAATGTAACAGCCCGGCTCCGCCATCCTGGCCCGCCGTTCCAGCGCGTGGGATCGATCTGCCCGCAAGGCATCATGATCCTGCATCGCTTGTAAAGTTTATTCAACAGGGTAATCTTCGCGGCATGCCGGAGCGCGCTGCGCAGGCATGCCGACACCCTCTCCTTCGCAGGTCACTCCCAGAGGCCCCGGCCATGCGCCACGACGACACGTCCGCACCCGACAACACCCATTCCGACGCGCGCGACAGCCACACGGTCGAGACCCCGGCCGCGTCCCACGCCGCCCACTACGCTTCGCATTACGCGGATCAGGCCACCCAGTCGCCCGAGCGTCTGGATGCGTTCTGGATGCCGTTCTCGGCCAACCGCCAGTTCAAGGCGCATCCGCGCCTGCTGGCCAGCGCCGAAGGCATGTTCTACCGCTCGGTCGACGGCCGCGAGATCCTTGACGCCACCGCCGGCCTGTGGTGCGTGAACGCCGGTCATGCCCGCCCGCGCATCGTCGAGGCGGTGTCGCAGCAGATCCGGACTCTGGATTTCGCGCCCACTTTCCAGATGGGCCATCCCCTGCCCTTCATGCTGGCCGAGCGGCTGGCCGAGATCGCCCCGGGCGATCTGAAGCACGTGTTCTTCACCAATTCCGGCTCCGAAGCAGTCGATACTGCGCTGAAGATCGCCCTCGCCTATCACCGCGCCCGCGGCGAAGGCCAGCGCACCCGGCTGATCGGCCGCGAAAAGGGCTACCACGGCGTGGGCTTCGGCGGTATTTCCGTGGGCGGCCTGCCCAACAACCGCAAGTGGTACGGCAGCCTGCTCCCGGGCGTGGACCATCTGCGGCATACCTTCGATCTGGAGCGCAACGCCTTCAGCCGCGGCCTGCCCGAACACGGCGCCGAACTGGCCGACGACCTGGAGCGCCTGGTACTGCTGCACGACCCGAGCACCATTGCCGCGGTCATCGTCGAACCCGTCGCCGGCTCGGCCGGCGTGATCCTGCCGCCCAAGGGCTATCTGGAGCGGCTGCGCGCGAGCTGCGACAAGCACGGCATCCTGCTGATCTTCGATGAGGTCATCACCGGCTTCGGCCGCGTCGGCCAGGCCTTTGCGGCCCAGCGTTTCGGCGTGATTCCGGACATGATGACCACCGCAAAGGGCCTGACCAACGGCTCGGTGCCGATGGGCGCGGTGTTCGTCTCCGAGCGCATCCACGAGGCCTTCACCCACGGCCCGGAGCACGTGATCGACCTGTTCCACGGCTATACCTACTCCGGCCACCCGCTGGCCTGCGCCGCCGCGCTGGCCACGCTGGACACCTACGCCGAGGAAGGGCTGTTCGAGAAGGCGATCACGCTGGAACAGGCCTGGGCCGACGGCATCCACAGCCTGCGCGGGCTGCCCAACGTCATCGACATCCGCAACGTCGGGCTGGTGGGTGCGGTCGAGCTGGCGCCCCGCCCGGGCGCACCGGGCACCCGCGCCTACGACGTGTTCACCCGCTGCTTCCACCAGGAAAACCTGCTGATCCGGGTGACCGGCGACATCATCGCCCTGTCGCCGCCGCTGATCATCGAACCCGAGCACATCGAACGCATCTTCCGGACGCTTGCGCATGTGCTGGCCGAAACGGCCTAATGCGCGCCTTGCAGCCCCTCTACTGACCGGTACACAGCCATGCTCATCGGCGTCCCCAAAGAAATCAAGAATCACGAATACCGCATCGGCCTGACCCCCGCCGGGGCGCGTGAGCTGATCGGGCACGGCCACAAGGTCATGGTGCAGCGCGATGGCGGCACCGCGATCGGTCTGACCGACGAGATGTATCGCCGCGTGGGGGCCGAGATCGTCGACAGCGCCGAGGAGATCTTTCGCCGCGCCGAGATGATCATCAAGGTCAAGGAGCCGCAGCCCACCGAATACGCGATGCTGCGCGAGGGCCAGATCCTCTACACCTACCTGCACCTGGCGCCCGATCCGGACCAGACCGCCGGGTTGGTGAAGTCCGGCTGCACCGCCATCGCCTACGAGACCGTCACCGACCGCAAGGGCGGCCTGCCGCTGCTGGCGCCGATGAGCGAAGTGGCCGGGCGCATGTCGATCCAGGCCGGCGCGCACGCGCTGGAGAAAGCCCAGGGCGGTTCCGGCGTGCTGCTCGGCGGCGTGCCCGGCGTGAAGCCGGCGGAAGTGATGGTGATCGGCGGCGGCGTGGTCGGCATCAACGCCGCGCGCATGGCGATGGGTCTGAACGCGCACGTCACCATCCTCGACCGCTCGCTCGATCGCCTGAAGTATCTGGACGAACTGTACGGCCACCAGCTGACCACGCTGTATTCCACCCGCGACGCCATCGAGGAGCGCCTGCCCGACACCGACCTGGTGATCGGCGCGGTGCTGATCCCCGGCGCCGCCGCGCCCAAACTGGTCTCGCGCGACCAATTGAAACTCATGCGTCCCGGCTCGGTGCTGGTGGACGTGGCCATCGACCAGGGCGGCTGCTTCGAGACCTCGAAGGCCACCACCCACCAGAACCCGACCTACGAGGTCGACGGCATCATCCATTACTGCGTGGCGAACATGCCCGGCGGCGTCGCCCGCACCTCCACCTTCGCCCTCACCAACGCCACCCTGCCCTTCGCCGTGCAGCTGGCCAACAAGGGCGCGAAGAAGGCGATGCTGGACGACCCGCATCTGCTCAACGGCCTGAACGTGCATGCCGGCAAGATCACCTACGAGGCGGTGGCGCGCGATCTGGGGTACGAGTATGTGCCGGCGGAGAAGGCTTTGGGGTGAGCCTTCGTCCCAGCGCCCGCCTTCCGTAGGAGCGGCTTGAGCCGCGACTGCGCGCAGTCGCCGCGCCCTCGACCCATTCCGAAGAGAATCCGTCGCGGCTGAAGCCGCCCCTACGCGATCGTCAGGAGGCCATCATGGCGCAGCGTTCCGTTTCCGAGGCGTCGATGCACCCCGTGATCCCTCACATCGTCGGCGGGCATTGCCGTGATGCTTCGGACCGCCACGCCGACGTCTACGACCCCGCCACCGGCACCGTCACCAAACGCGTGCCGCTGGCCTCGGTCGAGGATGTCCGCGCGGCCGTCGATGCCGCCGCCGCCGCGTTCCCCGCCTGGGCCGCCACCACGCCGCTCAACCGCGCGCGGGTGATGTTCAAGTTCAAGGCGTTGCTGGAGCGCCATGCGGACGAACTCGCTGCGATCATCACCTCCGAACACGGCAAGGTGCTGTCCGACGCCCGCGGCGAAGTGACCCGCGGGCTGGAGGTGGTGGAATTCGCCTGCGGCATCCCGCATCTGCTCAAGGGCGAGCATTCGATGAACGTCGGCCGCGATGTCGACTCGTGGACCGAATACGCGCCGCTGGGTGTGGTCGCCGGCATCACGCCGTTCAATTTCCCGGCGATGGTGCCGCTGTGGATGTTCCCGGTCGCCCTCGCCTGCGGCAATACCTTCGTGCTCAAGCCCTCCGAGCGCGATCCATGGGCGTCGGTGTTCATGGCCGATCTGCTCAAACAGGCCGGCCTGCCCGACGGCGTGTTCAACGTGATCCACGGCGACAAGGTCGCCGTGGACGCGCTGCTCGACGAGCCGCGCGTGCAGGCGATCAGTTTCGTCGGCTCCACGCCCATCGCCGAATACATCTATGCCCGCGGCAGCGCCAACGGCAAGCGCGTGCAGGCGCTGGGCGGCGCCAAGAATCACATGGTGATCCTGCCCGACGCCGACCTCGACGGCGCGGTGTCGGCCCTGCTCGGTGCGGGCTACGGTTCGGCCGGCGAGCGCTGCATGGCGATCTCGGTGGCGGTATGCGTGGGCGATGCGACGGCCGAGGCGCTGGTCCGGAAGCTCGCGCCCAAGGTGGCCGCGCTGAAGATCGGCCCCGGCTGCCACGCTCCCGGCGCTTCGGAAGCCGAGATGGGCCCGCTGGTCACCGCCGCGCATCGCGACAAGGTGCGTGGCCATGTCGATGCCGGCGTGGCCGAGGGCGCCACACTCGTGGTCGACGGCCGGGGTCACTCGGTCACGGGGCATGCGGGGGGGTTCTTCCTCGGCGGCTGCCTGTTCGACCGGGTGACGCCGGAGATGTCGATCTACCGCGAGGAGATCTTCGGCCCGGTGCTGTGCGTGGTGCGCGTGCCCGATTTCGAGACCGCGCTCGGCCTGGTGAACGCGCACGAGTACGGCAACGGCACCGCCATCTTCACCCGCGACGGCGGCGCCGCGCGCGAGTTCGCGCACCGCGCGCAGGCGGGCATGGTCGGCGTGAACGTGCCGATCCCGGTGCCGATGGCCTTCCACAGCTTCGGCGGCTGGAAACGCTCGATCTTCGGCCCGCTCCACGTGCACGGCCCCGACGGCGTGCGCTTCTACACGCGATTGAAGACGGTGACCGCGCGCTGGCCGGACACGCATCACGCCGAATTCACGATGCCGACGATGAAGTGAGAGACGAGACGATGCCGACTGCGCGCTCGACCAGGCGACTGTGGCTGCTGCCCTGCATCGCCGCGCTGCTGATCGTCGCATCACCGCTCTCGGCGCGGAACGGGACCAAGACCGATGTCGCCGGCATGACCCGCCGCTTCATCGAACATCACAAGACGACCGGCGCCAGGCGCGATGCGCGCACGATGGCCGCATTGCGCCGTGTCCTGTCGGCGCGGTTCTATCGCTCCCTCAGCGTGGCTTTCGAGGAGGATCGGCGGTTCCAGGCGCGGCATCCCGGCGTCAAGCCCGGCCATGCCGAATTCACCTTCCAGTGCGCCGATGGCACGCATGACGGGTTCGCCGTCGGGCCGACGCGGCTCCATTCCGCCACGTCGGCCAGTGTGGTCGTCGCCTTCGACGACGTCCACCACGGCGAGGCATACAGACGGAACGACCGCTACGTCTGGGTGCGCGAGCGCGGCGTCTGGCGTCTCGACGACATCGAATGCGAATTCGAGAACCCGCAGCGACGCACCAGTCTGCGCCGCGGAATCGGCCACTGACACCCTGCGATGCCGATGTCCGCGACTCGCCCCAGGATCGTCGTCCTCTCCGGCTCCGGCATCAGCGCCGAGAGCGGCCTGCCCACCTTCCGCGACGCGAACGGCCTGTGGCGCGATCACGACTGGCGCCAGCTCGCCAGCCCGGAAGGTTGGCGCAGGCACCCGGAGCTGCTCCTGGAGTTCTACAACGAGCGCCGCGCCGCCGCGGCCCAGGCCCAGCCCAACGCGGCGCATCGCGCCTTGGCCATGCTCGAAGCGAACTACGACGTGCACATCGTCACCCAGAACGTGGACGACCTGCACGAACGTGGCGGCTCCACGCAGGTGCTGCATCTGCACGGCGAACTGGCCTGGGCGCGCGGTACCTCGCCGCGCAGGCTGCGCACGCACCTCGGCGCGACGCCGATCCGGATCGGCGATGTGTGTGCAGACGGCACGCAGCTGCGGCCGGACATCGTCTGGTTCGGCGAGGCGGTCGACCAGTTGGAACCCGCGGCCGAACGGGTCGCACAGGCGAACAAGGTGCTGGTGGTCGGCACGTCGCTGACCGTCTACCCCGCCGCGTCCCTGGTCGACTTCGCGCCACCGCACGCCGAACGGGTGGTGTGCGCGCTGGAGCTGGAACGCGAGCCGGCCGGCTACCGCTGGCTCCGCGGACCGGCCACGCAGGAGATCCCGCCGCTGGTCGAGCGTTGGCTGCGCGAGACGGGTTGAGACTCCGCGACGATGTGGTGACGGCACCGTAGGAGCGGCTTCAGCCGCGACCGCCCTTGCCATGCGACGACGGCTGCCCGCTGCAATTCGTCGCGGCTGAAGCCGCTCCTACGGGGCATCTTCGGTCGCGCCGGTCGTCGGCAAGACCATGAAGATTCACACGAGGCGGGAGGGCACGCGGCCGCACCGCCGACGCCTGTCGTCGGACGTGCGATGCGCTGCCGTGGCGGCTAGAATCCAGAGCGACTCACACCACCGGATTGCGCGAATGCTGCGGACTCCGGCCGATCCGGTATCGCACGTCCCGGCGAACGACGCGCGCATGCATCAGGTATCGGCATGCACCACACCCCGGATTCGCGCGACGACGCCCCGCCCTGCTCCACCGCCTCGGAGGCCCTGCCCAGCCCCGCCGCCAATTCCGCGCGGCATGTGGACCAGGCCTTTACCCGCGGCTCGCCCTACGGCACCCAGGCCGAGCCCACCTATTCCGGCGCGCTGAGTTTCCTGCGCCGCCGCTACACCAAGGACCTGAGCGGCGTCGATGTCGCCGTGGTCGGCGTGCCGTTCGATCTGGCAACGACCAACCGCCCCGGCACCCGCTTCGGCCCGCGCGGGGTGCGCGAGGCCTCCGCTTCGCTGGCCTGGTGCGCGCCGTATGCCTGGGACTTCGATCCCTGCGAGCGCCTGAGCATCGTCGACTGGGGCGATGTCTATTTCGACCCGGGCCGCCCGCAGCAGGCGCCCGACGCCATCCGCGAGGCGTTCCGCGGCATCGTGGGCGCAGGCGCGACGCCGCTGGCGATCGGCGGCGACCACTTCGTCAGCTATCCGATCCTGCAGGCGCTGCATGAGGTCCACGGCCCGCTCGCGCTGATCCATTTCGACGCGCACAGCGACACCTGGGCCGACAGCGAGGGCCGCATCGACCACGGCACCATGTTCTGGCATGCCGCGAAGACCGACATCGTCGACCCGTCCTGCTCGATCCAGCTCGGCATGCGCACCCGCAACCCGGACACCCACGGCTACGACGTGCGCGACGCGCGCTGGCTGCATGCCCATGGCGTCGACGCCGCCATCGCCGCGATCAAGGCCCGTGTCGGCGCGCGCAAGTGTTACGTGAGCTTCGACATCGACTTCCTCGACCCCGCCTTCGCCCCCGGCACCGGCACACCGGTGGTCGGCGGCTTCACGACGCACGAGGCACTGCAACTGATCCGCGGGTTGGCGGGGCTGGAGATCGTGGGGATGGACATAGTCGAAGTGTCGCCCCCGTACGACCACGCCGGCGTGACCGCATTGGCGGCGGCGTCGGTGGCGCAGGAGATGCTGGCGGCGTATGGGAGTTGAGAGTTTTCATCAACTCATTCATCTATTGGCTTCGAGTGCATGGCCATCGATCGCATCTGCATAAGGATGGCGCTGGCAGCCGCCATGCCGGCGTCGATTATCATATCAAGCCGGACTCTAGAGTATTGCCCGCGATGCAGAATATTAGATCGCACGGCATATAAGGCTTTCGAGAGCGGCATATCTTCGACTGATGAGCCCAATTCCACACCCTTAATAACCACATCTACGTCATGATCAGAAAAAAGTTTTCTTATTCCATGAACGTAGCCATCCCTTATTCCTGCCGATGCCGCCAAAACCTCAAGCGCAGTGACCAAATTCACCACCCTCATTGCCGGAGATTGGCGGGAGCAAGCCAGCGAAAAGAAATCCAATGCAATTCGCTCCATTTCACTTATTGATTGCTCATCATTTTTTCGATTTATCGCACTCAAGATGGCGCCATCAATCTTATCCACAGGAATTATGATCGAATAATTGCTGAGGAGAATTTCTCCCACATAGATAATTTTAAGGTGCTCCGGCACAACACAGCCCTGTGTAGATGGAACCACTCCATCGATGATTATTCCATCAGAGTGGTTCTTCTCCCAGGCGGGAAATTCATCTTGGCGAAATAGCAGCTCTCTTGGATGATAAGAAGCGATTTCAGTCGGAAAGAAGGCGGCGACCCTTTGCTGTATGCACATTCTCCGAAATTCTATCTCCAAGCCGCATGAAAAGCGCTTTGCCGCTTCTTCAGATGCGAACCCACCCGCTTCGAGCAGAAATCCATATGACGCCTTTTCGATTCGCAGGGAATTTTCACCCAAAAAAATCCTTGCGATTTCTTGCTCATTCACGGTGAAAGTTTCGTGAAGATAGACTGGATATCGAAGTCTGTACTCTTCAGGGCCAGCACCGCGACTTGCTGGCAAAATGAAGTCTAGAGACATAGATGGCTAGTACCCTACGCCACGTATACCGTCTTCACATTCATGAACTCATGAATGCCGTGTTCCGCCAGTTCGCGGCCGAAACCCGAGGTCTTGGTGCCGCCGAACGGCAGGCGCACGTCGCTGCGGACGATGGCGTTGACGAAGGTGGCGCCGGCCTGCAGGCGGAGGGCCATGGCTTCGCCGCGGGCCTTGTCGGTGGTCCAGACGCTGGCACCCAGCCCGAAGTCGGTGTCGTTGGCGATGCGCGCGGCATCGTCGTCGTCCTTCGCGCGCAGGATGGACGCGGCCGGGCCGAACAGTTCCTCTCGGTAGGCCGGCATGCCGGCGGTCACGCGGTCGAGAATGGTCGCCGGGTAGTGGCAGGCGCCCTCCCCCGGCGTGCCGCCCAACAGCAGCTCGGCGCCGGCCTCGACGCTGCGCTCCACCTGGTCGTGCACCTCGTCGCGCAGGTCGCCGCGGGCCATCGGCGCGAGCGTTGTGCCCTCCTGCATCGGGTCGCCCACCTGCAGCTTGCCGGCGGCGTCGACGAAACGTTCGACGAAGGCATCGGCGATGCCCGGGGTGACGATGAAGCGCTTGGCCGCGATGCAGGTCTGGCCGGCATTGCCGAAGCGCGAGGAGACCGCCGCCTTGACCGCGGCATCCAGGTCGGCGTCGTCCAGCACCACGAACGGGTCGCTGCCGCCCAGCTCCATCACGCATTTCTTGAGATGCTTGCCCGCGGTGCCTGCGACCGAACGCCCCGCGCGGTCGCTGCCGGTCAGTGTCACGGCCTTGATGCGCGCGTCGCCGATCACCTTGGCGGCAGCGTCGTTGTCGATGTGCAGCACGCCGAACACGCCCTCGGGCAGCCCGGCCTCGCGCAGCACGTCGGCGATGGCGTCGGCACAGCGCGGCACGTTGCTGGCGTGCTTGAGCAGGGCCACGTTGCCGGCCATCAGCCCCGGCGCCAGGAAGCGGAACACCTGCCAGATCGGGAAGTTCCAGGGCATCACCGCGAACACGCAGCCGATCGGCTGGTAGGTGACATAGCTGCGCGCCGCCTCGGTGGCGACCACGCGGTTCTGCAGATACTCCGCGGCATGCGTGGCGTAGTAATCGCAGGCATCGGCCGACTTGTCGATTTCGGACAGCGCCTCGCGGCGCAGCTTGCCCATTTCCGCGGACATCAGGCCGGCGATGCGCTCGCGGTCGTCGCGCAGCGCCTTGCCGGCAGCGCGCAGGCGGTCGCCGCGCTTGTCCAGCGGCAGCGCGGCCCATGCGGGCCATGCGCGCTCGGCCGCGCCCAGGCGGCGCTCGATCTCGCTCTCGCCGATGTAGTCGTAGCGGTAATCGATCTCGCCGGTCCAGGGGTGCACCAGTTCGACACTCATGTCTAGTCTCCTTGCTGCAGCGCGAACTGCATGTCGCGGCGGCGGCGTTTTTCTTCGCGCGCCATGAACCACCAGGCGATCACGCCGGCCAGCGAGACCGCGATGATCAGCAGGCTGGCGAGCGCGTTGATCTTCGGGCTCAGGCCCAGACGCACCGAAGAAAACACCTTCTGCGGCAGCGTGGTCGAACCCGGACCGTTCGTGAAGCTGGCGATCACCAGGTCGTCCAGCGACAGCGTGAACGCGAGCAGCCAGCCCGCGGCCAGCGAGGGCGCGATGATCGGCAGGGTGATGAAGAAGAACACGCGGATGCGGTTGGCGCCGAGGTCCATCGCCGCCTCTTCCAGCGAGCGGTCCATCTCCTGCATGCGCGAGGAGATCACCACGGTGACGAAGGCGACGGTGAAGGTGACATGCGCGATCCACACCGTGCCGAAGCCGCGCTGCACCGGGCTGCCGAGCATGTCGCCGATGGCCACGAACATCATCAGGATCGACACGCCGGTGATCACTTCGGGCATCACCAGCGGCGCGGTGATCATCGCGCCGAACAGGGTCTTGCCGCGGAAGCCGCGAAACCGGGTCATGATCAGCGAGGCCATCGTGCCGAGCACCACCGCTGCGCAGGCGGTGTAGAAGGCGATCTTCAGCGACATCCAGGCCGCGTCCAGCATCAGCCGGTCGCGGAACAGCTCGCCGTACCACTTGAACGAGAAGCCCGACCACACCGTGACCAGCCGCGACTCGTTGAAGGAGTAGACGATCAGGCTGAAGATCGGCACGTACAGGAACAGGAAGCCCAGCAGCAGGGTCAGGCTGCGGAACGAAGGCAGACCGGCGCGCGCGCTCACGAGATGCTCCTGACGACGGCAGTCGGGATGACGGCGGCTCGCACGACGGCATGCTTCGAGACGGCATGCGTCATGACAGCCGCGCCTCCAGCTGCCTGGACTGGTAGCGGTGGAAGATCATGATCGGCACGATCAGCAGCACCAGCATGACGATGGCGATGGCCGAGGCGCGCGGCCAGTCGTTGGCGGTGAAGTACTCCTCCCACAGCACCTTGCCGATCATCTTGGTCGACGGCCCACCCAGCAGCTCGGGAATCACGAACTCGCCCACCGCCGGGATGAACACCAGCATGCAGCCGGCGACGATGCCGGCGAAGGACAACGGCACGGTGATGCGGAAGAAGGCGGTAAGCGGGCCGGCGCCGAGGTCGTAGGCCGCTTCCAGCAGGCGCTGGTCGTGCTTGACCAGATTGGCGTACAGCGGCAGCACCATGAACGGCAGATACGCGTAGACGATGCCGATATAGATGGCCACCGGCGTGTACAGCACGCGGATCGGTTCGTCGATCACCCCTACCCACTGCAGGAAATTGTTGATCAGGCCGTTGTCCTTGAGCAGGCCGATCCAGGCGTAGATGCGGATCAGGAACGACGTCCACGACGGCAGGATGACCAGCATCAGCGCGATGTTGCGCACCGATGGCGACAGCCTGGAGATCGCGTAGGCGATGGGATAGCCGATCAGCAGGCACAGCAGGGTCGAGATCGCGGCGATCTTCAGCGAGCTGAGATAGGCGCCGGCGTATTTGCTGTTCTCCAGCAGCGCCCAGTAGTTGTTGAGGTTGAGGGTGAGATTCAGCTCGTTGCCGACCCGGGTGAACAGGTCGGTGTACGGCGGTGAAGCGATGATGGGTTTCGCGAAGGAGATCTGCAGCACGATCAGGAACGGGATCGCGAAGAAGATCAGCATCCACACGTAGGGCGGCGCGATCACGAACCAGCGCCGCCCGGGCGCCAGCCTGCGCAGGGCACGTCCGAGGCGGCCGTTCATGAGGTCAGCACCACGCCATCGTTGTCGGCCCAGGACAGCCACACCGTGTCGTTCCAGGTGTAGCGCTCCGAGGCCCAGCGCTGGGTGTTGGCGAAATTCGCCATCACCCGCACGCCGCTGGGCAGGCGCACGTGATAGACCGAGTGGCTGCCGAAGTAGGCGATGTCCTCGATGGTGCCGCGCGCCTTGTTGTGGGCCTGCGCGGGCTCCTCCTTGGAGACCACGATCTTCTCGGGACGCACCGCGAGCGCGACCTGCTGGCCCTCGAAGCAGGTGATGCCGTGGCCGACGTAGAGCGCATGCTCGACCGCGGGCGAGGCGATGGTGACGTAGTTGGGGTGGTCGTCGCGGATCACGCCGTCGAAGATGTTGACCGAGCCGATGAACTCGGCGGTGAAGCGGCAGTTGGGCTGTTCGTAGATCTCGTCGGGCGTGCCGATCTGGCGGATCCAGCCGGTGTCCATGACCGCGATGCGGTGGGCCATGGTCATCGCCTCTTCCTGGTCGTGGGTGACCATCACGCAGGTCACGCCCAGGCGCTCGATGATGTCGACCAGCTCCAGCTGCATGCGCGAGCGCAGCTTCTTGTCGAGCGCGCCCATCGGCTCGTCGAGCAGCAGCAGCTTGGGATTCTTGGCCAGCGAGCGCGCCAGCGCGACGCGCTGCTGCTGGCCGCCGGAGAGCTGGTGCGGCTTGCGTTTGGCGAACTTCTCCATCTGCACCAGTTTCAGCATCTCGGCCACGCGGGCCTCGATCTGCGCCTTGCCCAGCCCGTCCTGCTTGAGGCCGAAGGCGATGTTCTGCTCCACGCTCATGTGCGGGAACAGCGCATAGCTCTGGAACATCATGTTGACCGGACGCTCGTAGGGCGGCACGGCGGTGATGTCCTCGCCGTCCAGCAGCACCCTGCCCTTGGTCGGCGTCTCGAAACCGGCCATGCAGCGCAGCAGCGTGGACTTGCCGCAGCCCGAGCCGCCGAGCAGCGCGAAGATCTCGCCCTTGCGGATGTCGAAATCGACATCGTCGACCGCGACCACGCCGTCGTATTCCTTGCGCAGATGTTCGATGCGCAGGTAGGCCTCGGTGGCCGGAATCGCGGACGACGCGACGGCGACATCCGCATGGTGGTGGACAGGTTCGCTCATCGTGTGGGGGTCGCTTGTACTGGCCGCTAGGCGGTTCGGGGGATGCAGCCTGACGTGGGAAGCGCGCGGCGATGCCGGGGCAGCGGTCGCGCCGATGCAGTGCGGGATGGCGGCAGCGCAGTGCCGCCGACCCGCACGCGCGCAGGGCTTACTGGCCGCTCTTCATCGCCGACCACATGTCGGTGTACTGGCGGCTGACTTCCGGGGTCAGCGGCTCCAGCGGGAAGATCTTCTGCATCATCTCGTCGCTCGGATACACGCCGGGATTGGTGCGCACCGACTCGTCGATCAGCGGCTGGCTGGCCTTCACCACGTTGGCGTAGGAGACATAGCTGGAAATGCCGGCCATCACCTCGGGCTTGAGCAGGAAGTCGATGAAGGCGTAGGCGTTGTCGAGATTCTTGGCGTCCTTCGGGATCGCCATCATGTCGAAGAAGATCGGCGCGCCTTCCTTGGGAATGGTGAAACCGATGGTGATGCCCTGCTTCGCCTCTTCGGCGCGGTCGCGCGCCTGGAACACGTCGCCCGACCAGCCGATGGCCACGCAGACATCGCCATTGGCCAGGGCATCGATGTACTGCGACGAGTGGAACGTGCGGATGTTCGCGTTGAGGGTCTTCAGCAGCGGCGCGGCCTTGGCGATGACCGCCGGGTCCTGGCTGTTGGGGTCTTCGCCGATGTAGTTCAGCGCGATCGGCACCAGCTCGGTGGGCGTATCCAGCGCCATGATGCCGCAGTCTTTCAGCTTGGACGCGACCTCGGGCTTGAACACCAGGTCCCAGCTGTCGGCCGGCACGTCGCCGAGCGCGGCCTTGACCTTCTCGACGTTGTAACCGATGCCGGTGAAACCGTAGAGATAGGGCACGCCGAACTTGTTGCCAGGATCGGTGCGCGCGATCAGCGCCATCAGATCGGGATCGAGATTGCCATAGTTCGACAGCTTGCTGCGATCGATCTCCTGATACACGCCGGCCTTGCTCTGGCGCGCGAGGAACTGCAGCGAGGGCACCACGATGTCGTAGCCGGTGCTGCCGGCCATGATCTTGGCCTCGAGCGTTTCGTTGGCGTCCATCACGTCGTAGACGACCTTGATGCCGGACTCCTTCTCGAAGTTGGACATCGTGTCTTCGGCGATGTAGTCCGACCAGTTGTACATGTGGACGACCTTGTCGCCGCCACCGGAGGAATTGCCTTCCGCTGCCGTGCCGTCGGCGGGCTTCTCGCCGCCACCGCAGGCGGCCAGCAGGGTGCAGATGGCGACCGACAATCCGAACGATTTCAATTTCATCAGGTGTGTCCTCTCGCCCCGAGGGCGCCGATGGATGGGTGGGAGCGGATCGGTGCATGCGAGCCGCTGGGTGTAAGCCGACGGATGCAGGCCGGCAGAGGCAGGTCAACGGGCCGAAGTTAGCGCATCGGAGCGGCTCAGGCCATCCCCAGCGCCGCAGCGGTGCGGTTCAGGGCACGCCAGGCCTTCTCGAACAGCTCGTCGACCTGTTCGCGCGAGAGGATCAGCGGCGGCGAGAGCAGCATGGCGTCCCAGGTCGCACGCAGGATCAGGCCCTCCTCCAGCGCGAAATCGCGGCACATCACCCCGATGCTGCCGCGTTCGTCGAAGAAGCGCCGGTTCGGCTTGTCCGGCACCAGCTCCAGCGCGCCGACCATGCCGGCGATCCGCGCCTCGCCGACCAGGCGGTGCTCGCCCAGCTCGGCCCAGCGCTGCGCCAGATACGGGGCGATCTCCTCTCGCGCGCGGTCGACGATGCCCTCTTCCTGCAGCAGGCGGATGTTCTCCAGCGCCACCGCCGTGCAGACCGGGTGGCCGGAATAGGTGCAGCCGTGGGCCAGCTCGCCGCCCTGCTGCTTGAGCACGCCGGCGACGCGGTCGTTGAACACCGCCGCGCCCAGCGGGATGTAGCCCGAGGTCAGGCCCTTGGCGATGGTCATCACGTCGGGGGTGATGCCGAAATACTGCGAGCCGAACCATTGCCCGGTGCGGCCGAAGCCGCAGATCACCTCGTCGGCGACCAGCAGCACGTCGTATTTGCGGCAGATGCGTTCGATCTCGGGCCAGTAGCTCATCGGCGGGATGTACACGCCGATCGCGCCCATGATCGGCTCGCCGATGAAGGCCGCCACGCGGTCCGGGCCGAGTTCGAGGATCTTCTGTTCGAGACGGCGCGCGGCGTGCAGGCCGTACTCTTCGGGCGACATGTCGCCGCCGTCGGCGAACCAGAACGGGGGCTCGATGTGGTGGATGTCGGGGATCGGCAGCCCGCCCTGTCTGTGCATGCCGGCCATGCCGCCCAGGCTGGCGCCGGCCATGGTGGTGCCGTGGTAGCCGTTGTGGCGACCGATGAAGATGGCCTTCTGCGGCTTGCCCTGCACCGCCCAGAAATGCCGCACCAGACGCAGGATGGTGTCGTTGGCCTCCGAGCCGGAGTTGGTGAAGAAGAAGTGGTTGAGATCGCCCGGGGTGAGTTCGGCCAGTTTGGCGGAGAGCCGGATGGTGGGCTCGGTGGTGCACTGGAAGAAGCTGTTGTAGTAGGCCAGCTCGGTCATCTGCCGCGATGCCGCTTCGCCCAGCTCGCGGCGGCCGTAGCCGAGATTCACGCACCACAGCCCGGCGAAGGCATCCAGCAGCTTGTGCCCCTTCGCATCCCACACGTAGGCACCCTCGCCCTTCACCAGGATCCGCGTGCCTTTCTTCGCCAGCGCGGCGTTGTCGTTGAACGGGTGCAGGTGATGCTCGGCATCGAGGCGCTGCAGCAGGGCGATGTCGTGGTGATCCATGGAGTCTCCGGTGATTCTGTGATGCGGTAACGATGGTGTCGCAGGCACGGCTTCGGTCGCGACCGGTGCGGTCGGCAGGTCGCGGGCGAAGCCGCACCTGCGGGGCCGCTCAGACGTTCAGCAGCAGGAATTCCCGCTCCCACGAGCTGATGACGCGGAAGAAAGTCTCGTACTCCTTGCGCTTCACCGACACATAGGCGCGCACGAAGCGGCGGCCGATCATCTCCTGCAGCGGTGCGCAGGCCTCCAGCCGGTCGAGCGCGTCGCCGAGCGAGCGCGGAAGCTCGAAGCCGAGGTCCTGCGCGCTGGTCGACAGCGGCGCGGTCGGCCGCAGCTTCTCGCGGATGCCCAGCAGCCCGCAGGCCAGCGTGGCGGCCATCGCGAGATAGGGGTTGGCGTCGGAACCGGCGAAGCGGCTCTCCACCCGGGTGTTCTCCGGCGTGTCCAGCGGCACGCGCAGGCCGCAGGTGCGGTTGTCGTAGCCCCACTGCACGTTCTTGGGCGAGACCTCGCCGAAGGCCAGCCGGCGATACGAATTCACGTTCGGCCCGAAGAAGGCCATCGCCGCCGGGGCGTATTTCTGCAGGCCGGCGAGGAAGTGCTCGAACACCCGGCTGTGTTTGCCTTCGGATTTGCCGGCGAACACGTTGCGCCCGGTGCGCGCGTCCACCAGGCTCTGGTGGATGTGCATCGCGCTGCCGGGCTCGTTCTCCATCGGCTTGGCCAGGAAGGTGGCATACACGCCGTGCCGCAGGGCGGCCTCGCGCATCGTGCGCTTGAACAGGAACACCTGGTCGGCCCGCGACAGCGCGTCGGCGTGCACCAGGTTGACCTCCAGCTGCGCGGCGCCGGACTCGTGGATCAGCGTGTCCACGTCCAGCTTCATCGCCTCGCAGTAGTCGTACATCAGGTCGAGGATCGGGTCGAACTCGTTGACCGCGTCGATCGAATACGACTGCCGCGCGGTTTCCGGCCGCCCGTTGCGCCCGGCGGGCGGCTGCAGCGGGAAGTCGGGGTCGGTGTTCTTCTGCACCAGGAAGAATTCGACCTCGGGTGCGACCACCGGGGTCAGGCCCACGTCGGCGAACTCGGCCAGCACGCTGCGCAGGACGTTGCGCGGCGCCAGCTCGTGCGGATGCCCGTTCTTGGTGTAGCAGTCGTGGATGATCTGTGCGGTCGGGTCGGTCGCCCAGGGCACCAGGCGCACGGTCTCGGGGTCGGGCCGCAGGATCATGTCCGAATCGGACGGCGCGGTGATCTCGTAGTAGTCGTCGGGGTATTCGCCGGTGACCGTGGTCGCGAAGATGCCTTCGGGCAGGCGCGTGCCGTAGTCGTGCGAGAACTTGTCCGCAGGGATGATCTTGCCGCGGGCGTTGCCGGTGATGTCGGGCACCAGGCATTCGACCTCGGTGATGCGGCGCTCCTTCAGCCAGCGCAGCAGGGCGGATTCGACTTCGGGCGGTGCGGTCGCGGCGGAGGCCTCGGGGGCCTGCAGGCTGCGGCGGGAGGATTTTCTGCTCATGCGCATCATCCTACCCTGCGATGCTCTGCCGGCGGGTGCGCCGGCGTCGGCAGGCATCGCCGAAGGCGCCGAAGATCGCCATCGACAGCGCATTCCCGGTCGCGCGCCATTCCGGGTGCCACTGCACGCCGAGCACGAACTCGGCGTCTGCCAGCCGCCAGGCTTCCACCAGCCCGTCCTCCGCGACCGCCTCCACGACCAGGCCATCGGCGAGGCGGTCGATGCCCTGCCCGTGCAGCGAATTCACCGCCACCGTGTCCGCCCCGGCGAGACGCGCCAGCAGGCCGCCCGGCGTCAGCCGCAGTGGATGCGCGGGGCCGTATTGCACCTCGAGCGGCGCCTGCGGGTCTTCGCGATGCTCGCGCAGGCCGGGCACCGCGTGCAGTCGCTGATGCAGGCTGCCGCCCAACGCCACATTCATTTCCTGGAAGCCGCGGCAGATCGCAAGGATCGGCAGTCCCATCTCCAGCGCCATCGGAATCAACGCCAGCGCGTTGGCATCGCGCGCGGTGTCGCGCAGGTCGTCGCCCGGCGCCGGCGTCTGGCCATAGTGATGCGGTTCGAGGTTGCTGTGCGAGCCGGTGAGCAGCAGGCCATCGACCATGTCGAGGTAGGTGCGCAGCGCAGGCTCGGCCGGGAGCGGCGGCGACAGCGCCGGAATGATCAGCGGCAGCCCGCCGGAGGCATCGATCGCCGCACGCAGGTACTTCTCGCCCACGGCCGAAAAGGGATGGGGCCCCAGCAGTTTGCGGTCGGCAGGAAGGCCGATCAGTGGCGTCGGGTCTGGCGGCGCAGGCGGCATCGTGGGAGTCCGCAGCCCACGGCGGGGCCGGTTCGCCGCACGTTAGCCGGGATGTTGAATTTCTGCAACAGGCCCTGAAGAGCCGCCATTTTCCCGAAAGCCTGCTGCGCTGCAGCAGTCACGGAATCGTGCAGTCTTCGGACAATCAGCGGAATTCACAGGACGAAAACGCGGCGGGCGGCGCGGCACAGGAACACCGCCCGTCGCGCGTGTTGAGTATTTTTGACGCAATCTGCGCTAGGATGCCGCCACCCTCCCCTGCCTGACGCAGCCGCCATCATGCCTCTGCCCAGCGACGATGCACGCACCCTGTCCCGGCTCGGCGACTGCGAGCAGATCGACCTGATCCTGCCCGACATGAACGGCCTGCTGCGCGGCAAGCGCATCGCCCGCAGCGCGCTGGAGAAGGTCTATGCCGATGGCGTGTGCCTGCCGATGTCGCTGATCGCCACCGACATCACCGGCAACACCGTCGAGGAGACCGGCCTGGGTTACGACATCGGCGACGAGGACCGCATCTGCCGCCCGGTGCCCGGCAGTCTTCGCCCGGTGCCCTGGGCACCGCGGCCGATGGCCCAGTTGCTGCTGTCGATGGAAGACACGCAGGGCGGGATGTTCGAAGCCAACCCGCGCGAAGTGCTCAAGCGCGTGCTGGCGCGCTACGCCGAACGCGGGCTCAAGCCGGTGGTGGCGGTGGAGCTGGAGTTCTACCTGTTCGACCGGCTGGCCGACGCGCACGGGCGTCCGCAGCCCCCGGTGAACGCGCATACCGGCCTGCGCAGTGCCGAAACCCAGGTCTACTACCTGCAGGACCTGGATGATTTCCGGCCCTTCATCGACGCCGTCTCCGCCGCCTGCGCGGCGCAGGGCGTGCCTGCCGACACCGCGGTGGCCGAATACGCGCCGGGGCAGTTCGAGATCAACCTCAAGCATCGCGACGACGCCCTGCTCGCCTGCGACGACGCGGTGTATCTGAAGCGTGCGGTCAAGGCGGTGGCGCGGCAGCAGGGCCATCAGGCCAGTTTCATGGCCAAACCGCTGGCCGAGCAGGCCGGCAGCGGCCTGCATGTGCACGTCAGCGTGCTGGATGCCGAGGGACGCAACATTTTCGCCTGCACCCCGGACGCGCCCTGCGACGCGCTCCGCCACGCCGTCGGCGGGTTGCAGCGTGCGGCGCAGGACTGCCTGCTGCTGTTCGCGCCCAACGCCAACAGCTACCGGCGCTTCGTGCTCAACGCATTCGTGCCGCTCAACGAGGTCTGGGGCTTCAACAACCGCACCGTGGCGATGCGCATCCCGCACAGCGATGCCGCCAATACCCGCATCGAGCACCGCATCGCCGGCGCCGACGCCAACGTGTATCTGGCCGCGGCCGCCGTGCTGGCCGGCATGCTGGACGGCATCGAACACGGCCACGACCCCGGCCCGCCCGTCGTCGGCAACGCCTACGCCCAGACCGAGATCCGCACGCCGTACTGGCGCGACAGCATCCGCGACTTCATGGAAAGCGATTTCGTCGTCCGCCACTTCGGCGAGACCTTCCGCCACATCTACGGCCAGCAGAAACTCAAGGAACTGCAGACGTTCTACAGCGCGGTGACCACGCTGGAGTACGACTGGTACCTGCGCTCGGTGTAGGAGGGCCTTCAGGCCCGGCCACCGCGGCAGCCCATTGCGATGCGTTCGATGACCCAAGCCCCCTACCCGCCCAGCTGGTACGCTGCCAGCGCCGAACCACTGCCGGCGCAGCCTGCGCTCGAAGGCGATCTCGACATCGATGTCGCCATCCTGGGGGCCGGCTATGTCGGCCTGAGCGCGGCCATCGAACTGGCCGAAGCGGGTTATTCCGTCGCCGTCCTGGAAGCCGAGCGCATCGGCTGGGGGGCCTCGGGGCGCAATGGCGGGCAGGTCATCTTCGGCTTCGGGTGCGGTGAATCGAAGCTGGTCTCGCTGCTGGGCCGGGACGACGCGCGCCGGCTGTTCGACTGGTCGGTGGAAGGCGTCGACCTCATCCACGCCCGCCGCGAACGCTTCGGCATCGACTGCGACTGGCGCGCGGGCCACGCGCATGTCGCGATCAAGCCGCGCCACGTCCGCGAACTGGCCGCCTGGCGCGATGAACTGGCACAGGACTACGCCTATCCGCTGGAGTGGTGGGACGGCGAGCGCCTTCGAGCGCAGTTGCACTCCCCGCGCTATCTCGGCGGGTTGATCGACCCGCGCTCCGGGCATCTGCATCCCCTGAAATACGCACTGGGGCTCGGGAATGCGGCGCTGAGCCTCGGCGTGCGGATCTTCGAACACAGCCCGGTGCTGTCGCTGACCGAAGGCGAGCGGCCGGAACTGCACACCGCCCGTGGCCGCGTGCGCTGCCGCGCGGCGATCCTGGCCGGCAACGCGCTGGTGAAGGGCGTCGCGCCCGCGCTGGATCGACGCATCATGCCGGTCGGCACCTACATCGCCGCCACCCCGCCACTGGGCGAGGAGCGCGCACGGGCGCTGATCGGCAACGACATGGCGGTGGCGGACACCAACTGGGCGCTGGACTATTTCCGGCTGAGCGCCGACCACCGGCTGCTGTTCGGCGGCCGCGCCAGCTACTCGAATCTGGAGCCACCGAACCTGCGCTGGGTGATGACCCGGCGCATGCGCAAGGTGTTTCCGCAGTTGGCCGATGTCGGCTTCGAGTACCTCTGGGGCGGCGCCATCGATATCAGCCTGAACCGCGCCCCCGACTGGGGCCGTCTGGGACGCGGCAATGTCTACTACGCGCAGGGCTTTTCCGGCCACGGCGTGGCGGCGAGCGGCCTGGCCGGGCGTGTGATCGCCGAGGCCGTGCGAGGCACGGCCGAGCGCCTCGATGTCTTCGAGAAGATCCGTCATCGCGACTTCCCCGGCGGACGCGCCCTGCGCACGCCACTGCTGGTGGCGGCGATGACCTGGTACAAGCTGCGCGACGCACTGTGGTGAGTGCCGACGGGCGATACAGTGATGGGGCGCGCATTCGTTCGGAGCGTCGGCAACATTCGTTCGGAGCGAGGCGTGACGCCTGCGCGGTGGTCGCGGAGCCCTAAGCCCGTGCATCCCCCTGCCCGAAGCAGTAATGAAAAAATTTCTGCGCAGATGCTTGACGACCTGCCCGAGGCTCCCTAGAATTCCGCTCCTCAGCTCGCGGGGCCATAGCTCAGCTGGGAGAGCGCTTGCATGGCATGCAAGAGGTCGCCGGTTCGATCCCGGCTGGCTCCACCACATCCCGCCTCGGGTCGTCAGGCCTGATCCGAAGCACCGCCGGTCAAACGGCAAGGGAAGTTTCAACGACGTCCCCATCGTCTAGAGGCCTAGGACATTACCCTTTCACGGTAGCGACCGGGGTTCGAATCCCCGTGGGGACGCCAACTTTACAAAGGCCCGCTTCGGCGGGCCTTTGTTTTTTCCGGAACATCCGTGCACTGCTCGCTTGTGCAGGCATCGCCGGATTCGGCCGCCGTCGAAGCTACTCCCGGAATTCCGGAACGGGCCGTGCAGCGAAGGCGCCGGCATCACGCACTGCGCCAAGGGCCCTCAACGACAGATCCCGTGCCGCTCGACCAGAATCCAGAACTGGATCGCACGATCTGGATCGCACGGTCCGCATTGCCCTGCGCGTCTCAGCTCTGCTGACAGCGCAACCAGACGTCGCGATCCAGACGTCGCCACTGGTCGAAACTCAGCCCCGAAGGCGCGCGCTGGTGCGCATCATCTCGCCTGCTCCGTGCGCGCTGGCAGGCGTCGTCGCCCCTGGAGGGCGCGGCCCGCTTGCGTGAAGCGCCGACACCCTCGCCCATGCGGTCCACAGGCGTATCGACAGAGGCAACCCGGCGGCCTGATCCGCGCACGACCTCGTGGCTCCGCCCCTGCGGGGCCGAAGCGGCGGGGACGCGTTCGAAGGCGATCGCTCGCAGACTGCGCTGGTGCGCCCCGCAAGGGGCGTCGCGGAATTCGCGTTGGCCGCGCGCATCCACACAGACATGGACAGTGCCGCCGCCGGATGCTGCGACGGGCGCATTCGCTGGCAGATTCGACGTCGAGGCGGCACGTGCAGGCGACGCTCCCAGGCCTGTCAGCAGGCAGGCGAAAAGGGCTGCGATCGCGCCCCATCCTGTTACGGGCCTGATGGCCGCACGCCGGGCAGGAATGGGGGCAGGCGGGATCGAGAACGGCATGGCGGACACTCCTGTTCGGGGAGGCCCAGTGTCCGGCGCAGGGGCCGCAGGAACCGTCGGCGTTCTGCTCGACCGATTGTGGGGAAACACCGTGCTGTGAGGTAGGAAAATCCCGACCCGGCCAGCCACGACGCGGCCTCACGCAGGATGCGCCATGCGCGGCGGCGGCCTGGCGTGTGATCGGCCGATCGCCAACGCGACCCGTACGGGCAGTTCGCACTTTCCCTGCACACCGGCCCGCCCCTCAGCCCGCGCGCAGGGCGTCCGCCGCACGTGCGCCGAGCCAGACAAGCGCGAAGCCGGCCACGAGCGTGGCCGCGAGGTACTGCGCAGCGAGCGATGTGCGGTCCGCACGCGCATACAGCAGGCATTCGAGCATCAGCGCGGAATAGGTGGTCAACGCGCCGAGCACGCCGACGATCAGGAACGCACGCCAGTAGGGCGCGGCCGGGCCTCGGCCTTCCAGCCATACGGCCAGAAACCCGGCGGCGAAGGCACCGAGGAGATTGGCCACGAAAGTTCCCCAGGGCCAGCCGTCGCCCAGCCGACGCAGCAGCAGCCCGCCCAGCCAGAAGCGCCCCATGGCGCCGAGCGCACCGCCGAGTGCGACCAGGCCCAGTTGATGCCACCAGATCAACGGCATGAACGGATTCTCGACATTGCAGGTTGTGGGCGTTCTTTCATTTCATTCCATGCGTTTCGTGAGCCACATGAAGTTTCGTCGACTTGACGGGCTCGGGACGGTGTCACGCTGCGCGCCGCGGTCACGACGTGGCCAGCGGGTCTCCCGGACACATTCCCCTTGCACTCGGAACGGCAGTTTCAAGTCATCGAAAGGCGGCAGGCCTCATGTGCCGGCACCTGCCTCACGGCTCGCGTCTGCGGGTCCGCCGCTGCTGCGGGTCCGCCGGTGCACGGGACTGTCCCTGGCCCTGCTCCTGCCTCGACGCCTGCGCCTCGGCCCGCTCGGCGCGCAGACGGTCGAGTTTCTCCTTCAGCTTCATCTCCAGGCCGCGCTCGACGGGACGGTAGTACACCCGCTCGCCCATCGCGTCCGGGAAGCCGGTCTGGTCCAGCGCGATCCCGCCGGCGGCGTCATGGTCGTACTGATACCCCGCGCCATAGCCGATCGACTTCATCAACCTGGTCGGCGCGTTGCGCAGATGCAGCGGAACATCCTGGGTGCCGTAGGCCTCGACATCCGCACGCGCGGCCTTGTAGGCGACATAGGCGGCATTCGATTTGGCGGTGCTGGCCAGGTACAGCGCCACCTGGGCCAGGGCCAGCTCGCCTTCGGGGCTGCCCAGGCGGTCGTAGGTCTCCCACGCGTCGATCGCCATCTGCAGCGCGCGCGGGTCGGCCAGGCCGATGTCCTCGACGGCCATGCGGGTGAGACGGCGGGCGAGATAGATCGGGTCGCAGCCACCGTCGAGCATGCGCGTCAGCCAGTACAGCGCGGCGTCCGGGTTGGAGCTGCGCACGGACTTGTGCAGGGCCGAGATCTGGTCGTAGAACTGCTCGCCGCCCTTGTCGAAACGCCGGGTGCGGTCGGCCAAGACCTGCTCCAGCACGGTATCGGTGATCTCGCCGCCCTGCCCCGCCATTCCGCCATCAGTGCCGCCGTCACTGTCGTCGCCGGCGAGTTCGGCGGCGATCTCCAGCAGGGTCAGCCCGCGGCGCACGTCGCCGTCGGCGGCCGTGGCGATCAACCGCAGTTGATCGGCGCCGATACGCAGGCCGCGCCCGCCCAGCCCGCGTTCGGCATCGCCCAGCGCGCGCTGGAGTGCGAGGGCGATATCGTCCACCGACACCGCTTCCATCACGTGCACGCGGCAGCGCGAGAGCAGCGCGGAATTCAGCTCGAACGAAGGGTTTTCCGTGGTGGCGCCGACGAACAGGATGCTGCCGCGCTCGATATGCGGCAGGAAGGCGTCCTGCTGCGCCTTGTTGAAGCGGTGCACCTCGTCGACGAACAGGACCGTCCGCCTCCCGGCGTCGAAGCGCTGGCCGGCCTCGGCCAGCACCTGGCGGACTTCGGGCAGGCCGGAAAGCACCGCGGAGATCGCCTTGAATTCGGCGTCGGCATAGCGCGCCAGCAGCAGCGCCAGCGTGGTCTTGCCGCAGCCGGGCGGGCCCCAGAGCACCATCGAATGGACGTGGCCGCGCTCGATGGACGCGCGCAGCGCGCTGCCGGGCGTCAACAGCCGACGCTGGCCGACCATGTCGTCCAGCGTGCGCGGACGCATGCGTTCGGCCAGCGGGCGCAATGCGGCGGCCTCCACCGATGTGTCGGGAAGCAGGTCGCTGGAATCGGGAGCGGAAGAAGAGCGGGAGCGTGGCACGTCGGGCGTCGTCGCGGGCGGTGTGTAGGGCGAGGACCGAGAAGGCACTGCAGGCGGTCGCCCGTCACCTTAGCAGGCAGCGCTGCGACCCGCTCATGGAGGGCGGGCTGCCACAGGAGTCAGCCGCCGTCGGCCGTCTCGCGTTCGACCGGCAAGGGTTCGCTGGCGGCCGCCTCGGCTGTACGGTCGATACTGCGATCGACCGCATGGGCGCTTCCGCTCAATGGCATCGGCGTGGGCTGGGCGGCGGTATCCGCCATGGGTTGCAGCGCATAGGCCACGCGCAGCCAGTCGCCGGCAATGCGGTCGAACAGGCCTTCCACACGCACCGGAGCGGTGCCATCGCGGCCGAAATCGACCATCCCCTCGGCATCGATGCGCAGATAGCGGCTTCCCGTTTCCACGGTCACGATGCGGTCCAGCTGCATGCGCGCCTGCTGGTGGCCGAACTCCAGTGCCACCAGATCCAGGACACGGCCGTCCAGCGCGGACACGAGCGACGCATCGTTGGGCAGCACACGGCCGCCGGTGTCCATGCCGCCGAGATGCAGCTCCGGATAGCCGGTCGTCCCCATCACCGCGTCGTACAGCACGCGGTAGTGCAGGCCGATCCATTCCTCGCCGTCGCCGATCAGCACCGCGCCACTGCCTTCCACCACACGGTCGCGCACACTGGCGATGCCGACCTGCGCCGGATCCAGCCGCAGACGGATCCGGCGACCGCCCAGTTCCTGCTCGAGCGCCGCGACCAGTGCCGCCGCGATGGCTTCATCGCGCTGCGCATCACGCACCCGGGTCTGGACATCGAGCGGGGCGGCGTTGTTGGATGGCGTCGTGGCCGCGGGCCGGGATTGCGCCGGCAGCGGGCCTGCGATCGCCACCGCGCAGCCCAGCGCGAACAGCACACCGGCCCGGTGCGAGATCAGCCTGCGCCGGCCAGGCTGGCCAGCACCCCGGTGGGGGGCGGACTGGACGCCCGGTGCATGCGCGGGGCCGATGGAGGGAAAGTGGGTAATGGACATGGCGTGGGAAAGAACGTGGGCAGCGGCGGTGGCCGGCCTCGCTGCAATGCGGCGTTCAGCCGGCGCCGACCACGTCCACGCCCTTGGGCGGGGCGAAGCGGAAGGTGCCCGAGGCGAAACCCGGGTTGCGCTTCCAACCCGTGAACACGATCTCCGTGCGCTGGCCCAGCGCATCAATGATGCGCATCCGGCTCAGCTGCCCCTTGGCATCGAAGCCGAGCAGCGCATGGTCGAAACCCGCACCGCCGGCCTGCCTGGGGCGCAGCTCCAGCCAGTTCAGGCCATCCTCACCCTTCACTTCGGTGGTCCGATAGTCACGGTCGAGTTTTGCCGGATCAATCAAGGCCGCGAGCGGGCTGTTCTCCTCTTCCACACCCTGCGCGCGCACGGTGGCCTGCTGCAGGTCGGGGTCGTAGACCCACACCTGCTTGCCGTCGGCGACGATCAGCTGCGGATAGGGCTTCACGTACTCCCAGCGGAACAGGCGCGGGGCGGACAAGGCCACACGGCCGGTCGAGCTTTCCTTGCGCTTGCCCTTGGTGTCGAAGACGTTCTGGGTGAACTGGCCATCCAGGCCCTTGAGCCCGCGGGTGAAGCGTTCGAGGTCCTCGCGCCCGCCGGCATGCGCCACGCTCGCGACAAGCGAGCCTGCAACGAGCAGCAGGGCGGAAGCGGCGGACAGGCAGGTGCGCAGGCGAAGGGCCATGACGACTCCGGAAAAGGGGGTGGCGAATGAGGTGGAAGTCTGAATGCGCAAAGCTGAACAGGCCGCGTCCGTGGCCTGAGTCGTTCAGCAGACTGCGGACAAGCGTCAGCGCGGCGGCGGCGGTGCGATCACCGTGCGGTCGCCGTTGTGCTCGGGCGGGGAGACGATGCCGGCCTGCTCCATCGCCTCGATCAGGCGCGCGGCGCGGTTGTAGCCGATCTTCAGCCGGCGCTGCACGCCCGAGATCGAGGCGCGGCGGGTCTCGGTGACGATCTTCACCGCCTCGTCGTACAGCGGGTCGCTTTCGTCCCCTGCCCCGCCGCCTGTTTCCGGCAGACCGGTCGGGCCGACGACCACGCCGTCGCCCATGGTCTGCACTTCCTCCAGCACGCCTTCGACGTAATCCGGGCCGCCGCCGACCTGCTTGAGATGCTCGACCACGCGATGCACCTCGTCGTCGCTGACGAAGGCGCCGTGCACGCGCTCGGGCATCGAGGTGCCGGGCGGCATGTACAGCATGTCGCCGTGGCCGAGCAGGGTCTCGGCGCCGGACTGGTCGAGGATGGTGCGCGAGTCGATCTTCGAACTGACCTGGAAGGCGATGCGGGTCGGGATGTTCGCCTTGATCAGGCCGGTGATCACGTCCACCGACGGGCGCTGGGTGGCGAGGATGAGGTGGATGCCGGCAGCGCGGGCCTTCTGCGCCAGGCGGGCGATGAGTTCCTCCACCTTCTTGCCGACGATCATCATCATGTCGGCGAATTCGTCGATGAAGATGACGA